>WASW01045291.1_pt1 | contig 27554 bp, 30 predicted proteins | sample 5698521 | NCBI WGS metagenome assembly WASW01 (sample SAMN11175560, study PRJNA528189) | sponge metagenome | isolation source: marine sponge | host: Leucetta | place: Antarctica: Western Antarctic Peninsula, King George Island | collected 2013-01
GTTGCGCGCTGTCACCGGTCGCACGGCAAACAAACAGAAACAATCCGCATTATTGGCCGTCGCTTTTTGAGGAAGCTCTAATTATAAAACGCCTTCATTGCTTGAACGACGTCTTCTATTCGCTCAAAAACCGCCGTGGTTTCATGCCATTGTTAGTGGCTGGATTTAACCCAAAGCGAATTAGGCGGACTGGCGAATATTGAGTCACGCCCAGCCCAGTTGCCTCAGTGAATGCCCATCATTCCATATTTTCGTCATGTGACTGATCTTGTCGCCGTCAAATTGCATGACATAGACATAATCGGCCGCCACAGTGTTGCCCGTTGCCGGGATAGGTCCGCCGTCACCGGTGTGAGAGCCGTGAAAGACGGCCGCTGCAACAACACTGCTGCGCTCCTCATCGCTGGCAAAAGCCTTCAATTCATAATGGCCGTCCGCAATTGGGCTCAGTAGCCCCTGCATCCAATCGGCATAAGCGGCAACCGTAGTGACCTCGGCCAACGCATCAGCCTGGCAAGAAAAAGTTGCTTCGTCGTGGCACCACGCCCGGCACCCATCCCAGCCCTTACCCGTCTCGCAGGCATCGAAAAAAGTCATCGCGGTTTCAGAAATGGACATACGCTTGTTTCCCTAATATTGGCGCCCACGGGCACATCAATTGGCCAGTATTGCGCGGTTTGGTCGAGCTGTTTTGCTCATTTTTATTCTAAAACGTTCATTTTATAATGTCTATCGTTAAATGCCGCCTGAAGACTTTATTTGGAGCGTTTCCGGCGATTTTTGAATCGCCGAAAACGCTCTAACTTATTGTTATTACGCAATTACGTCGTCGTAAATTGGTTCAATTTACTCGGGAATTGCTCTGACGTCGTCACAAGCAGAGCCGGTTATGCTCGAAGAGCCTGCACAATGACGTTGTAAAGATTGGGAATGTCGTTTTTCTTGTCCGGATGGCGGCCGTACAAAACCAGGCCGTGCACGGAACACATGACAAAACTCGCCAATGCGGCAGGATCCTTCCCGGCGGGAACGTCCCCTTCCGACTGTGCGTTTTCAAGAGCCGCCACCAACAGGCCCTCCATCGTCGCACAAAAGGTGCTGATTTGTTTGGCGGCCCGCAGGCTGACGGAATGTTGCTGCGCCAGGTGGTTCATCATCAGGCAACCTTTGTATTCTCCGGATGCCGCCCCAGTGACGACGCTTTCGAGAAACACCTCGACCCCGTTGATGTTAGGTTCATCGATCAGAATTTGGGTGCGCGGACCAATGATATGCCGGCGATAGTGTTCAAGCGTTTCTTCGAATAGGCCGTCCTTGTCACCGAACTCCTTGTACATGCTTGCGGTATTCAATCCGGTCGCATGGACGATGTCCGTCACGGAACTGGCTTTGTAACCCTGCCGCCAAAATAGCCCGATGGCCTTATCCAAAACGTCATCGCGATCATATTCCTTTGTTCGTGCCATGCGACTATATTAAAACGATCGTTTCATAATATCAACCGCTAAACGCGAACATGAACAGCGTCTAAAAGATTGGGAAGTGTTGGCCAAAAGGACCCTGGAGGACAAGAATCTCTAACTTCTCCTTATGGCTAAAATTGCCATCAATTCCGTTTTCTTATTATGACCGCATCTGCCCAGTTAACAGACATCTCGATACGCATAGGGCGCAGTCACCACGTTTGTCTCTGCACAAACCCAACCCTGCCCCTTGTTTAAGCCGCTGATTTTTCGGCCTTGTCGCTGCGCTCTTTAATCTTGTGGCCGACCTTGACGATGGACTCGATGACCGGGATAAGCTCTTTGCCGAGGTCCGTAAGGGCATATTCGACGGAGGGGGGCGATGTTGGTTTAACAGTTCGAGACACAACCCCCTTTGCTTCGAGATCGCGCAGGCGCACGGTTAAAACCTTGGCCGAGATCATCGGGATATCGATCTGTAACTCACTGAACCGCCGTGGGCCGCCGCAGAGGTTCCAGATCACGTTCGGTGTCCATGCGCCGCCTAAAACGGCCATGCAGTTGGTCAGCGGACAGTCGTTGGGTACGCCGGGGCTTTTATTTTTCCTAACGGGCAAGACCATGGCGCGGGTTCCATCTCAATCTGAACAGTAAAGTATTTCCGGCGATTTTTAGATCGCCGAAAATATTCTAACTAGTTGTTATAACGCAATTACATCGTCGCAAATTGATCCAATTTACTCGGGAATTACTCTAGGTTACCTATAGTTACCAAATGGAAACTATACAATCAAGTTACTATAAGTAATTAAGTTTACAATTGTAATTCATATACGTATTTCTGAATTCACCGCCGGACGATTTGGTCCGGCACGAACATAACGGGAGTTGAAAAATGAAACTGTATTACAAACCGGGCGCATGCTCGTTAGCGTCTCACATTGCACTTACAGAAGCCGGTATCGCTTTTGACATCGAACAAGTCGATACCGCCGCCAAGAAGACTGAGACGGGTGATGACTTTAATGCCATCAATCCAAAAGGTGTGGTCCCCGTGCTACGGCTCGGCAGCGGCGACATTCTGACCGAAGGCCCAGCCATTCTTCAGCATATTGCCGACACACACCCTGAAGCAAATCTCGCTGGCAAACCGGGAACGATCGAACGCACCCGGGTCAATGAACATTTGACCTACGTATCGTCCGAGCTGCATCCGGCGTTTGGCCCGTTCTTTTCCGACACCTCATCGGATGAAGGTAAACAGAAAGCTGAGGAAACGGTTGGTAAGAAGTTTGATTACCTCAATAATCTATTAAGTGATGGCCGGACCTATCTGCTTGGTGAAACGTTCTCTATCGCCGACGCTTATATGTTTGTGGTCAGCAACTGGTCCAACTTTGTTGGCATCGATTTGAAAAAATGGCCCGATCTGGCAGCGTTTGTTGAGCGCGTTGCAAACCGCCCGGCGGCGCAGTCGGCGATGAAGGCCGAAGGGTTGATTGCTTAATGGCTGATCAGCAAGACCTGAGCGGACTTGCCCGCGTGGTGGAGGCCTATTTCGATGGCCTCTACCATGCCGACAGCAAGATTTTAGCCGGTGTTTTTCACAGCGATGCGCGGTATGTGAACGCTGTGGACGATGATTATATGAATTACTCAATTGCTGAATACCTCAAAATCGTTGATCAGCGAGAACCGCCGTCATCAAGTGGGCAAAACCGCTCAGGCGCGATCATCTCCATCGAATTTGGCGCTGCGCGCATGGCGTTTGTCAAAGCGGCGATGACCATGCTCGGGCGGGATTATCTCGATTTCCTGACTTTTATTTTTGAGCGCGGCCGGTGGCAAATCATCTCAAAAGTCTTTTCCTACAAACCCGTAATTGAGGATAGTTAAATGCCTTACGTAAATATCAAAATAACCAAAGAAGGCGGCCCGGATGGTTTGGGCCCGACGGCAGCGCAGAAGGCCGCGCTTATTAAAGGCACAACGGATCTTCTAAAGGCGGTCCTTAATAAAAATCCGGCAACAACATTTGTTGTCATTGATGAGGTCGCGCTTGACGACTGGGGCATTGGCGGTCTGCCTGTGACGGAATATCGCCAACAGCTGGCCCACCAAAATCCGACTTAGGTCCGGGTAAAGCCAACTCAGTTTAGTGGGCGCTTGGCATCCGTCCTTCGAGAAGGTCTTTTTCCCGGCCAAGGGCGTTGTAGAAAAAATCAAGAAACGCCCGAACCCGCGCGGTATGACGGAGATCCGCGTGGGTTAAGAGCCAGAGACTTGATCCTTCCTGAATATCAATTGTGCCAAAGCGGTGCAATTTTGGTTCGGTGTCAGCCAGGAAACACGGTAACCAGGCCAGCCCCATACCAGCCAACGCGGTGCTGTAGAGGGTGAAAAAATTGTTGCTCCTTAATATGACATTGGCATTGCCCAATTTTTCGACCATCCATTTCGCCGGGGCCAGGTGGGCAAGACTGTCATCAAAACCGAGCCAGTTGTGGGCCGCGGGATTATCCGAACCGGCATGGGCTGCGAGATAATCAGGGGACGCGTATACACCAAAGGCCAGACCCGATACTCGGCGCCCAACAAGGTTTTCCGGTGGGTCGTCGGTTGGCCGGATGGCGATGTCGGCCTGTCGTTTGGACAAGTTCAGGTGCTGGGTATCAAGAACAATCTCAAGCTCGATCCCGGGATAAGCCTGATTAAACGTTGCCAGATGAGGCCCGAGAAACCGCGCCATCAGGGTATCGGTGGTGGTCACCCGGATAATCCCACTTAACCGGAGGTCACGCCCGGACAGGCGGCGTGACAATCCATCAACTTCAACGGCAATACGCGCGGACGACTCGCGCATCTCTTCGCCCGCCGCAGTCAAGGCGTAAGCGCCTCCGAGGCGGTCGAACAGTCGCACCGATTGTTTTTGTTCAAGCGCAAGGATGCGGCGGTAGACCGTCGTGTGATTAACGCCAAGCGCCCTAGAGGCCCCGGCAAGGCTGCCTTCCTGCGCGACAGACAAAAAATATCTCAGGTCATCCCAATCCACGACATTGCCCCAAAAATTTATTTTGCAAATTTGCAAAGACATTTTGCCATAATTGCCAATTACTTTGCAAATCAGATCAGTATACGGTCTGCGCAAGATCCGATTTCAAACATCTTACAAACTGGAGAATTTTTATGATTGATCAAAAAACAGCCCCCTACGGTGCCCTGCTGATGCGGGTCAGCCTTGGCCTGATGTTTTTAGCCCATGGGGGGCGTACCTTAAAATATTCGTTTTCACCATGCCCGGCACGGCGCAGTTCTTTGGCTCTCTCGGATTGCCTGAATTCAGTGCCTATCTGGTTGTCGCGGCTGAAACCATTGGCGGCATTTTATTGGTCCTCGGTTACCGTGCCCGTTTGGTTGCCCTCGCGCTGATCCCGGTTTTACTTGGCGCATTTTGGGTCCACAGCGGCAATGGTTGGGTTTTTTCCGCCAAAGGCGGCGGCTGGGAATACCCGCTGTTTCTGATTGTTGCCTCGTTCGCCGTGGCCCTTATCGGTAACGGCGCGCATGCGCTTGGCAATGCCGGCGACGAACAGGTCGCTTAACGATGAAGGCCTTGATTAATGGCGTATGGCACCCCGATTGTGCCGATACGCCGGCCTTTCGTATCGCCCGGGCGGAGGACCGCAAACGGTTCTTTCGCTCCGCGATTACCACCAACCCGTCCGATAAGTTTGTCGCTGAACCAAATCGTTACCATTTGTACGTCTCATACGCCTGTCCGTGGGCGCACAGAACAATCCTTTACCGACAACTCAAAGGGTTGGAGGATATCATCGGCATGTCGGTCCTGCACCCCCATTGGGGCGGGGCGGATGGCTGGACGTTTAAAGATGGGTCGTTTAGCACCCGCGATCATGCCAATGAATTTGATTTTCTTTATCAGGTTTATCAGGCCGCCAAAGCCGATTTTTCCGGCAAGGTAACGGTACCGGTTTTATGGGACAAAAAAACCAAAACCATTGTTAGCGCAGAATCCGGTGACATCATTCGCATGCTCGATTATGTCTTCGATCAATGGGGCGACGCCTCGGTCCGGTTTTACCCCGATGGACTTCGCGCCGACATAGACCGGGTAAATGCTGTCGTTCTGAACCGGGTCTGTATGGGCGTTTACAAGGCTGGTTTTGCCAGCACCCAGGATGCCTACGAGACCGCAGTCGTTGAACTTTTTGAAACCCTTGATGAGTTGGAACTCACTTTGTCCGATCAGCGTTTTCTGCTCGGTGATCAGATTACCGAAGCCGACTGGCATCTGTTTATGACCCTTGTTCGGTTCGATGCCGTTTATCACAGCAAACTTAAATGTTCGCTCAAACGGCTGATCGATTACCCCAACCTGTCGCACTACACAAACCGGCTGTATAGCCTTCCGGGCGTCGCAGAGACGGTGAAACTCGACCACATCAAGATGCACTATTATGACGATCTCGGGGTTGGCAATCCGCGCATCGTGCCCGTTGACCCCGCCATCGATTTTCGCAAAGCGGCGTGATACCCAAAAGCGCCGGACGGATCATTCCGTCCGGCAATTTCGAAAAGCGTTTATGAAAACAGGGTTAGGATCATCTGCTGGTTCGGGCGCGCCAGTTCTGCAAATCAGACATATCATCAACGTCAGCCAGCGTTTCGAGATAGGCGATTTTCGATCCCGGCGGCAGATTGTCAATTGTATCGCTGAGCGCATTCTCTGTTGACCAACGCACATTTTTAAACAGCGGCACAATAAACGGCCGGCGCCGAAGCCCGGCGAGCCAGTACCCGCCATCATCGGCCGGACCGAAAACAGCGTCATGGTTGCCAAGGACTTTGAACGCTGCGGCAATATGATGCGGTCGGATGTCTGGGATGTCGGCACCGATAATAACCACCGGGCCGCCCGGCATATTTGCCATCACCCGGCCCATACGTTGCCCGAGGTCGCCGTTACCTTGTGCGAACCGCGGGCAATCGACCGGCCAGATCCGCGTCTCATCAGCCGCGCTATCGGGGCTGACGGCAAACCAGCATTGCCAGCGCGGATCTCTGACAAGCGGGCGACTGACGGCGGCCAGTGTACGCCGGTAAAAGCTCCAGGCGGCAACCCGTCCGATACCACGCGCAAGGCGGGTTTTAACCCGGCCCATGCACGGTGCCTTGGCCATGATGACAAGATGGTTTTGTACAGTCAAAATACGATTACCGATACAACGGGACAATATAGGGCGGCGGCACACCCGCAAAATACAGAGCCAGACAGAACAAATTTTTCAGGGGCCGCAGCACATATCCATCACGCTTGAATTTCTCGGCTGAGGTTACAGCATTAACGGGCAATTGAATAAGGCGATGGTTTTTAATCTTCGATACCAGATCAACATCTTCCATCAACGGAATATTTTTATAACCGCCGAGTTGATCATAAAAATCCCGGCTGATCAGAAATCCTTGATCGCCGTACGGAAGGCCGAAGGTCTGGCAGCGCCACTGAACCATTTTCTCAAGGCGTTTGGCACCGCCGGAACGATCATCAAGGGCAAATCCGAAATAGGCGGCATGAAACCGGTTTTTTGGCTCGGCAATAAATCGTTTAACAACTGTTCCCCAGCCTGGTCCCGGCCGGGTATCGGCATGCAGGAACAGTACCCAGTTGCCGACCGATGCCTCGGCACCGGCGGCCAGTTGCGATCCCCGGCCGCGCGGCGCCCGTACTACTTTTATTCCGCGGCGGCTGACCAGTTCAGCCGTGCCGTCTCCCGACCCACCGTCAGCGACGACAATTTCATAATCCAGATCGACGTCATTGAGGTGCTCAAGGGCCCCATCAATACGGTGGGCGTCATTCAGTGTCGGGATAACGATACTCAGCATGATCAATCAGCAGTAAATTAAGGTCTGCCTTTGACATAGCATAAATCGCAGCATTGGTAATCCTTCAGTTGGTAATCCTTCAGATTGATCTAAACTAAATCGATTTATCGTACGCGGCGGTTCTTCAGTTCAGTGATCCAGCGCTCAATCGCCGTAACCGAGCGATAGGCGGTGGAAGATATCATTGCGCTAAGCGGGGTTCCGCCGCCACCATGGTGGGTTAACCGTTCCGGATTGTTCAATCGGGAGGACTGGGTCAGGGCATCGTAGGGGTACATAATCAGATCCTTTCTATAATATTACGTTAGATTAATTTAATCGTATTTGTTGACCAAATTTGATTATGTAGATATTAATCCATATCCAAACAAGGTTACAAACGACGTTTTCTGATGGAACGAATAAGAAAATCTAATCTATATTAAGGATCTCTATGCGCCGCCTGCCGCCTTTGAATGCAATCCGGGCTTTTGAAGCCGCCGGTCGCCATCTCAGTTTTACGCTGGCCGCCGACGAGCTTAACGTTACCCCGGCGGCAATCAGCCAACAAGTTCGTAATCTCGAAGACAGCCTTGGTGTTCCTTTGTTTCGCAGGCTGACCCGGGCGCTCCGGTTAACCGATGCTGGACAGGCCGCGTTGCCGGTTCTCAGCGAAGGATTTGATCGCCTTGAGGACGGCATTGACCATATTCGCTGCGAGGAAGATGACGGCATCCTGACCGTCAGTTCAGCCCCTAGTTTCGCCGCAAAATGGTTGGTCAGGCGCCTGCCGGACTTCGCCGAACGGCACCCCGACATCCGGGTTCGCCTTGACCCATCGTTACATCTGGCTGATTTCGAGCGCGATAATGTCAATATCGCGATTCGTTATGGCCGCGGTGACTATCCTGGTTTACGGACCGATTTCCTGATGCCGGTTGACATCAGCCCGGTGTGCAGCCCAAAACTATTGAGCGGTCCGAACCCACTGCTCCAACCTGCTGATCTGGTCCATCATACCCTGCTGCAAACCGACTGGACCATCGCCTCAAGCAGCGACGACGGCTGGGCGATGTGGTTATTGTGCGCCGGGATCGACACTGTTGACCCGACCAGCGGCGCGCTGTTCACGACCGATGATTTGACCGCTGAAGCCGCCTTGCAAGGCCACGGCGTCGCCCTTGTCGCGCGTAGCCTTGTCGCCGACGAAATTGCCGCCGGGCGGCTTGTCTGGCCGTTCGATCTGATCGTCAAATCGGACTTTAATTTTTATATCGTATGCCCGGAACGCACGGCGGACGCACCAAAAAATGCCGCCTTTAGAGAGTGGTTGCTGGAACAGGCAAAGATCGAGGACAATAATTAGATGATTAATGTTAAACACCCCATGCCGACATGTGTTCTTGCCGTGTGGCTCGCCGGACTTGCCCTGTCCGCGTATCATCCCAGCGACCTGTTCACCTGGACCCTTGAAGTCGCGCCCGTTGTCATTGCCATGCCGCTTTTGTACCTGACCCGGGAATCATTTCCCTTAACGTCATTGCTTTATAGTCTGATTTTTGTCCATGGCCTTATCCTGATGCTCGGCGGTCATTATACGTATGCTGAGGTGCCCCTTGGATTTTGGATGCAGGACGTTTTTGATTTCTCCCGCAATCACTACGACCGGATCGGTCATTTTGCACAGGGGTTCATACCGGCAATCCTGACGCGTGAAATTTTGCTGCGCAAAACCGACCTAAAGGTTGGCAAGATGCTGTTCTTTCTGGTGGTCTCTGTGTGCCTTGCGTTCAGCGCCTTTTATGAGTTTATCGAATGGGGCGCGGCGATCGCTCTGGATTCTGATGCCGAGGCGTTTCTCGGAACGCAGGGCGACGTCTGGGATTCCCATTGGGATATGTTAATGGCGACGATTGGCGCGATCATGGCCCAGCTGTCTCTGTCCGGATGGCACGGCCGCCAACTTTTCGCCCTCAAAAAATAACCGGCACCTTCTGCCAATTCATTCATTTATTTTGCCAGAGCCGCTGTGCCTGTCGTATGGTTTTGGTCCTAACACAATGGCGGCATAGTGCCGTCCGTTTGAATTACAATACCGGGATATGATCAATGGGTCTTCATTTTGACAAGGCGGAGTTCGAAACACGAAATACAAAAGCCATCTCCGCCCTGCAGGCGCAGGGGTTTGACGCAATATTGCTGTTCGCGCCGGAAAGTCAGTATTGGTTAACCGGCTATGACACCTTTGGATTTGCCCTGTTTCAGTGCCTGGTGCTGACCAGCAGCGGCGATACTCACCTTTTGACCCGCGCGCCTGATCTGCGCCAGGCGCAGCAGACCTCTGTTCTGCTCGATGATCAAATTCACATCTGGACCGATGTCGAAGGTGTCGCGCCGGCGCAAAACCTTGCGGATCTGGTCCAGGATCTTGGCCTCGCCGGACGCCGGATCGGAATTGAGACCAACACCGTTGGGTTATCGCACTTTAACGGCCAGGCAGTTGATCAGGCGCTTGGCACTGTGGCCACGCTGATTGAAGCGTCCAATCTGATCGCAATGCTGCGGCGGCATAAAAGCCAGCAGGAAATAGACTATCATCGCCGCGCCGCTGCGTTGTCAGACGATGCCCTTGATGCGTGCCTGAACGGCGCCGGACCGGGGGCCTTTGAAGGCGATTTGCTGGCCGACATGCAAGGCGCGGTGTTCAAAGGCGGCGGAGATTACGCCGGCAATGAATTTATCATTGGTTCTGGCGAGGCTGCGTTGCTTTGCCGCTACGCTTCCGGCCGCCGCTATCTGAAAGAGCAGGACCAACTGACCATCGAATGGTCCGGGGCCTATCACCGCTACCATGCGGCGATGATGCGGACCATCGTCATTGGCCAGCCAAGCGGGGCCCAGGTCCGCATGCATGCGGCCACGCTGGAGGCACTGGAAGCCTGCGAGGCGGCCATCGTGCCCGGCGCGCCGATGGGCGATGTATTTGATGCCCATGCCCGGGTGTTTGATGCCCACGGTCTGTCCCATGCCCGATTAAACGCCTGTGGGTATGGCATGGGTGCAACCTACAATCCGATCTGGGTTGAGTTTCCAATGTTTTATGAGGGCAACCCGCTGATCATGGAACCCAGCAACGTATTCTTCCTGCATATGATCCTGATGGATTCAGATAACGGGCAGGCCATGTGTTATGGCCATTCGGTTTTGGTGACGACGGGCGGGATTGAACGATTGTCGCGCCATTCGCTTGATTTGCTTGTTGCTTGATCTGACTCGAATATTTTGTTCTAGTTTTGTTCTTTTTTCCATGTTACCGTTCGGCATGGTTGATATTATCCCCATGCCCATCCAAAAAGGCCGCGCATCCGTCTCGAATGCCAGCGGGCGGTTTGAAACCCTATCGCACCATGCTATTGATGATGGTTGGCCCGCAGACGCCGACAGTGATGAATTTCCATTGCCAAAACTTCAGACTGAAGTGGTTGAGGAGCACGCCAAAAAGATCATTTCATGGAACACGTCGCCTGATGTTCCGTTCGACCGGTCGATCAATCCGTACAGAGGGTGCGAACATGGTTGCATCTATTGTTTTGCCCGCCCTAGCCACAGTTATCAGGGCCTGTCTGCCGGTCTTGATTTTGAAACCAAATTGTTTTCCAAACCAGATGCGGCGGAGATTTTGGCCGCTGAACTTCGAAAATCCAGCTATGTCTGCAAAACAGTGCAACTCGGGGCCAACACGGACCCGTATCAGCCGATTGAGCGCAAGCTGGAAATCACCCGCTCAATTCTTAAGGTCTTATCCGACTTTAATCACCCGGTGACCATAACAACAAAATCTGACCTGGTGCTGCGTGACCTTGATATATTGGGTCCGATGGCAGCCAAGGGACTGGCCGCCGTTGGCCTGTCGGTGACGACCCTGGACGGTAAGCTGTCCCGCTCAATGGAGCCGCGCGCGCCAACACCAAAAAAACGCCTGCAGGCGATCCGGCATTTAAGTGACGCCGGAGTACCAGTCCGGGTCATGTGCGCGCCAATCATCCCGGCGCTGAATGATTGGGAAATGGAGCGGATACTGGATGCCGCTGCCGAACACGGGGCAACGGGAGCGAACTATATTCTGCTGCGCCTGCCGTTTGAACTGACCGATCTTTTCCGGGAATGGCTGGAGGCGAACGCGCCCCTTAAAACCAATCACGTCCTGTCAATGATGAAACAGACCCACAGGGGCAAACTCTACATATCAGGATTCGGCACCCGTATGTTGGGCAGCGGAAAATACGCTGATTTGATCGCCAAACGATATTATCTGGCGCTCAAGAAAACCGGCCTGACGGGACGAACGCGCGAAGAATACACGCTTGATTGTTCGCAGTTCATTCCGCCCCTCTCAAAAGGTGATCAACTGGCGCTATTTTAGCCGATTTCCGTTTACTGACCCCGCCGATGCAGGGCGATCCGGGCGTGAACACCTTCAATATTCAGGGGACGCCAGGCTTCATACTGGCTCCAGCCTTTATATTTCTCCAATGTCAGGCTGGTTTTGATCTGCTCCAGATTCTGTCCGGCGCGAAGACCCGAGAGCACACCTGTATACAAATCCTCTACATATTCGCGGTGTGCCGTCACATCACTGCGTTTGCCCATACTGCCGTGACCGGGGGCAATGATATCAAAATCCATGGCCTCAACAGACTTGAGTGCAGTGATCATTCCCGGAAAATAGGAGTCGCTCAATGTTTTGAACGGGAGACGATTAACCGAGACAAAATCAACCGCGAACAGAGCGCGCTCGGCCGAAAAATTCATGACAATAGAATTATCAGAATGGCTAAGGCCAACATAACTGAGATCAACCGTCTTGCCGCAAAGTTCAATCGTCAGTTTATCACTAAAGGTTATGTCCGGAACGGCGGTGGGGCGCTTTTCGCCAACAATAGCGGCTTTGGTATTTTTATGAGCAACGACAATCGCCGTATCGGCAAACACCTCGCCGCCGGAAATATGATCACTGTGATCATGGCTGTAGATCAGATACCGGACCTCTTTTCCGAACTGTTTCTTTATTTCCGCCTTTAACCATGTCGCTGCGGCGGCATTAATCGGATCAGTCGCGATGACCCCGTCCGGGGTCACCAGAAAGACTGAAAAATGAAAATTATTTTGAAACCGATAGAGATCACCGGCGATATTACTGATTTGCCGTTTAACGTCAGCAGCAAAACCGGTTGTTGCCATACTGCTGATCACTAAACCCGCAGCAAGTCCAAGCGCTATACGAAATGGGATTTTCATTATTTATCTCTCCTGAATTAAGGTCTGGAGCATAACAAAGGTTGTAGGGCACGCAGAATCACCATGCCGTGATATTTTCAGGTTTTAGCCCCGGCGCAGCGTGTTAATGTGGTGCCTATGGAAGCAGTAGCACATTCTAACCTGACCGGTATTGCGGTTGTTGTCCTGGCGGCCCTTCTCTGCGGTATCGCTATGGAACGCCTGCGCCAACCCGCGTTGGTGGGTTATATTCTGGCCGGCGTACTGCTTGGACCGTCGGGTTTTGCAATGGTTGAAAACCGTTCCCAGATCGACGTTTTAGCCGAACTTGGCGTATTGATGCTGCTGTTCATCGTTGGCATGGAGCTTTCCCTGCGTTCGTTCCGGCGACTGTGGCGTCTTGCGGTAATCACCACATTGGCGCAAATCTCGGCCTCCGTTACCGTCATGCTGATTCTATCGGTGGTCTTCGGCTGGTCAACCGAACTGGCAATCCTGCTGGGTTTTGTTGTCGCCGTCTCCTCCACAGCGGTGGCAATCAAGATTTTAGAGGACATTGGCGCGCTTCGGACCAGAGCCGGGCGGATCACGGTTGGCGTCCTGATCGCCCAGGATCTCGCCGTAGTGCCAATGATGTTGGTGATCTCGGCCATGGGCGGCGATGGATTTGACTGGTATGCGGTGCCCAAAATCCTGTTTTCCATCGCCTTTCTCGTCGCCCTGATCCTGTTTCTATCCTCCGGGAAAAAAGTTCACCTGCCCATTCTGGCGTTAGCCGCCGGCAATCATGAGCTGCGGCCTTTAACCGCGCTGGCCTTCTGTTTCTGCCTTGCCGCCTTATCGGGTTTGCTAGGGCTGTCCGCGGCTTACGGCGCTTTTGTCGCCGGACTGGTGATTGGCAACAGCGCTGAGCGCAAGGCGATGATTGAGGTTACCCAACCCATCCACAGCGTTTTGATGATGGTCTTTTTCCTGTCCATCGGCCTGCTCGTTGATTTTGGTTATATGTGGGAAAACTTGAAGACAGTGCTGACCCTATTCTTCATGATCGCGGTGTTTAAAACCATTATGAATGTGTCGTTGATCCGGGCCATGCGCCAACCCTGGCATCAGGCCTTGCTGGCCGGTTTGCTAATTTCACAAATCGGTGAGTTTTCGTTCCTACTTTCTGTTGTCGGTGTTGACGCTGGTGTCATCAGCAGAGATGACAGCCGTCTCGTCATCGCTGTCACCGTGCTCAGCTTGTCGCTCAGCCCGATTTGGGTATTAACCGCCCGGCGCCTGACGGCCCTAACCACGACCGGCGTCACTGAAGCCAGTGAATTGCTGCGCCTGGTTTATGGCCCGGAAGCGGAAATGGTCGCAATCACCTTTGACGGCGCCAAAACAGAAAGCCAACGTTCAATGCGGCGCCTCGCCTTGATGTTGCGCAAATACCGATTGCGTCACAGGCGCCGAAAGACACCCTATACACTGCTCAGAAAATCGAACCCGGCACCTACAGCAGCACAGCAAAGTTCATCACTGCCATCTGCCGTAAATAAACCCACTAAAAAAGTTCCGAAGGCCAAAACCAAAACTGAGAAAATAGGCAAAAAGAAAGTTGATAATAGGAAAACTGATAATAAGAAATCTGGTAAAAAAGAAGCTGGTAATAAGAAAACTGGTAAAAAGTCAAAAGATGCCTGATTTTTCGTTTGAAATGGCCAAAATGAAGGCCGGATATAAGATCATTTGCGGCATTGATGAAGCTGGACGTGGGCCTTGGGCCGGGCCTGTGATTGCCGCCGCGGCCGTGATCGACAGCGCCCTACTATCGCCAGAGGTGATCGCGGAAATTGACGATTCCAAAAAATTGAATAAGCCAAAACGCGAAGCTCTTTTCGCGCGTTTTGGCAACGGAATCTGGATTGGCATTGGCCACGCCAGCGTTGAGGAAATCGACACAATCAATATCCTTCAGGCAACCATGCTGGCGATGAAAAGAGCGACGGCGAACATCACCATCGTAGCCGATTTTGCCCTTGTTGATGGCAACCGTACGCCCGACCTTGGCGGCGTCCCGGCGGAGTACATCATCAAGGGGGATGGAAAATCAGTGTCGATTGCAGCGGCATCAATCGCCGCAAAAGTCACCCGTGACCAGATCATGACCAGGTTGTCGGATCAATACCCCGGCTATGGTTGGGAACGAAACGCTGGTTATGGAACACGCCAGCATCAAATGGCGTTGAGTGAATTGGGCGTAACACCCGTACACAGAAAAAGTTTCGCGCCAATTCGCAAGATATTGGGTCAAGTATCTTGAAGACTCCTAAATGTAGAGTTGATGACTCTCCGCTAAGGTATTGATTCCATTTAACTCTTGACCCCGACTCTCGCCTTCCTCATTCTGCCCGGCATGGGCAGAGAACAAAAATCAGAACAGGGGAAGGGCGCGGATTTAACGCCTGACACCACCGCAAAGTACCGCAACAAAATCTTACAGGGGAACTGTGCCGAGGTGCTTGACGCCTTGCCGGAGAACAGCGTCGACATGATCTTCGCCGATCCACCTTACAATCTTCAATTGGGCGGTGATCTACTGCGCCCTGATAATTCGAAGGTTGATGCTGTTGATAACGATTGGGATCAGTTCGACAGTTTTCGTGAATATGATAAATTCAGCCGCGAATGGTTGGCTGCGGCGCGCCGGGTCCTGAAACCCAATGGCACGTTATGGGTGATCGGCAGTTATCATAATATCTACCGTGTCGGCACAACCTTGCAGGATCTCGGGTACTGGATGCTGAACGATGTGATCTGGCGCAAATCTAACCCAATGCCGAACTTCCGGGGCCGCCGGTTTACCAACGCCCACGAAACATTGCTGTGGGTGGCGAAAGACAAAACATCGAAATACCGTTTTAATTACGACTCAATGAAAGCCCTTAACGATGATCTGCAGATGCGCTCTGACTGGCTGCTGCCGCTCTGCACCGGGCATGAGCGCCTCAAACAGAACGGCAAAAAGGCCCACCCGACGCAGAAACCGGAAAGTTTACTGCACCGGGTGATCATGGCATCGACCGACGTCGGGGATGTTATCCTTGATCCATTTTTCGGCACTGGCACTACCGGCGCCATGGCGAAAAAACTGGGGCGTCATTACATCGGTATTGAACGCGATCTTGAGTATATCAAAATTGCCCGCGAGCGTCTGGCCAAGGTTAAGAAAATCGCCACTGACGAATTTCTCAATACACCGATCAAACGCGAAGAGCCGCGCATTCCGTTTGGCAGGTTAGTCGAAAATGGCATGTTACGACCGGGCCAAACCCTGACCGATATGCGTGAGCGCCATTCGGCCAAAGTGCGCGCCGATGGGACATTGATTACATCAGACTTTAAGGGATCCATTCATCAAGTCGGGGCCTTCGTTCAAAAAGCACCAGCGTGTAATGGGTGGCAGTTCTGGTGTGTCAAGGAACGCGGCAAAATGGTGCCGATAGACATTTTCCGGCAGAAACTGCGGGCCGAATTGCATTAAAGTTTTGAATGAGGGTTTTGATCAAGAAAAGGGCCAAAGCCCATCTTGATCAATAAGCGGGACTTCGGTTCCGTAGTTTCCCAGGGAGGGGAACTATAAAGGGCGGAACTTCGGTTCCGTCCTTTATTTTATCGCAGCAAAACAATCGCGCTGGATGTTACCGGCCATGGCCCGTTGTTCTTCTTCCGTGTCCCACGATTTTTCGCGCATCTCAATCAATTCGGCGCGTTCTTTCTCGTCCGTGAGACCTTCGAGATGTTGGTTGATCTGATCAATTCCAGCAATGCGGTTCAGTTCAATCGAACTCATCAGCTCTTTGAAATCGCCTTCACACACAGCTTTGGTGAGTTTACCAGCGGCGCTGTCATTGACCGCAGCAATAGAGATCAACGCAAATAGTGCTGCACTTAAAATCAAATGTGTTCGCATATCAAAATCAGCGCGTTGGTTCCGGCGTATCGCCCGAATAATCGTAAAACCCGCGTCCGGTTTTTTTACCGAGCCAGCCCGCTTCAACATATTTAACCAATAGCGGACAGGGCCGGTATTTGGTATCGGCGAGCCCCTCATGCAGTACATGCATAACCGCAAGGCAGGTATCGAGGCCGATAAAATCCGCCAACTCCAGCGGACCCATGGGATGGTGGGTGCCGAGTTTCATGGCCGTATCGATGGCGCTGACCGATCCGACACCTTCATACAGGGTATAGACCGCTTCGTTAATCATCGGCAGCAAAATGCGGTTAACGATAAAGGCTGGAAAATCTTCTGCATTAACTGGTTTTTTACCAAGTTTCACGGCCAGTTCGCGGATCGTTTTATAGGTGTCTTCGTCCGTCGCAATGCCGCGGATAATTTCGACCAGTTCCATACGCGGAACCGGGTTCATGAAATGCATGCCAACAAATTTTCCTGGCCGATCGGTTTGAGCGCCAAGGCGGGTTATTGAGATTGACGATGTATTGGATGCGATCAGGGCATCATCCGCAACATTTTCGCAAACTTTCTTGATAATCGCCTTTTTAATATCTTCATTTTCGGTCGCTGCTTCGATGACAAGCTGACAGTCTTTAAAGTCGGCGTAATCAGAACTGGTTGTGATGCGGGCGATGGTTTCGGCCTTACCCGCTTCGTCAAAAGAACCACGGCTTATTTCTCGGTCAAGATTGGCGGCAATCTTATCAACACCGGCCGCTGCCAGATCGACATCAACATCCAGAAGATGCACATCAAACCCGGCTTTAGCACAAACGTGGACAATACCGTTGCCCATTTGCCCAGCACCGATAACGCCAATCTTTTTTATTTCCAATGACATCGAATATTTTCCTTTTGCGGATAACCCGCTCTGGCTTTATGTGTTCAATTCGCCGGACAGTTCCGGCAGGGCATCAAACAAATCAGCAACCAACCCATAGTCGGCAACCTGAAAAATCGGTGCTTCTTCGTCTTTGTTAATCGCGACGATAACCTTAGAATCTTTCATTCCGGCAAGATGCTGAATGGCACCGGAAATCCCGACGGCAATGTAGAGATCCGGGGCAACCACTTTGCCGGTCTGGCCGACCTGATAATCGTTCGGAACGAACCCGGCGTCAACGGCAGCACGGCTGGCGCCAACGGCAGCGCCCAGTTTGTCTGCAATGTCTTCAAGCAGTGCGAAGTTTTCGCCGGACTGCATACCGCGCCCGCCAGAGATGACGATTTTAGCACTGGTCAGTTCCGGCCGTTCAGATTCGGTCAATTCCGCCCCAACAAACGTCGACAACCCATTATCATTACCGGCGGCAACTTCTTCAATTGAAGCACTGCCACCTTCATCGCTGGCTGCATCAAATCCGGTTGTCCTCACCGTGATGATTTTAATTGCGTCACCGGACTTCACGGTCGCCATGGCATTACCGGCATAGATCGGGCGCACAAATGTATCGTCGCTCTCAATTGAGACAATTTCAGAAATCTGCGCAACGTCGAGCAGTGCAGCAACCCGCGGCATAACATTTTTACCGCTGGTCGTCGCCGGCGCCAGTACGTGACTGTAGCCGGATGCCAGAGAGACAATTACCGGCGCGAGGTTTTCGGCAAGCCCATTGGCATAAAGCGCGTCATCGGCCTTTAAGACCTTACTAACGCCGTTAATATTTGCGGCGGCATCCGCAGGTGCGGCGCAATTTGAACCGGCAACCAAGACATGAACCTCACCCAGCAGAGCGGCGGCAGTCACGACATGAAGGGTGGCGGGTTTCAGTTCCGAATTATCATGTTCGGCTATGACTAAAATGCTCATCAGATGACCTTCGCTTCATTCCGGAGTTTATCCACCAAAGTGGCAACACTATCGACAATCGTGCCGGCATCGCGTTTAACCGGCTCGGCAACCGAGACGACGCTTATGCGCGGTGCTACATCAACGCCCAGTTCATCTGGTGTTGTTGTATCGATGGTTTTTTTCTTGGCCTTCATGATATTCGGCAGTGACGCATAACGCGGCTCATTCAGGCGAAGGTCGGTGGTCACAACAGCTGGCATTTTAAGGGCGATTGTCTCAAGCCCGTCATCAACCTCACGGGTCACGTTCAAGGTCCCGCCATCAATGGCGAGTTTTGAGGCGAAGGTGCCCTGAGACCAACCGAGCAGGGCAGATACCATCTGCCCAACTTGACTTGAATCGTCGTCGATCGCCTGTTTGCCAACAATAACCAGGTCAGGACTTTCTTTTTCGATAATGGCTTTAAGGCATTTAGCCACACCCAAGGGTTCGATACCGGCGTCCGCTTCAACAAGAATGCCCCGGTCCGCACCCATGGCAAGCGCCGTGCGAATGGTTTCCTGTGACTGACTTGGTCCGATTGATACCGCGATCAGCTCATCTGCGGTGCCGGCTTCTTTAAGCCTGACACCTTCTTCGACGGCGATTTCGTCAAACGGATTCATGGACATTTTGACATTTTGGGTTTCGACACCCGTCTGATCAGCTTTGACCCTGATTTTGACGTTGTAGTCGACAACACGTTTTACGGCGACCAGGACTTTCATCAACGATTAGCCTTAAATTTGAGTTGTAAACCAAGGCCCGGAGAACGTCCCCGAACCTCCCTTAAAATTTATTGAAAAGGCCTATCCGTGCCTCTTCGCAGGTGCACACTAAGACCACTAAAACCCTTGGTCAAGCTACCTTTGCGTATTGATTTATCCTGTTTGCGACGCAATAGATCAGCGCGGGCGGGTCATTTAGTGAGATTTTTAACGGTTGGATCCGGGGACCCAGAGAACGTCCAGTTTACCATCATCATTAACATGACGGGCCAATTGGAACAGATGATCTGACAACCGGTTCATATACTTGATCGCGTCCGGGTTGACGGTTTCTGTATCACTGAGTTCTGTCATCAATCGTTCTGCCCGGCGCACAACCGTGCGGGCCAGATGCAGATGCGCGCCTGCTGGCGTTCCGCCGGGAAGGATAAACGAGGTTAGCGGTGCGAGGCGATCGTTCATAACATCAATCTCCCGTTCCAGCCGGTCAACCTGCTCGGCAACGACACGCAAGGCCCCATCCGATTTGTGACCGTCTTCAGGTGTGCAGAGATCAGCGCCCAGATCAAACAGGTCGTTCTGGATGCGTGCCAGCATCGCATCTGTTTCGCCATCCGTATGCAGGCGGACAATGCCAATCACAGCATTTGCTTCATCGGACGTGCCATAAGCGGCAACACGCAAATCATGTTTTTTTACCCGTACCCCACTGCCGAGAGAGGTCTCCCCCGCATCGCCGCCGCGGGTGTATATTTTGGTTAGTTTTACCATTTATCAGCTCGCTGCCAGCCACACACTGAACGCCAGCGTGCCAATTGCAATTGCCTGAAATAAAACACGCAATCGCATAAGATTGTTGGCATGTTTTTGATAAAATGGACCGTGAACGGCAAATGATACAATGCCGATGACCAGAACCAGGACGGTCGCCAAAATGCCGAGGCCCAAAAATATTCCAAAAAACTGTTCCATGGAGAAGATATAGTCTGCGCGGTCATATCTGTCGATGATATCTTCGGCCCAGAGATCCAACAGGCCGTAATTCTGACGTTTATTCAGGCTTTATGATCAGAAACAATCGCCATCACCTGGCCCGCAAACGCTGCCGGGTCGATCGGTTTTGATATAAACCCATGAACGCCCTTGGCCCGCGCCATTTCTTGCCACATTTCTTTTGTTCGGGTGGTCACCATTATGATGGTAATTGAACCCAACCCGCCATGTTCACAGATATCACCAACTACGTCCAAACCATCGCGGCCTGGCATAACCAAATCCGTAATCAGGCAATCAGGTTTTAGTTTGGCGATCTCGGCGACGGCATCTAGGCTGTCATTAGCATAAACGACCTGATGCCCTTCAAGTTCCAATAGTTTGACCATTAGACTTAGAATGACGGAATCATCGTCGAGCACAAAAAAAGTCAAGCTGTTGGCTGGTGTCATTTCAACTCATATCAATAGATATTATAGCATAAACTTAGGTTATATTCGCACCAAGCCGATCTAGCAATATGTCCGCCTTGATCAATTTAATGGCAGTTTGAACCCAATAAGGGATACGTCGTCCCGGCGCACCTCAAGTCCCTGGTGTTCTCGAAATGCTTCATAAATTTCAAACTTCTGTTCAGTTAAAGATATCTTCTTGTTCGATAGAAGAAGATCCTTGTACCGCCGCTTGCCAAATCCGCGCCTCTTTTCACCGCCAACCTGATCAATCAGACCATCTGTCGTCATATGAAAAATCTGACCCGGCTCTATTTCCACCGGAATATCCCTGTACTCCTGACGTTGAGGAATATTACGATATCCGATTCCTTTTTTATCGCCTTTGATCTCGGTAATTTCATCACCTTCGACAACAAATAGCGAGAACCGTGCACCCGAATACACCATTACCGGACTATCGGGTTCGATATAACAGGCGCCAAGTTCAAGTCCTTCATCAGAGCGTCCACCCTCCGTATCCTGCCCCAGCGTCACCTGTACATATTGATGCATGCGTTGGATTAATCTGCCCACCTGACCCGGCGGTATTTCTTCCAGCGCCCGGTCAAGGGCGCCCGTAGCGATCAACGTCATAAAGGCACCCGGGATTCCATGCCCGGTGCAATCGCCAAGCATGACCAAGGCGCCAAACCCCCATTTTCGGCACCAGTAGATGTCTCCGCCAATCTGGTCACGCGGTTCCCAAACGACAAAATGAGAATCGAACGTCTTGCGCAGCAACGCATCGTCCGGCAAAACAGAGCGTTGGATGCGGCTGGCATATTGCACGGATTCGGAAATAATGTTGTAGGCGTCCTGCAATTTAAATTCAGCAATTTTCCGGTCCGTAATGTCACTGCAGACGGCGACCAGGCCACCATCTTCCGTCGGGTTACGCACCAGTTCCAGAGTCTTGCCGCTTGGCACCGTATTCTCGGCAATCTGCCGGGAGTTATCATAACCGGCAACTCTTGTCCGCACCTGCTCATCCGGATCGCCCGGGCCATAATCACCGCGGCGCGCGCGTTCAGCGATCATATCTTTGAGCGATCCGCCAATTTTCAATACACCATCCGGCATTTCATACAGTTTTTGATAAAGATCATTAAACATCTGAATATTCATATCTCCATCAATCATGATGATGCCGCTTGGCATATTATCAAACGCGTAGGACAACTGCTTTTCTTTTTCCGCAAGTTCAGCTTCGGCTTGTTTTCTGGCCGTGATATCGGTGTAGGTCGAGACAAAACCACCGCTGTCGACGGGTTGACCTTTAACTTCTATTACCCGACCATCCTGCATCGTTCTTTCGAACTGATGCGGCTCAAATTTTTTCGCCAGTTCAACCCGCTGGCTAACCTGTTTGTCAACATCACCGTCGCCATATTCGCCTTTATCGGCGGTGTGACGAACCCACTTTTCAAACGGATATCCAACCCCGAATTCTTGCGGAAGGTCGAGCATGTCCAGGAGTGTTGAATTGAACGCAATAACATTAAGGCTCTCGTCAAACATTGAGATTCCCTGCCCCATATTATCGAGCACCGTATCGCCGATGTTTTTCTGAAGTTGCAAGTCAGCTTCCGCATCTTTCTGGGCACTCACATCAACCAGCCATACGACCCTTGCAGGCCTTCCCTGATACCCGTCAAGGGCCTGTGAGCTTTGCAATGCCCAGAAGGTCGAGCCATCAAGCCGGCGGCGCTGTATCTCCTCGTTGTTCACATCTCTACCACTGGTAACAATGTCGCGTAATCGTATAGATTCTTCTGGGTTTACATAACTGTCATCGAGGGAAACTTCGAGAATTTGCTCCGCCGAACTTCCGCCCATCATTTTAACAAACTGCTCGTTTACAAACATCCGCTCGCGGGTTTCCTGGTCGACCACCGCGATTCCGATTGGGCCCGAATTCAGTAATTCCCGAAGTTTAGCCTCGCTTTCGCGCACTGCCTCTTCGGCTTCTTTCAATTCGGAAATATCCTGAATGAAACTGTAAATGAATTCGGGTTTATTATCTCGGTCACGTAATTGAGCCGAAGACAAACTTGTCCAGATCACACGCCCGTCTTTGTGAACCAGGCGCCGTTCAGTGAAAAACTCACCAAGATCACCGTCTTCCACCTGTTCATCAAACGCCTCAATTGCCGAAATGTCTTCGGGCAACATCAGATCGCGCCAGTTCATGGCCAACAGCTCATGTTCACTGTACCCGACGATGTCACAAAACCGCTGGTTAACTTTGAAGTAAACACCGTCCATCGTCAGCAGTCCCATGCCCGCTGCACTTGCTTCAAATATGCCGCGGAACTGTTCTTCGCTTTGGTGAAATATATCATCGATGCGCTTGCGTTCGGTAATATCGCTCGACCACGTCAGGACGGCTTTATCGCCGTCGTAGTCTATCAGTTTGGAGTTTATATTGACCCAAACGTCACGGCCATCAACCCGCTGCATCAATACTTCCATTCCAGAAACCACGCCTTTTTTGGTTAACGTTTCCAAAAATAGGTTGCGGTCATTCGGGTTCTGGTACGCCCCGGCAACACCTTTCGTCTTTAACCCGTCCATCGTCATGCCGAAAATATCGAGATAGGTGTCGTTCGCCATCAGGGCGGAACCATCCAAACGGGCCAGGACAAAACCCATTGGGCTGACTTCCAGGAGCGCGCGGAAACGGGCCTCTCTTTCGGCCAATTCAACCGTCCGTTTCTCGACCGTTTCTTCGAGTTGATCCTGATGTTCGACCAATTCCTGTTTGGCACTCGCCTGTGCCGCCTGCATATCGTTATAGACCCGCACAACCTGCCCAAGCTCGTCCGTACTGTCCCAGTCCAGCGCCTTATGGGTTTTGCTGGTTTTGGCATCTTCCATTGCCAGCCGAAGGCGCAGGAGCGGACCACCCACAACTTTGTTAATCGCTACCAACGTGACAACAATAATTGTGACGACAAGGATAACTAAAATAATCGCATTGATTTTGATGTGTTCTCTGACATCAGTCCAAATTTTCTCGCTGTGAACAATGATGGTCAATGTACCGACGGTTTCTTTGGCATCACCAGCTGTAAACTCAAGCGCCCTGACATCGGAGAATGCGGGAATTTCTGGAGCAATACTGACATCCCCGGTCTCTCCCAGAATGTCATCATCCGGCCCGTGAACAATGGCCCCCTGCAGCATTGGCAAATCCTTCAGGCCGTTCAACAATTGCTCAATTGCTGGAATATCAAACTCCCATGTCGCGGCTGCAAACGCTGGCGACTGGATTGTCATAAGCGTACCCAGGCTCTCGATCAGTTTATCGCGTTCGGAAAAATAAAACCGGAATTCCAGCACCGCAAAAAGCGCCAGAATGGTAAAGGCAACCATTGGTACATAGATGGCGATCAGCTTGGCGCTGATAGAGCGGAAGCGGGTTTTATCGGGCTCCATTCGGATTTACTATTCTCCAGACGTGAACAACTTATTGATGCATCCGAAGTGTGACTGATACGCGAATTCACATCAAGGGATCTATGTTTGGATTAACCGCAATCTTAAAGGCTGTGCTACACTTTTATTTTAACTCGTTTGGATATCGCCTCGTTATGCGCCACATATTAATCTTGATCGTTTTGGTTTTTGCCGGTCCCGCTCACGCTGATATCAGCACAAATCCGGTCGAGATCAAGGAATGGAAAATCCCCTCCGGCGGGCGTTCGCGCGACCCATTTGCCCATCGCCTTGACGCTGTGTGGTTCGCCGGGCAAGCCGGGAACTATCTCGGGCGCCTGAACCCCCAAACAGATGATATCTTCATCCGTTATCTTGACGATGAACCCGGACCACACAACCTGACCGTCGATGCGGGCGGCATGGTCTGGTATTCTGGAAATCTGAGTGGTTACATCGGTCGTTATGATCCGGTACTGGATACGATTGAAAAAATCACTCTGCCGGAAGAAGCGTATGATCCGCATACCTTGGTGTTTGATTACGGCGAGAAAACCCTATGGTTCACCGCTCAAAATGCCAACGTCATCGGTCGATTATCACCCAAGGATCACAAGATTGATATTGTCGCTCTGCCAGACCAATTCAGCCGACCTTACGGAATCGCAATCTCCCCAAGCGGCGTTCCGTGGATCGCTGTTTTCGGATCCAATCACCTTGTTTCAGTCGATCCAGAAACTCTTAAACTGACAACCGTCACTCTGCCCGATGATGCCCGCCCGCGGCGTATTGATGTCACCAGCGACGGAACGGTGTGGTACGTCGATTATCGGCGCGGATACCTTGGGCGCTTAAAACCGATTGGCAGCGATATTAAAGAATGGTCGATGCCGTCTGGATCAAACGCCAGACCTTATGGAATGGCTGTTGATTCACAAAACAACATCTGGTTTGTTGAAACCGGCATCTCACCCAACCTGTTTGTCGGATTTAATCCCAAATCAGAAAAATTCTTTTCAATAACCCCAATTCCATCCGGCGGGGGGTCGGTCCGTCATATGCATTTTCAAAAAGAAACCGGTCAGGTGTGGTTTGGCACTGATGAGAATACCATTGGCCGGGCGCAGGTTGAAGCACGCTGATCGTCCAGCCTGCTCTATTTATTTATTAAAATAATCTGCCGTTCCATCGAGCCAATCCTGGCGCGGCGGGGCGAATATATCGAGGGCAACACTGTCTTCCATCGCCGTCACTTCATGGGGGACATTTTCCGGTGTGATTATAATGTCACCCGCCTTGGCGGTACGTTCGGCCTCAAGGTTGTCCCCGTGTTTAAATTTCAAAACGCCGGAGATCATCACCGTCACCTGTTCATTATGGTGGTGGTGTTTGGGGACCACTGAACCTTCTGCCATGGTTAATCTGGCGACCATGGCCTTGTCACCATTGGTCATCTGGCGGGTAATACCATCGGTTAATTCTTCGAGAAGAATATCATTCCAGTTCTGGTGTTGGACGCCGTTCAATTTGCTCATAAAACGTCTCCTAATACCCTTTTGAGAGATCAATCAGGTTTAGCGGATCTTCCCCGCGTTCGACCCGGCGAATGTTTTCCGCCATATACCGCGCTGCCGATTGGGGCACGGTCAGGCTGGCCATATGCGGCGTCATCGTGATCATCGGATGTGTCCAGAACGGGTGATTGCCCGTTGGCGGTTCCTGATGGAAAACGTCTAATACTGCGGCGGATAACCGCCCACTATCGAGAGCGAGGATGAGATCGCCGTCAACAACATGTCCGCCGCGGGCACAATTTATAATGACACTGCCCATGGGCATTTTGGCGAACGTATCTACATTAAGAATACCTGTCGTTTGTTCTGTCAGGGGCAGCAGGCAGATTAAAATTTCGCTTTTCTCGACGATTTTATCAAATCCATCTGGACCACTGAAACACGTCACGCCAGGAATGGACTTTTGGGACCGGCTCCAGCCCAGAACATCAAAATGCAGGGCACTTAACGCTCGCGCCGCATCGCCGCCAAGTTCGCCCAAACCGAGGACACCAATTGTTGTCGTTTCTGTATCGGCCTGAAGATAATTGTCCCAGTTCCGATTTTTAATCATCTCAGCATAATCGCCCATTCGGCGGTGATGATGCAGGACCCAGTAGAGCACATATTCTGTCATGCCCTGGGTAAGACAACGGTCAACCAGGCGGGATATGGGCACGTTCCGGGGCAAGTCTGGATCACAGGTGATGCCGTCAATCCCGGCGCCCAGAGACAGGACCGCTTTGATGTTGGGGTATTTTGCAATCTCTCCAGTCGGTGGTTTCCAGGCGATGATGTAGTCTATTTTTCCCGCAGGGGTGGGGCAGTCCGGCCATGCAAAAAAATTAATATCAGGCAGTTCCGCTACCATGCACTGCTGCCACAGATCAGCCTTATCGACAGTCGAGATAAAGAGTACGTTCACAGGGTAATCCTTTAAAATCTAGGTGCTGACGGCACCAGTCTCGTCGGCTTTCATATCAAATGCTGCCGCCATCAAAGCGCGGGTATATGGCGTTTCTGGCGTATCGAGGACCTTGCCCGTGGGTCCTTGTTCGACCACCTTGCCCGCCTTCATGACAATAATGTCATGACTGACGGCGCGCACCACCTTCAAATCATGGCTGATGAACATATAGGCGATGTTATATTTTTTCTGCAGGCTGCGCAGCAAATCGACAATCTGCGCCTGCACCGACATATCCAGCGCGCTGGTCGGCTCATCAAGGACAATAAACTTTGGCCTGAGCACCAGTGCCCGGGCAATCGATATACGCTGGCGCTGCCCACCGGAAAATTCATGCGGATACCGGTCCTGCATGTCGGCCTCAAGGCCGACCTCATCAAGAACCGCAGCGATCAGTTTTCGCCGTTCTTCTTTTGAGCCCCCGAGATCATGAACAATCAAACCTTCTTCAATAATTTGGCCGACCGACAGGCGCGGGCTCAAAGAGCCGAACGGGTCCTGGAATACAATCTGCATTTCGCGGCGTAGTGGCCGCAGCTGTTTTCGGTTCAAAGCCTGGATATCATTGCCGCTGAAAACGATTGCGCCGTCACTATGCACAAGTTTCAGCAAGGCTTTGCCGAGCGTTGATTTACCGGACCCGCTTTCGCCTACAACGCCCAGTGTCTGACCTTCGCGTATCGTCACAGAAATGCCGTCGACGGCTTTGATGTAACCCGCAACCCGGCGCAGCAGGCCTTTTTTAATTGGATACCAGACTTTCAAATCTTCCCCGGACATGATGGTTTTGGCCGTGTTGTCGGAAGCTTCGGGCAGACCAGTCGGTTCCGCCGTTAACAAATGGCGGGTATAATCATGGGCTGGGTTCTCGGAAATATGTTCAACAGCGCCCTGCTCAACAATTTCACCGTCGTTCAT
>WASW01080171.1_pt1 | contig 27539 bp, 27 predicted proteins | sample 5698521 | NCBI WGS metagenome assembly WASW01 (sample SAMN11175560, study PRJNA528189) | sponge metagenome | isolation source: marine sponge | host: Leucetta | place: Antarctica: Western Antarctic Peninsula, King George Island | collected 2013-01
CATCAATAACTCCTAGTTTCTCTTACTTGCTGCATAAATTCCGCAATTTTAGCTGAGTCTTTTATGCCCTTTTTATGCTCAACACCACCGCTTACATCAACTGCATATGGTTTCACTTGTTTTATTGCCAAACCTATATTTTCTGCGGTTAGCCCGCCTGCCAACACAATGGGTTTAGATAGGTTTTGAGGAATCAGCTTCCAATCAAACGCCAAACCAGTGCCGCCGTAGGCGGTATCAGAATAGGTATCTAGCAGTAGGGCTTTAGCGCCTTCAAAATCCAATGCACATTGTATCAAATTTGTGTCTGCCTTGACGCGAATTGCTTTGATATAAGGCAAACAAATTTGCGCACAATCTTCAGGCGTTTCATCACCATGAAGCTGTATAAGGTCTAAATGCACTTGCGCCGAAATTGCTTCAATTTCAACCCTGCTAACATTAACAAACAAGCCAACCACACTAACAAATGGTGGCAAAGCCGTTACAATTTTTTTTGCCTCTTCTACGGTCACGCTACGCGGACTCGCCGCATAAAACACTAGTCCAATAGCATTAGCGCCATGTTCAACAGCTGCTAAAGCATCTTGCGCCGAAGTAATTCCACAAATTTTGACTCTAGTTTGCATTATTGTCACCATTAAGATTGTCTAACTTTAGCTAGTATTCTCTGATTTTAAACCCATGCATACAATTCGGTTAGCACTAAATCATATCTAGTTGACGCTGGCAGTTTGGTAGCATCCATTTTTCATCATAATGCACTTGTGTAAGATAGAGGCCGTTGGGGGAGAATGTTGGTGGTGATTGCGTCCGATCTTTATTTGCTAGCAAAGTTTTAATGCTACTTGGCTTCTGTTTGCCATTGCCAACATAAATCAATGCACCAATCATATTACGGACCTGATGCTGTAAAAACGCGTTGGCTGCAAATTTAAAAACAAGCTTATTACCGCAGACCTCAATATTTGCATCTCGTATGGTTTTAATCGCTGTTTTTGCTTGGCACTCACTTGCCTGGAATGCACTAAAATCGTGCTCACCTCGTAAATATTGTAGGCCTTCTTGCATGGCTGACACATCTAACGGTAAATGATACCAACCCGCTTTATTACTTAAAATCGCAGGCGCAACAGCTGCGTTAACCAGTAGGTATTCATAATCTCGGCCTGTAGCCGAAAAGCGTGCATGGAAATCATTAACCACAAATTTAGACCATATAACACGCACAGTATTTGGCAAATTAGCATTGACCCCTCTAACCCAAGCGCGCTCTGGTCTATTAGCCTCTGTATCAAAATGCACAACTTGCATTAAAGCGTGCACGCCAGTATCAGTTCTACCTGCAGCATGGACACGCACATCAAGCAAAGCAATTGCTTTTATTGCCTGTTCAAGCACATCTTGCACACCACAGAGGCTTGGTTGGCTTTGCCATCCACAAAAGCTGGCACCATCATATTCAATGCCTAGCGCAACTCTCATCTAAAAAAACCTAAAAAATAGCTCATCAGTATAAGCGTTAACACTAGCAGGAAGTAGTCCATTTTTTTTAACACTGGCTTTTCAAAATTAATTTTGACGTCATCGTCCACAGTCGCTGTAAAGGCCTCATTTAAATTTTGTAATAACGTACCACGCACACCTTCAGAACCTTTCTTTAACTGTCTCAATTCAACATAATGTAAAGTCAACCACAGCCTTGCTGCAAAGCGCTCAGCATCAAGCCCAATAATTTTTAATGGTCGCGCCAAATAATAAAAGCCTGATATTAAAGTCTGTTTAGTATTGCTAGCAATAAGCAACGATAATGCGGCTAGCATGACAGCAATACGCAATACCTGCACTACACCCTCTCGCAAGCCTTCATAAGTTGGGTAAAAACTGTTTAATGGCCAATTAGCAATGTGTTCGCCTGGTGTATTAAAAATATAAATTAAGAGCATCACAAAATAAAACCATTTTAATTTTTTCATTGAATGATAAAAATGATGATAGCCATTCCACATTAGTGCGATCAACAAAATAAAAAATAAACTTAACAATGGTATTAAATGCCAAAAAGTTAGCATGAAAGCAAAAACAAGAAAAATAATTAACTGAGAAATAATATTGATTCTAAACATGTGCTACAGCCGCCTCTGTTTGTTACAGGAAATAGAATACAAAAAAACCGGACATAAAGCCCGGTTTTTTCACAGACATCGCTTAGGATATTTTTGATAGCAATTTCTCAGCTCTTGTACGCTGATCAGGCCCGCCTTCTTTTACAACTTCATTTAGCAACTCTTTCGCACCTTCTTTATCATCCATTTCAATATAAGCAGCAACCAAATCCAATTTAGTTTCAACATCCCTAGACTCAGTTTCTTCCGTTATTCTCGCTACAGGAGTTTCCGGCACACTTGTACTCGAATTATTTTTCTCAACATCTAATGAAATATCTGACAAGTCAAATGTACCACTTTCTTCAACATTCTTAGTACCTGCAGCAGGTATTGTGTATGCACTAAGGCTAGCAAACTCTGTCGCCGGCATTTCTAAAGCGCTAGGTTCATTATTTTCTGGCGTTTCAAAATTAGCAACCAAACTATCCTCATCTGAAGTTTTAGTCACAATCTCATCTTTAAGTGCTTTTGCATCAAATGAGAAATCCATGTCATCTTCGGAGACTGCTGGCTTCTTTGAGGAGTTTGATATTTCTACACCTTTATTACTTGCGGCAACCTTTGCTCTTCCCCCACCCTCTACTTGATAAAGCGGGTTGCTTGGTTCTAATTTAATGCCAATTTCAGCCACTTTAGCCCATGTTGAATCTTCAGCCCCTAATGTAGTGTATAACTCACCTGCAACTGTTTCAAAAGCAGTTAAGTCTTCACTTTCGGCGTAAATTTCCAGTAATTTAAGTTGGAGCTCGTAACGCGGAGGTTCTTTTGAAATCGCATCTTTAAGGATTTCTTCTGCTTGCGCATTACGCCCATAAGCCATATAGACTTCAGCTTCAGCAATAGGGTCAACATCATGTGTATCGATCATGCTCCCATTTTCACTTTGAGAAAAGTCTGTTAGAAATGAAGTGTCCCCATTATCCGCACTAGCTGATGATGTATTGCCGAACACAGCACTTTCCTTCAATCCGCCAGAAGTCATCATGCTTTGTTCAAAATCTCCTAGATTCTTCTTGCGCCTAATACGTAAAAATACCCACTCACCTAGCAGCAAAGCGACCAAAGCAGCAGCAGCTAATAACATTTTATCAATGCCAGCCATCACGTTTGAGAAAAAGCCAAGCGCATTTGAAATAACACTAGTTATTTTAAGCGTTGCATTAGACACTGGCCCTGCCTTTATCTTGGGTTTGGCCACTTCAGGTTCTTTTTCTACAGGTTTAGTACTTGCTTGATCAGGTTCTATAGCAGGTGCAGGTGCAGGTGTGGTCTTGGCAACTGCATTTGCTTCCTCAACAACAGGCTCACCAGTCGTTACCGCTCCTCCGGGATTTGTAGCCGATTGATCCGCCGCCGCAACATTTTGCGCATTTGCCATGACATTATTCTTAAGTGCCAATAGCTTCTGCATATCTTCAATTTGCTTCTTTAAAGCAACAGTCCTTTCTTGTGCTTCTTGCAAACCTCTTTCGCGCGCTACAACTTCCTCTTGTAAAGCAGCTACTTTTTCTTGTGATGATTTAGTCCCAACAGAATTGGCAACTTCTACTGTTGACAATTTAACAACATCTTTAGGGCCGTCCCCTTTAGGTGTCGATTTGTCTTCTGCAGCCGACTTAATCGCTCCGCCTGATGTTTGCGTGTTTGCTTCGTTATCAGCTGTTTCTACAGGTGCACTTTCAGCAACAATGCCTGCCAGCTTATTACGATAAGCATTCCAATTTTCCACTTGAACTTTAACTTCTTTAAATGCTGCTTTTTTAGAAATGGCATTAACTGTTGTTTGTGAAGGCCCTCGAATCACTTTGCCCACGTTCAACCGATTAATATTCTCACCGCTAAATGCCCCTTTGTTGTCTCTATATAGGGCGATTAGCATTTGATTGAGACTTACATTGCTGGGCTTCATGCTACGAGCAATTTTTGATAAGGTATCGCCCTTTTTCGTCACATAGTCATTAGTAGATTGAGCGTCATTGGAAGATTGAGTAGCGCTGCTCTGACTAGCCTCTTTTCTATTGGCAATAGTTGGGCTCGATGTTACTTTCTTACTAGCCGTATTTGACTGGACGACTGGTGCTTGCGTGGATCTTGCTGCTGGCTCGTAGCCTAGCGGGTCGAGTAAAACAGTATATTCGCGAAGCAACCTACCTGTGCTCCAGTCTAGCTGAATTAGCATATCTAAAAATGGCTCATCCATTGGCAGCCTTGAGTTTAACTTCAAGATAGGCCTGCCTTGAGCATTTTTAGTGATGTCTATTTTAATATTTGCGTGAGAAGATGGGCGGTCAATACCTTGCTTTGCGTAGACTTCTTGAGGCGCAATCACCGCTGTAATTGAAGCTAAGTCTTTTGCACTGACTTCTAAGAGCTCGATACTTGCTTGTAACGGCTCTCCAATGCCTGAATCTACATTCAAACTACCTAAACCGGCTGCCAAAACGGATACTGGTAACAATAATAAACTTAAAACAACTGGTATTTTTTTTAATCTCGAACCGAGCACTAAACCACCCTTAAAAATTCATTAATTTCACAATAACAAAAATAGCATCAATTAGTTACAGATGCAAGCTCATAACACACCTCATATACATCTGCTATGTGATTGTTAGTGAATACTGTTGTTTTTTTAAACAATCCTAGCAATACACTTTCACACCTGCATAAAAACTTAATAACGGTCAAAACGCTGTAAAATTATTTTTGTGTTAACAAAATACGTAACATTCGGCGCAGTGGTTCTGCTGCGCCCCAAAGTAATTGGTCTCCCACGGTAAATGCAGACAGATACTCGCCACCCATTGCCAATTTACGTAACCGACCAACTGGCGTATTAAGCGTACCTGTCACTGTAGTTGGCGTTAACGCTGCTAAGCTTGCTTCTCGCTCATTAGGAATTACCTTTGTCCAAGCATTTGCCTCACCAAGCATTTGCTCAATTTCATTCAGCGGCACATCTTGTTTTAGCTTAATGGTAAGTGCTTGGCTATGACAGCGCATTGCGCCAACACGTACGCACAAACCGTCAATTGCAAGTGGGTTTTCTTGTCGCCCTAAAATCTTATTCGTTTCTACGCCGCCCTTCCACTCTTCTTTACTTTGACCATTACCTAAATCTTGATCAATCCAAGGGATTAAACTACCAGCCAATGGCAAACCAAAACGCTCAGTAGGAAAACTATCTGAGCGAATCATATCAGTCACGGTTTGATCAATTTCCAAAATTGCTGAAGCTGGATCATCTAACAACGCACTAACAGACTGATGTGTAACGCCCATTTGTGCAATCAGTTCACGCATATTTTGTGCACCAGCACCTGATGCTGCTTGATAGGTCATTGAGGTTGCCCATTCAATCAAATCAGCTTTAAACAAGCCGTTTAATGCCATCAACATCAGTGAAACTGTGCAATTACTACCTACCCAATTTTTATTACCGTTAGCATAGGCATTTTCAATCACGCCCATATTCACAGGATCAAGCACAAGTGCTACGTCTTTTTCCATGCGCAAGATTGAAGCAGCATCAATCCAATGACCATTCCAACCAGCATTCCGTAATACTGAGAAGACTGCTTTCGTATAATCGCCACCTTGACAAGTTACAATCACATCCATGACTTGCAGCGCTGCTATATCTTTAGCATCTTTAAGCGCTGGTGATGCTTGGCCTATATCTGGGGCAGGACGACCTGTTTGAGAGGTCGTGAAAAATTGCGGCTCGATATCGGCAAAGTCATTCTCCTCCATCATGCGCTGCATGAGCACTGAACCCACCATGCCTCGCCAACCTACAAAACCAACTTTCAACATACCTTATCCAATTCTTAACTGCTTTAAATCACAATTATTTCCATTTAAATCTATTGACTAGCGTCTTGCATAGCCTCGCCTGCCTTCTCTATATCTTTACCCACACCATGCCTGGTATTGCAGCCAACAAGTGCAAACGCAAACGACATTATAATTAATGAACGAACCATCAATTACGCCTCCTTTAATCTCTGAAATTACCAAATTTAAGTGGGTAGTCAGTCACGCTTTTTTTAACAAAAGTGATCGCGTCTTGCAATATATCGCGCTTAGCACCATTCACCCGTACGGTATCGCCTTGAATACTGGCCTGCACTTTCATACGACTATCTTTGATGGTTTTTACAATCCGTTTCGCCAAATCGCCATCAATACCATCACGCACAACCAAGTCTTGTTTTACTTTATTACCAGACACGGTTTGCACGTCTTGGTGCTCCAAGCGTTTAGAAGAGTCTAGCTCTTTTTTTCCATCGCTGGCAACAAAATATCTTTGATCTGATTAAGCTGAAAGTCGCTATCACCATACACTGTAATAAGACAATCTTTATCGTTAAAATCCACTTTGGCCGATGTACCTTTAAAATCATAACGATTATTAATCTGTTTAGCAGTGCCATCAATAGCATTGCTTAAAGCAACTTTATTCACTTCCGACGTAATATCAAATGAAGGCATATCAAAATCTCCTTAAATCTTTCAAGCGAAAATCAGCTCAGACATTATTTGCAAAAAAATGAGCATTTGTAATGCCAACCAATTGAGCAACCACAATAACTATTCGTAATGGCAGACGTAATCTAACGTTTCTACCACCTCAATATCAAAACTTGTATTGCCTGCAATACTAAATTTATCACCCGCTTGATAGGTGTTCCAATTGCTGCCATCAGTTAATCGGACATTACAAACACCAGCGTTAATCTCCATCAACTCTGGCGACTCTGTGTTAAAAGTTAAAGTACTAGGGAAAATCACCCCTATTGTATTGCGTGTACCATTGGCAAACAAAACCGTGTGACTGACACATTTACCGTCAAAGTAAATATTGGCTTTCTTTTTCACACTCACATTATCAAACTGAGCCATTTAAATCTCCAAAACTTATATTTAGCGCTTATTATCGCAGAAAAGCGACTGCCAGTAATCAACAGTCACGCTCATATTGAACAAAAAAATATTACATTGCTGCCACGATTTGATCGCCCATCTCTGAACATGAAACCTTCTCCATACCCGCTTCATAAATATCACCAGTTCGATAACCAGCAGCCAACACCTTCTTCACGGCATTCTCAATACGCATTGCCGCAGCTTCGTTATCAAAGCTATAACGCAACATCATCGCCACTGAAAGTACAGTCGCAATTGGGTTAGCTAGGTTTTGACCTGCAATATCTGGTGCTGAACCGTGAGATGGCTCATATAGCCCTTGTTTACTAGCATTCAGTGATGCAGAAGCAAGCATGCCAATAGAGCCCGTTAACATAGAGGCCTCGTCTGACAAAATATCGCCGAAGATATTACCCGTCACCATTACGTCAAATTGTTTAGGGTCACGAATCAATTGCATCGCGGCGTTATCCACATACATGTGGCTCAACTCAACTTCTGGATATTCCTTCGCCACATCAATCACAATCTCTTTCCAAAACTCTGTGGTTTCCAGCACATTGGCCTTATCAACTGAGCATAATTTTTTATTACGTTTCATCGCGATATCAAAGGCTACATGGGCAATACGGCGCACTTCTGACTCGCTGTAAACCATGGTGTTAAAGCCTTCACGCTCACCTGCGTCATTCGTACGTATACCGCGTGGCTGACCAAAGTACACATCGCCTGTTAATTCACGCACAATCATAATATCTAAGCCTGCCACCACTTCTGGCTTAAGTGTAGAAGCATTGGCAAGTTCAGGAAAAAGCACAGCAGGACGCAGGTTTGCAAACAAGCTCAAATCTTTACGTATTGCCAATAAACCACGTTCTGGACGTAATGGCCGGTCAAGGTTGTCATATTGAGGGTCGCCAACAGCACCAAGTAAAACTGCATCGGCTTCACGACAAATTTTTTGCGTAAACTCAGGGTAAGGGTGGCCATATTCATCATAAGCCTGGCCACCTAATGGCGCTTCAGTGAACGTCATCTCCATGCCTTCTTTTTTTAAAATATCCAGTACGCGCAATGCTTGTTTTACAATTTCCGGGCCAATACCATCCCCTGGCAATACTGCAATTTTCATCATAATTTATTCCTATTAATTAAATTTAAACCGTGGCGAGTGACTGATAATCAAAACGTATGAGTATCAATCACCCAGTAGGTTTTAGGCGAACAACCAAGGATGCGTTGCCTTATGCTTCTCTTCAAATGCTTTAATCTTGTCAGCGTGATCTAGTGTGAGGCCAATTTCGTCTAAACCATTCAACAAGCAATGCTTACGGTGTGGCGTAATATCAAACTTGAAGCTTTCACCTGATGGTAAAGTCACGGTTTGTGATGGCAAATCTACACTTAAGCGATAACCTTCATTTTTCTCACATGCGTCAAATAACTGATCAACCATTTTAGCTGAAGCAACGATAGGCAAAATGCCGTTTTTATAGCAGTTACTATAAAAAATATCAGCGAAACTTGGCGCAATAATCACGCGAAAGCCAAAATCATCAATTGCCCAAGGGGCATGCTCACGGCTAGAACCACAACCGAAATTATCACGTGCTAACATCACTTGCGCACCTTTATAACGTGCTTGATTCAACACAAAATCTTCATTTAACGGACGGTTTGTACAATCCATCCCTGGCTCACCATAATTGGTATAGCGCCACTCATCAAACAAGTAAGGGCCAAAGCCTGTCCGTTTGATGGATTTCAAAAACTGCTTAGGGATAATCGCGTCGGTATCTACGTTAGCGCGATCAAGTGGGCATGTTAGCCCGGTAATTTGCGTAAATGCTTTCATCTATTCTCTCCTCGCTTAAGCGCTACGTACATCGACAAAATGACCTGCAATCGCTGCTGCTACGGCCATTGCCGGGCTGACTAAATGCGTGCGCCCACCTGGGCCTTGGCGGCCTTCAAAGTTGCGATTTGAGGTTGAAGCACAACGCTCACCTGCGCTCAAACGATCAGCATTCATCGCCAAACACATTGAGCATCCTGGCTCACGCCATTCAAAACCAGCATCAACAAATATCTTATCCAACCCCTCTTTCTCTGCTTGGCGCTTCACAATGCCAGAACCTGGTACCACCATCGCCACGTCAATCGTGTCAGCCACTTTTTTACCTTTAGCCACACTGGCTGCCGCCCGTAAATCTTCAATACGGGAGTTGGTGCAAGAACCGATAAATATTTTATCAAGTTTAATATCCTCAATCGGCATATTGGCTGTTAAGCCCATATATGCGAGTGCATTCTCAATGCTAGTACGCTTCGTCGCATCAACTTCTTTTGCTGGGTCAGGTACATTAGCGCCGATTGGCAATACCTGCTCAGGTGATGTACCCCATGTCACTTGTGGCTGAATTTGTGCACCATCTATTGCAACAACAGCGTCAAATTGCGCATCCGTATCTGATTGCAATGTAGCCCAGTAAGCAACTGCTTGGTCCCATTGCTCACCCTTAGGTGCGTATTGCTTTCCGCTTAAGTATTCAGTTGTTTTTGCATCTGGGGCCATAATCCCTGCACGCGCACCCGCTTCAATCGCCATATTGCAAATCGTCATGCGGCCTTCCATTGATAAACCACGAACAACTTCGCCAGCAAACTCAATCGCGTAGCCATTGCCACCTGCAGTACCAATATGACCAACAATCGCTAAAGCAACATCTTTAGCCGTAATGCCAACACCTAATTCACCATCCACTTTCACCAACATACTTTTAGATTTTTTAGCAATTAAGGTTTGTGTCGCCATGACGTGTTCGACTTCTGAGGTGCCGATGCCATGTGCCAAGGCACCAAAAGCGCCGTGTGTAGACGTATGGCTATCACCACAGACAACCGTCATCCCTGGCAATGTTGTCCCATGCTCTGGGCCAATGACGTGAATAATGCCTTGGTTTTTATCTTTAAATGGAAAATACACTAAAGAGCCAAACTCTTTAATATTCTTATCCAACGTTTCCACTTGCAAACGCGACACTGGGTCTTCAATGCCTTTATCCCAGTTTTGGGTTGGTGTGTTGTGATCAGGGTTTGCCACAATAGAACTATTACGCCACGGTTTACGACCTGCTAACCGCAAACCTTCAAATGCTTGTGGGCTTGTTACCTCATGCACCAAATGTCTATCGATATAAAGCAAGCTGGTGCCATCCTCATCTTCATGCACAAGATGGGAATCCCATAATTTATCGTAAAGCGTTTTTCCAGCCATCACAGTTCCTTTTTAATGACGATTGATTCAATAAACGACATCATAACTATTTTTTGATACCCTAACAAGAATATAGTTTATACTGGTATAAATATTAATAGCTTTAAAACTAATAAAACTTAAATCAATATAATTTAAACCAAGACAATTAAATGCCAGATAAAAGACGTAAAGAATTAGGTGAGTTCTTACAAGCCATTCGCAAACGTGGGTCACCTGAAGCATTTGGCTTTCCCGCAGGTAACCGCAGACGAACTAAAGGTTTGCGAAGAGAAGAAGTTGCGCAACTAGCAGGTATCAGTGCTACATGGTACACATGGATAGAACAAGGGCGCGACGTTAATATGTCAGCTGATGCACTTGTCCGCCTAGCACAATCACTAAAATTAACCAGAACTGAACGTACCTATTTATTTGAATTTGCAGGTCGCCGCGATCCACAGGGCCATATTCAAGAAGAAGATTTAGCTTCCATCAGCCTTACTACCCTACTCGAGCATATTCAAGTCCCAGCTTATATACTAGGCCGCACTTGGAATATATTAGCCTGGAACATTGAAGCAAAAACCTTATTCGGTGATTGGCTCTTACCCGAAAAAAGCTCAATCACACCTAACCTTTTACGCTTAGTGTTTACGCATCCAAATGCTAAAGATTTTGTCATGCACTGGGAGGCTAGAAGCAAGCGCTTAGTAGCAGAATTTAGAGCCGATTGCCGAAGCCGACTAGAAGAGCCTGAACTGCAAAACTTAGTCGCTGAATTGTCACAAACCATTGCCGCCTTTGATCAGTTTTGGAAACAACATGATGTGCTTGAACGTCAAGGCGGGTTACGAGCGTTTAACCATGCAAAGTTAGGGGTTCTTCGCTATCAACAAGTCACGATGCGGCCTGTCGATCAAGAATCGTTAAAGCTAGTCATGCTATCGCCAACCAACACAGAAAATGAAGACTAGAGCGCATCTCGCATTAACTTATACTCAATCGCATCTTGCAATGCCAAGTAGGACGCTTCTGTAATATCTGTTGAAACACCAATTGTATTCCAAATACCATGCTGATCTGAAGATTCTATGGTAACGCGCACTTTCGCTGCCGTTGCCAAATTAGAGTCTAATACGCGCACTTTATAATCGGTTAACTTTACTTCCTTAATCGCTGGGTAAATTCCACACAAAGCATGACGCATCGCTTTATCTAGCGCATTAACAGGGCCGTCACCGGCACCATCAGCCTTCACAAGCTCACCATTGACCATAAAGGCAATTGTCGCTTTAGAATTAATATCCCCTTGCGAAGGTTCTTCAACACTAATGCTATATTTCTCAAGCGTAAAATACGTTTTTTGTTTACCTAGTAATTCACGCACACGCAAATCAAATGAGTGCTCAGCATTTTCAAACTGATAACCTTCATGTTCCAAGCTTTTCAAATGCGCTAATACCCGCTTAGTATCTTCTGAATCTTTTGTCAGTGTGGGATCAATTGCTTGAATCTTGCTAAGTAGCGCACTTCTACCCGCCACTTCAGACACTAAAATATGCCGCGCATTACCTACTTGGTCAGGCTTGATATGTTCATAAGAAATGGGGTTTTTACTCACTGCATCAATGTGCATACCACCTTTATGTGAAAAAGCATCATTGCCAATATAGGGCGCTTTTTCATTAAATAACACATTCGCAATTTCACTAATAAACCGTGCAGTAGTCATCAGCACTGGCATCTGTGATTCGGGAATACACTCGAGGCCCAGTTTTAGTTGTAAATTAGGAATAATGGAACATAAATTGGCATTACCACAGCGTTCGCCAATGCCATTCATTGTACCCTGCACTTGTACTGCACCTGCTTGCACTGCCGCGATAGAGTTGGCTACCGCCATTTCGCAATCATTGTGACAATGAATGCCAATTTTGGGGTTAATCTTTTGTGAGCCAAAATGCGCCACCACAACTTGTGTAAGCTTATACACCGTATGTGGGAAAGTGCCACCATTTGTATCACACAAACACAACACATCAGCACCTGCGTCAGCCGCTGCTTGTAGTGTTTGCATGGCATAGTCTGCATTCGCTTTGTAGCCATCATAAAAATGCTCAGCATCAAACACCACTTCTTTACCCTGCTGTTTAAGGTATGCAATGGTATCGCTAATCATGCTGATATTTTCTGCTAAAGTCGTCCGTAAAATATCGGTGACTTGGTAATCCCAACTTTTACCAAAAATCGCAACAGCGTCCGTATTAGCACTGAGTAATGATTGTAAATTTCTATCATCTGCCGCTTGGATGCCTATTTTACGCGTGCTACCAAAAGCAATAATTTTGGCATGTTTTAGCTTTAACGATGCCACACGCTCAAAAAACGCCAAATCTTTAGGATTAGAGCCAGGGTTGCCCGCTTCGATATATCCAATGCCTAAATCATCTAGTTTTTGAACAATTTTGAGCTTGTCTTCAACCGTAAACGAAACGCCTTGCGCCTGCGCACCATCGCGCAAAGTAGAATCATAAGCAATGACGTTTTTTTGCATCAATCAATTATTTCTTAGCATGATTAAACTTAGTTGCAATACGCATTCTAAGTGCATTTAACTTAATAAAACCAGCCGCATCTTTTTGATCATAAGCGCCATCGTCATCTTCAAACGTTGCAATGGCAGCATCAAACAATGAATCTGTTTTACTATCACGGCTCACAACAGAAACGCTGCCTTTATAAAGCTTCACACGCACCCAGCCATTCACATGCGCTTGCGTGTGATCAATCATTGTTTGCAGTGCGACACGCTCAGGGCTCCACCAGTAACCGTTGTAAATCAGGCTAGCATAGCGTGGCATCAACTCATCTTTTAAATGCGCCACTTCACGGTCTAAGGTAATGCTTTCAATGCCACGATGCGCTTTTAGCATAATGGTGCCGCCTGGTGTTTCATAGCAGCCACGGGCTTTCATCCCCACATAACGATTTTCTACTAAATCTAAACGGCCAATGCCGTGCTTACCACCAATGCGGTTCAACTCAGCGAGTACTTCATGGGCTTTCATGGTTTTGCCATTTAAAGCGACGATATCACCTTGCTTGTATTCAATATCTAAGAACTCAGGTTCATTAGGCGCGTTCTCTGGACTCACACTCCAAAGCCACATGCTTTCTTCAGCTTCTGACGCAGGATCTTCTAAATGACGACCCTCGTAAGAAATATGCAGCAAGTTAGCATCCATTGAATAGGGACTGCCACCCTCCTTATGTTTCATGTCTACTGAGATACCGTGTTTCTCAGCATAGGTCATGAGCTTTTCACGGCTGAGCAAGTCCCACTCACGCCATGGCGCAATAATTTTAATGTCAGGATTAAGCGCATAAGCGCCTAGCTCAAAACGTACTTGATCATTGCCTTTTCCTGTCGCGCCATGAGCAATTGCATCTGCATTTGTTTCAGCCGCAATTTCTATTAAACGCTTAGAGATTAACGGTCGCGCAATTGAAGTGCCAAGCAAATACTCGCCTTCGTAAATAGTATTGGCGCGGAACATTGGAAACACAAAATCACGCACAAATTCTTCACGCAGGTCATCAATATAAATCTCGTTAATACCGGCTGCTTTAGCTTTAGCCCGCGCAGGCGCTAGCTCTTCACCTTGTCCTAAATCAGCAGTAAATGTCACCACTTCTGCCTGATAGGAGTCTTGCAACCATTTCAAAATAACAGAGGTGTCTAATCCACCTGAATAAGCCAGTACGACTTTTTTAATATCACTCATTTACTTTACCTAAAAATATAATCTAACCGTTTATTTAAACTTTGCCCAATAACAAGTATTCCATCAAGGCTTTCTGTACATGCAATCTGTTTTCAGCTTCATCCCATACAACCGATTGTTTTCCATCAATCACTTCTGCAGCAACCTCTTCACCACGATGCGCGGGCAAACAATGCATAAAGAGCGCTTCTTCTGAAGCAACTTTCATCATATCGCCATCCACTTGCCAATCAGCAAAGCTTTTACGACGCGCTTCATTTTCCGCCTCAAAACCCATACTTGTCCAGACATCTGTCGTTAGTAAGTCTGCACCTATAGCTGCACCCATTGGGTCTTTAAACGCTTCAAAATGGTCTGTACCGTATAAATTTGCACGCTCAGGTTCAACTTCATAATCAGGTGGTGTAGATACATGTACATTAAAATCCAATACCTCTGCCGCTTGCAACCATGTATTGCACATATTATTAGAGTCGCCAATCCATGAAACGGTTTTACCTTGAATAGCACCTCTATGTTCAATATAAGTAAAAATGTCAGCCAAAATTTGGCATGGATGATACTCATTAGTTAAACCGTTAATCACTGGCACACGTGAGTTTTCAGCAAAACGCTCGATAATCTCTTGCTCAAAGGTGCGAATCACCACAATATCCGACATACGCGAAATGACTTGTGCAGCATCTTCTACCGGCTCGCCACGACCGAGTTGTGAATCACGTGTATTTAAATAAATTGCTGCGCCACCCAGTTGTTGCATGCCTGCTTCAAACGACAAACGCGTACGCGTGCTGGCTTTTTCAAAAATCATGACAAGCGTACGGTCAGTAAGCGGCCAATATTTCTGATAGCTTTTAAACTGCGCTTTAATCCGGGCGGCACGCTCAAGCACATGTTCTATTTCATCACGTGCAAGATCGTTAAATTGTAAAAAATGCTTAATACTCATAATCTAAACTTTAGTCTTTAAAAATTGTTTAATTAGCGCGGTTAGCTTATCAACCAGCAACTGCGCTTCTGCTTTGTTAATAACCAGCGGCGGTAGTAACCGCACAACATTATCAACGGTTACATTAATTAATAACTTATTATCTAGCGCGAGTTTCACTAACTCACCGCAAGGTTGATTAAGCTCAACACCGATCATTAAACCAGCATGTCGTATATTAACCACTGCTTTTTCATCAGCAAAAGCCTTAGTTAGTGCTTGATGAATAAAGTCACCCATTTCGTTGGCATTTTCGCGTAATTTCTCTTCTGAAATAATATCCAGTGTCGTGCAGCCAGCTACACAAGCTAATGGATTGCCGCCAAACGTGGAGCCATGTTTACCTGGGACAAATGTTTCTGCTGCAATCCCTTTTGCCAAACACGCACCGATTGGCATCCCTGAACCCAAACCTTTCGCTAATGTCATCACATCAGGCATGATATTAGTGTGCTGAAAAGCAAACCAAGTACCAGTGCGCCCTACACCACTTTGCACTTCATCCAACATGAGCAGCCAACCATTCTCGTCACAAACCTGACGCAAGCCCTGCAAATATACCTTAATGTCGGCAGGCACCTGAATGCCGCCTTCACCCTGGATAGGCTCAATCAATACGGCAACCACATTATTTTTGCGTGTTGCAACTTGTTTGACGGCATCTAAGTCATCAAATGGCACACGTACAAATCCACTGACAAGCGGCTCAAACCCAGCCTGTGCTTTGCGATTACCCGTTGCTGATAGCGTTGCCATCGTCCGTCCATGAAAAGCTTGGTCCATGACAATAATTTCAGGGTTCTCTACGCCTTTCTTGTGGCCATATAAGCGCGCCAGCTTAATAGCAGCTTCATTTGCCTCACAGCCAGAATTGCAAAAGAACACTTTATCCATGCCTGATACTGCTGCCAGCTTATCTGCTAACTGTGCTTGTTCAGCAATATTGTATACATTAGAAACATGCATTAGCTTGGCAACTTGTGCTGTCATCGCTTTTACAAATTTAGGATGCGCATGACCTAGCCCATTCACGGCAATACCAGATAGTGCATCTAAATATTGTTCACCTTGATCATCCCACAAATACACACCTTCACCTTTTGTAAAGGTGACAGCTTGTCTACCATAATTATTCATCAAATGTTGCGTCATATCATTCCAGAAATACTAAAACCTTAAAACATTAATCCAAATCGTTTGCTACAAAAACAAAAACGGCGGCTAAGGCCGCCGTTTAAGCCGAACAAAACCTACAATCCAAAAGCAGCCCTATGCGATAAGCCATTAGCCATAAAAAACAGCATCGGTATCGATAGCATCACATTCGTACGTGAAGCTAACATGGCAACACGTTTCCCTTTTGCGATTGCTTCATCTGTTGCTGACACCATACCTAAAATCTTTTTTTGATTAGGCCAAATCAGCACCCATACATTAAACAGCATGATAGTCCCTAACCATGCGCCAATACCAATACCCTCATAGCCATTACGAAGCATAAACGCATCAGTAAAACCAGCACCCAACAAACCCGCACCTGCAACCCATGTAGCAATAGCAGACCATCTAAACCATAACAATGCGCGCGGCGCAATATGCTTATTGATACCAGCCGCTGTACCATCAGCAGCCGCAGCTTTAACTGCTGCCATCTGCACAAAATTAAAATAATAAAGTAAGCCAATCCAGGTAATACCAGCTAATAAATGCAGCCAACGCATCAAACCAGGCACCATTTGTTCCATGCTAACCCCCCACTAATAAATAATTATTTAGAAAGCAAACCAATATCACAGTCAGCACAATACCTGACACGATCGTTCCAACAACAGACTCTAATGGATTTTTCATTACAACGCTCCTTAGAAAAGTTACTTCAATAATCAGCTGAGATTAGCTCAAAATTGTTTTTTAAGCAAGGTTTTCAAGTAATCATGCAATACCTTTCCCTACGAAGAAGTTATTATAAACTAGATAAAATTAAATTAGAAACCACCTGAAGCGATGCAATATATAATGTCACAATTCTTTGCTGTATAAACTTCACTAAAATCCAATATAAATGCCCTCGCCTACGCCTTCTCAATCAAGTAAATTCGGCAGCTTATGGATGCTGCTCGCTGCACTAGGTTTTGCAATCATGGCTGCGCTTGTTAAAGCTGGTTCCGCCAAGTTCTCAAGTGCAGAGCTTGTATTTTATCGTTCATTATTTGGCTTTGTAGCAATCTATGCGGTTGTCTTAATCAACAAATTGCCCATCAAAACACCGCACCTAGGTAGGCAAATATCGCGCGCTTTAATTGGTTTTTTTGCCTTGTTGATGTTTTTTTATGCGATTGCGCATTTGCCCTTAGCAACGGCCATTACCCTCAACTACACCTCGCCGTTATTTTTAGCTTCATTCATGCCTTTTATGTTGCATGAAAAACCCAAAAAAATACTGTATTTAGCAATCGTTATTAGTTTTTTTGGCGTGATCTTATTACTAAAACCTAGCTTTGCACGAGAAGATTTATTTGCAGGCGTTATTGGGCTGGCTTCTGGCGCAGGCGCAGGCCTAGCTTACTTACACGTAAAAAAACTTAGCAATTTGCACGAACCTGATTGGCGTACCGTTTTTTACTTTACGCTAATATCAACCATTGGTGCTGGCATTTGGATGCTATTGGACCATACAACCCCAATTACTAGGCAAGATCTGCCACTACTAATCGGATTAGGCGCATCTGCAACCCTGGCGCAATTAGCACTTACGCGCGCATACCGCACAGGTAAAACGCTTACTGTTGCTTGTTTAAGCTATAGCATTATCATCATTTCTAGTATTTTTGGCATTATTTTTTGGAGTGAGCACCTAGTGCTCTCAGAATGGCTGGCTATTGCCTTGATTATTAGCGGCGGCATCATCAGCATAAAAACAACAAGCGCATAAATCTTTCTGTTTTTCACCACTAAATCATGTGGTCATGATCACCAAAAAACCACAAGTGCTAGACATTCCATTTCATACACAGTAATCTGTGCTTTCCGCATTAAAAACGCAAGGTAAAGTATTGATAGTTAAGATGATAAAATGTTTTATTATGCTTTGCATTTTTTGCATGCTCAGCGCATGCTTGGGTGGCACGCTGGCGCAGCAAATTGCACGCTCTATTGCCACAAGCATTGCCGATAAAGCGGTTGCTAACGCGCTCGATGTTGATGAAAATGCAAAGCCCCAGCCTCGACGCCATGCAAAACTAGAAGACAGAGCACCAGACGAAATGTGGATGGCGCTTGCTACAACAAGATTCAATACGGCAGCGCCAATCCCCCAAACACCAAGCCCTCAAGCAATAGCATCAGCAGCGCCCGAAGCAATACCCATGGGAACTTTACAAGCGAATGCCCTGGTCAGTGTCCAGTTATTTAATTTGCTAATTGGTGAAGAAAAAAATGCTGTTTTTACGCAAGCACGTGCATTAGGGGCATTAAATTTACCAGAACAACGCGAATGGCCTAGTTGGCGTGTTGCCACTGGTATGGCAGAAAAAGAAAACACATTAATTACTTTTTTAATCCCACCAATATTTGGTAAATTACCAAGCGGAACAGTGACCATGGTTGAACTTGCTCATCCAGGTGAGCTCAATATAGCAAGATACTTGCAAGAATAAAGCGCTTAAGGGTCTATCAAACCACTACGCATTGCAATCAGTGCAATTTCAGCTGAGTTATTCGCATTTAGTTTTTGCTTAATATTGTACAAATGCGTACCGACTGTACGTGGGCTTAGAAATAGGGTTTCAGCAATTTCGTTCGTTGTTTTACCTTTTGCCAATGACATGAACACCTCAAACTCACGCTCACTCAGCACATCAACCGGGTTCTGGTCTCCTGACAGCTGTTGAATAGCCATTTCCTGCGCTACCCCTGCTTCTATATATTTTTTACCAGAAGCGACTGTTTGAATCGCCTTAATTAACTCTTCTGCCGCGCTACGTTTGGTTAAATAACCCATTGCCCCAATATTAAGCACGCGCTTAGGATGTACAGAGTCTTCATGTGCAGATAGCACAAGAATTTTTGCTTGAGACTCTTTAGCCAAAATGCGTTCGATGGCTTCCATGCCGCCAATGCCTGGCATCGTAATATCCATCACCACCACATCTGGCTTAAATTCCATATACGACTTAATAGCACCTTCACCATTCTCGGCTTCAGCAACAACTTTAATATCACTTGTCGTTTCCAGCAACATTTTAAAACCCATGCGAACCACGGCGTGGTCATCGACTAGCATCACGTTAATTTGACTCATGCATCTTGTCCTGTCTTAATTATTTGTGGAATATTAATGCGTATAGCCGCACCTTCGTTTACATTCGAATCAATATTAAAGCTACCGTGCAAGCCTTGCACACGTTCACGCATGCCTAACAGACCAAAATGATTCGTTTGGTCAACATCATTAATATCCATGCCTTTACCATCATCTTTAATACTCAAGCTTAGATCACCCACTTCGCTTAGCGCCAAATCAATATAAATATTGCTCGCTTTAGCATGTTTAATTGCATTATTGATAGACTCTTGCACGATTCGATAAACATTTATGTTTAAAGTTTCACCTAAATCATCTAAATTACCTGACATTGTTAATTTAATAGATAGCTGCGCTTGCTGTTTTTGCATATTATTTACAAGGTCTTTTAGCGTTTCCGGCAAGCCTAGGTTATCTAATGCCCCAGGGTGCAGTTGAATAATAATATTATGCATGCCATCATAGATATGATTCGCAGCAGCGACGATGGTCTGAGCACTTGCTTCCACCTCTGGCGCACTTTCTTTGGTTTTACTCGCAATGGCTACTGCAAAGGTTTTAATCGCCGTCACATACTGACCTAGCTCGTCATGCAACTCTCTCGCTAGGCTACGGCGCTCGTCCTCAATGTGTTTTTGAATCAAATGTGTGACTTGACGATTTTCTTCTAACTCTAGCTCAGCAGCCAAAGATTCTGCCATACGGTTTAAACTATGGCCTATTTTTTCAAATTCTGGCAAATAAAACGCTGGTAAGCGCGCACTCAAATCACCTTTTTCCATTTGATTAATTGTTGTTAAAATGGGTTGCAAAGGCTGTAGCCAATGGCCTAACACCCAATAAACAACCCCGTTGAGCGCAATAAAAAATACTAAGCCTATCCAAAATAAATAGCGCATCTTTACCCAGGCTTCTCTAATCACACCACCAGGGTCAGGCTTAACTTCCAGCCGGCCATAACGTATTAACCTTGATACAGCCTCCTCTTTAGGGTCCAAAAAATGATGAAACCATGTTGGCGGCTTTTCATCTGCAAGGTATTGAGATGGTGGGGATCGATACATCAGCTGTCGTTTACTATCGTATAGTGATATTTCATTACTACGAACGCGCCCAAGCTGTTTCAAAAACCGATGCATTACATCATGCGTATAGCCCCAATCCAAATTTTGATTAGAACTTAAAATAACAGTATCTAGCAGCTGTGTCGTAATATGCGTTGCAGACTCCACCGTTTCTTGAATTTGTGATTTAGCACCACGCAACATCATGGTTGCCACAGCTATGATAAATAGCAGCATTAACGTTGTAATCAACAAGTTCAGTCTAAGGCGCAGGCTCATATTGATAAGCTGTAACCTTTACTAGCAAGCGTGAATAGCATTGAAATCACCAAATAACATGTGTAGAGTTTAACAACTTTAGTAAAAATCAAATATAGTTTTATTCATGAGTCTACAAGCCGACCTAATATCCACTGCTGCCATTGCTATTCATGCTGGCATACTGTCAAACGAATCTGGTATCGAATCGCTCGATCGCGAAATCGGTGACGGCGATCATTTCATCAATGTTAAACGTGGCGCAGAAGCCATTGAAGCAATGGCTGATGAAATACAATCACTCTCTGCTGACGAAGCCTTGAACAAAATTGGTATAAAACTACTAAGCACCATTGGCGGCGCATCAGGGCCGCTATTTGCTAGCTTTTTCATGGGCATGGCTAAAATAGCCAAGCATAACGGCGCTAACACAACGCTTGATATTGCTGCTGCTTTCGCTGGTGGCGTTCAAGAGATGATTAAGCGCGGCAAAGGCCAACTGGGTGAAAAAACCATGTTGGACGTACTAATCCCTGTTGCACATACCTTTATTTTTAGCGCGATTGAAAATAAAAATACCGAAGAAATTTGTACTGCAATTAAAAAGTCTGCTGACGAAGGTTTAGCATCAACGCGCACCTTAATCGCCACAAAAGGTCGTGCCGCAGGCTTAGGTGACCGTTCTGTTGGCCATTTAGACCCTGGCGCAAAGAGTTGTCAAGTGATGATCAATGAAGTATGCAATTTATTATTAAAATCAAATAATTAAGATATATTTTTAAAGTTAAAAATTAATATGAAAAAGTTTATTAACCATGTAGATAACATGCTAAATGAAAGCCTTTCTGGTTTTGTAAAAGCACACGGTGATTTAGTTTCACTACACCCAGACTCTGTTTTTCTAACGCGTAAACTTAAGGCCAAGGAAAAAGTTGCGCTTATCTCAGGCGGCGGCACAGGGCACGAACCATTGCACGCAGGCTACATAGGAAAAGGCATGTTAGATGCAGCATGCCCGGGTCAGGTATTTACCTCACCAACCCCCGATCAAATGCTAGCGGCAACCGAGCATGTGCATGCAGATAAAGGCGTGCTATTTATCGTTAAAAACTACGCTGGTGATGTCATGAATTTTGAAATGGCGGCCGAAATGCTCTCATATGAGCACGCCACCATTTTAGTCAGCGACGATTGCGCAGTCATTAACAGCACTTACACTGAAGGTCGCCGCGGCGTTGCCGGAACAGTCATTGTAGAAAAGTGTGTGGGCAGCATTGCCGAATCAGGCGCAGATTTAGCCACCTGCAAAGCGCTAGGCGATAAAGTCAATGCGCGCACGGCAAGCATTGGCGTTGCCTTAAGCAGTTGTACGGTGCCGGCTGCTGGTCGCCCTACTTTTAATCTCTCAGAGGCTGAGATTGAAATGGGTGTCGGCATTCATGGTGAGCCAGGTCGCAAACGTGAAGCCATGCGTGAAGCAGACTCAATTGTAGAAGACATGATTGACGTTATATTGACTGACTTAAAGCCAGAGAAAAGTACAGAGGTCCTATTGCTCATTAACGGATTAGGTGGCACGCCACTGATGGAGCTTTATCTCATCTATAACACGGCAGAAAAACGACTCACAGCACAAGGCCTAAAAGTAACGCGCTCATTAGTGGGTAACTACACGACTGCGATTGACATGACAGGTGCTTCCATTACGGTTTGTCTGTTAGATGATGAAATAAAACAACATTGGGACCGCCCTGTGCATACCCCAGCACTGCGTTGGTGATGCATACGCATCAAAAGCTAATCAAAAACAGCTTGCCACAACTGCTTAACCGCTTTGGCATGCGCTTCTACCAAGCCAGTTTCAACATTAGGCTGCTTGCCCTGCAAGCCAGCCACATGTTGTAAGCGACGATGCGCTCGGTAAGCATCTGCCGCTTTTTTTGCTAGCAATGGCTCAATAACACCTAAACTAGCCAACATCTCGAGCAACGCAATGTTGCCGGCATTTTTTGTCAATTCCTCGTGCTTTCCTGCATGCAGGAGTAGCAAATACTGCACCATAAACTCAACATCAATAATGCCGCCAGGGCTTTGTTTTATATTAAAACTATTTTCACTAATTTTTTGTGCAGATTGCATTTTATCTCGCATCTTCAATACATCTAAACGTAGTTTTTCTGCATCTCGCGGCTGCCTTATTACCTCAATCCGTATCGCATCAAATGCCTCGCCAACATCAGCATCACCGGCAATAAAGCCCGCTCTAGTAATCGCCTGATGCTCCCACGCCCACGCTCGATTAAGCTGATAAGCATGAAACGCCTCTACACTACTCACCAACAAACCACTATTGCCGTCAGGGCGCAGTTCTAAATCCGTTTCATACAGCAGGCCTGCATTGGTAAGACTATTAAACCAACTGTTAATACGCTGTGCGTAGCGTGCATAAATCTCTGCCGCATCAACATGCGAGTCTTGATAAAGGAAAATAATATCTAAATCAGACATATACCCAAGCTCTTTACCGCCTAATTTCCCATAACCAATCACTGCAAACTTTGGTATATCAATATGTTTAAATGTTAATGATTGCCAAATAGCCTGCAAGCTGACTTGCATAATGATTTGTGCTAACGCGCTCAAGTAATCTGATAATGTTTCTAATGGCAGCAAGCCCGCGATATCTTGCGCTGCAAAACGGAAAATCGCCGCATGCTTAAAGTGCCGCATTGCATCCATTTGCAACTCTGTATCTCCTGCTAAACTGGTCATTTTTTTCTGAATATCCACATGCATCGCATTAAAATCCGGCTTTGCATAGAGATATTCTCTATCCAATAACTCATCTAATAAGATCGGGTGCTGTGTCAAATAGTCTGCCAACCAAGGGCTCGCAGCAAATAATTTAACGACCAAGTGCAAAGCCTGTGGAAACTCCGATAGCAACGCTAAATAACTAGCGCGGCGGCAAATAGTCTCAATAAAATTAATCGTTCGCAACAAGCTTACATTCGCATTCGTTAGCTGTGCCGCTTCATGTATAGCCCTTGGCATTAATTGATCAAAACGACTTTTACTATCGCTTGGCAACTTTAAATAACGATTACTCTTACGTAGCATATGCAAATGGTTATAAGCTTGTTCGCCATCTTCATACCCGATTGATAACAGCTGTGCTTGCGCAGCTGCCTGTTCTGCGTCCTCTTGCCACAATGCAACTTCAATCGTATATTTTTGTTCGCGCTGTTCATGTTCTGCATTACTAAATGTCGCTTCAAAATGTGTTTCTATTAGTGCTCGGTGCTGTTCAAGCTGCTCAATCAATGCATCCCAACTTTGAATATTAAGCATGCGCAAGATAAGTGTTCTTATAGCTTCAGACTGTGGTAAATCTTGTGTTTGCTGGTCATCAATATACATTAAGCGATGTTCGAGATTACGCAAGAAAATATAGCTCTCACTTAACTGCTCAACAACTGCTTTACTCAAATCACCCTGCTTTGCTAGCAATTGCAGCACTTGCAACGTAGGTCTAATTTGCAGCGCGCTTTCTTGCCCACCTCTAATCAATTGAAACACCTGGGCAACAAACTCCACCTCGCGTATGCCACCTCGACCAATTTTAATATTATTCTCCGCGCCGCGCTGCGCCACATCTTTCTGAATCTGCAGTTTCATCTCACGCATTGAGGCATAGGCCTTATAGTCCAAATACTTTCTATAAATAAAAGGCTTAATCAGCTTTTCTATCGCCGCCGCAGGGCCAGCAACCACACGGCCTTTAATCCAAGCATAACGCTCCCATTCTCGACCATAGCTTTGATAGTAGCCTTCAAGCGCATCTAAACTGCTCACCAATACACCTTCAGAGCCAAACGGACGCAACATCATATCCACACGAAAAACAAAACCATCTTCTGTTACATCATCTAAAGCCGAGATTATATTTTTACTTAACTTAGTAAAGAAATCTTGATTGCTGATCACTTGTGCGCCATCAGTTTCACCCTCCTGCCCATAAGCAAAAATCAAATCTACATCTGATGAAACATTCAGCTCTTTCCCACCCAACTTACCCATACCAATAACAATAAACTGTTGCGGCTCACCCAAAGCGCATCTTGGTATGCCGTAGGTGTTTTGTAAAAGCTGCGTGTGAAAGGCTACGGCATGTTGAATCGCCACTTCTGCCAAGTCAGAAACCGTCTCAACTACTTCAAAAAAATCAGCTAGACCATTTAAATCTCGTACAATAATGCTAGACAATACCCGTTGCCTTAATTGACGTAACTGCTGTTTTAAAGTATTTTCATCAAGATTTATTTGTTGTGCCAAGTAAGCTTGCATCTCTTCTAAAAGATACTTTTGGTGAAGATTTTCTAACAAATCATTCATTAAAACCGCATCTTTTGAGAACAACCTTGTCAGAAAAGGACTGCATATTGCGGCATGCGCCAAACACGCCTCACCGCTAGACTTGGTACGGTTTTCTGATAAGATTGTATCTAACGTAAGCATGTGTTTTTTGTGACCTTAAGATAACGTTACATCAAATTATAAATGCGTTAAACATAATTAGGGGAGTTGCATGGCAATTGAGTCTGTACTGCATGAAAGTCGCATTTTCGAACCTAGCGAAGATTTTGTTAAGAATGCTACTGTTTCTGGTATGCAGGCTTACGAAAAGTTATGCGCAGAGGCCAATAATGACTACGAAGGTTTTTGGGCTAAATTAGCACGCGACTTATTGATTTGGCATAAACCTTTTACCAAAACACTCAATGAAGAAAACGCACCTTTCTACAAATGGTTTGAAGATGGTGAGCTTAATGTCTCTGCTAATTGTTTAGACAAACATCTCGACACCATCCCTAATAAAACTGCCCTTATTTTTGAAGCAGATAATGGCGATGTTAAAACGGTTACTTACAAACAGCTTTATCACCAAGTATGTCAATTTTCAAACGGCCTAAAAACACTTAATTTAGATGTGGGCGATCGCGTCATTATTTATTTACCTATGGGCATAGAAGCGGTTGTGGCGATGCAAGCTTGCGCACGTTTAGGCCTAATCCATTCCGTCGTTTTTGGCGGCTTTTCAGCTAAAAGTTTAAATGAACGCATTATTGATGCAGGCGCAACCGCAGTCATCACTTCAGACGGCCAATTCCGTGGTGGCAAAACCTTACCGCTTAAAAAAGCGGTCGATGACGGCATTGCAATGGGTGGCTGCGAGCGCATTAAGCATGTCGTCGTACTCAATAAAACTGGACAAGATATTACATGGAGTGCCAATGACATTTGGTGGCATGATTTAATTGCCAACCAAGCAGACGAATGTCCACCTGTGATGGTTAATTCAGAACATCCGCTATTTATTTTATATACATCAGGCTCAACAGGTAAGCCCAAAGGCGTACAACACAGTTCTGCGGGTTATTTACTGCATGCCCTGAACACCATGCGCTGGGCCTTTGATATCAAAGCAGAGGATATCTACTGGTGTACTGCTGATGTTGGTTGGATTACAGGCCACAGCTATGTGACATATGGGCCACTAGCGATGGGCGCAACCCAAATTGTGTTTGAAGGTGTCCCTACTTACCCAAATGCTGGTCGTTTTTGGCAAATGATAGAAAAACATAAAGTATCTATTTTCTACACTGCCCCTACAGCCATTCGCTCTCTAATTAAAGCTGGCGAGACTGATGAAAGCACACACCCCAAAAACTACGATTTATCCAGTCTACGGTTATTAGCTACAGTCGGCGAGCCCATTAACCCAGAAGCATGGATGTGGTACTACGAACAGGTTGGCGGTAGCCGCTGTCCTATTGCAGACACTTTTTGGCAAACGGAAACAGGTGGCCATGTGATTACGCCACTACCAGGTGCCACAGCTTTAGTACCAGGCTCATGTACACTCCCTTTCCCCGGCATTGATATTGATGTGGTTGATGAAACTGGTAATCACCTAACTTGGGGCAATGGCGGCTTACTCGTTATTAAAAAACCGTGGCCATCCATGATTCGCACCATCTACAACGACCCAAAACGCTTTAAAAGTAGTTATTTTCCTGAAGAAATAGGCGGCAAGTTATATTTAGCAGGTGACGGTGCCATTCGTGATACTAAAACGGGCAACTTCACCATTATGGGTCGCATTGATGACGTGCTCAATGTGTCAGGTCATCGCTTAGGCACTATGGAAATTGAATCTGCATTGGTTTCCAATCCTTTAGTGGCAGAAGCTGCCGTAGTGGGAAAACCTGATGACATTAAGGGCGAAACAATTGTCGCCTACGTCGTGCTAAAAGGTCAACGCCCTACTGGTGAAGCAGCAAAAACTATCGTCACAGAATTACGCAACTGGGTGGGCAAAGAAATTGGCCCTATCGCCAAACCAAGTGAAATCCGCTTTGGTGATAACCTACCCAAAACCCGTAGCGGAAAAATTATGCGCCGCTTACTAAGAACCTTAGCCAAAGGTGAGGAAATTACTTCAGATATTTCTACACTGGAGAACCCAGCCATATTGGATCAGCTGAAAGAGGTTGTTAGCTAGGTTGTTAATTTAAAATCATGGGCAAATAATAGGGCTAGCATCCAACCCTTTCATCAAATCAAGCTAGCTGAGCCCTTGATTTTCAAGTTTAACAGCCCTTTAGTTCAAAATCAATCGAGTCTGCCCCATTGATTTTACTTAACAAATTGTTTAAAATAAATTCAGAAGAAGAGTAACTATGTTTAAAAAACCAGCCGCACAATCACGTGGCAGCATTGCT
>WASW01092508.1_pt1 | contig 27516 bp, 20 predicted proteins | sample 5698521 | NCBI WGS metagenome assembly WASW01 (sample SAMN11175560, study PRJNA528189) | sponge metagenome | isolation source: marine sponge | host: Leucetta | place: Antarctica: Western Antarctic Peninsula, King George Island | collected 2013-01
TTAGCAGAACAACTTACCGATAAAGTGGAATATTATTCAGTCTGGATCGCCACACTCCCTTTGGTCGTTCACGATGACGTTTTAGGTATCCTCAATTTGTAATTTGTTTATATATCCAGCAACTGAACGGCTATTTGTGTGCCTTCTTTAGTTTCAGCCTCTTCCAGAGGGAAAATCCACACCCCTCCTTACGAGCACCCGTTGGGTGATGGGGAGGAATTTTCTATTTTCCCTCCCTTCATAGGGACTCAAGCCCGATCATTTGAGGGCTTGATGGACAGGGATCAGTTTGTCATGCTGAGCCGTCACCCTGAGTTTATCGAAGGGTGAAGCATCGCACCCTCCGGCGGTGCTAAAAAAGGCAACCCCCCAGCCCCCCTTATCAGGGGGGATCATTTAATCGCCCACCCTTCACAGGGAGGAAGTTTTTGTCTTCCCCTCCCTTCATAGGGAGGGGCTAGGGGAGGGTTGGATTGGTTTGAGTCATTCGCAATGTGAAGTTTTGTTTCGCTTTATACATAGTTGAGTCCAGAAAATTATTACCGTTATTTCTGGTGGTTTCAAATATCGTCATTGTGAAGAGCCGAAGGCGATGTGGTAATCCAGAACAAATAAAAAATTAATTTTGACAAAACAACTTACCAACAAAGTGGAATATTGTTAGGTCTGGATCGCCACACTCCCTTTGGTCGTTCGCGATGACGTGCGGAGAGGTCGTGGCACAACTAGGCGGAGTGGGCTATTACGTTGTTGCTCGCAATGACATGCGGAGAGGTCTCTGCAATATGCAGGCTAAATAGAACTTAGTGTCGCCCTGATTTCTTGATAGAGTGAAATCACTAGCAGCAAGCCCCAAGTGGAGCTTGGAAATTTTTTTGAGGGAGCGACAGGAATCGTTGTACGATATTTAATGTGTAACAATAGATCAATCAGGTGCGAAGGTTCAGGTTGAGGTTTGACAATCGAAATCCTATTATCTAGAATGATTTCTTTTTAAAGACCTCAGTCGGTTGCAATCGACTATGAATTATTTAAAATATTCCAATATTATCGCTAATTTTATCTGGAGGTTCCATGAACATTTTTGTTAAAGGCATTGCCGCAAGTTTAATGGGAGTATTGATGACCGGGACTGCCGCGCAAGGTGGAGAAGTTGCCGTTATAGAAACCACCTTGGGAAATATTGAACTGGAATTTCTGGAAGACCTGGCCCCAGGTCACACAAAAAATTTCAAGGAGCTGGCTAATAAAGGGTTCTATGACGGAACTATCTTTCATCGGGTGATTCCTGGGTTTATGATCCAAGGTGGCGATCCGAACTCTAAAAGTGAAGACCGCTCAAGTCATGGTACGGGTGGGCCGGGTTATACTATTAAAGCGGAGTTCAATGATACGCAACATGACCGTGGCATTCTTTCCATGGCACGCTCGCAAGACCCGAACAGTGCTGGCTCTCAATTTTATATTGTGGTAAAAGACTCGCACTTTCTTGATGGTCAGTACACAGCATTTGGTAAAGTGATCAGTGGAATGGATGTGGCGGATAAGATCGTTAATTCGCCTCGTGATTCCGCTGATAACCCGAATGAGCGGATAGAAATGAAATCAGTGAAAATTGTGAGTCGGTAGCCGAAGATACTCCCCTCCCTTCACAGGAAGGGGTTGTGAGGGGGAATATTTTAACTCCCCTCCCTTCATAGGGAGGGGCCGGGGGCGGGTTGGATTGATTAGAGTTATTTTTGCATGGTTCGTTTCAAAACGTTTTTAAATCCACACCCCACCTAGCCTCCCCTCATAAGCACCCGTTGGGTGATGGGCAGGGAATATTTGAAATTCTTCTTTTACAGGTAACAGAATGGAAAACGAATTTAAAATTAATGTTTACGAGATCATGGGAACCTCGACTCCGGCGGGTAGAACATCGGAGTCCGGAGAGCCTTCAGGGGAAACGATAAGAAATCTTATAATAGAGAACTGGGAAGAGCATGAAAAGGTTTCGGTCTATTTCGAAGGTGTGATGCAAATGACCCGGCCTTTTGTGGATGAGGCATTTGCCAAAATACTTGAGGTTTATTCTTTAGATCAGTTCAATCAGAAACTGCATTTCCCAGATGCCAATGATCGCCTCGTAAAAAGTTTGAACGATGCTATCAAATTGCGGATAAAGATTATCAAAATGCATAAGGACCGTGCGGAAGAGTAAGGTTTGCAAGTAAAGCCTCGTTCTATTTCAACGCAGTTTTCGCTACGTCTTCTATAAAAGGATTCAGAAAGGCTGCAATTGCTTCCGCATTCTGAACCGTATAGACACGGTTGTGTGAGGTGACGGGTTCATCTACTAGAATGGCTTTTGCGTTTTCTAACTCCTTGATGGCTTTTTTGTTTCCAGGCTCTGTCGTGACTTCCAGGTTTTGAAGCAGTTCTGCTTTTCCCAGGCAGGGTACGGCACTTCCGATGGCGGCGACTACCATTTTAGATCGGTGACGATCATTGAGAACAAGCCGCACTAATTCGTCCTTCCATAAGTAGGATCTTGCACCGTTCCCACCTATTACGATGACTCCGTGAAAAACGCCCTTGATTTGCCGTACTCCTTTGGCTGCGGAAACATAACTGTCTCCGGTAATACCTTCGATGGCATCGACGATCAATACATCGGGGGTGGTGCGACCGCCTTTCATGCCTACCGCTTCTTTTAGTTTATTGGATGCGACCATGGCAGTAGCTCCCTCCGATTTCATAGATTCAAGAACCGGGTCTAATTCGCTCTCCATATAATAATCTTTGGGGATGATGATCAGTATATTCTTTCCTGCAAGTCGCTCCATATTTTAATGCCCTTCAAAATTAAAGCCTGAGTTTTTATTCTGGTTTCCAGTCTTAGAGTCTAGCATAAAGCGGCAAAGGAGGAATCCGTTTTTTGCGGAGAGCTGTTCGCAGGTTCAGGAAGTTTTTAAACATTGCTCTTTCACCTATTGCGGGAATTCAAAAATGCAGTTGCGGATGAGTTAGCCAGCCTTAACAAAAGAAGAAACGTGGTGACAAATCGGTTTTAGTTTGCAACCCCGCTGGTTTCCTTGTTTGTAAATAACGAAAACTCTTCACTGGCTTCCTTGTAATCATCGAACCAAGTGGCATCGGGATTTCTATAGAACGCCAAAAAGCGAGCGTTATCTTCCTCATTTGCGGCGCGTACATATTTGAAGAAAATTTGTTCTTCAGTCATTCCCACCACTTCTATTTTCCCCGACTCATGGGACATGACAAGGCGAGCTCTTTTAGCAAGGCCGGAACAACGTATTCGTGCCTTTTCAAAAATTTCATAACCCTTTTCAAGGGGAATAGAATAAGTCTCGTTACCGAGAGTCGGGCGACACAAAAATACATAGTATGGCGGAACACCCATGAAAGAAAGCTTGGAGAATAGTTCGGCCAGCACATCGGGGTCGTCATTGACTCCTTTTACCATAGGTGTCTGGTTGACCAGTGAGACTCCCGCATCCATCAAAGCGTTGAGTCCATCAATCGCCTGTGGCGTAAGTTCCCGTGGATGATTGAAATGCGCCATGACATAGATTCTCTTTTCGCTGGTGCTGTATTTGCGGAACATTTCAAGCAAAGACGGATCGTTTAAAATCCGAAACGGATTAAAGGCCGGAACCTTGGTGCCTATGCGAATGATCTTCACATGATCAATTTCGCGGAGCTGTTTGATAATCGGTTCCAGTTTGCTGGTGGAAAGGATCATAGGGTCGCCGCCCGTTAGCAAAACATTATTGATTTCCTTGTTATTTTTTATGTACTCCAGACCTTGGCTAATATCTTTAGTGACTTCATCATTCTCGTTCATAAACAGCCGTTTACGAAAACAGAAGCGACAATAGGCCGCACAGACTTCATTGACCAGCAATAATGCAGTCGAGGTATATTTATGTTCTAAACCGTGGACTTTTGTGTATTTTTCTTCATTAGAAGCATCAAGTTCACCCCATTCATTCAACTCTTCGACATCGGGCATAATTATGCGTTTAATGGGGTCGTTTGGATCATCCCAATCGATCAGAGACTGGTAATAGTCGTTGGTACGGAAAACAAACTTATCATTCACTTTCTGCATACCCTCACGTTCCGAATCGGTCAATTGAGGAATCTGCTCAAGTTTCGTTAGATATTTGATTTTTTTAAATTTTGAACTGAGGTGTTTGAGTAAAGCATTCATCGAGCCACCTCCCTATAAAAGAGTTAACATTTTGTTTTTCATTGAGTTTTCTCCCCACAACCACTCAAACAAGCAAAATCAATCCCCTTCCTCAAAATAGAGGAAAATAGAACATTAAATTCTTTGGATGGGATTATTGAGTACAGGGCTATTAACTCTCGCCCTGTATAATGCGGATTGTAACTTATGGTTAAATCATACTTGATTCGACAGTGCCACGCAAGAAAAATTGCCCGTAACTCTATGGGGTTAGACTCAATAAAAAAACCAAATGATTGAAAAAAATTGTGATAAGTTGATTTATTGTTGAATCGGCAAGTTGTAAAAAATATTGAAAAAAGCCTGATGAATTTCCTGAGAATGTTTCTCAATGTCGCAAGTTTTTCGTGAAAATTTCCCCTTTAATTTTCCTGTGAAATGCGGGTTTTTAGTTATGGATTTTTTATTGACAGAAAAAACGAATGGAATATAATATGCCATTCCCGTTAAGCACTTGCCCTTAAAGGGGGTGTGGTCATGGGCTGGTTCAATTGATTTTTTTGCCGCTCAGATTGGGGAATTCTATTTTAAATATGCAACAAACCAGTAATTTGGGTTTTATTAGATAAGATTTGATCCACTATTTTAAAGAGGAGATTGTTTAATGAAAAAGGCTTTAATTTTGAGTGTATTGGTAATATTCAGCTTGTTTGCGGTTAGCTCTGCTTTTGCTGGTGGCAAATGTCCGCAGCCTCGTAAAACCAAGGCGGCTCCTGGCAGCATTTCCAAAAAAGATAAGACAGGCAAGGCTAATGCAGCTAACGGTAAGAAAATTTATATGAAAACGGCAAAGCCAATGGCTTGTAAAATGTGTCATGGTGCCAAGGGTGATGGAGCGGGAAAATTAGGTAAAGCTCTGAAACCGAATCCTCGTAATTTCACATGTGCTGAGACCATGAAAAAGGTTTCTGCGGGTCAGATGTTCCATATCATCAAAAACGGTTCCAAGGGAACAGGTATGGTTGCCCATGGTAAAACTTTGAAAGACAAGGAAATCTGGGATGTAATCAAATTCGTCCGTTCAGAATTTGTAAAATAAGCTAAGTTTTTTTTAAAGGGGTAGGTCGCAATGCGGCTTACCCCTTTTTTTATGCCGTTTTTCTGCACCCGCTCCAATGTATAATGTAAGGAAGTTGAATTGCTTTCGGAGCCTTCGTTGAATTTTTCCCTTTTCCAGCTTTTCTATTCGTCTAAATCTAAATGGTTGCCTCTTTTTATATTTTTGCAGGTAGTCGTTTTGCCACAACCTGTTTTGGCAGAAATGTTGGGCACATCCAAAAATCCCCTTCGAATGATGTTTGTGCCTTCAGGGGATGCTCAGGTCATCGTAAAAGGCGGGCGGGAGGTTGGCGACCTGTTGCAAAAGGAAACGGGACTGCATTTTAAAACCTCGGTAGCGACCAGCTATGCGGCGGTGATCGAGGCCATGGGTGCGGGCAAAGTCGATATCGGCTGGCTGGCGACTTTCAGTTATGTCCTCGCCAAAGATAAATATGATGTTGAACTGTTGCTGGTGGTGCAGCGGTTTGGCAGTCCCTTTTACCGGGGGCAGATCATGGTGCGTGCCGACAGCGGCATTCAATCCTTAAAAGATTTGCAGGGCAAACGGTTTGCTTTTGTCGACCCGGCTTCTACTTCAGGGCATTTGTATCCCAAAACATTATTGCTTTCTAAAGGGCTTGATCCGAAAACATTTTTTGGTAAATCTGTATTTGCCGGATCGCATAACGCGGTAGTTCTTTCTATATATAAAGGTGAGGTTGATGGCGGAGCTGCTTACGATGGTTCTCGTGCTGCTGTTGCAAAATCTTATCCCGATGTGTTTGAAAAGATAAAAGTCATTGCCTATACCAGGGAAATACCCAACGATACGGTATCTGTCCGCAAAGATATTCCTGAAGGTTTGAAAGCGAAGATTAGAGAGGGACTCAAAAAAATATCGCAAAGCCCCAAAGGCAGTAAGGTCTTGAAACGGTTGTATGGTATCAGTGGATTGATGGATTTGGATGGATTGTTCGATCCGGTACGCGAAGCAGGGAGATTGTTAAACCTTGATCTGTCCGACCCGGAATCCAATTAAAAATGTTAAGAATAGAGCAACTTTGTAAAACCTATGACAAGAGGACCGAAGCCTTGAGGGATGTTTCATTAGTCATCGAGGCAGGGGAATTTGTCGTGGTGCTGGGAAAAAGCGGATCAGGGAAATCAACGCTGTTGCGTTGCATCAACCGTTTGGTCGAGCCGACCTCGGGCAGAATTTTTCTCAACGATGAAGAAGTTACAGGAGCTTCTTCCCGTCAGCTTCGGCAACTGCGGAAAAAAATCGGTATGGTTTTTCAGCAATACAATCTTGTTGCCCGTTGTTCTGTGCAAACGAATGTTCTGGCGGGAAGATTAGCCAGTGTTTCCACCGCTGCTTCTATTTTAAATATTTTCTCCGAAGCAGATATTGAAAAATCCCGGCAGGTTCTCGATCGACTGGGGATTGGTGAAAAAGATTTGGACCGCGCGGATAAACTGAGCGGGGGACAACAGCAACGAGTGGGATTGGCAAGGGCGTTGATGCAAGAGCCGCAATTGATTCTTGCCGATGAGCCGGTGTCGAGCTTGGACCCCGCCACCTCCAGACAGATCATGGATTTACTGGCAGATTTTAATAAACAGGATGGTGTCGCCGTGGTCTGCAACCTGCATCTACCGTCTCTAGCAAGAGAATATGGATCGCGTATTATTGCGTTGAATGAAGGCCGAATTGTTTACGATGGCCCCGCCACCGACCTGAGCGAAAACCAACTCAACTCTTTTTACGATTTACAACAATAAAAATAACCATCTTATATTAAATTTATAGCCATTTTTATTATTTATGGATAAATGCCAATGGGATTAGGAAGGCTAAATTGTTTTTTCCACTTGAACGCTATTGAAAAGTATTCCTCCCTTTTTCGATTTATTTTTTGTCGACCCTCATTTGTATTAGGTGTATCTGGTTAGCCTTTTAATGCCACATCTTTTTAATTTTGAGCATGATTCATTGCTACGATTGTAGGCTGATATTAGATTGTTATTCATAGTTAAGAAGTTATTGGTTGCGTTTAGCTTTTGAACAAGGAGATATCACCTTCATCATCTAAAAGGTCATCAAGGAGATCATCAAATCCTGCAGCTTTTTCTCTAATAGTATTTAGAAGATCTAACAAAGCTGGGGATTGTTCGTGATTTTCCCACACAACTATATTCATTTCGTCAAGAATTGCAAATCTCACTCTTTCTGTCCAATAAAACTGTTCTGTGTCAGGGTTAAAGTCTTGATAGCGTTGCTGATATAGGGCTACATTTTTGGCTTTATATATTGTCTTAAAAAATAAGGGAAAAATGTCATTTGTTCCTTTAGTTATGGAATTTGGCGGGTCCATTGTGTCCCATATTATTTTATCTTCAGAAGTTAATCGAATTAATTTGGTTATTAATTTTGATATTTTATTGTCATAAATCATTTTATTAATCCCATTTAGAATCTTTAACTAATTCTTCAAGCCTAGTAACAATTGTGCCTAAATCTGTGTAAAGGCTCCAAGCTGTATCCTCAGTAAGCTTATTTAGACTTGCTTTAATAAACAAAAACTTTGTTGGATGTAAGTTTTTTAGAAAATTGTTAATTTGCTTTTCTTCATCATTGGGTAATTTTGGTTTAAGGTTTTCTAGTAAGCCTTTTGCTTTTGCAAGCTTGTCCAATGCAGGTTGTTTGCTTTTACTCCAACTCTTTAGTTTTGTGGAAATTTCTGATGTTGTTTTAGCTAGTTCGCGAGTAATTGCAGGAAGCCTTGCACGACGTAAAAAGGATTTATGAATTTCTCTGGCTTTAAAAAGTATAAAAATAGAAATTAATAGCCCCAAAATAGAACTTATAGAAGCAATATCTAATAGCGATTGTTGTAATAAATTAATCAAATAGTTTAGCTTCTTAATTAGTTAGTAATATATTGGTTACCCTATAAAGTAATTATGACATTGATCGCCCGTTATACAACGGTTTTTTATTAGCAAGGACTTGTTACAGTTTGCCGAGTTTTAAGAGTGATCCAATAACTGCTAAAAGACTAAACAATCCGAAAATCCAGTGTTCCCTAATAATTTCTACTAAAATTTTAGGATGAAATCCATAGGCTTCATGTCATTTCGAATTTGTATTTATTGAACTGTCAGCAGCCCTTTCAAATATGTTTGCAAGATTATCGACTTTTCTAAGGGTGGATTGGTGAAGTTTTACATATTCCTTATTTTCAAATGCCGTAGCTTCTTCTTTCGCCCGTCAGCGTATCTTTACTAGTGATTTCGTTTTTTTCAATTAGATTGACCAATCTTGGATATCCAATATAATTTATGCCATAAAGAGCAACCATTGCTCGTGCTAAGTCAATTTTTTTGTCCTCTGATAGTACAAAGGGCTTCCCTTGAAGAACCTTTAATCTATGTTCTAAAGCAATGAAGCCATAGTTTATGTCTCTCATATTCCAATGAACCCAAGTTTTTCCTTGATTTTCGCTAGCATGTTTAAAAAACTCTTCAAGCATTTCCTTTTCTAATTCATCATAAGTGGTAGCTATCTCGTTAAAATCTTTTCCTTCCTGCTCGGCAATTTTGTGGATAGAGAATGATTCTGTTTGTCCAGAGCCAAGGTTTCGTACTGCGATAGAGGTTACTCTAGGTGTTTTCCCATGATTTCTATCGTAAAAATTTTCACATGAATAATGAATTACTAATACGTCTTTAGGATGATCCATAAATCTATCAATTTCCTTGAGTACTTTTTTTTCTATTTAAAAAACGTCTTAATTCTTTGCCCATTTCAAACTTTTCTCTATAATTTAAAGTTAATTAAGGAAATAATAGAATTTGGTTATTAAAAAAGGATTTGTATTTTTTAGAATAACCGAAACAATATTTTCCACGCGTTTTTCTTTATCATCTAAGTTAAAATTCTATTTTTCATTAATTATTCACAATGCTTTAGTGTAAGTGTTTGAAAGAATACCTCTAGACGAATGCACCTTTGTTGGCGTACAACTACAGGGAAACTTTTTGCAACTAAGAGTCAGAAACTATGAACACGATTGACCCATCAGAAAAACAATTAAGACAATTCGGTTTGATGATGGCTGGGGTGTTTTCGTTTTTCGGAGCCTCACCTATTTTCTGGTGTTCACCGTCATCCGCATGGTGGCTTCGCTTTTCAAGGAAGACCCTTTAAAGAGAAAAATAGAACCGGATAAAGATTCTTATTGGATCGATTGCGAACCCCGCAACTTGGACCCAAAACGATATGAAAAACAGTTTTAATGCCAATTCCCCATTAATTTGAAAAGGGCTTTTCGATGGAAAAGATTCATAAAGAAATACTTGGGTTGATGGGGAAAATCGATATCGACTGTCGAGATGAGAAAGACACCATTATCATCGACCTTGCCGGGCGGTTGGATATCTATAACTCAAATGATCTCAGTCGCCTCATCGATGCTTATATCGAGAGAGAGTTCAAAAAATTTATCCTCAATCTGGAAAAAGTCACCTATCTCGACAGTTCCACAATCAGCATATTTATACATTGTTTTCAGACACTTAAAGAAGATGGTCGATTTGCATTGGCCGGTTTGCACGGTGGCCCAAAAGAAGTGTTCGAGCTTGCCAAGCTCCACGATATTTTCGAAATCTTTCCTGATGTGGGTGCGGCTATGAAGGCCAATTCCTAAGCTCGGTGAGTCCTGCCCTTCCCCCCCCCCTCTCCTTATTTTGCTTGCGACATTACCCTTTTGAATGGCACCTGAAATGTGTTAGCTTATTCAATACCCTTTGAAAATCGGCGGTTTCCAGATTACTGGTCCGGTTGCAATGGGTTTTAAAAGTCGTGAGTTCCTTAACTATATATGGATTTACTGCTGATTCCCGAAAAATTGAGGCCTCAAGTGAAATTACGCTTTGTGCTGGTTTGGCTGGTGATTTTTATATCGGTGTCTGTTTTGACTGGGGGCCAGGTTTTAGCTTCGGGCCAAAATGAAGACTTAAAGAAACTGGAGATTCCCAAGGAGCCGGGTTGGAACCACCCTTCTTATCGGGGGTGGGAGTCGTTGAGTCTTCCAGGTTTGATTGCAACATATTACGATCTCGATTTGGATCGAGAATTGGATTATATGGTCATCCGCAAAGTGATTCGAAAGGCTTCGGCAGAGGAAACAACGATTGAAAAAGCCATCGAAATTGCAAAGTTTGATGATTTAAGCGTATTTTTTTCGCATCCGGTCGTATACTTTACAAACCGTAATCCGCTTTTTTATTGTAAAGGGGTGGACCATAGACGCAATTGCCGTGGTGACATTTGGGTCGATATTGCGGAAGATGGTTTAAATGGCAATGAAGAACTTTATTCTTTATCAACGCAGAGCCTTGGGGTTCGTTAATTATAAGAAGAGCATCTTTTCCTTCTTGGTTCTGATTGCTCTGGTTTTTGGGCCGCTTCCTGCCTATTCCCATTCGCAACAAGGGGATGTCGGGAACTCTCCCAAAAGCAAAAAGGATTTGCTTCGCATCGGTGCCACCGTTTACAAGCATATGTGCGTGTTTTGTCACGGACAGGATGGCAACGGCGGTGGCGATGCTATGGCTTATCTTTATCCGTGGCCAAGGGATTTCAGAAAAGGCGTATTCAAATATCGCAGCACGCCTTTTGGCTCGTTGCCACTGGATAAAGATATTTACCGAACGATAGCGCGTGGCATACCTGGCACAGCCATGCCAGCATGGAAAGGCGCGTTGTCGGAAGATGAAACCTGGGGCGTTGTCGAATATATTAAATCGTTTTCGAAACGTTTTGCAAAGGACAAACCGAAAGAACGGATTACCTATGGCGAAGTGCCTGTTTCCGATGTCGAGTCGATAAAAAGAGGGCAAAGCATTTATCAGGAAATGCGCTGTTCGCGTTGTCATGGCACCGACTTGAAGGGCGATGGTCCGATTGCCAGTGATCTCTACGATATTTGGGACCATCGCGTTTTTATTTACGATTTGACAGACCCAAATGCTTTTAAGTTTGGTTTTGATAAGAAAGATTTATTTTTGATTATGACGACAGGGATTGATGGGACTCCCATGAAGTCTTACAATCACCTGAACGAAAATGAACGATGGGACCTCGCGTCTTTCGTCGAGTCAAAAATTAATAAGGATATTTATAAGCCAGCGAAATATGAGAGCGATCTGAAAACCCATGTTATAGATGGGGAAATTGATACGGACCCGGAAAACCCGTTGTGGGATTCGGTTGCGGTGCAGAATATTCATACGCTTCCACTCAACGCACGCAGAGATCCTATTGATCAAATTCAGTTTCAGTCGGTGATAAACGATGAAGGCATTGCGTTTCGTTTGCAATGGGAAGATGCACAGGCGGATCGCACTTCAAGTCGGCATCAGGATTTTAAAGATGCCGTAGCGATGCAGTTTGCTCTGGGGAAAGTTATGTTGCATAAGCATGGGCATAACGAGCCGTTTTTTGGCATGGGCAATCGCAATAAAGTGGTGAACATCTGGCAGTGGCGAGCGGACTGGCAGACAGAAATTGAAACAAAAGAAAAACTGGAATATGCCACCAAAGGATTGGATTTAGACACAATGATCTTTGGTGGTGAGGTCAATCCGGTGGAGTCGCTGAATCCATTCAGGGATGTAGCCGTGGAGGAGTTGAATGCCGAAGGTTTCGGAACGCTGACACCTCAGCCACAGACAAAACAGAATGTTATTGGAAAAGGTGTTTGGAAAGAAGGCAAATGGAGTGTAGTATTTTTCCGTACTCTAGATACGATCAATAAATGGGATGTCCGTTTTAAGCGGAAAATTCCTGTATTGGTTGCGTTTGCTGTTTGGGATGGAAAACATCAGGATAGAAATGGACGCAAAGTCATTTCCATGTGGCAACGATTGAATGTTCCACTGCCTGCTGATTAAAATATTGCCGTTAGAATCGGCAAGGTCATTTTTTTGAAAACTTGTAATAAATTATTTGGAGATTGTTTTCATGGCAGAAGAAAATGAGATTGAGGAGAAGACAGAGTCTGAAGATTCCCTAAGCGTATCTGAAGATGATGAGTTGGACCTGGATGAAATGGATGAGGACGAGGAACCGGCTGAAGAAGTTAAAGAAGTGGGTGCCTACATGGTCATTGGTCAGGGTGATTTTTCAATGACCCAGTCTAACCGGGGTGCAGATGATCCGGGCGACAACACTTTAAGCGAACCTCAATATGTCGCGAAGTTTGGAGATATGCTGTTTGTATCTGATCGCGGCAACCATCGAGTTGTGATATGGGAACAGTTTCCAGAAGAAAATGGGGAGCCTTGTTCGTTGGTTTTAGGACAAGAAGATTTTGCAGATTGTCTGGAAAATCGCGGAATGACCACGACTCTGGACGAAATGACCTCAGGATTAGGAGATGAAGACTTGGATGGATTCACTATAAGTAAGTCCGAGGAAGATACTCTTTCTCAGCCGGCCGGACTCCAGGTGATTGATGGCAAACTTTATATTGTGGATAGTGGTAACCATCGTATTCTTCGCTGGTCAGGAATCCCTTCTGAAGATGGTGAAGCTCCCAGCTTGGTATTGGGGCAGGATAATCTGGATGATAACGAAGCCAACCGCAGGGGTTTCGTCGGTTCGGGTTCTTTGTTTTTCCCCATGGGAATTTTTTCAAGTGATGACCAGCATATTTTTGTTGCCGACAAAGATAACCACCGTGTGTTGGTATGGAATAAAATTCCTTTCAGTGATGGTTGGAATGCCGATGTATCTCTGGGGCAAGGCGGTATGGATGAGCGTTGGCCAAACCGGGGTGAATTCGATAACGTAGGTGCGGATACACTTAGTTTTCCGATGGGCGTTTTCTTCGATTCTGAAAGTGAAAAAGTATTTGTGGTGGACCAAGGCAATCACCGTGTTTTGATCTGGAATAAACTTCCCCGCGAAACGGGTGTGGCCGCAGATGTGGTTGTCGGGCAAAAGGATTTCTTTGGTCGCGAACCAAATTCAGGGAAAGGGGCCAAACGTGCTTGTCAGGAAGGTATGTATTTCCCGACCGATGTAGTGTGTGGAGAAATGGGAATGTTTGTTTCCGATACGGGTAACAACCGGGTTTTGTATTGGAAAGAAGTGCCAACTGAAAACGGTCAATTGCCAGATTTGGTATTGGGTCAAGTCAGCTTTACCGACAATAAAGCCAATCGCGTTGTGGAAGGCGAAGCAACGGCCAGTACATTGGATGACCCATTTGGATTGTTCTTGATTGAAGAAGAGGAGGAGGAAGATGCCCCTCGAGGCATTCCAATGCCCGATGATGACGACGATGAAGACACCTCTCTGGTAGCTGCGGAAGGTGGCGAAGAGATTGAAGAACAAGAACCGCAACCCAAGTTCAAATTGTTCATTGCCGACCGGGGAAATTCTCGTGTGGTGGTCTGGGAAGAACTGCCTTATCCAAAAGAAAAGGAAGAGGAGGAGGAGGAATTTGAGGAACTTCAGGTTGACGATGAAAACCTGTTGATCGGTGATGATGAAGATGACTTTTTTGATGAAGATGAGGAAGACGAAGTTCCACCAGGTGAACTTCCCTCTGCTTAAGGAAAGCAATACTCAAAGAGTTTTGCAGTAACTAACGGCTTGCTCATTAATGTGCAGGCCGTTTTTTTATGTGTGCTATTCCCTTATCAAGATGCTTCGACAAGATCAGCATGACAGGCTGGGGGTTTTGTCCGTCATCCTGAGTTTATCGAAGAGCGAAGCATCGCGTGTCCCCGGAGGAACTAAAAAAGGCAACCCCCCAGCCCCCCTTATCAGGGGGGATTATTTAATTCTCTCTGAGAAGCCTGAACTTTTTGAAGGGTGCAGCATCCCCCTCCCTTCATAGAGAAGGGTTAGGGGAGGGTTGGATTGATGAGGGTCATTTTTGCCTAGCTCGTTTCAAAACGTTTTAAAATCCACACCCCACTGCGGCTACGCCTTGCCTCCCCTTATGAGTACCGTTGGGTGATGGGGAGGAATATTTTATCACCCCCTCCCTTCACAGGGACTCAAGCCCGATCATTTTAGGGCTTGATGGACAGGGATTAGTTTGTCATGCTGAGCTTGTCGAAGGACCTATCCACAATCGATCCCCCATGATAAGGGGGCCCTGGGGGGTTTTGTCATCCTGAGTTCATCGAAGGATATATCGGGGTTATGCAAAGTTCCCTCCGCTTATGAAAAGGTAATGCTGACGAAACTAACCCTTGAACTGAATGTGGATGAAGGAAACCGGTGATGGCGGCGAATGAAAAGCGGTCTCGATATCTTTTTCCCGGTACCCCAGTTTTCTTAAAGGTTTCAATGCGGCCAGCACTTCTTCTTTTGTTACATAGGCAACGGTATCGGGAACGCCACGGGCGCTAAGGTTTTTAGCCAGTTGTAAAATTTGTTTCCGCTGTTTTTTAGGTGTTCCTTGCATGGGCGGGTATTCAAGTTTTCCGGGGTAAGGACTGTGATAAATCGAGTTCAAGGCTTGCAGGGTGCGGAGCATTAAAATATCCCGATCCCAACCGGGCATGTTGGCAACCTGCGGGTGGTTTTGTACCAGCTCAACGACCCCCGAAACTTCCGCATCCAGGTTGCGCTTTACAAATTCGTTCTGGTATTCTCTGCTTATTTCAGAGAACCCGATCTCGCATCCAACATCTTCTAATAAGGGGAAATTGACCATGAAGGTGTATTGCCCGCCATATAAATTAAAATACGGTCGCCCTTCCTGATTCAGGTCTTTGAATTCGAGCATCCCATAATCGAAGCCAGTATAGCCCAGGCTGTCTGGTGCGAGGAGTTCTTTTGCTTTTTTTAATGCGGCGAAAGCTCCTATGTTGATAGGCATGGGTATTTCATCTGCGAGGCTTTGGCTATGTTTTTGCAAAGTTTCTGCAAAAGGCCAGTCGCTTAGATCAACCCTTTGAAAATCTCGTTCCCAATAGATAGCATCGAGAAAAGAAGGCCGCTGGGCCAGTTCATGCAGGTCCTTCTTCTGGAACTGCTCTATAAAAATTTCTTCATTTGCACCCGGGAAATCATCTGGCAGATACGGGCAAAGGTATTCTTCGTAAAACTGGTTTTCATTTTTAATTAAAACTTTTGTGGCGAGGTCATCCCATATTTCGTTTGAAATGATTTTGGTCACCGATTTCGGCCGGAAACAATCGAGGCGTTCTGCATCGACCCTTACTGTTGAAAACCTTCCTTCGTGTTGTTGTAAGCGTGGATTGGCTCTTGTCCCTTTCAGTATTTCTTCGGATTCATCACATAGAATATAATGAGTGAAGGGATAGACTTGATTGTTAAAATCTATTTCTTGCAGGCGACTGAGAAAGCAAGCGGCCAGATTGCCGTTGCCCACTCCCCATTCCTGAATAGTCCAGACTCGGCATGGCGGTGTCTTTCCGACTGTATGTTTAAAGAAATCTTCTGCCAGGGCATGTGCCAACCGATGATCGAGACTGACATAGGTCTGGAAGTGGTTGTGAATTGCGGGACCTTTGATCCCATAAAAAATGGAATTGACATGCGTTTGCCATTGGTCCGAAGGTTTGAATTCCCCAAGGGAGATCAGGTTTGGGGAGCGCGTCATGGGAGAGAGTCAGTCGAAATATTTATTCGCTGACATCGCGCAAAGATTCCAGTCCCGCAGAATCTTCTCTCATATCGCCCCCAGTGGCTAACTTGCTGGTCTGGGAAACGCCACCAGGAATATTGGACGGATTATCGCCGCCGGCTGCTTGTGCTAATTCGGAATCATTCATAAGAGCCTCATATTTATTAAAGGCCTTTTGCGACTCTTCCATCAGCCCGACTTCTTTATAGCAGCTATACAGGTTCATCCATGCTCCAGCATCTTGTGCATTGAGGCTCACCGACACCTTAAACTCTTTAATGGCGGTTTCAATGCGCCCCATATTGGCATAAAGAGTCCCCAAGTTGGTATGCGGAAGTGAATAGTCAGGAGCCAATTCGCTGGCTTTATTAAACGTTTTAATGGCCTCGTCTATCATGTTTTGAGCGGCATAGCAGCTACCCAGGTTGCAATAGGCTTGCGTGTCTTGATCATCTATCTCAACGACACAAAGTGCGGCATCAATCGCTTCTTCAAAACGGTCGGAATTAAAATAGGCATTCGATAAAGCGGCCCTGAGTTCTTTGTTTTCCGGCTCGAACATCAATACCTTTTTCAAGGCACTGATTTCCTTGTCGTAAATTTTGAGCATGCCATAAGCCGCTGCAAGGTTGGCATAGCTGGTGGTGTCGGTCGGGTCAATTTTTATGGCTTTTTCAAAAGCATCGGCCGCACTTTCGTACATGTCTTTAAGAAGATAAACTCCGCCCAAATTAAACAGAATTTCAGGATCATTGCGGTCTAGTTCGTGGGCACGATTGAGTTCCAGCAACGCTTCTTCATCGTGGTTGAAAAGAACGTAAGCGGTACCTAGCAATTTGTAGACTCGAGGATTTTTCGGATCTTTATTGCGGACGATCGTGAGTTGTTTGAGGGCTTCTTCGTAATTACAGCCATCTATGAAAAGGGTAGCAAGCTCTAATTGTAATTCCAAATTGTCAGGATCGGTTTTCAGCTCTTTCCGAACTTGACGGGTTTTTTTAGTGATCGCCATTTCCCGTTTGGTTTCTTCAGGGTCACGGACACCCAATTCATCAAAAATTTCAGGATCAATTTTCATTGTGATCCAGTCTGTTGGTTTACCAGCTTGGCCCATAAAACACGCACTCCAAATCTATGTGATTCAAATTTATAAAGAAGAACTTAATTTTAGGCGATTCCCTCGCCTCTGTCAACCCGAGCGACTCCCGGTGAGAATGGGTCGATTCTTTAATCTGCACTATCTTCAGCTGTCTTTTTTGCTCCTCCTTAAGGAGCCACGCCAGTGGAGGCCATGTTTAATATCTCTTCTTTGCCATAATGATCGAGATAGAGCAGGAAATGTTCGCGCGACAGGTAGTTCCAGATTTGATGGGACGGAAAATGTTTTTCAATTACGGAGTTGAAATTTTCATAGACATCCATAACTTCCTCCCGTGGCATCCCGGCATTGATTTCGTAATCGAACACGATGGCCAAATCGCGTTCAGGGTCTTGAACGATCCGATCAATTTTAAACTTCGCCGGATTGTGGTAGATCGCCGAATCTTTTTCCAATGCAAATATGGATTGGCCTACGGAATGGATTATGCCGCTTTCGACCTCTGAATTTTCGATAGTAAATTGTATGGTGTCTTCCGCTTCGGCCCTCTCTTCTGTGGGAAAACCGAAAAACAAGTAGAGATGGTTCCATATGCCTGCTTCTGAACTGTGTCGCAATACGGCTCTTTCTGTCTCCTGGTCGCAGCCCTTGTCGATAATGGACAGGATGCGGTCGTTGGCACTTTCTAATCCGAAAAACAGCATGAGGAATCCTGCACGATAGATATCGTCAAACAATTCCGGCGATTCTTTTTCACTCGATTCGAATTTGAGCATTCCCAGCGCACGCATTTCCACGCCACGTTTGAGAATCTCTGTCGACATGCGGTTGAACGCATTAGGAGAAATGGCTTCATCTGAAAAAGTGAAATATTTGGTTTTGTACTTTTTCGAAAGGTGGTCCAGCTCTTCTGCTACCCGCACCTCATTTTCTTTTCTGTAATGCGAATCATAAATAAAACTGTGGGTGCAAAAAGTGCACTTGCCCCAATAACATCCACGGCTCGACATATAGGGCAACACCGGATAAGGCATCAAATATTTTTCCAGCGGCAACTGGTCAAACGTCGGGCAGACCAGTTGATCGTAAGGCAGTGCCTCGGATTTCGGATTGCGAATCACCTGGCCCCCTTCAAGATAAATCAAGTTCGGCACGGTGTTGAGCGGTTTGTTTTCTTTCAAATGGCAGAGCAACTGATCCAACGGTTGCTCGCCTTCGGATACGATGAGACTGTGAAAGAATTGTTTGAATAATTCCTGCTTGTCATCAAGCAAGTCGGCATGACGGTTGAAAACACTGCCGCCAATCACGATATGTAAATGCGGATAACGTTGCCGCAACTGCCGCGCAAGAGTGAGACCGGGTATGACTTGCCCGATATGAATGATGGATAATCCAACAACCCCATAATCGTTCCACGGTATTTTTGGGGTCAGGTATTCGTCAAACATCAGCAGGAACGGATTCCGTACTTTATCTTCCGTTGCGCTCAAAATTCCTGACAGATTTTCTTCTGGATTGCCCAGCATGAAAAAGGAGTCGAGGTCCACGCGACTCGGATGATGTGCATAGGAAATCAGTTGCATCGCAATTTTCAGGTTGGTGTATGCCTTGCTATAGATGTCGAACTGAAAAAAACGGTTCTCGTCTCGAAGTACATTTTTTGCATCTTCAACTTCATTGAGAACGGACTCCAGAAATGCCGAGTCGGAGAGAATATCTTTATAGATGGACCTGACTTCCTGATCTTCTATGGAGCGTACAGGGTCGGCAAGTCGCTGTCTGATAATCTCGACACAGCGTTCGAGATATTCCCGCGATAAAAAGATATCGTAACATTCGATATTCAGGTCAAACTGATCCACCTCATGGCCTCGCGACTCTAAATGAGCCTTCAGTGTAGGCAAAGCCAGATAAGGTTGGCTGGGATACCATTGCGGGGGAAACAGAAGAGCGGTTTTCATAGTCTCCCCTTATAGAATGAATCAGTTGTTTTTTCTGAACGGACAAACATCACATGCGTCAACCTAAAGAATTATTCAAGTTTATAATAGAATAAGAATATATCCAATAGCAAACCCCTGTCAACCAGCATGACGCTAGACTCAAAAAGAACCATGTCCATAAAAGCAAACAATTATCATTAAACCATTCGTTATCCTGAGCTTGTCGAAGGACAACCCGTTTGAGTTGAAGATGAATTATAACTTAATTAAAAAAACTTATCCGAATTATGTCTCTTGGGTAATGTGCAACAAGCCGTCATTGCGAGCAAAGCGAAGCAATCCAGAACTGGATCGCCACGTCGCTTCGCGACTCGCGATGACGTGCGGAGAAGTTGCGTTGGCTTTGCTGTTGCTGGTGTCGCCGCTTTGCAACTTGCGATGATGCACGGAGAAGTTGCACAAAGGTCTCCTGTTTTAAAATGGGAGGGGTTAGAAAGACCAATATAAATAGCTTGAGGAGTATTGATTCGTTCCCCCTCTCCCCTTGAGGGAGAGGGCTGGGGTGAGGGGGATTAAATTAGATGTGAGACTGGATGATAGGTTGTCGTTACAGTGGAGGCTCCTGAAAATAGGTGTTGATGAAACAACCCCTATGCAGTTCCAAGGATGACACAAGAACATTCGCTAGCTTCATCTCCCCGGAGGGAGAGGCAACCCCAACCCGTCATCCTGAGTCCCTAATCTGTCACCCTGAGTTTATCGAAGGGTGAAGCATCACACTCCCAAGGGGTGCTAAAAAAGGCAAACCCCCAGGGCCCCCTTATCAGGGGGGATCATTTAATTTCTCTCACCTTAACCATCATCGATCCACCTTTCCCCTGGAGGGAGAGGGTTGGGGTGAGGGGGATTAAATAAATCCATTGAACATCTAATAAAAATAGGTCGCAAGGCATAAAAAAGCATTGTAATTATTGGGAAAAAATTGCAATTTTGGGAAACCCAAAATATACTGCAAAGTGTTGTTCCAAATCACAATTTTCTGGCTAATCCTTCGTGACGAATCCAAGTAAAAGGCTGATTTTTTAAAGTGGTCTTTTAAGTCTTATCTTTTAAGTTTTGAGGATATATCAGAAATGTCGGTTAAACGATCACAGGCTCGCACTACTAACTACTTATTTACGTTTGTTTCAGCGTTGCTCTTAACCTCACTCAATAGCCTATGGTTGACATTACCAAAATCATAAACCAGATAATCTCAAAGGTGTCCGACCGGATGTTTGCCTGCACTTGGGTTTTGCGGAACAAGCTCGGCTATGCCGTCAGACGCACCCACCGCCGTCTCCTTACTCAAAGTGGAACTTTGTGGGGGGGGGGTGAAAGACGTTTCGTGCCACTTCCTGACGGTTCTGCTCGTATGCCTGGCTATCGTGTTTTCCGCAGACGAGGCACAGGCGCAGGTGCCTGGGATAACGATAACGGCGGCCGATCCCGTTGTGGTACCCGAGAACGGTGGCATCGTAGCCTATACGGTCAAGCTGAACAGTCGGCCGATGGGGAATGTTGAAATCGCTATAAAAATGCCAAGAGGGAACGTCAGTCTATCCGGCCTCCCCCGTGTCGAGGAGAGAATCCCAGAATTATTATACTTCATCACTTTCACCCCGGACAACTGGGATCAGCCGGTGACGGTGACCGGTGTCGACGACAAAATCGACAATCCAAGTGACAAGCGCGAGATAATACTCAAACATTCCAACTTTAACAACCCCAATAATGTCAACGGCTATGAGGTGCTAGGGTCGAGTGTCCTAGACACCGTCAACGTTGAGGTCGTTGACAATGACAAAGAACCCCACGGGATAGTGTTGTGGGGGATCCCGTCCAGCGTGAACGAAGGTGCAGGTTCAATACTAGTGACGGTGACAGCGGTAGTGATAGGTGACACGACCTACGGGGTTGATAAGATCGTGAGGGTGAGAGTTGCCGGGTATACGGCGACGGAGGGGATCGATTTCAAGGCGGTGCCCGAATTCCAAATCCAGTTGCCAGCGGGGGCTAACAGAGCTACGGGGACGTTTAATCTAGAGCTGCTGGACGACTTCGACAACGAGGGCAACGAGACGATAAGGGTTTTTGATTATTTGGACGGAGTTGTACCGTCGGTGACGCAGATAACGATTGTCGATAATGACGTACCCGGGGTAACGGTGAAGGTGGACGATCCCTTGGTGCTGATTGAGGGCGAGACCAAGACCTATACGATCGAGCTGAAAACCCAGCCGACGGGGGATGTCACGGTCACGCAGATCAGCAGAAATCGCACCATCGTCACGGTACTCCCCCGGCAGCTCATCTTCAACGACACAAACTGGGCAACACCGCAGGATGTGACGGTGACCAGTGTCCAGAACTCAAATCAGGGTCGTCATCGCAAGACAATAATCGCCCATGTCTTTAAGGGCGGTGGCTATGATAGGGTGCAGGCCGAGATCAATGTTCAGGTCAACGATGACGACACCGCCGGGGTGACGGTGACGGCGGCCGACCCCGTTGTGGTATCCGAGAACGGTGGCACCGCAACCTATACGGTCAAGCTGAACAGACGGCCGACGGGGCCTGTCTATATCAGTGTGTACATGAACTTAATAGGGGGTGTCCGTCTATCCAGCCCCCACATCATAGCGGAAGATGACAACAGTGCCTTCCTGCTTTTCCCCCTCGACAACTGGAATCAGACGGCGACGGTGACGGTGACTGGCATCGACGATAAAATCGACAATCCGGGTGACAAGCGCGAGATAATACTCAAACATTTCAACCTTAACAACCCCAGTAATGTCAACGGCTATGAGGTGCTGGGGTCGAGTGTCCTAGACACCGTCACCATCAAGGTCATCGACGATGACGACCCACCTCCCCCTGAGACGGTGGTGGTGGCGGACGATCCCGTCGTGGTGACCGAGGCCACCGGGCCAAGCAACACCAACACCTATACGATCGCGCTGAAAACCCGGCCGACGGGGGATGTTACGATCACGCCGACCAGCGGCGATCCCGACATCGCCATGGTGTCAGGTTCGCTCACCTTCACCGCCGACAACTGGATGACAGCGCAGGACGTGACGGTGATTGGTGTCGACAACCGAATCGACAATCAGGGTAACCGCCGGGCAACAATCAGCCATACCATCAAGGGCGGTGGCTATCAGGCGGTGTCTGTCGACAATGTCACCGTTGAGGTCACTGATAACGACACCGCCAGGGTGACGGTGGATGCGGGCGACCCTGTTGTGGTGACCGAGGCCGCCGGGTCAGGCCGCACCAAGACCTATTCGCTTGTGTTGCACAGCGAGCCGACGGGGAATGTCACGATCACGCCGAGAATTGATCCTCCTAGCATCGCCACGGTATCCGGCTCGCTCACCTTCACCGCCGACAACTGGATGACAGAGCAGGACGTGACGGTGACCGGTGTCAACGACGATGACGATAATCCCGGTGACAACCGCCGTGCAACAATCACCCATGACATCGTGGGCGGCGGCTATCAGGCGGTGCTTGTCGACAATGTCACCGTCCAGCTCACCGATGATGACACCTGCGGCGTGGCCGTCAGCCGGTCGGTGCTGACGGTGGCCGAGAACGGCGGCACCAGTACCTATAAGATCAAGCTGAAAACCAAGCCGACGGCGAATGTCACGATCACGCTGACCAGCAACGATCTCAATGTCGCCAAGGTATCTATAGGCTCGCTCACCTTCACCCCCGACAACTGGAACAAGGGGCAGAGAGTGACGGTGACCGGCATCGACGACAAAATCGACAATCCGCGTAACCGCCGGCAACAATCACCCATATTGCCCAGGGCGGCGGCTATGATGCGGTGGTGACCCAGGTCACCGTCCATGTCATCGATGGCAACGCCCGGCAGAATTTGGATGATGACGCAACCACCTGTATAACGCTGACGGTGTCCCCGTCCAGAGTGAGCGAAGGTGCAAGCCCGACAACGGTGACGGTGACAGCGACGGTGAACGGCGGCGCGACCTACAGGGAAGAACAGACCGTGGCGGTGAGCGTTGCCGGGGCGTTACCCGTTGGCTGGGAGACGGCGTTGGCGAATGATTTCAAGGCGGTACCCGACTTCAACATCCAGGTGCTGGCGGGGGATACGAGAGCGACGAAGACGTTTGATCTGACACTGGTGAACGACGATGTCGCCGAGGAAGACGAGACGCTGACGGTTTCAGGGACGTTTGGCGAGGGAGCGACGGCGACAGCGGCGACGCTGACGATTGTCGACAATGACACCGCAGGGGTGACGGTGTCGCTCGAACAAGTCGTGGTGACGGAGGCCGCCGGGCCAGGCTACACTGCGATCTATACGATGGTGCTGAACAGCAAGCCTTTGAGGGATGTCACGATCACACCGACCAGCAACGCTCCCACTGTCGCCACGGTGTCCGGCCCGCTTAGGTTTACGCCTGAGAACTGGAACTAGGCACAGGAGGTGACGGTGTTCGGTGTCGATGATAATGAAGATAATCCTGCCAACCGCACCGCAGTCATCAGCAATAATCCGGTGTCCACTACTGACTATTTCTATAGGAGGATGAGGGCGAAGGTCGCCGATGTCCGTGTCACGGTCACCGATGATGACACCGCTGGGGTGACGGTGGTGGGCAGTCCTGTGGTGGCGGAAAACGGTGGCACCGGGACCTACACGATGGTGCTGACCAGCCAGCCGACGGGGAATGTCACGATCACGCCGACCAGCAGTGATGAGACTATCGCCACGGTGTCCGGCGTGCTTACCTTCACCGCCCTCAACTGGAACCAGACCCAGCAGGTGACGGTGACCGGTGTCGATGATAATGTTGTCAATGCCGGTGGCAACCGCGAGACGACCATCACTCATGTAATGGCCGGTGCAGACTATGGGGCGGTGCGGGCTGACGCTGTCAACGTCCAGGTCACCGATGATGACACCGCTGGGGTGACGGTGGTGGGCAGTCCTGTGGTGGACGAGAACGGCGGCACCGGGACCTACACGATCCGACTCAATACCCAGCCAGCGGATAACGTCATAATCACACCGACCAGCAGTGATAAGACTATCGCCACGGTGTCCGGTGCGCTTACCTTCACCGCTGAGAACTGGAACCAGACCCAGCAGGTGACGGTGACGGGTGTCAATGATAATGTCGTCAATGCTGGTGGCAACCGCGAGATGACCATCACTCATGTAATGGCCGGTGCAGACTATGGGATGGTGGATATCGGCAATATCACCGTCAGGGTCACCGATGACGACTCTATCACGGTGACGGTGGAGGGCAGTCCCGTGGTGTCCGAGAACGGCGGCATCGGGATATATACGATGGTGCTGAACAGCAAGCCAACGGGGCCTGTCACGATCACGCCGACCAGCAGTGATGAGACTATCGCCACGGTGTCCGGTACGCTTACGTTTATACCTGCCAACTGGAACACGCGGCAGGAGGTGACGGTGACTGGTGTTAACGACAATATCGACAATCCCAATGACCAGCGCGAGACGATCATCAGGCATGCCATCAAAGGCGGCGGCTATGCGGCGGTGGAGATCGAGAATGTCCGTGTCGAGGTCGCCGCCGATGATGCCGCACCCACTGGCATAACACTGTTGGTGAACCCGTCCAGCATCGGCGAAAGTGAGGGCAAGATAGTGGGCGAAAACCAAGTCCAGACAAAGGTGACGGTGACGGCGACAGTGACCGGCGACACGACCTATGGGGTCGATCAGTCCGTGATGGTAAGCGTTCTCGATGCGACGGCGGAGGAGGGGTACGATTTTTGGGCGGAGTACAGTTTCTTCGAAATTATAGTGTCGGCGGGGTCTAAGAGCGCGACGGGGACGTTTGATCTGACACTGGTGAACGACAACATCGCCGAGGGGAATGAGACGGTGACGATAAAGGGGAGGTTTGGCGGCAACGCTGACGATTATCGATGATGACACCGCCGGGGTGGCGGTAGCGGGCAGTCCCGTCACGGTGACCGAGGCCGAAGGGGAATTACAGACTGCGATCTATACGATGGTGCTGACCAGCCAGCCTGTGGGGACTGCCCGTATCATAATCACGCAGGAAAGTAGCAATACCAGCATCGCCACGGTATCTGGCCCGCTTACCTTCACCGTTAACAACTGGTGAGGCACAGGAGGTGAGGGTAACCGGTGTCAATGACGATATAGATAATCCCAATAACTGGCGCAAGACGACCATCAAACATACCACCAAGAGCTTGAACTATGGGACGGTGGCGATTACCCGGGGCTACGTCTCTGGGGTGGTGGCGGTTGCAAATGTCAACGTCCAGGTCACCGATGATGATGCCGCACCCACCGGGATAACGCTGTCGGTGAATCCATTGAGAGTGGACGAAGGCGCGGGCACGACACCGGTGACGGTGACAGTCGAAGGTGGCACGACCTATGCGGTCGATAAGACCGTGGCGGTGAGCGTTGCCGGAGATACGGCAACGGTGAGGACCGATTTCGGGGCAGTGAACGGCTTCAATATCGTGGTGCCGGCGGGGACTGCCTTCGGGACGAAGACCTTTGATGTGACACCGGTGGACGACAAGCTCGACGAGTCCGACGAGACGCTGACGGTTTCAGGGGTGCTTGACGGGGTCCTGGTGACGGAGGCAACGCTGACGATTACCGACAACGACAACGCACCCACAGGGATAGAGCTGACGGTGAACCCGTCGAGCGTGAACGAAGGTGCAGTCCCGACAGAAGTGACGGTGACGGCGACAGTCGAAGGTGGCACGACCTATAAGGACGATCAGATCGTGACGGTGAGCGTTGGCGCTGCCGGAGATACGGCGACGGCGGGGACCGATTTCGCGGCAGTGGTCGCCTTCGACATCACGATACGAGCGGGGTCTGTCAGCGGGACGGAGACGTTTAATCTGGAGCCGGCGAACGACACCGACAACGAGGCCGACGAGACGATAACGGTTTCCGGGGTGTTTGACGGGGTCCCGGCAACGGCGACAACGCTGACGATTATCGATGATGACAGTATCGGGGTGACGGTGTCTGCGGAAGACCCTGTTGTGGTGGCGGAGGACGGCGGCACGGCAATCTATAAGATACGACTCAACACCCAGCCGACAGGGGATGTTACGATCACGCCGACCAGCAGCGATACCACTGTTGCCACGGTGTCCGGCGCGCTTACCTTCACCGCTGACAACTGGAACCAGACACAGCAGGTGACGGTAACCGGTGTCAATGACGATATAGATAATCCCGACAACAAGCACATCACGACCCTCACCCACGCCATTGCGGGTGCTGACTATGGGGCGGTGGTGATCGGCGATGTCCGTGTTGAGGTCACCGATGATGACAGTCTCGGGGTGTCGGTGGATGTGGGCAATCCTGTTGTGGTGGCGGAGGACGGCGGCACGGCAATCTATAAGATACGACTCAACACCCAGCCGACGGGGGATGTTACGATCACGCCGACCAGCAGAGATACCAATATCGCCATTGTGTCCGGCGCGCTTACCTTCACCGCTGACAACTGGAACCAGACACAGCAGGTGACGGTAACCGGTGTCAATGACGATGTAGCCAATCCCGGTAACAAGCGCATCACGACCCTCACCCACGCCATTGCGGGTGCTGACTATGGGGCGGTGGTGATCGGCGATGTCCGTGTCGAGGTCACCGATGATGACGGTAACAATGATAAGCAGATTGCACAGGAAGAACTGAAAGTTGTCAACAAGGCTGTTATGTCGGGGTTGGTGAAGGTGGTTGCGTCAGGTGCGACTGTGGCGATTACCGGTCGGATGACGGCCGCTGCATCGGGTAATAGCACAAAAGCAACGCTATCGTTGCCAGAGCCGTCGAACCTCTATGATAACTCTGTAAAATCAAACTGGCAGGGACTGGAACAACAACAGGATTCGCTGGATATTAAGGAACTGCTTGACGGCACTTCCTTCGTCCTGCCTCTCACTGGCAACAGCACACAGTTTCATGCGAACGATGGGGAGACACCGCCAGACACAGGCCAATACAGCGGCCTGACGTTGTGGGGTTCGGGCAATTACCTCAATTTTTCCAGTAAGAACACCGACAATGTGGAATGGGATGGCGATGTTTTCGGTGCTCATATCGGGATGGATGGCTGGATAACGTCCGATATCCTGATAGGGCTTGCGGTATCGCGGTCGGAGGGGGCATTGGACTATAAGACGGATATCCTTGCGGGCAAGCAGAAGAGCCTGATGACGAGCTTTCATCCTTATGTGAACTGGTCGCCGGACGATGACCTGTCCTTATGGGGTACGCTGGGCTATGGTTGGGGCGAGGTCAAAATCGAGGATGAGGTGTTGAGTCAGTTGCACAACGACATGCAGATGCAGACGCTGGCGATAGGGGGCAACAACAAGCTGTTTTCGACTGACGATTTTATTGTTGGCAACAAGAGC
>WASW01100260.1_pt1 | contig 27491 bp, 29 predicted proteins | sample 5698521 | NCBI WGS metagenome assembly WASW01 (sample SAMN11175560, study PRJNA528189) | sponge metagenome | isolation source: marine sponge | host: Leucetta | place: Antarctica: Western Antarctic Peninsula, King George Island | collected 2013-01
GGTCGAATAAGGTAATGGTTTCTACTTCATCATCAAATAAACTAAGGCGCACGGCGGTTTCGTTATTTTCCGCAGGAAAGACATCAATCACATCGCCACGTACTCTAAATTTGCCGCGGCTAAAATCAATGTCATTGCGGGTGTACTGCATGCCAATTAAGCGGTCAATCGCATCGCGCTGAGAAAGCTTATCGCCCTGTTTTAAATGCAGCACCATGCCGTGGTAGTCAGTTGGGTCACCAATGCCGTATATCGCTGATACCGATGCCACAATGATGCTGTCTTCACGCTCTAATAAAGCTTTGGTAGCCGATAGCCGCATTTGTTCAATATGCTCGTTAATACTAGAATCTTTTTCGACAAACAAATCACGCGAAGGCACATAAGCCTCTGGCTGGTAGTAATCATAGTAACTAACAAAATATTCAACAGAGTTTTTAGGGAAAAACTCTCTGAACTCACTATATAGCTGTGCGGCTAGTGTTTTGTTGGGCGCCATCACAATCGCAGGTTTGCCAGTACGCGCGATCACATTGGCCATTGTGAACGTTTTGCCTGACCCCGTTACACCTAATAACGTTTGATATTTCAAGCCATCTTCAATGCCTTGCGTTAGCTTATCAATCGCCTGTGGCTGATCGCCCGCTGGCTGAAAAGGCTGATAAAGCTGATATTTACTATTGGGGAAGGTAACAAACACTTAATCACTCGGCATCTTGAATAGGCAACTTTTGATTTTAACAGGCTTTGCTTTATTTAATACGAGGCTTTAATTAATGCAGTACATTTTTAATAGTCTGTTTTTCATCAATTAGATGCCTTAGCACCCCTAAAAAGCTTTTTTTTGCGTAAAATATCAACTCTTCATCACATCGCACTATTTATACATTAAGAAAGCAGACTTTGGCCAACTCAGAAATTACACTTTCGAAACGTGTACTCAGCATCAAAGAGTCTCCTACCTTAGCGATTACGGCTAAAGCAGGCAAATATAAATCAGAAGGTCGCCCAATTATTGGCTTAGCCGCTGGGGAGCCTGATTTTGACACCCCGCAGCATATTAAAGATGCTGCTAAAGCCGCCATTGACGCTGGTTTTACCAAATATACACCAGTGACTGGCATCCCAAGCTTAAAAAAAGCCATTGTTGCCAAATTCAAAAAAGACAATGAATTTGATTACGCAATTAACGAAGTTATTGTTAGCGTAGGCGGTAAACAAACAATCTTTAACCTTTGCCTAGCCGTATTGAATGCGGGTGATGAAGTCATTGTGCCAGCACCTTACTGGGTCAGTTATGCCGATATCCCTTTAGTTGCAGAGGCCAAGCCTATTATTGTTAGCTGCGGCATTGAGCAAGGCTTTAAAATACTGCCCGCACAATTAGAAGCGGCTATTACGCCTAAAACCAAATTAGTGATGTTTAACTCACCTGCTAACCCAACAGGCGCCGCCTATAACCTAGCAGAACTTAAAGCACTGGGAGCAGTGTTACTCAAGCACCCACATGTATTAGTCGCAACGGATGATATGTATGAACACGTTAATTTAACAGGCGATAAATTTTACAACATACTCAATGCCACACCAGCGTTAAAAGACCGCTGTATCGTCCTTAATGGCGTCTCTAAGGCTTATTCTATGACAGGTTGGCGTATTGGCTATGCAGCTGGGCCTGCTTACATCATAAAAGCCATGGGTATTTTGCAAAGCCAATCTACGAGCAACCCAACTTCCATCTCACAAGTAGCGGCCCAAGCAGCATTAGAAGGCCCCCAAGCATGCATTACGCCGATGTTAGACGCGTTTAAAGCGCGGCATGGTTATGTGGTGAACCGTTTTAACAATATGCCGGGATTAAGCTGCTTAAAAGCAGCTGGTGCTTTTTATGCATTTCCTGATGCACGTGCCGCCATTAAAAACTTATATAATGCGGGAAAAATCAATGACCAAAGCGATATGGCATTTTCAGAATATTTATTAGAACAATTTGATGTCGCCGTCGTACCCGGCTCAGCATTTGGTGCAGAAGGTTATTTCCGTATATCCTTTGCCACATCAATGGATAATTTGCATGCCGCGCTCGATAGAATTGAAAAAGCATTAACTATTTAACTTTTTCATGCAATTTAGCATTGACCAATCGCCGCTAAATCAGTAGTATCACGCCTTCGTAAGTACTACCAATTCCTCGATAGCTCAGTTGGTAGAGCAACGGACTGTTAATCCGTTTGTCGCTGGTTCGAGCCCAGCTCGAGGAGCCAAATACTAAAAGCCTCACAGAAATGTGGGGCTTTTTTCGCTTTATACAGAATATAACCAAGCGACTGCTTAAATCATTTAAAATATCCATTGAATTAGTTTTACTAAAAATAAGGATGTTCGCCATGCATAAAAGCACTTTGACTAAATTTGCATCACTATCGCTACTCGTCCTAACGATCAGTCTACTCAATCACGCAGCTTTTGCTAGAGACATCAGTAGTGAGCAGAAGCATGCGCGTGATGCACGGAAAACCTATCATCAAAAGAATTCAAGCTACAACAATCTGTCAACACAAGTCACCGCGCAAGAAAAGCGTGTTGCAGATGAACAAGCAAGATTAGCAGGTTTAAAATCAAATCATAGCCGTGCTAAAGCTGAGCTAGAAAATGCAAAAACCGATTTAGATGCAAAAGTAAAAACACTCAATCACGTTTGGGATGAACGCAACCGCTAAACCTTAGCGTTGACTTAACCCTTTGACATAAACCTTACAATAATTAAGGAAAATATCATGGCAACACAAGACACCTGCTGCACGATCGTACCTTATTTCAACATTTCAAGTGAGCACCTGCCTGCTTTTAGAAGCCTTTGCGAAAAGTTTATAGAAAAAACCAGCACAGAGTCTAAATGTTTATTTTACGGCTTTAGTTTTGATGGCAATGAAGCACATTGCCGTGAAGGTTATCAAGATGCAGAAGGTTTATTAGCGCACCTTGATAATGTAGGTGATTTACTAGGTGAAGCTTTGAAAATATCGGCAATCACCCGCTTAGAAGTGCATGGCCCTGAACAAGAGCTTGCTAAACTACGTGCACCTTTAGCTGATTTAAACCCTCAGTTTTTTGTTCTCGAATCTGGTTTCCGCCGTTAAAAAGGTGCTTTTAATTTACATATTGGAAGGGTAACCGTGTGAATGGCTTAGTGTTTAGGTATGGCTTCAAACGCAAGCAAAAGTGAGCCAGCTTAAAAGAATGTCATTCTAGTTTGAGTAAGCGTTGTCATGATTTTTCAACGCTTTTCTCACTTGCAAATTCAGATACTACTTTCCCCTACCAGCTCACTTTTCAATATATCTGCTGTGGCTTATGTAAGCTGTAATGGCTTATCAGTGAATAATAAGTGTTCGTTCTCGGCTAAATGATTTTCAAACGGTTTACTTGCTTATGCTGGTAACGCATATTGATGGCTTAGCTAGCAGCGTTATTACTGTGTAAACTTTTTCAATCCACCGAAAAATATGCTATCAAATAAGTTCGCGAGCCCTAAGTTCAAGCTTAATATATGCATAATAAATTGGCGCAGCTACCACACCAGCCACACCAAAAGCAGCTTCCATCAATACCATTGCAATCAACAGCTCCCAAGCATTTGCCCTTATTTGCCCACCAACAATACGCGCATTCAAAAAATATTCAAATTTATGAATCACAATTAAAAACAGGAATGAGCCTAATGCAACCCCCAACGAATGACTCATGCTAATAATCACAATAATCGAATTTGAGATTAAATTACCAATAACAGGTAGCAAGCCAACCACAAATGTAATGATGATCATGGTTTTCTTAAATGGTAACTCAATCCCCATTAATGGCAAGAGCACAGCGAGATAAACACCTGTAAACAACGCATTAATCGCGGATATACGTACTTGTGCGAACACAATGTTTCTAAAAGATTGGCCAAACAATGCTACGCGCCCTGCCATTGCGCGTGCCAACGGTTTGTATTGCGTATCTGCAATCGTTTCTCGCAACGCGAGCATACTGCCAACCACCATTGCAATAATAATATGGGCAGCATGTCTGCCAGCTTCTTTACCGGCAAGTTGTAAAGAGTCAGTATTTTCACGCAACCATTGTGTGACTGCTTGTTGTAATGTCACTGCATCTTCAGGCAACCGTGCATCTAGCCATGCAGGTAGAATATTACGGGAATCTTCAATAATTTGTGCCATACGGGCAATTAGGTTAGTTAAGCTACCGGAATCTGACCTAAGAAATGCAGCCAGACCTAAACCAACCGCAGTCAATAAGCCAATAATGAGTACCGCAAGCAAGCCTACGGCAACAAGCTTAGATATTCTGCCAGGCAGCTTTCGTGCAATATACGGTGAAATAATATGGACCAACTCATAAACCAAAAGGCCTGCTAACAAACCTGGTAACAAGTGGAACTTCAGCACAAAGAACAGAGATAAGCCGATAATTGCCCAAGCTGAAACATCCATTTTTGTCACTATTTTATTTTGCATTGTGTGCTTTAAACCTATTCATTAATGCCTGCTTTTCGGCTAGAGGCAAGCTAATTCTTATATGCGCCATTTCATCAAAAGACTTATCTAAAACGCTACCATTTATTTTTGCTAGAACCTTCATTAATTCATCCATTCGATTGTAATGAATATTCAACTGCAACTCTTCCATTTCAACAAAAGAATGCGCACTAGCACGCTCAAGTGCTAACCGTGCGGTGCCACCATAAGCACGTGCTAAACCACCTTTACCTAAGTTTACGCCACCATAATAACGTATTACACCAACACATATGTTGATTAAGTCTCGTCCTTCTAACATTTGTAAAATTGGCTTGCCTGCCGTACCTGGAGGCTCTCCAGCATCTGAGCATCTCAACATAATGCCTTCTGCTGTATTAATACGAAAAGCATAAGCCAAATGGCTCGCATTTTGATGCTGCCTTGCTATCGCGCTTAAAAATGCAGCAACTTCCTGCTCTGTTTGACATTGTGAGGCCCATGCCAAAAATTTAGATTTATTAATTGTTTGCGCTGCAACGCCTGTATCTTCTAGCACCAGCATACCCGTTAAGAAAGCCCCGTAATACCACTAAACAAAATGATGTAGTGACAGCACTTAAACCAGCATACCCGTTAAGAAAGCCCCGTAATACCACCTACCCCATCTACATCGATACGTTCACTTGCAGGGCTTTTTGGCAATCCTGGCATCGTCATCACATCGCCGCACATGACCACCACAAAGCCAGCACCACGCGATAAACGTAGCGACGTTACTTGTAGCACATGTCCAACTGGCGCATTACGCAATTTGGGGTCTGTAGAAAATGAATATTGCGTTTTAGCAATACACACAGGAAAATGTCTATAAGTCTTATTGAGTACTGCCAACTGTTCCATTGCCTTTTCGCTTAACTCAATACCACTTGCGCCATAAATTTTTTGCGCAATCGTTTCAATTTTCGTCTGTAAACTATCACTATCTGGATACAGTAATTTGAAGTTCGTTTTCTCTGCATTTAATGCGCTAACTACCGCTTGTGCCAAATCTATAGCACCTTTACCACCATCGGCCCAATGCTTGCAAATTAGCGCTTCGCTACCCATTTGCGTTACGGCTTGTTGCACAACATCGACCTCGCTAAGAGTGTCATGTGTAAAGTGATTAATCGCGACAATCACCTTCACACCAAAATTATCATGTAGATTATTAACATGTTTCTTTAAATTACTGATTCCTATCGTTAATTTATCTATATTTTCAATGTCTAATTTTTTTAAATCCACACCGCCGTGATACTTAAGCGCGCGTATTGTTGCCACAATAACCACCGCATCAGGTTCTAAGCCTGACTGCCGACACTTAATATCAAAAAACTTTTCTGCACCTAAGTCTGCGCCAAAACCGGCCTCTGTCACCACATAATCAGCCAGCTTCAGTGCTGTCTTGGTTGCTATGACCGAGTTACACCCATGCGCAATGTTAGCAAATGGGCCTCCATGAATAATGGCAGGGTTGTGTTCCAATGTTTGTACTAGGTTTGGTTGAAAAGCATCTTTCAATAAGGCAGTCACGGCGCCTTCGGCTTGTAAATCACTGACTAGTACAGGCCTACCATCAATATTAGTGGCGAGTTGCATATTACCCAAGCGCTTTTTAAGGTCAATTAAATCTGTTGCTAAGCAAAATACAGCCATGACTTCACTTGCTACCGTAATATCAAAGCCAGTTTCTGTTTCATGCCTTAATTGATGTAACTCGGCTTTACGCAAAGCTCTATCATTCATATCAAGACAGCGTCGCCAGCTAATATTATTTAAATCAATATTGAGCGTATTACCATGATGAATATGATTATCAACGAGCGCCGCCAGCAAGTTATTAGCTGAAGTGATGGCATGGAAATCACCGGTGAAATGCAAATTAATGTTTTCCATTGGCACAACTTGTGCATAACCACCGCCAGCAGCCCCGCCTTTGACACCAAATACTGGCCCTAACGATGGCTCACGAATACAAACGAGTGCTTTTTTACCAAGATGATTAAGCGCATCTGTCAGGCCAATGGTAGTGGTCGTTTTTCCCTCTCCCGCAGGGGTTGGGCTTAGTGCTGTGACTAAAATAAGCTTGCCATTGGCACCTTTGCCTTCTTTCACGCTGTTAAGGTTAACTTTGGCTATATGATGACCATATGGGATTAAATCATCTGCACTTATATCTAACTTTGATGCAACTTCTGTTATTGGTTTCAGTGCTGTGCTTTGTGCAATTTCAATATCACTCAACATAACTTTACGTCTTTCTAAAATAGCGTCTATTTTCTAATGATAATATTACGATCATCACTCTATGTTAACGATAGTGCTTAAAACAGATTGTCTTGTCTTTTTAATCTGTGCACTAACGCGCACTTCCGCTTCTTTATTAGCCTCTAAGCTTTCCCAATCTTGTTCCCAAGTTACGTATAGCATATGGCCTTCTTTTGCGGCGGCTGGCTTCAATAACTGACTTAAATCACGCACCATTGTGACATGCTTCCAACCATCTATAGGATGTCCACGTGATTCATCACTTGAAAAATGCGCATAATTAACAACGGTTTGTAAGTCACCTAGGTTTTTGAGTACTTCGAACGAAGCAACACGCATACTTTGGTTAATTTCATTTTGATGGTCTTGCCAGCTATTGTACGTAAAACCAAAAATAGCAGTAAAAAGGCTAACGATTGCCACACTATGAAACTTTAATTGATCAAGAATCCAACTTTTATTTTCTTTTTTTGACGATTGCACTTAAAAGTCGCCCTCACTAGCCCTTTGCACTATTTCGATCAATGCATTTTCAAGTTCTTGAGCAGACTTTTTCGCCCGTTCTGTAGGATTTTTAATGCTTTTCAAATCGTAAGTAGGCCTAGCTAACCCTAAATATAACTTAAGCTTTTTATTGGCGTCTAATTTTTCGTAAATAGCAATTCTACAAGGAGCAAACACCAAAAACTCTGGATGATCTAAGATAATCTCAGTACCCATACTTAAATTACAAATGCCTCGCACCTCTTTTATACCCTGAGGGTCCATGCCACGTTCTTCCATACTTTTACCAATATGGAAGCTTGCTGAGTTTACAAAGTTCATGCCTTCAGATACAGACTTTAAGCTGTCGTTAACATCCTCATAGCTAAGACCTTCTTTAACCGCTATTTCATAAACCGCACTATCAGGGTCTAACCCTTCCACAGTCGCAACGGCACTTTCACCTTCGGCTGACTGTTGATGCTGCTCGCATGCTGACAAAGTAAGAAAAACTAAAATAATTAATAAGCATTTATACATAAAGGCTACTTTACGCGTTAGTAAGATGATTGTGTTATTTTAAACGCCTCATCAATTGCATGACGATCAAATTTCGGCGACAGTAAGCCAATAAATCCATAAAGGTAAGTTCTCATAAAGACATCTTTTCGCACCCCTAAATACGTTGTGCTTTCAGGAAACAAATCACTACAATCAATACGTGCTAAATTTTCATCCCCAGCTTCATCAAACGCCATGTCAGCAATCAAACCAACACCCAAACCTAGCTCAACGTAGGTTTTAATCACATCTGCATCAATCGCCGTTAGCACAACATTAGGCATGACGCCAGCATCATGAAACACCTTAGAAACAATCGTGCTACCTGTAAAGGCAAAGTCATAGCTAATGAGTGGGTAACTGGCGATTTTAGCTAAAGTGATTGGATTAGCATCGATCAATGCATGCCCTTTAGGCACGACCACACTGCGATTCCACTGATAGCAAGGCAAGCATAATAAACGCTTATCTTGACTAATAGCCTCCGTCGCAATGCCAATATCTGCCTCGCCATTAGCGACCATTGCCGTCACTTGGCTAGGGTTACCTTGATGTATATTCAATTTTACATGTGGAAAAACATCCATGAATTTCTTAACAGCCACTGGTAACTTGTAGCGTACTTGCGTATGTGTTGTTGCAATCGTTAGCGTACCTGCTTCTACCTTACTAAACTCGTCACCTACCCGTTTAATGTTTTGCATCTCAAGCATGATGGTAGCCGCAAGTTTAATAATATGCTTACCAGGCGCTGTAATAGCTGTCAGACGTTTACCATTGCGTTGAAATATCTTCAGCTTTAATTCATCTTCTAATAGCTGAATTTGCTTGCTAACACCAGGTTGAGAGATGTGCAAAGCCTCTGCCGCTGCTGACACATTCAAACCTAGACGGGCCACTTCGTGTATATATTTTAATTGATGGAGTTTCATATTGGTTTTTACAGTACAGTATTATATAACTATATAATATATCAAAATAATAACTTAGTCTAAATAATTATATAAAAAACTGCTATATTACGCGCCTAGTTGAATAAAGGCATTACCTAAAACTATGTATATTTATTACATGCTAACCGGATTTTCAGTTGGCTTATTAGTCGGCCTAACCGGCGTTGGTGGTGGCTCGATCATGACCCCTATTTTGCTGATATTTTTTAATGTAAAAGCCGCCGTCGCCGTTGGCACCGACCTACTCTACGCCGCTATTACCAAATCTGCTGGCATTTTTGCACATGGAAAGTTGGGCAATATTGACTGGCGTATTGTTAAACAACTCAGTCTGGGTAGTGTGCCCGCAGCGATAGTAACGACTTTGTACTTGAGTGATTTAGGCGTTTCATCTGCAAGCACTGTTGCAACCATCAAATTTTGGCTAGGTATTGCACTTTTGCTGACATCGCTGTCGGTTCTATTTAGAAATGAATTAGCCAAACTTTCCGAAACAGGGCGTTGGGTAAAATCTAAATATGTGCCCGCAGCGACTGTTATCTTGGGCGCAACTTTAGGCTTTTTAGTCACGCTAACATCGGTTGGCGCTGGCGCATTAGGTGTGACTGTATTATTAATGCTATATCCCAAAATATCTATTACCAGAGTTATAGGCAGCGATGTCGCACATGCTGTCCCACTTACATTATTAGCAGGCCTTGGTCATGCAAGTTTAGGCACTGTCGATTACAACTTACTAGGCAGCCTAATATTAGGGTCGATTCCTGGCATATGGATCGGCAGTCATTTAAGTATGAAAGTGGCAGAGCATTGGATAAGAATATTGCTTGCCATTATCTTAGTATATGTAGGGCAAAAATTAGCGTTTCCCGAGTATAACCCGTTGTTTGGCGTTTGCTTTTTGCTATTGCCAATTGCGTTAACACAAATCAAGCATAAAAAAGCCAAGGCTTAAGTAAACCTTTATTACACAAAAGCATTCTAGATTAAAACAGAGGACTAAGCTTAATTAGTACATAACATGTATCAATACGACGAAATAGACCAACAAATAGTAGATGAGCGCGTTACCCAATACCGCGATCAAACGCGCCGTTATTTAGCTGGTGAGCTGACGGAGGAAGAGTTCCGTCCGCTCAGACTACAAAATGGCCTTTATATCCAGCGTCATGCGCCTATGCTGCGTATTGCTGTGCCATATGGCATGTTGTCATCACAACAATTACGAAAACTAGGTGACCTTGCTAAAAAATATGACAAAGACTATGGTCACTTTAGTACGCGACAAAACATGCAACTAAACTGGCCTAAATTAGAAGATGTACCTGATATTTAAGCCGAGCTTGCCACAGTAGAAATGCATGCCATTCAAACTTCAGGTAACTGCATTCGCAATATTACGACAGACCAATTTGCAGGCGTTGCACCAGATGAAGTCATTGACCCTAGGGCAATGGCAGAGGTGATGCGCCAATGGAGTACTTTCCATCCTGAATTTGCTTTATTGCCTCGCAAATTTAAAATTGCAGTCTCTGGCACAAAAGATGACCGCGCCGTTGTACAAATGCACGATATTGGCATGGAGTTCTACCAAGACAACAACGATAAACTAGCCATTAAAGTATGGGTTGGTGGTGGTTTAGGTCGCACACCTATTTTAGGCACCGTTATTCGTGAACATTTAGCATGGCAACATGCCCTTACCTATTGCGAAGCGATTATCCGTACCTATAATATGCATGGACGGCGTGACAATTCTTATAAAGCGCGCATCAAAATTTTAGTTAAAGCATTGGGTATTGATGCTTTTAAAGAACAAGTAGAAGCCGAATGGGCACATTTAAAAGATGGGCCAAACACGATCACAGAAGCTGAGTTGGAACGCGTATCTAAACATTTTGAGGCAATGCCTTATGAAGCGCTAAACAAAAACAATGCTGCGTTTGATACCGCCTTAGCCACTAACCCTGCGTTTGCAGCATGGGTGAAACGCTGCACGCATAGCCATAAACAAGCAGGTTACCGCGGTCACTTTATCACTAAAACCACACGGCAAAGCACCAGGTGATGCCACTTCAACACAAATGCATACTGTTGCTGATCTTGCAGATGGCTATAGCTTTGGTGAGTTACTCGTTTCGCATGAACAAACCTGATCTTGGCAGATGTTAAATTAAGTGATTTATTCACTGTTTGGGAAACCGCGCGTGCCAATGGCCTCGCAACCCCAAACATTGGCTTACTAACAGACATTATCTGCTGCCCTGGCGGTGATTTCTGCAGTCTTACTAACGCAAAAAGCATTCCTATTGCCGAAGCTATTCAAATAGCGTTCGATAACCTTGACTATTTGCATGATATTGGCGAATTAGAACTTAATATTTCTGGTTGCATGAACGCATGCGGCCATCATCACATTGGCCATATTGGTATTTTGGGCGTCGATAAAGACAATGAAGAATGGTATCAAGTTTCTATTGGTGGCAAACAAGGTAATGATGCTAGTTTAGGCAAAGTCATTGGTCGTGCATTTGCAGCAGATGAAATGCCTAGCGTGATTCAAAAGTTGATTGATGTCTATATTAAAGAACGCACGCCTGAAGAGCGCTTTATCGATACCGTGCGTCGTGTTGGTTTAGACCCTTTTAAAACGCATGTTTATGCAGAAAAGCGTGCGGCATGAGCCATTTAATTATAGATAATGTAATTGTGTCGGACGAATGGGTGCGTATAATACCGCCAATCTTTGGAGATGAAGTCGTTCGTAAACAAGCAGGTAAAGTGGTGCTGTTTAAACTGACTGGCGAAGACACCTTCACACAGAAGCAAATAACAGGCACTGAAATCCCAGCGACAGGCAAAATGCTAATCCCGCTAGCCATATGGCTAGCGAACAAAGCCACACTGGCTAATAGAGTTAAAGTTGGTGAAATTGGTGTTTTATTAGCCACGCATGAGCCAATAGAAAGCTTAGCCGACGCTTTTCCTGACCTTAATATATTGCCGCTTATTGCGGTTTATGTTGAACGCTTCCCTGATGGGCGCAACTTTACATTAGGTAACTTATTACGCACGCGTTACGGGTACAAAAACGAACTGCGTGCGGTGGGAGACGTATTGCGCGATCAGCTTTACTTTTTAAAACGCTCAGGCTTTAATAGCTATGAAATCCGAGCAGACCGTCATGCAAAAGATGCGCTAAACAGTCTTAATGACTTTAGCCAGCCATACCAAGGAGCGGTAGATGATGCATTGCCAATATGGCGCAAAGTGAGCCGACAATGACTTTGGGTGTCAACATGATGAAACCTGCAAATAACCCTGCTACCAGCCCAGAACTAACGGATACACTAAAACAATCTGTTGAGACTAAATGTGGCGCGGTTTTAGCGTTATTACAATCAGCTAGCACAGCATTTAAAGCGATTACTTTTGCAAATAGTTATGGCGCCGAAGATATGGTGCTCACTGATATTATTGCCAAAGAAAACTTAGCGATTGAAATATTTTCACTCGATACCGGCCGCTTACCTGCGGAAACATACAATTTGATGGGTGAAGTTGAAAATAACTACGGCATCAAACCTGTCGTATTTTTTCCTAACCATAAAGCAGTAGAAGATTATGTTCAAAATAATGGCATTAATGCATTTTATGAAAGCATAGCGCTACGCAAAGCCTGCTGCCACATGCGTAAAGTAGAGCCATTACAACGCGCTCTAAACGGCAAACAAGCTTGGATAACAGGCATGCGTGCCGAACAAGCAACAACGCGTGCGCGTTTACCAACTCAAGAATACGATGAAAGTAACCAGTTAGAAAAGTTTAGTCCACTGAGTGATTGGACAGCGCAAGAAGTCTGGGCTTATATCCGTATGTATAACGTCCCTTATAACGCGCTACATGATCAATTCTACCCCAGTATTGGTTGTGCACCTTGCACACGTGCAGTCACTATAGGCCAAGATGTCCGCGCAGGTCGATGGTGGTGGGAAGACCCGAAAAACAAAGAATGCGGACTTCATGTAAAAAAATAACTTTATTAAATAAACTATTGAAAATTATGAATAAAAAAATATTAAGTCACTTAGATTGGTTGGAAGCAGAAGCCATTCACATTTTACGTGAAGTGGCTGGTCAATGTAGCAACCCTGTACTGCTATTCTCTGGTGGTAAAGATTCGCTGTGCATTTTACGCTTAGCAGAAAAGGCATTTCGCCCTGGGCGCTTCCCCTTCCCTTTAATGCATATCGACACCGGCCATAACTATAAAGAAGTCATCGAATTCCGTGACCGTCGTGCAGCAGACTTAGGTGAACGCCTTATTGTGCGCCCATTAGAAAACTCCATGGCGCGCGGCTCTATCGTGTTGAAATCAGCAGATGAACCACGCAACAAGCATCAATCGGTCACTTTATTAGAAGCGATTGAAGAATTTAGCTTCGATTGCTGCATTGGTGGTGCACGCCGAGTTGAAGAAAAAGCCCGCGCTAAAGAGCGCATCATGAGTTTTCGTGATGCGTTTGGCCAATGGGACCCTAAAAACCAACGTCCCGAACTATGGAATCTATATAACGCACGCTCGCATAAAGGAGAGAATATTCGCGCTTTCCCGATCTCTAACTGGACAGAGATGGACGTATGGCAATACATTGAACGTGAAAAGCTTGAGTTACCAAGTATTTACTACGCACATCAGCGCGATGTCATTCTTCGTGGTGATGCCATTATTCCTGCTAACATTAAATTAGCCAATGGCGAAGTCATTAATCAGCCAAAAACTGGTGAAGCCATTGTCAATAAGCAGGTACGTTTTAGAACCGTGGGTGATATTACTTGCACTGCACCGGTCTATTCTGATGCGGACACGACCAGTAAAATCGTTTTAGAAATAGCTACCACAACCATTACTGAGCGCGGCGCAACACGCTTAGATGACCAAACTTCTGAGGCCAGTATGGAACAGCGCAAGAAAGAAGGTTACTTCTAATGAATACAGAAAACAACAATACAAATCAAGAAGATAGCCTATTACGCTTTATGACTTGCGGTAGCGTAGATGATGGCAAAAGCACTTTAATTGGCCGTTTACTATTCGATACCAAAACAATTTTGACTGATACGCTCACCAACATATCAAATACATCAAAAAAACGCGGTATGAAAGCCGTTGATTTATCGCTACTAACAGACGGCTTACAAGCAGAGCGCGAACAAGGCATTACCATTGATGTTGCCTATCGTTATTTTAGTACTGGCACCCGTAAATATATTATTGCTGATGCGCCTGGGCATGAGCAATATACCCGTAATATGGTAACCGCTGCATCAACCGCTAATTTAGCTATTATCTTAATTGGTGCACGCAAAGGCGTTTTGACGCAAACGCGTCGCCATAGCTATCTAGCACACTTAGTCGGTATCCCACACATTGTAGTCGCTGTGAATAAAATGGATTTAGTCGATTACGACCAAACAGCTTATGACAAAATCTGTGCAGATTATATGCAATTTGCCAAAGAAATAGGTTTGGCTGGTGCAAGAGATATTCGCTTTATCCCAATGTCTGCACTGAATGGCGACATGCTGGTAGATCGTTTAGACCATATGCCTTGGTATACCGGTCAAACCCTGCTGGAAATGTTAGAGAAAGCCCCTGCAGCGCACATCGAACAATCTGAGCAATTCCGTTTTCCAGTCCAGTTCGTTTGTCGCCCACATGCTAGCACAGACGCTAATTTACACGATTTCCGCGGGTTTATGGGCCGTATTGAATCGGGCCAAGTTGCCGTTGGCGATGCCGTGACTGTATTGCCAAACGGCTATCAATCCAAAGTAAAAGCCATTCAAATTGGTGATAAAACATTAGCATCAGCGCAAACCGAGCAAAGTGTAACCTTACTGCTTGAGGATGAAATCGACACCTCACGCGGCGACATGATCGTTAAATCGAATGAAGCGCCAGAAGCCGTTAAACAAATTGAAGCTTATCTATGTTGGCTAGGTGAAACACCCCTCTCGCCTGCTCGCACCTACCTTATTCGCCATACCACGCGTGAATCAAAAGCAGAGATCGGTGCTATACAATATAAAATCGATGTTAATACACTAAAACAGCAAGCCTCAACAGATTTAAAAATGAATGATATCGCGCGCTTAACATTTAAGCTTGCTCAGCCACTGATGGTCGACCGTTATATGACTAACCGTGCCACAGGTGCATTTATTGTGATTGATGAAAGCACGAATAATACGGTTGGCGCGGGTATGATTGTATAAACAATATTATTTAAACCATAAAATAGATTAAAATTCGCTCTCAAGATTTAAAAACTAAGATTCAAACGAAGGAACGTAAAAAATGACTTATGTCGTAACCGAGAACTGTATTCAGTGCAAGTACACAGACTGTGTAGATGTTTGCCCTGTCGATTGTTTTGTAGAAGGCCCCAACTTCTTAGCAATTAATCCAGACGAGTGCATTGATTGCACGCTGTGTGTTGCAGAATGCCCTGCTGAAGCTATTTTCGCAGAAGATGATGTGCCAGAAGACCAACAACAGTTTATCGCGCTAAACGAACGTTTAGCAAAGGTATGGCCTATTATTACGGCACGCCAAGACCCAATTGAAGATGCCGGTGCAATGAATGGCGTACCAGATAAGCTTGAACTATTAATAGAGTAGCTTTTAATAAAACTTAATAACAAAGAGGTGCTAGCACCTCTTTTTTTATTTAATCCTATATATCAAGTACATGTAACAATTAAAAGTTATGCGTATATTGCAAACTTAAAACATCAACACCACCTCCAAAGTTACCCGCAAAAATCAAAAGGCAGATGCTGTCTTAGAAATCAAATTGCTAATCCTTTGATTTGCACATTAGTCCGAAATCAACCGAGTCGGGTCCTATTGGTTCACGCTGACCCATTGACTTTCTATCAATAAAATAGACAGATGTAATAAATATCGCCATATTGAACTCAGTCAACGTTTTTGACTGAGCCAAGAATCAAAGCAAGATCATCTAAAAGAAAATTAATACTTTTCAAAGAGGATACTGTGATATGGACCCAACTACCTACGATGATTTATTAAAAGCGGCAATCGATTCATTTCTCAAATTATGGAATGCTTTACCCCCTAGCATACGTGCAAAAGTGCTAGCTGAATGGACTGCATTAATGAATGCATTACGTCTAGCTAGAAGCGCAGGCACTAGCGCTGCTGATTTAAAACCAGTATTAAAAGCTTTGAAACGTTTTTTAGCGGCACTAGCAAAAGCTGGAGGCAAAGTTCCACACCACGTACGTACATTTATCACTCTAATAGAAGGTCAAATGTCTGCTGAAGCAGGGGCTGCAGGTGCACTGACAACTGTCGGTGCTATTCTGCTAGCATTATTTGCTCTAATACTCGTAGCCAAGTCAATCTATGAAGTCTACAAAATGAATGAACCTACAGACCCTCCCATGGAGGATCAGCTTGCGGTCGTACCAATCCAATAGCGAAAAATCTTGAAGCTGAGTCTTATAGCCACTTTGGAGAACGGCGCGCTTTTTTGAATGCCGAAGAAGAAGCACGAAAAGCAGCCCAACAGTTTACTTGTGAAGGAAACTGCACCAAAGGAAAGTGCCAAGGCAATTGTTCAATTAATAATATAAAGTGCAAATACCGTGGCTTTTGGGCGGTTTGCGAACTAGAATATGACGTATGGTGTGAGTGTTATTAGGCCATGCCGATACTCCTTAGCAACCTTGTCTCTTATTCAAAGCGTCCGTTAAACTAGGGGAACTCCAGACTCGATTGATTTTCTATTTTGAACTTCATTTCCTCTATTCTACCCATAGTTACTACCTCTTATTCACTTCCGTTGAATTAAGATTACCTTCCTGTGGCTTACTCGTCTCTGCCGCATCTCTACCCAACAGCATCACTTCACCCCCTACCAAAAGCCTGAGCTGTTGCACTTAGAAGCTGAATCCACCAACCCTTTGTAATCAATCGAGCTTATTTAGTAAGCTCTTTGTATATGATCTCAACCTGATAATGACACCTATGATGCGCAAAAAACCCAAAAAATGCCAGCACTATAGATAAAACTTGTACGGTCTTTCTCAATGTCATTAGGATGGTTGATAGATTATCGATACCAAAATATGAAGTCAGCGCTAAGGGCAAGTAGTATACAAAAGCCAAAGTAATGATACTTAGAAAAGCGATGCCTAGATAATTCATTGAGTGTGTATAGTAGTAAAGATAGCTTTTTTCTAGTGTAAATTCACGCGAACCACCTGGACGTTCAAGTACATCACGCTGCTTCCAAAACTGGTCAAACTCGTCACTTTCTGCTGTACCTTTACTATCTATCAACTTTGCGCGTAAATTGCTATATTTTGGGTTTTTTATGCGTCCGATGATTATCAGCACTGCCCACACCGTTAAGCCTATCAGCATCTGTCCAACCAATCTATTCAAAACCATTTTATGGTCGTACCTTTCCGTTTCTTTTAGTTAGTAATCGCTACCTAGAAGCATCCGTTAGCTAATTCAAATATGCAAGCCTGAAAGTATGTTGCGCTAACAGCATTACCAGCCATAATAAACAAATCAAAGCAAATCCACGGGTTAGTTAACTTGATTCCTGTCGCTTACACTTTCCTCATCCCTCCATGCGATAATACCGCTTATCATTCAACCAAAACACAGTATAAACACTTTATGATTACCACACTTATTATGGTTGCAGGCATTCTTTTCTTAGCCTTGCAATTAGAAGATAAATTTAGAGTCCCATCACCGTTAGGTCTTATTGCGCTTTCATTTATTGCGCACTATGCATTTCAACAAACGCCGATAATGACAGGTGATGCGAAAAGCTTTGCGACATTGGTGATATTTTTATTACCCATATTACTCATTTCTGATTCTTTAGAACTGAAGTTACGTGATTTAAAAACCCATGGCTTGAGCTTGCTGTATTTATCCGTAGTAGCCGTTTCGCTTTCTATTTTGATGGCTTTATCCATTGACGACTGGTTATTTGCTGAGCAACAGTTGAGCAATGCTGCGGTGATTATGTTGTTCGCCATGGTATTGGCCACCGACCCTGTTTCTGTTGTTAGCATATTTTCTAAATTTGAATTACCACATCAATTAAAAATGCTGGCTGAAGGTGAAAGCTTATTTAACGATGCAACAGCACTGATTGTCTTTGTATTTATCGGTTTATATGCCCTCAACGGTGGATCTATTACGACAGGCTATGTCGCTCAAGTGAGTTTTGCTGTGATTGTTGGCTCAATACTCGTTGGTGTTGGTATTGGTTTAATTGGCCTTTTGTTGATGAAGACGACTGAAAACCGCATTGCTGAAATGATGATACTGATTCTTGCCGGTTATAGCGCCTTTGAACTAGCAGAGCACTTTTACGTATTGCTGAATATATTTGGTGGCCATTCACACATGCATTTATCTGGCATATTGGCCGTCATTTTCGCGACGATTACGGTGAACCACATGATGAATAGAGCCCTTGAGGTCGAAAATGAACAAATTAATGACGACGAAGTAATACTTGAGCGTGAAGCGTTAAAATCCAATACTTCGGCAGGCATTTTCGGTGCCATACTCAAGCGCGTAAAAGCCACATTGGAAGAGCGTGACCGTCACTTACGCAATAAAGAGGATGTACAACTACTCGCGATGGTCGCCAACACGATTTTATTTATCGCCATGGCTGAAATGATTGATTTAACACTGCTATGGGCGTACCGGTTTGAGATTCTCATCATGTTTATCGCTACCACCATCATCCGAGCGGCAATGATGGCTGTTTTTGCCTTGATTACCAACAAAACGCATAAAATGGTCGATGTAAACCAACGCTGGTGGACTGTATTGTCTTTTGCTGGCATTAAAGGTGGTCTATCCATTGTAATGCTAACGATGATTCCAGCTTCATTTGAGCATTTGGAAATGTTTAAAGCCATTGTGATTGGTGTAATTATGCTATCAACATTTATCTACGCGATTGTGCTCATTGCTTATATCAATCGCCATCAAGCGTCATTTTTGCTTGAGAAAAAAGCCGAAGAAGTGAGTTATTAATCCTTTTAGGTGAAACCTAGCCATCTTTAGCACCAACTTGCCATAAACGTGTAGACGTAATTATCAACAAACCCAACACCGTGTAAGCCAGCATTGCGATGGCAAGTCCTGACGGCGCATACCACACAAACGGCACGATAATGCCAGCTGACACGGTAGACAGTAGCATTTGCATAAAGGCTTGCCCTGAAGCGGCTGTACCACGTATTTTAGGGTGTCTATCAAGCGCTGCTAATGAAAGAATAGGCATGCACATGGCCATGCCAATGTTAAACAGCGCAATGGGGATAATATTCGCCACTAAACTCACTGGCTGTGTGTAACAAACAATCACATTAATCAATGCCATGAATAGCATCCAAACATAAGCTAGCTTGACCACTTTTTGAGATGGATATCTACCTGCTGCACGCTTTGCCAAATACGACCCTAGCACCATGCCCATTACAGTGGGTATAAACAGATAGCCATACTGCTGCGGACTTAGCCCTAAATGCTTGCCCAAAAACACTGGGCTTGCCAATACGTAAATAAAGAAACCAGAAAAATTTGCGCCAATGGCAACAATTAGCTTTGCATACTCTCTGTCACTAAAGATTGTTTGATAGCTATTGAGTACGTTCTTAGTAGAGAGTTTAAAACGTTTCTCTACCGGCATGGTTTCAGGCAGAAATTTCACGGCAGCCCATAAGCTGATACTGGCATAGATGGCTAAGAATATAAAAATGGCTTGCCAATGTATGCCTAATAAAAAGCCACCAATAATCGGTGCTACCGCTGGCGCAATGCCGAATAGCATTTGCACCGTCGCCATCACCCTTTGTGCTTGTGGCCCTTTGAATAAATCACGCACCATGGCACGCGCAACGGTGTTACCTGCCCCGCCACTGGCGCCTTGTAAGGCTCTAAAAAACCATAGTGTTTCTACATTAGTTGCCAATGCACAGCCAATACTGGCTAAAACAAAAATACTTAAGCCCCATTTAATCGTGGTAATGCGGCCAATCGCATCTGAAATAGCACCGTGCCATAAAGTCATGACTGCATAAGGCAACAAATAAAATGTTAGGCTTTGTTGAATTTGCACATCAGTGGCACCAAGTTCTGTGGCCATTACATGGAATGCCGGTAGGTAAGTATCAATCGCAAAAGGCGCAAGCGCAGCCAAGGCGGCTAAAGCATAAACTAGAAAAATAGAATGTTTTTTCAACTTATATTCTTTTATATACCAATAATTTAAATATTTTTATTAATGTAAAACATTAAAAAAGGCGCATCAACTGCGCCTTTGATTATACCGAGATATTGTCAGTAAACCATATTAAGGTACTGCGTGGAAACCCTCAATCCGTTCTTTATCACCTTCTGCGTACTGCTTAGACTTAGCATTGGTTCTAAAGATAATGGGTTTATCAGCTAACACCGGGTTCTTAGAGTCTTCAATCGCTTGTTCAATCAAGTAATGGTTCGGTGAAAGTGAGCAAACTGGGTCAGCACTTTCCGCATCGCCAGATAGCAAGAATGCTTGGCAACGGCAGCCACCCAAATCATTTTCTTTCTCAGAACAGCTACGACAAGGCTCTTTCATCCAATCATCACCGCGGTATCGATTAAAAGCGGGCGAATCTTTCCAAGCGTATTCCAATCCGTGCTCTTTTACATTAGGAAACTCAATGCCTGGCAATACGCGTGCCGAATGACATGGCAATACATCACCATTAGCGGTCACAATCATGAACACCTCACCCCAGCCATTCATGCATTTTTTAGGTCTATCGCCGAAGTAATCAGGCACCACGAAGAAAACCTTCATTTTGCTGCCAGCTTTTTCTCTAAACTCGTTGGTGATTCTTTCAGCCTCATCCACTTGCTCTTTTAGTGGCATTAACTGATCCCGGTTGACTAGTGACCAACCATAGTATTGCGTATTCGCCAACTCAATATAATCAGCACCTAGGGCTTCTGCCATTTCAAGAATTTCTTTAAGGTGGTCGATGTTATAGCGGTGTAGTACTACATTAAGCACCATTGGGTAGCCATGACCTTTAATCATTGCGGCTACTTTTTGTTTGAGTTTGAATGTTTTTGTATTGGTAATGAAGTTATTAATTCCTGCTGTAATATCGTGCATTGATAATTGAATATGATCCAAGCCACCCTCTTTAAACGCTTGGATACGCTTTTCAGTTAAGCCAACCCCTGAAGTAATTAAGTTGCTGTAATAGCCTAGTTTTTTAGCTTCTATCACAATTTCTTCAATGTCATCCCGCAACAATGGCTCACCGCCTGAAATGCCGAGTTGAATCGCGCCCATTTTGCGCGCATCACGTAAAGCATCTATCCATTGCTCCGTAGTAAGCTCATTTTGCGTATGCTTATCAAAGTCAGTGGGGTTAAAACAAAAGGCACACTGTAACGGACAGCGATAAGTCACTTCTGCCAGCAACCATAATGGTTGTGTCTGCGTAGCATCTGCTGCTACGCCATTATTTTTAGCTTGTCCGCTAAGTTCTTTCTGAACAACTGATTCACCTAAAGATGTTGGTTGTGACACTTTATCTCTCCTAAATACTTAGTTAAGCTTACGAAGCTAGATTTTCCTTAACCATGCTTTACCAAATGCCATATCAAACATGCCAATAATATCGGTTTCAATATTTTCCGCATCTGGAAACTTTGCTTTTAACGCCGCGACAATTTCACCGACAGATGCTTTACCATCAACCAGTTGCATCACCTCGCCAGCACCACCGTGCAGCTTAACCATGCCTTCAGGAAAAAGAATAACGTAGCTTTTTTGCGCCTCTTCCCACTGAAAACGGTGATGTAATGCAATGTCGTATATATCTGTGTGTTGGATGTTATTTTCCATAATTCGTTCTTAATTTCTTAATCAAAGTTAATCACAGGTTGGCGTAGATAGTCAGTGCCATCTGTTTTAATATCAGTTGAAGCCAGCATAATAGCGTCGGCGATGACCCACAACACATTTAGCTTAAATTGCAGAATATCGAGTGCTTTCATTTGCATCTCACGTGAAGCGCTAAAGTAATCTAGCGTAACATACAAGCCTTGCTCAACATCACGGCGTGCCTCAGTTAGACGTTTTTTAAAATAAACCAAACCACTTTCATCAATCCATGGGTACATGGTCGGCCATGAGCTAATGCGCTGCTGGTGAATATGCGGTGCAAACAGCTCTGTTAAGCTAGAACATACTGATTCTTGCCATGATCTTTGTTTTGCAAAATTAACATAAGCATCCACAGCAAACTTTACGCCCGGGCTTACCATTGCTAAACTCGTGATTTGTTCGCGTTTTAAGCCAACGGCACTACCTAATTGAATCCATGCTTCAATACCACCCATGGCATTACCAACACCATCATGATCAGTAACACGAACCACCCACTGCTTACGCACTTCAACATCATCGCAGTTAGATAAAATTGCACCATCTTTCATTGGGATAGAGATTTGATAGTAAAAACGATTCGCGACCCAACATTGCAATTGTTCTTTACTCAACTTACCTTCATACATCATCACATGAAAAGGATGATAAATATGATACCCCTTGCCCTTTTCACGCAGCTTTTCTTCAAACACTTCGCGTGACCACGGTGCTAAATCAGGTGCTAACTTTTCAACCGTATCGTTTTTATCTTTGCTCATCATATTGCCTACAGCGTAATATCCATACCATCATAAGCAAGTTCAATGCCTGCTGTATTCAAGGTAGCGCGTTGTGGGGATTCTTCATTGAGAATCGGGTTGGTATTATTAATATGAATCAATATCTTGCGTGGCTTTTCCATCGCGTTCAAGATACTCATGATACCGCCTTCACTTGATTGATCTAAGTGACCCATTTCGCTGGCACGTTTATCACTGATGCCTTCTTTCGACATTTCATCATCCGTCCAAACAGTACCATCAACTAGGATGCAATCGGCATTACGCATGTATTCCAACACATGCGGTTCAGCCACACCCAAACCAGGCGCATAGAATAAGCTTTTACCTGAGCCAGTGTCTTTCATATGCATGCCGATATTATCGCCAGGCACTGTGTTTCCTCGGTGCGGTGAATATGGCGGTGCTTCACTCAATAATGGCACGGCTGTGAACTCAATGCCTGCTGCCGTTGGAATAGTGAACGTCGATTGATCCGTCGCAATTTCATGGTGATTAATGCCACGGAAATACCCCAAAATATTAAAGACAGGGAACTCAGTTGTTAAGTCACCTTTAACCGCATCAGTACAATAAATATCCCACGGTTTATTGTGTTCTCTAAGCGTTAATAAACCAGTCACATGATCGATTTGAGCATCCGTAATGACGATGGCAGAAATAGCGGTATCGCGGACTTGGCGAGCAGGTTGAATTGCGGGGAAACTATCTAATTGTTTCTTAATGTCTGGAGAAGCATTGAATAATATCCAGTCGCTTCCATTAGCACTAACAGCTATCGAAGATTGCGTACGCGGTGTTGCTTTAATGGTCCCAGCGCGAACCCCTTTACAGTTTTCGCAGTTACAATTCCACTGTGGAAATCCGCCGCCAGCACCTGAGCCTAATACGTGTATTTGCATGAGATTTACTTACTCTATTGAAAGTTAAAATTTTACGCTGTTTTGTGCATAAGGGTATGAAAAAAGGCCATCTTTACGATAGCCTTTATAAAAAACAAATTACTTGTTCATTACGTACATTGTTACTTCAAAACCAAAACGCATTTCTGTAGCTGCTGGAGTTGTCCACATAATATTTCCTTTAATTTAATGTAAAAGCATTACAACGTCTTACTAAAGCTTTAATGTTGTAACGTGAGCAAATTATGCAGGCTACTTATTTTTTGCAACACCGCTAAGATACTTGAATCTAGCTAAGTAAATTCATTATCCAAGCATCAACAAAACCAATAGAATATTGACTCTATGCACTGCTATTAATGATTTTTTGACGTCTTACACGTACTGCTTTGGCCATCATTTCTAACAACACAACACTATCGTCCCAGCCTAAGCAGGCATCCGTGATCGATTGACCGTACGCTAATTGGCTGCCCGGTGTATGCTGCTGTTTGCCTTCATTAAGGTGAGATTCCAGCATTAATCCCATAATGCGTGAATCGCCATTAGATAATTGCGCCGCAACATCACCTGCGACTTTCTTTTGCAATTGATACTGCTTTTGACTATTAGCATGACTGCAGTCGATCATGATTTTTTGTGCCAACCCTGCCTGCTCCAACTCTCCGCACGCAGCATTCACATGTTCAGCACTGTAATTAGGGGTTTTCCCACCACGTAAAATAACGTGACAGTCATCATTACCTTTGGTTGAAATAATGCCCGACCTGCCCTCTTTTGTTACTGACAAGAAATGGTGTGGGCTCGATGCAGTTCTAATGGCATCAACCGCTAAGCGAACACTACCATCAGTGCCATTTTTAAATCCCACAGGGCAAGATAACCCAGATGCAAGTTCACGGTGCACTTGTGACTCAGTTGTACGCGCACCAATAGCACCCCAACTCACTAAGTCAGCTGTATATTGCGGCGTAATTGTATCCAAAAACTCCATCGCAGCTGGTACGCCAAGCTCATTAACATCCAATAAAAATTTACGTGCGCGCTTTAAGCCTTCGTTAATATGATAGCTACCATCAAGGTGCGGGTCATTGATAAGGCCTTTCCACCCAACTGTCGTACGCGGCTTTTCAAAATAGACCCGCATGACAATTAACAAATCAGATGCCAAATGCTTGCGCACTGCTGATAAGCGTTGCGCATATTCTAGCCCTGCTGCTGTATCGTGGATAGAACAAGGCCCAACCACGACCACTAAGCGGTCATCCAAGCCATGTAAAACACGATGGATTCCAGCACGCGTTGCCAAAATATTCTGCGCGCCATCTGCACTTTCTTTAAGGTCTGCAAGCAATGTTGCCGGCTTGATAAGTTCTTTGATCTCCAGAATACGGATGTCATCTGTTATTCGCTTATCGAACGCTTGTTTTTCGTGTTCAGTCATTTTTTATTAACAATCGATTCTAGTACTTCTAAAAAGCGTTGGTTTTCTGAAAACAGCCCTATACTTACGCGCAAATAGTCGGGCATTTCATAATTAGCCACTGGGCGCACAATAACGCCCTTATTGAGCAGGTTTTGGTTCACTTCAGCTGCATTTTCTATAGCAAAGCTAACGAAATTAGCATGTGACTCAATATATTTTAACCCCAATTGCGTAAGGCCTTGTGTTATTTGGCGCATACCTGCCTTATTAGCCGCATAGCTTTTTGCCACAAAATCGTCATCCCCTAAAGAAGCCACTGCCGCTGCTTGCGCAATTGAATTCACATTAAATGGCTGACGCACACGATTTAATATATCAGCCACATCTGTATGCATTAAACCATAGCCAATACGCAAACCAGCTAAGCCATATGCTTTAGAAAAAGTACGCGAAATAATTAAATGATCAAATTCTACTAACCAACTAATCGCATTTGACTTTAATGTGTCAGCTAAATATTCATCATAAGCTTCATCTAGCACGACCAAAACGTTGCTTGGTACCTGCTTCAAAAAGGCATGCAATTCAGCTTGCGGTATCAACGTGCCTGTTGGGTTGTTAGGGTTTGCAATGAAAATTAAACGTGTTTTTGCAGTAATGACTTTTAAAAACCCATTTAAATCATGCCCATAATCTTTTGCCGGCACCACAATACCTTTTGCGCCAACCGCTTGTGTGACCAAGGGATAGACGGCGAAAGCATGCTGCGAATAGATCGCCTCATCACCCACTCGTAAGAAAGCACGTGCCATAAGTTCTAAAATATCATTTGAGCCATTGCCAAATATTATTTGGTTTGCTTCAAGACTATATTTTTCACTAATAACATCACGTAGTGCAAAGCAATTACCGTCTGGGTAACGAGCAACGTCCGCTATAGCATCATCTATCGCCATTTTCGCTTTAGGACTTATGCCTAGTGGGTTTTCGTTAGAAGCTAATTTAACAATATCAGCTTCATTTAAACCTATTTCCCTTGCAACATCTGCAATTGGCTTGCCGCCCTGATAAGGTGCAATCGCACTAATATAGTCTGGCGCTAATGCTGATAGTTTCATGTTTTAACACCCAGTTAAATAATAGCGACAGGGTATGAGCCTAAGACTTTAACTGACGAAGCCCGCGCTTCTAAATCTTGTAGTGCCGCTTGCACTTTAGCATCAGTTTGATGACCTTCAATATCAACAAAAAAGACATAGTCCCATAAACCCAATTTAGAAGGACGTGACTCTAGTTTTGACATGCTAACGCCGTGGCGCGCCAAAGGTTCGAGCAAATCAACCATCGCACCAGGTTTGTTTTTAGTGCTTAAGGCAATTGAGGTTTTATCCTGACCTGACGCGGCAACAGCAGTATGCCCTAACACTAAAAAGCGCGTCGTGTTATTAGGGTCATCTTCAACATTTTCTGCCAACACATTCAAGCCAAATAGCTCTGCAGCGCGCTTACTCGCGATGGCAGCCGCAAAGGTGCCGTCAGCCGATACTAAGTCATGAATCATTTGTGCGGCATAAGCATTGCTAGTGACAGCTTCACGTTGTACATTTGGCAACACCTTGTTCAGCCATTCATGACATTGAGAAAGTGATTGGCTATGTGAGAACACATGTGAAATTTCACTAATATCTGCTTGTTTTGAGAGTAAGCAATGGTGAATAGGCAAATTCACCTCACCACAAATTGTAAGCGGACTTGCCAGCAACAAATCTAACGTCAAACCAACCGCACCTTCAGTTGAGTTTTCAACTGGCACAATGCCATAATCAGCCTGCTTAGCTTCCAGTGTACGGAACACTTCATCAATCGTGCCACATACAACCGCATTACGCCCTTGTCCGAACTGTTTAAAAGCTGCCTCTTCACTATACGTGCCTAGCGGCCCTAAAAAGGCAATCAATAATTGTTTTTCGAAAGCACGGCAATTAGACATTACTGCTCTAAACACATTATTCACCGCTTCATTTGCAAGTGGGCCTTTGTTACTTTCCTGCACGCGTCGCAAAACTTGTGCTTCACGTTCAGGCCGGTAAATTACACCATTTTCTTTTAGCTCGCCAATAGCACGTGCTAATCTAGCACGCTCATTAACGAGCCTTAAAATCTCATCGTCAATGGCATCTATCTTATCGCGATGTTGTTTTAGCTGTTCGCTCATAGTTTATCAATAATTATTAACATGTTAACGGTAAAGCACGCACATTCAGCACCCCTTCGAGCGCACGCAAACTGGCAATCACGTTAGCCGGTGCTGGTGAATCAAGATCAACCAACGTATAGGCCATATCACCACGCGAATGGTTCACCATATTATGAATATTTAACCCAGCTTCGGCCATCGCGCTCGATGTTTGTGCCACCATATTAAGCACATTTGAATTTGCAATCGCTAAACGATATTCTGACTCACGTTTCATCTGCACGTTTGGAAAATTAACAGCATTAGTGATATTGCCATTTTCAAGG
>WASW01010594.1_pt1 | contig 27293 bp, 27 predicted proteins | sample 5698521 | NCBI WGS metagenome assembly WASW01 (sample SAMN11175560, study PRJNA528189) | sponge metagenome | isolation source: marine sponge | host: Leucetta | place: Antarctica: Western Antarctic Peninsula, King George Island | collected 2013-01
TCTATTGTAATTCGATAATTGTAACCTGTTGTTATTACGCAATTACGTCGTCGTAAATTGGTTCAATTTACTCGGGAATTGCTCTGATCCGTTTAGCTGATCTGTTTATTTGGCCCGGTCGTTAACTGAGCCCCTTGCGCAGACGAAGGCGGAGCGCGTTCAGTTTGATAAAACCTTCGGCGTCGCGCTGGTCGTACACATCATCTTCTTCGAACGTTACCATATCAACGTTGTAGAGGCTGTTGGGTGATTTGCGGCCCGTGACCATGACGTTGCCTTTATAGAGTTTCAGGCGGACGGTTCCGGTAACGGTTTCGCTGGCTTTATCAATCAGCGCCTGCAGCATCTCGCGCTCTGGCGAGAACCAGAAGCCATTGTACAGCATCTCCGCGTATTTCGGCATGATTTCATCTTTTTGATGCATCGCACCGCGGTCCAGGGTCAGGCTCTCCATCGCCCGGCGCGCAGTGAACAGCACGGTGCCGCCGGGGGTTTCGTAAATGCCGCGGGATTTCATGCCGATAAAACGGTTTTCAACGATATCGAGAATACCAATGCCGTTATCGCCACCAAGTTTGTTGAGTTTGGTCAGCAACGTCGCCGGGCTCATCTTCTCACCATTAATAGCGACCGGGTCACCCTTTTCAAAATTGATGGTAATTTCGGTAACTTTGTCCGGTGCATCCCAGGGCGGCGTAATCCGCGTATAAATGCTGTCGTCAGCGCCCTCCCACGGATCTTCCAGAACTTTGCCTTCTGACGAAATATGCAAAAGATTGGCATCTTGAGAATAGGGGCTCTCACCGCGTTTATCTGTCGGGATCGGAATCTGATGTTTTTCGGCAAATTCGATCAGTTTGGTACGGCTGTTCAGGTCCCATTCGCGCCACGGGGCAATGATTTTGATGTTCGGGTTACAGGCGTAATAACCAAGTTCAAACCGGACCTGATCGTTACCCTTGCCAGTCGCCCCGTGCGACACAGCATCAGCGCCAAGTTCCGCCGCGATCTCGATCTGGCGTTTGGCAATCAACGGCCGCGCGATGGAGGTGCCGAGCAAATAAGTGCCTTCATAAAGGGCGTTGGCGCGGAACATGGGGAACACGTAATCACGAACAAATTCCTCGCGCAGATCCTCAACAAAGATGTGTTTAATACCCATCATCTCGGCTTTGGCCCGCGCCGGCTCAAGCTCTTCGCCCTGTCCTAAATCGGCAGTGAAGGTAATCACTTCACAATTATAGTTATCCTGCAACCAGCGCAGAATGACAGAAGTATCAAGGCCGCCCGAATAGGCGAGGACAACTTTATTGATCTCGTTGTTCATGAAAATAAGTCCTTAAAGGCTATCGCGAAGAATATATCCGCGATTTAATAGACACCCGGAAAACCGGGCGCAGTATAGGATAAAGTGTGGTCTGTGCAAGCGTAGCGGATACCGCCAATAAGCATTGCGCCGCCAATCCGGTAACGTCCATTTATGTCAGTGTGGGTTTGAACGCCTTAACCTAGATGTGCATACCCGAGGCCGTTGGCGTACTCCTCAAACGCGATAATCCTCTCATACGCCGAGGCTGGTAAGGTCTCGATGTTCTTGAGGTAAAGCGCCTGACGGGTTGTGATCAGGTGCGGGTCAACAAAGGCGTTAAAAAGTGCCGTCTGAAGCCGGTCAACCCGATCATCATCGCCGTCCCGCCGCGTGATATACGGGATCGCCGGCGCACGGTAAGTTCGGCCAAGTTTGCGGATACCGTCAAGCGCACTTGGGCGATAACTCTTAAGCAGGGCATAGGTGATACAATCGACGGCGGCAACATCCGCCGCGCCCCGGCGGATCATTTTCAGGCTTTCAATATGCGATCCGCTGACTTTGGCCGCCGAAAAAAACCGTCCGTCCCGGTTTTTTGGCGCCACCAGAGCCCTCAGCGCATTGGCCCCCGAGTGGGACTCAAATCCATTAACGACGCAGGTGGTGCCAAACATATCGAGCACGTCGTTTGCCCGGCAGTCCTCCGCAACAACAATGTTGCTGGCGTAGTCAGCGCCCTGGCAGCCCGGCGCGCCATAATGAGGCGTTGCAAGCGGGCGCAATTTGTCCGCGTAACGCCGGACGATGTCATAACCACAACATTGGCTAAACCATAGATCCGGATCATTCCACAGATCAGCCGTGTTTTGTCCGTGTTGGATCCGGCCCGGGATATCGTTAAGCCCCTGCCGTTTTAGATGCCGCACCAGCCCCTCCCATAACGCATCAAGCGCCGAGCGCACTTCCGGCATGTCATACATCGGCATACTTGCTACTGCCATAGCCTAACCCTCTCGTTACATTAATTACCCTCAAGAACCCACAGTACCACGCTTTGGCCTTTGCTTAGCCAATCTTGTACTCTCCATCATGCTCCCCGGTCCGGCCCTTTTTTGATAAATCTCGCCGCAGCTGGCAATAATGTGGGGGTAAACGGGGGTTTTGAGCATATGCCGCCCTAATTACATGCCAAAAATCGACATTGTCATTATCCCCGAGGCGATGTTTATAAGGGTAGTAGATCAAGACTATCCAGACCGATTTGGGAACATGCAATGTATGATGGCGGGTACACTGAATTTTTACAATCTGTGCATTGCAGTTTGGTGCAACCCTCTGTTCCGGATATGGTTTCTATATTTCATCATATCCGCCAAATTCCTTATGGAGGCGCGGGGCAACGCGATCCGCGAATGGTATATGAGGGCAATTTAGGAACATGTTCCGGCAAACATATTTTGCTTCGCGATCTGCTTCGCGCCGCTGATATAAAGGCCGATGTTGTCACCGTATTGATTCATTTTAACAAGGGCATTCCCCTGCATTCCAGCATGTCCGCGGAATTGCAGAGCATCATCGCCGAAGAAGAGGTGCCGGACTATCATCATTTTGTCCGGGCGCAAGTCGGCGAACAGTGGTTTGATCTCGATGCGACCTGGCGGGATAATTTTGCTGACTATGGTTTTGTGACAAATTCCGGCTGGTGCGGCGCAGGACCGACGACGCTGGCCGGTACAATTCTAAAAACATTCCCGATTACCGAGGATATCGCCGCTCAAAAAACGTTATTGTTGAAGGGTCTGAGCGCGGATGAAACGGCGCTGCGTTCCCGGTTCCTTGCGTTATTGACGGACTGGATATGTGCTCGGCCTGTCAATTGATCACCTTGCCATCCTCATGGTGCGCGCCGTAAACTCGATCCATGAAAATATCAGACTTACAGACCCCGGCACTGATCCTTGATCGCGGAAAAGTTGTCAATAATACGAAAATGATGACCGCGCGGTTAAAAGGCCACGGCGTTTTGATGCGCCCGCATATGAAGACGGCGAAATCCATCGATGTGGCGCGGTTGGCGCTGGAGGGTAATTTTGGCGGCGTCACTGTATCGACCCTGAAAGAAGCTGATTATTTTCTTCGTCACGGGTATGCGGACATTGTCTACGCCGTCTGTTTCGAGCCGGGCAAACTGGGCGTTGCCGCTGACCTGATTGAACGCGGTGCAGACCTTAAAATTATTGTCGACAGCGCCGATGTGGCGCGCGCCATTGCCGCTGATGGCAGCCCGTTTAAGGTCTTGATTGAAATTGACTGCGGCGAACACAGGACGGGTATTACGCCAGATCATCCCGCGCTGCTGGATATCGCCGCCGCGCTTGCGGACCGGGGCAAGGGGCAACTGGCCGGGGTATTGACCCACAGCGGGCACTCATATCAATGCCGTTCGGTCGATGAGATCCGCTCTGTTGCGCGCGCGGAACGCGCCGCCATCACGCTTGCCGCTGATCGCCTGCGCAGCGCCGGGTATGACTGCGAAATCGTTAGCGTCGGATCAACCCCGACGGCCATATTCGGTGACAATTTCGATGGCGTAACGGAAGTTCGCCCCGGAGTTTTTGTGTTCTACGATATTTTTCAGGCCGGACTTGGGGTTTGCAGCGTGGGCGATGTCGCCGTCAGTGTGCTGGCATCAGTGATATCTCATCAGCAGGAGCATAATCGAATTCTGGTTGACGCCGGCGGACTGGCGCTTTCAAAAGACCGCTCGACCGCAGCGCTTGAGAAGGACCTCGGGTTCGGTCTCGTCTGTGACCGGGATACGGGCCAGCCCATTGACGGATTGACCGTCGGCAGTGTGTATCAGGAACATGGGCAGATCACTCTACCGAACGTTAGCGATTTTAACCGGTTCCCAATTGGATCGCAGGTTCGCATTCTGCCCAATCATTCATGCATGACGGCAGCGGCGTACGATGGTTATCAGGTGGTTGAAGGCACCGAGGTGATCGACCAGTGGAAACGTTGTAACGGTTGGTAGCGAAAGTAAAACCGAAGCGAATGATCTTATTTGCCAACCATTTGGCATGGGCCAAAATTTTCAACTATTTGGCATGGGCCAAAATTTTCAACTATTTGGCATGGGTCAAAATCTCGAACGTGATTTTGCGGCAATATTAGAGCAATTCCCGAGTAAATTGAACTAATTTACGACGACGTAATTGCGTAATAACAACAGGTTACAATTATCGAATTACAATAGACTGTAACCCGATAATTGTAACTGGTTAGAGCGTTTTCGGCGATCCAAAAATCGCCGGAAACGCTCTAATGCTGAATAGTCGCCGGTTTGCGAACCCGCTGTTCCCGCTCGCTGTCTGATTTGAGTTGCCCGCAGGCGGCTTGAATGTCGCGGCCGCGGGGCGTGCGGATCGGCGCCGAAAACCCGCCGTCATTGAGAATTCTGGAAAACCGGTGAATGGCATTGTTGCTTGAACATTCATACTGGGAACCGGGCCACGGATTGAACGGGATCAGGTTGAACTTTGCTGGTATACCCTTGACCAGTCGCAACAGTTCATTTGCGTCCTCCGCCGTATCGTTTATGCCTTTCAGCATCACATATTCGAACGTGATACGCCGCGCATTGTTGGACCCGGGGTAGGTCTTGCAGGCCTGCATCAGTTCTTTTAAAGGGTACTTTTTGTTGATCGGCACCAATACGTCGCGAAGGTCATCACGCACCGCATGCAGGCTGACGGCAAGGTTCACGCCGAGATCTTCGCCGCATTTTTGCATCAACGGGACAACCCCTGATGTGGACAGCGTGATCCGGCGTTTGGACAGCGACAGGCCTTCATGATCCATGATAATTTTAAGGGCCGTCGCCACGTTATCGTAATTAAACAGCGGCTCACCCATGCCCATCATGACGATGTTTGATATCATCCGCCCACCGCCCTGAGGGGTTGGCCATTCATCGTACGAATCCCGCGCTAGCATAAATTGACCAATGATCTCGCCGGGGGTCAGGTTACGCACCATCTTCATCGTACCCGTATGGCAAAACGTACAGGTCAACGAGCAGCCAACCTGTGATGAAATACAGACCGCGCCGCGGTCTTCTTCCGGGATAAACACGGCTTCAACTTCCTGACCATCATCAAATTTGGTCAACCATTTTCGGGTGCCGTCTTCAGAGCGTTGTTCGCGCGAAATCTCGGGGCGCGATACCCGGTAATGTTCAGCCAGTTTCAGGCGGGACGGTTTGGACAGGGTTGTCATCTTGGCAAAATCAGTGGCCCCTTGATGATACATCCAGTGCCACAGTTGTTTGGCGCGAAAGGGTTTTTCGCCAACCGAGCTCAATTCATCTTTAAGCTCTGCGCGGCTAAGACCGATCAGGTTTTTGCGATTGTCTGTCATGATGGGGCTGATATGGCACTTCTGGTGCGACTCCAAAAGCAAAATCACACTTTATTTGATTCTGCAGGCTGCACTGATCGCCTTGTAGGCGGCCGTAAATCCCTTCAGTGAATAGGTATCCGTGGTCAGGGTGCCGCGCGAGGATGTACCTTTAACCGTCATGGACGTGTTTTTTATCATGGACTTAACCAACGTATTGTCGGCTTTGGCATCAATAGCATAGGCATGACGGTCACTGACGAATAACGTGGTTATATCGCCGTCAATATTAATTACCGCTTCACTTCTATCTTTATAGGTATATCCCGCCTGAATGCTGACGACATTTTTGCTTTTGTCTTTTGGCCGATGCGTAACCAGGACAAAAGATTTACCGCGGACTTTATAGTTGCCGGTCATTTTAGTCGGCTCGGAACCCATAAAGCAGACCAGCTTGCCGTCATCACGTTCAGTGTAGGCCTCCCAATCGGAAAAAACACCCAATGATGTGGCGGCGCGCGCACTACCAATGGCGGTAAAAAATAAAATTGTTATAATCGGAAATAGGCGTTTCATAATTCTCTTTTATCTATCGCTGGATTGTGGCCTTGCCAAGGCAATGAGGCAGTGTCACAGATACACCATGATTGATAAAAATCCGTTAATAGTTGAAGTCACCCGCGGTGATATGGTTGAAAGTCGGCATCTCGGATCGGCGATTGTTGTTAATGCCCGCGGCAAAGTGCTTCATGCGTGGGGCGACACGGACCGCCTGATATACCCACGCTCAGCAATTAAACCGCTGCAGGCTATTCCCCTTGTAGAAAGCGGCGCCGCGGATGCCTGCGGCGCAACACCGGAAGAACTGGCTTTTGCCAGCGCCTCGCATAATGGCGAACATCACCATATTGACGGCGTTTCCGCCTGGTTATCGCGCTTGGGTCTGGCACCGGAAAATCTTGAATGTGCACCGCACTGGCCACATGAAGACCAGACATTATTTGAGCGTATTGCGCAGCAGCCGACCCTTGATAATACGTCCAACAATTGTTCGGGCAAACACACAGGATTTTTAGCCACGGCCAAACACCTGGGCGAAGACCACCGCGGCTACATCAACAGCGAACATCCGGTGCAACAGCGCCTGAAAGACGTCCTCGCGGAGCTCGGCGGAGTGAGTCTTGATGGCGTGCCAACCGGGATCGACGGCTGCGGCATTCCGGTTATGGGTATGCCGCTATCGGCAATGGCTCTGGCCTTGGCGCGTATGGCTGACCCGTCCGGGCTCGCGCCCAAACGCCGCGATGCCTGTACCATTATCAACAAAGCGATCATGGCCCATCCCTATAACGTCGCCGGTCAAAACCGGTTTGATACCATTGCCATGCAGTCGGCACCGGGCCGATTTGTGGTTAAAACCGGGGCTGAAGCGGTACATGCCGGCATCATACCGGAACTGGGCGCCGGGTTCGCGATCAAGATTGATGACGGCACCAAACGGGGGTGCGATGTTCTGGCCGCCAATCTGCTCGATTTTCTGGGTCTGTTTGATGAGCCCGCCAAAGTTAAAATGAGTAACTTTCTCACTATGCCGCTCGAGAATGCGGCGGGCCTTAACGTTGGGTCGGTCAGAATGATTGAGGGTTGGGCCGGGTAAGGTTTAACTCGATTCCACTTCGTCGAGGGCAACTTCGGCCATTGGTGCCTGGTCCCTGAAACGTTCCATTTCCTGGCGCAGCACCGGACCGCCGTGATTATGTTCCGGCAGCTCTTCGGTCGGACCACCAGGACGCACGGCGCGCGGGCGGAATTTCCCCAGCGACATAACCCGGTCATACATGACGACCGCACCGGCGATGCCCACATTAACACAGAAACCGGTTGGAATCTTGATCACGTAATCGCAACGCGCCGTCATTTCCGGCGATAATGACGATCGTTCCGGCCCCAAAACATAAGCCGCGCGCGCCGGGTGGTGAAAACTTGGCAAATCAATCGCATCATCGGTCAGCTCAATACCAACAAGTTTGCAGTCATCGGGCAGGAGGGTCGATTGGGTATCGGGGAAACTGTAGAACGGCATATGGCCCATGCTGTCGGAGGTATCGGATCGCCCGCCTTCGGCCCGTACATAATTAGCATCGACGGTGAAGACAAAACTGGCACCAAAGGCGTGGGCCGAGCGAAACAGGTTGCCGACATTCATCGGTTTTGAAATGCCTTCAACGCCAAGGCCAAAATATCCGCGCATACATAAAATCTTTCTGGAAGGTTCCGTAATCAGGCCCTAACCTCGTTCATCAGAGCGGTTTTTTCAAGGAGGTGTCATGTGGGCTCAGGTATGTCGTGAATGGGGCGGACCAGACGATCTGGAATTCGATGAGGTTCCGGAACCAGGCATGATCGAAAACGGGGTTCGGATCAACGTCAAGGCAGCGGGTCTTAATTTTGCCGATACCCTGATGATCAAAGGCGAGTATCAGGTCAAACCCCAGCACCCGTTCAGCCCCGGGCTTGAAGTCTCGGGTGTGGTGATCGAGTGCGCCGCTGGCGTAACCCGGGTCAAAGAAGGCGACCGGGTTATGGCAATTGTCCATTTTGGCGGTTATTCCGAACAGGTGGTGACCCACGAGAACGATGTTTATGTCATCCCGGACAGCATGGATTATGTCTCCGCTGCGGCCTTCCCGATTGTCTACGGCACGTCCCACGTCGGCCTTAAATATAAACTGAACCTCAAGGTCGGCGAGACACTGCTGGTTAACGGCGCTGCCGGCGGGGTTGGTTTGACGGCGGTGGAACTGGCCAAAAAAATGGGCGCGACTGTGATCGCCTCGGCCGGCGGATCGGATAAATTAAAAGTTGCCAAAGATACTGGGGCGGACCACCTGATTGATTACAAAACCGAGGACATCAAGGCGCGGGCCAAAATATTCACCGAGGGCCACGGCGTTGATTGTGTTTATGACCCGGTTGGCGGCAGCGCGTTTGAGAGCTCGCTTCGGGCAACGGCGCAGGGTGGCCGCATCCTGGTCGTCGGTTTTGCCAGCGGCACGGTGCCGCAAATTCCGGCCAATATCCTGCTGGTTAAAAACATATCTGTCATCGGCTTTTATTGGGGCGCCCACCGGATCCTTGCGCCGCAGCTGCTCGATCAGTCATTCAGGGAACTGCTGGGTTGGTACGCTGCTGGCGACCTCAAACCCCATGTCTCGCACACCTTTGATCTGGCCGATGCCGGTAAGGCGCTCAAGATGCTGACCAGCCGCGCCTCAACGGGCAAAGTCGTCCTCAAAATGTAAGGCGTTTCCAAATGGTGTCCGTTATTCCCCCGACAACAGTCAGTATCAACGGCTTTGTTTAAGGGCACAGTTTAGCCACAAGTGGCCATTACGCTAAGCCAAATTTATCTTGGGAATTTTGCTGCCTAAGCAGGCACAATGAACCAGAATTTTTCACTCATGTGACAAAATGCACACCATTATATGTAATAATGTGCAATATTAGGTTCCAATAAAATTACCAATCTTCATTGAACCCAATCAAGGAACCAGACAGATGCCCCGAACAGCAGTCATATACAAAACTTATAAAGTTGTGTTTCTTCTGGCTGCGACAATGGCTCTTGTCGCAATTCCCGTATCCTTAGATTTGACGACTGGACCTATTACAGAGAACATTGCAAATGCTAAAGGAAATGGTGGCGGAAACGGCGGCGGAAATGGCGGCGGAAATGGTGGTGGAAATGGTGGTGGAAACGGCGGCGGAAATGGTGGTGGAAACGGCGGCGGCAATGATAATTCCGGACCCGGTAACAACTCTGCTTCGAACGCTTCAGATACAGGGAAAGAAAATGCTGCGCCTGGATCAGCAGTAGGTAAAGCAGCAGCGGCAGAAGCAGCCCAATCTGAAAGCACACAGGATACTGATGCTGGCGATTCCGCTTCAGGAACAGGAACCGGCGGGCTTATTTAAAGTTATGTTTCTCGTTAGAGTCTCAAGCGTGGTTATTCTTGCCTGTCAGTCAATGGTGTTGGCGGGTTGCTTAAATATAACTCCGGGATTGTCACCTCCGGCAAAATTTGAGGAGGGTGCACCATTTGGTGCAATTGCGTTCTCAAAGGGGTCCGAGAACTGGCGAATTGAAAGCGATCATCCCAACCGACGGATAGCGCGAAATAAAGCACTCTCTGGCTGCAAAGCAAGTGACTGCACGATATTGCTGGTTTTTAGTCGTGGCGAATGTGCCAGTATGTCACTTGATTCTGGCAAAGTATCTACATCACCATTTGTAGCAATATCTACAGGTAACGAACCTGCTGACCAATTGGCCCGCCAGATGTGTAAGGCTGGTGGTGGGCGTGACTGCAAAGCTACACCGCCAATTTGCAATTAACTTCAAACGGCCACATTGGTTCATATCTTGTCGGAGTGCGTCTACGCGTTGCAAGAGATGACAGATTAAAAACGGTCCATATTTGCTGGTATGCTGCCAGGGGTTAATGACCATTTATGGGTAAAAACGAGCCTGTTTCATCACCCCGAAAATATCTCCGATAACCGTTTCGCAGCAGCCAAAGGGCGGCGTGTGGTCTACAACTTTGTGATAAAAATAACAACTTTACGATTGGTCTAACACCCGGGCCCTATTCGGGAACCAAAACCATCCCTTCCATCATCGCCCGTGCCGTGCGGTAGACGGTGACTTTGTCGGCGATCCAGTCTCCGTTCTGCTGCCTGATATCGGCATCGACCGGCAGGATACCAGAGGGGTTGGCAAGCTGAAGGTCGCCGCCAATATTTCCAGCATTGGGTGCTTTGAGTTTGGCGGGGACGGTGCCGCTGATCTGGCAGGCGGTGCCGAGACACATTGCGCCGGTCAGGGGCAGGACGCGGTGGACCTGACCCATGGACAGGAACCGCGCGGCGATATTGGCGGCGTCCGCCGGGACAGTTTCTCCGGCAAGCGATGTGTATTCTTTGGGCGGTGCGACAAGACAGATTTTTGGGGTGCCGAGGGATGCCTGTTCTGGTGATTTGGCCAATCCCATGAGAACGGCGGCGGCGCGGCGGAGATCTTCAAGGGTATCCATAATCGCGCGATCCGACTCAATCGCGGTGACGGTTTCGCTGCCGTCCAGAGCAAAGCGGTCTGCCGCAACAAATACGCAGGCGGTGCTTGAATCAATACAAGATACTTCATAATCGCCGCGACCGCCGACCTTAATCGTATCAACCACCGAACCCGTTGGCAGCAGTGACCCTGTGGACGCGCCGCCGGGTTCGAGGTAATCAAGGCCGATTTTTGAGCCGGTGCCGGAAACACCAGGGATTGAAAAATCGCCGATCTCATCAAATTTTCCGTCCGGTGTGGTCGGGATATGAGCGTGGTAGATACGCCCAAGATTGGTATTAAACACCCGCGCCAGTGTCATCTCTCCGTCTGCCGGTATGATGCCGTTATCAATGGCAAATGGGCCAACGGCGGACGATAAATTGCCGCAGGTGGTGGAAAAATCGACCACCGGTTGATCAATGGCGACCTGCGCGAAGGTGTAATCGACATCGGCATCATCGCGGCTGGAGGGGTTAATGAACACGGCTTTTGAGACGGACGAGACACCGCCGCCCATGCCGTTCAGTTGCCGCCCGTAGGCATCGGGGCTGCCGAGCGCATGCAGTAAAATGCGGTCGCGTTCGGCGCCCGAAACATCCATATCCTCGGTTTTGAAAAACACACCTTTCGACGATCCGCCGCGCATGAAAACCGCCGGGATACGCATCTGTGCCATGGTTAGACTTTCAAATTAAACGTTTGTTTGCCCATGGAGAGCCCGTTGATGACGATTTCAACATGGTGATCACCTGAATAATGCGTCCGCGTTGAAAAATTTTCAATCTTTTGTGATTTGCTGATGCTGTCCGTTCCGTTCGCCGGCAGGATCGTTTCCTTCAGCTTAAAAACCTTTGGCGCCGTTTTGCCGCTTTTTTTGACGTAGTGGACAATGTAATCGATCGCCAGTTTTTGGTTGGTTTTTTTGTTGGATTTGAGATCGAACGAAAACGATAAACGATCACCAAGAACCAGCGCCGCGTTATCCAGGGCAAAGTTCGAAACCGTAACATCCGGTTTGGCTTCGAACCCGAATAAAGCAAAGGCGCGCGGGTGGCCTTGTTTGAGTAAACTGCGGGACGCGTGTTTGATGATCCAGGCCGTCTCAACAGCGTTATGATCCCACGCATCAACCCAGTCGAGCATGGTTTCCGGGTTATCTTTGGTGATGTCATTCAAATGGTTAGCGACAGATTTTCGAACGTACAGTTCCGGGTCGGCTTTCAGGTTGTCCAGAATAGGTTTGATTGGCGCCGGATTATTCATCAGCGACTTGAGTTGAAATGACCACGGCAGGCGCGGGCGTGATCCCTCGCTAGCAAGGCGGCGAACATGATGGTTGTCGTCCTTCGACCAGCGGATCATGGCCTCAAGCGTGCGCTCGAAATCAAGTGCAAAAAATTCCCGGATGGCAAATTCGGACGATGAATGAACGGTGAAATACTTAAGCGCTTCAAGCGACTGATCAAAATTCTTTAGTCCGTAGAGACCAACAAAATCGGGGAAATACATTCCCTTGAAGGTGCCAGCGTACAGCGGCGCGACCGGTTTGAGAATCTCAACGGCCTTGATAAAGTCGGACGGCAGTTGTTTGGCCGTAAGCTCGCTGGTCCGGCGCATGCGCTCTTTAAGGGACAGATCATCGATCCCGTCCATGGCTTCGCGCACAAACGCTTTTTGATCAAACTTTGAATGCTGTTGGTGAAGGCGTGATGCCAGTTCGCGGTAGAACGGCTCGTCAAACCAGTTTTTTAATTCGTCCACAGAATGTTCCTATTTTGTTCACGCCTTTGGTTTGAGTAAAATAAACACGTTTCCGAGCAGCACAAGCGAAACTCCAACAAGACCCAACGTGGTCCACTCAAATCCTTCAAAAAGCGTAGACAGAGTAAGGGCGACAACCGGGAACAGAACTGAGGTATACCCCGCCCGTTCGGCCCCGATACGACCCATCAGGGTGAGGTAACAACCGAATCCGATGACCGATCCGAAGACCGCCAGATACAGAAGGGAGCTGATATAGGGTAAACTGAGATCAACAACAAATGGATCGCCCAACACCAAATTCAGCCCGAACATAAAGACGGAGCCATAGAGCATTGCCAGCGTAATGGTTTCCATCACCGGCCAGCCGCGGCTCTGCATTTTCATGGATGTCAGATTTCCGGCTGAGGCGGACAATGTTGCAACCAAACCCAGGACAAGGCCAATAGACGTGCCCTGCGACAAATCAAACGCCGACAATTCGTGCCAGAATATGGCGGTGATGCCGCCGAGGCCCATCAAGGCCCCATGGATCACCCGCTTGTGGATTTTAATTTTGAAAAACAGCGCCGAGCCGAGGATATTCCAGATGACCAGCGTCGAGAACAATACCGAGACCAGGCCACTGGTCAGATACTGGGTGCATAAATAAAACAAATAGTAGTTGGTGGAGAACAGGAAAAACCCCTGCAGCGCGATTGGCAGGTGGTCTTTTAACTGGAATCGGTAGCGCCGCCCGGTTAACTGGCAAAACAGATAGAGGATCACAGCGGCGAGAAAAAACCGGTAGGCAATGGACAACTGAACCGGAACGTCGCCAAGCTGAAAGGTTATGGCGATCCAGGTTGACCCCCAAACGAGCACGGTTGACGCGTATAAAATGTAGTTGGTCATTAAGGCTGTGTTAGTCCTGCTGCGCAATCAATGCAATCGACAAAAAAAAGGGACCGGCTAATGCCGGTCCCGATAGTTTGGGTTGGTTAGGCCAGGACCAAAGTCAGGGGAGCCAAAATGATTTACTGAACTCGCGCCGGGCATCACGCCGGGTAATTCCCATATCGCGCAGCTGGTGGTCGGACAATTCGCTGAGTTGGCGGCGCTCATCAGCGCGGCGCTGCCATGTGTGAAGGTTTTTGAGCACATTGACCGGAAATCCACCTACGGTACGCGCGAGTTTACCCAAGGCGCGGACAATTTGGTCTGCGTGCAGGTTATGCTGGGAAAGAAAGTCTGTTCTGGTCATCGGTCAATTCCTCTTCGTCTAAATCCGCCGACCCGAGATAGGGTGGCGCCGTTTGTGAGGAGAGTTGTAGCCGGGAATTGTAATTATCTCAAACGATCTTAATTCATATATTCATTAGAAAATATAATCTGAATGTATCGATACAATCCAAATATCCGCAGAAAATATGGGGTTAACAAAACTTTAATGTTAAAGCCCTTGAATTTCACATAGATTTTTATTATCTAATTAGGATGTCCCGAAAATTACCTCCCCTAAATGCGCTGAAAGCCTTTGAAGCGGCGGCACGGCACTTGAGTTTCACCAAAGCGGCGGAAGAGCTGTATGTCACTCAGGCTGCGATCAGCCATCAGGTCAAGTCATTGGAAGACTCGCTTGGCCTTAAACTGTTCCGCCGAATGAACCGCGCGCTTCTGCTCACCGACGAAGGACAGATCCTGGCCCCGGGGGTCGGCGAAGCGTTTGATATGATCGCGCAGACCGCCGACCGACTGCACAGATACGATCACTCGGGCCTGCTAACGGTTGGCACCCTCGATACGTTGGCCGCGACATGGTTGGTGCCAAAACTTGGACGGTTTCGCAAATTACATCCGGATATTGATGTCCGCATTTCAACCGCAGATCATATCGTTGACTATCTGCGCGACGGTATCGATATGGGCGTGCGGTATGGCGGTGGTAGTTGGGCCGGCATGGAGGTTGATTATTTGATGGCTGAGGAAGTTTTCCCCGTCTGCAGCCCCTCGATGCTGGAAGGCGGTCCGCCGCTTGAAACCCCAGATGACCTTCGCCACTACACGCTGCTCCATGATGACATGCAAATTGATTGGCGGATGTGGCTATTGGCCGCTGGCGCAACGCAAGTTGACCCGGAGCGCGGACCAGGGTTTCAACATTCTTATCTGGTCTATCAAACCGCTGTCGCTGGAGGCGGTGTCGCGCTTGCCAGAAGTGCGTTGGTGCGTGATGAACTGGATAACGGCCGCCTGATTAAACCGTTCGATATCGCGTTATCGGCCAAGTACGCGTATTACGTGGCGATCCCCAAACCCAATATTAACAAATCCAAGGTCAAAGCGTTTCGAGATTGGATTATTGACGAAGCCTGCACTGAACGCGAACAAACACCACAGGCGTCCGCCGATGGCCTAACGAAAACAACCAAACCAGTTATGCCGCCGAGGGGTTGGCCTGGTCCGCCGGACCACTGAGAAAACCTAACCGGTTTGTAATTCTGCGATATCGCGGAACAATTCAAGGGCTTCTGCGTTGGCTAAAGCCTCGATATTTTTGATCTCGCGGCCATGAACCACATCACGCACCGCCAATTCGGTGATTTTGCCGGATTTGGTGCGCGGAATGTCGGAAACTTGAATGATTTTGGCCGGGACATGGCGCGGCGTACAGGTATCGCGCACCTGTTTCTTGATTTTGCCGTTCAAACCGTCATCAAGTTTTAAGTCTCCGGACAAAATCACAAACAGAATAACCCGGGTGTCGTAATTCCAGTCTTGGCCAATGACGATGGCTTCCTCAATCTCATCCATACGCTCAACCTGGCGGTAAATTTCCGCCGTGCCAATACGCACACCGCCCGGGTTAAGTGTCGCGTCAGATCGGCCATAGACGACAAAACCGCCGTTCGCCGTCTGTTCAATAAAATCGCCGTGGCACCATATGTTCGGAAATACATCAAAATAGGCGCTGTGATACCGCGCCCCGTCCGGGTCATCCAAAAATCCGGGGGGAACGGATGGGAACGGAGACTTACACACCAGTTCACCCTTCTCTCCCTTGAGCGGCTGGCCTTGATCATCAAACACATCAACATCCATGCCGTAACAGGCCTGCTGCAACTCTCCCCGATAAACCGGTTTGGTCGGATCACCCGCCAGAAAACAGCCGAGGATGTCAGTGCCGCCGGTCATTGAGACCAGATGCACATTGGCCTTAATGGCAGTATATACAAAATCAAACCGTTCCGGTGCCAGCGCCGAGCCGGTTGAACAAATCATACGAAGGTTGTCCATCGGGTGCGAGTTTATCGGTTTCTCGCCACTGTTATCGAGCGCCTCAAGGAATTTGGCCGACGTCCCGAACAAGGTCGCCTGTTCGGTTTCAGCATAATCAAACAGCGCCAGGGGTGAGGGGTAAAACGGTGAGCCGTCATAGAGCAGGATCGCTGCGCCCCAGGCAATATTAGGAACCAGCCAGTTCCACATCATCCAGCCACAGGTGGTGAAAAAAAACACCCGGTCGTTCTTTTTGATGTCAAAGTGCAATACCTGTTCCGAGGCGTTTTTTAACAAGGCTCCGCCGGCGGTGTGGATAATACATTTAGGCGCACCGGTGGTGCCGGACGAAAACATGATATAGAGCGGATGATCGAACGCAAGCTGGGCAAAGTCGATGGCGCTCGACTGATAGCTGTTAACAAACGTATCCCAGTGAACGCCATTTGACACCGATGAGATATCAGCGTGATGATCGATGTAATCAAACACCACAACCTTCTCAACTGTGGGCAACTGACGTGTGATATCAGTCAGTTTTTCGATGCTGTCATGGGTTTTTCCGTTGTAGTGATAACCATCCGCGGCAAAAAGAACCTTGGGTTTAATTTGCTGAAATCGGTCGAGGACACCTTGCACGCCAAAATCGGGAGAACAGGATGACCATACGGCACCAATACTGGTTGCGGCCAACATGGCAATCACGGTTTCCGGACAGTTGGGTACGTATCCGGCAACTTTGTCACCAGACGTTACGCCCATGGCCCGCAGCGCCTGCGCCATTTTAGAGACCGCGTCATACAACTCATCAAAACTGAACCGGCGCTTAACCTTGTCTTCGCCGCGAAAAACGATGGCGTCTTTGCCGCCCCGGTGGCGCAGCAGATTTTCAGCAAAATTAAAGCGCGCTTCGGGGAACCATGTGGCGCCGGGAATCTTTTCCGGGTTGACCAGAACCGGCCCGTCCCAGGACTGTCCAACAAGGTCAAGATCATCAACCAGAGAGCGCCAAAACTTGCCGGGTTCGGTGACGGAAAATTTCCACAACGTATCAGAGTCCGCGATCGACGTACCCCAATCTTTGTTGATGCGGTTCATAAAATGGACAACGTTTGTATCTGCGATGCGGGCCGCATCTGGCTGCCAAAGCATGTCGTTCACGCGTGATCCCCCCTTATCGATATTGAGCGGCGCAGTATGGGACGCCTTGAAGGGTGGTTCAAGCCGGGTCCGTGGCGGCGGTAACGGAATTATGAAAATACGTTAAACCTGTACTCAATTCTCTCCCGGTACGGCACGCCCGGCTGGATAAGGGTGGTCGGAAATGACGCCTGATTTGGGCTGTCTGGATAATGCTGGGTTTCCAGACATAACCCGGAATGCGGCGCAAATTGGCGCGGCAGATTTTGTCCCGTATAAAACTGGACGCCGGGCTGCGTCGACGATACGGACACTACGCGGCCGGACCCTGGGTCAGAGACTTCCGCCACTGGTCTTAATTCCCCCGGCGTACCATCAACGATAAAATTGTGATCAAACCCACCGCTAAGGGCGAGTTGCGGATGATCGGCGGACAAATCCGCGCCGATGACTTTTGGCGCACGAAAATCAAATGGTGTTCCTGCAACATCCGCCACATCGCCGGTTGGAATAAGGTATTTATCGACCGGGGTATAGGCGCGTGCGTACAGCTTAAGGCGGTGGCCTAATATGGTCTCATCGTTCGACAGATTAAAATAGCTGTGAGTGGTCATGTTGACGATCGTCGGCCGGTCGCTTGACGCCGTCAGGGTGATTGAAAGAATGCCATCCGCCGCCAGATAATAATCAACACCAGCCTGCAGCGCGCCAGGGTAACCCTGATCAAGATGCGGGCTGGCATACGTTAATCTGACGCCGCAACCGGATGCATTTTCATAGGCAGTCGCCTGCCAGAGGACCTTGTCAAACCCCTTTGGGCCGCCATGAATGTGATTGGGGGCGTTATTAACGGGCAAGACGTACTGTTGCCCATCAAGCGAAAAACACGCGTTTGCAATACGGTTCGCATAACGGCCGACAATCGCGCCCAGATACCCGCGCTCCGCCTGGTAATCTTCCAGCTGGTTGTGGCCAAGAACGATGTTCTTCAAGGCACCGTGCCGGTCCGGGGTTAAAAGGGAGACCAGCGCCGCGCCGTGGTTGATAATGTTGGCGCAAACGCCGCTTCCGGACTTAAGTGAAAACAGCGTGACGTCGCCAGCAGGAGATGTGCCAAACAGGCGTGATGTTATCGGCAACGATGATCTCCGGCGACAGGGATAACGACTTTCTCGGTCTTATAAGACTAAGGTTTACGCCATAACATCGCGGATGACAGGGGAAACAACAAGATTATAAAGAGCAAGACGTTAGTCAAATAGCCGGTTCAGGCCGCCGCCAATGTTTATCTACAACGTCGATACGAACGTTATATCAACGCGTGTTTTGTTGTCTGAATAACTGCACGTCAATTGATGAATTGTATTGCCGCGTTGTATCGTGGAAATCGTACTAAATGTTGATGTAATCGATTCGAGCAGGTGTTCAACTTCGGTCAGTAACCCCTGTCCTTTATAACCGATTGCGGTGACTTTGCTGCCGACATCTTCAATCGAAATATTTGCCTTAAATCCGGCGCCGATCAGGTTCTGATAAAGCAATACGGCGATTGATGACGAGTTGGCAAACTCGCCGTCAACCAGGTTGCCGCTGAAAAGCCGCTCGAAATGATGGGCCGCATCGATAATTGCTTCGACGGTTTTTTCTGATGGAGCGAAGTCAACGTCATCATCAAACAATTCGATGTCATCGTCAAACAGCTGAATGTCATCGCTAAACATTTCGATGTCGTCGTCAAAAAGTTCAATATCCGTCACGCCATCAGATCCTATTTGTCAAACTCTGCCGCAAAATTGCACTGCCGCGTCCCGGAGATATCCGCCCATCCTTCTGAAAGTCGTTGGACTAAGTCCAGTCGGCCAAAAACATAACGCTCTAATGTAGAGAGTTTACGGACAAATTCGCCTATTGATAGTCAGGTAAAATACTGACGGCGGCACGTGCCGCCTGAACCCGCCGGGTCATTTTTCAATTAAAAACTAGAAAATTGAGATTACCACTTATTAGGCTAAAAATTAACTAAGGCATTTTCTTGATGCTTGGATTTAATACGGCCAGGATCACTTCACTCGATAAACTGGCTATACTTTAGAGCAACTTGTTTAGGCTAGGCCTAGCCAGAAGAGCAAGTCGGGAGAGATAGAAAATGCCACACTTCTCACCCTCTTTAAGGGCTGCAGGTTTTATCCTGCGGGCCTGAATGGGGTGATGAGAAGCGTTCACGAAGCGATTACTAGACAGCTTTGCATCACAATTGATGATAATCTAATTGAACCGCAGCGCGGCGTTGTTATCACTCCAAACCTTGAGAAACCTGTATCAATTCTGGTGGAACGGCCTTTAAGGGCGTGTTTCTTTGCTTAACCCTGAACATCAATCAGGCTGCCAAGAGGGCGCGACCTGAGAAGCCCCAGATAGGCCGCCCTGAGGGACCTGTTGCGATCAACGGCAACCGACAGAGCAAGCGAGTCCCGCTCGAACTGCGCGTCGCTGTCCTGCAATTCGATCATCTGGCGAAGGTTTGTGCTGGAAATACTGCTCTTGGCGGCGCTCGCATTAATCTCGGCAATTCCGCTGTCATAGCGGGCCACTGACAAAGCCGTCCTGACGCTTGCCAACTTCGCATCGATGCTGACCAAGGCTTTTTGCAACTGAGTATTGGCCAACGCCCGGCCCGAAGATGTCGCCAGCCCACTATATAACCAGCTGTCTTGAATCCCGAGGCCGCTCGTTACCAGGGTAGCGCCTGTGACCGTTACCTGATTGGCCGCTCCAGCGTAGAGAGTGAAACCAACGGTACTGCCGCTCAGACTGTCCAAGCGGACATCCCGTGTCACGGCAGCGGACAATCCTGTAACCACACCGGAGGAATCATACTGCGTAAGCGTTGTTCCGAACGCGGCATCATCCTTGCGCCAGATGTTATTGCCGGAATCGACAATATAATAGTCGGTCGAAAAATCGCCATCGGCAACGCTCGCTCGGTCGTAATCAAAGTTCTGAACGTAAGTGAGGTCCGTATCCAGCTTCGGGCCGATCAGGTTGGGGATTTGCGATACGGTGCTGGCGACAGAATTTAAGTCGCGGATTGCGTTATCGAAATAACCAACATAATCGGACAGCGCGGACGTTGACGCGGTTGCCGCCTTGTCCTGCCAGAAAAGCAGGGTTTCCACCTGGGTGCGAATAGCACCAAGACGTCCGACCAGGACTTCTAAATGATCAATGGCCCGGGTAATACCGGGTTGAAGCGACTGCCACTTATTGCCAACCCAGACATCAGTATTAACCGCAGATCGATTAGAATCGCTGGTCAGGGCCTGGGATTTGGCAAGCTTATCGGTGATGATCTGCTGTGCCTGGGTGTGGACAGCCAGCGTCGATAATGTCGCTCTGTTCACCTCAGATGAAATATTCATATAAGGGCTTTCGCCTGTAAACTACACGTCCCGACCTATGAATATAGCAGTTTCAGGCGGCGGATACGAGTCGCGCGTACACATCGCCGAACGCATCATCTGTAAAAGCAAATTAATCGGTTTGGCTGCGAACGGGGTTAGCTGGCGGAGAGCAGGGTTTGATCCGTTGGGGGCTTAGGGGTAACTTGAGGCTGCCTGTCCGCCTGAAAATTCCGACCGGTATCCGCATAATACCAGCCCTCTAAGCGGACTTGCACATATCAGAGTGAATTTCCTTAACGTAGGGTTTTGGCATCAGAAGTGACGAAACCCCCAATCGAACAGCAAACTCATTTGGCTGTGCAATTGGGGGCATCGCGGGACAATAATCGTCAGACGGTGCGAAAGACTGTTTTCGCGGTCTCTAGAATCCAGTCGATCTGACCCCGTGTGATGACCAGCGGCGGGGCGAATCGCAGGGTGTTTTCATGTGTTTCCTTACAGAGTAGCCCGGCTTTCTGGAACGCCTCGCTGAATTGCCGAGCGCCGCCGGCATCTTCATGAAATTCAACCGCGACCATCAGGCCTTTACCGCGCACGTCCTTGACTTTGTTGCTCAACAGATTTTTGAGTTCGCCAAGGAAATAATCGCCCTGCGCCGCCGCATTGTCGATCATGCCTTCCTCGACCAAAACCTTGAGCGCGGTGCGGGCGACGGCGCAGGCCAGCGGGTTGCCGCCGAAGGTTGAGCCGTGTTGCCCTGGTTTCAAAACGCCGAGAACTTCGCTGTTCGAGAGTACGGCCGACATTGGATAAAACCCGCCGGTCAGGGCTTTGCCGATCAGTGTAACGTCGGCCTCAATCCCTGAGTGTTCTTCCGCGAACAGTTTACCAGTGCGGCCAAGGCCGGTCTGAATTTCGTCCAAAATAAGCGCGACGTTGTGCTGGGTACAAAGATCGCGAGCGCGTTTCAGGTACCCCTCGGGCGGCACGATAACCCCGGCTTCACCCTGAATGGGTTCAACTAGAAAACCGACGGTGTTGGAGGTGATCGCTGCTTCCAGCGCAGCCGCGTCGCCATAAGGCACAATCTTGAACCCCGGCGTAAACGGGCCGAAATCGTTGCGTGCCACCGGGTCGGTGCTAAAGCCGACGATGGTGATGGTGCGGCCGTGAAAACCGTCGGCGCAGACGATGATCTCAGCTTGATTTTCGGCAACACCTTTAACTACGTACCCCCATTTACGCACGGCCTTGATCGCAGTTTCGACAGCTTCGGCGCCGCTGTTCATGGGCAGCACTTTGTGGGTATTGGTCAGCTGGCAGATCTCTTCATAAAATTTTGGCAGTTGATCATTACGAAAGGCTCGGGATGTTAACGGCAGGCGGGCGGCCTGCTCAACCAGCGCAGCATGGATTTTCGGATGACAATGGCCCTGATTAACGGCCGAATAGGCCGATAGGCAATCAAGATATTTGTTATCGTCAACGTCCCAGACATAGACCCCTTCGCCGCGGGTCAGGACCACGTCCAAGGGGTGATAATTATGGGCGCCGAGGCGGGATTCGACCTCGATCATTTGTTCGGCAGTTGCAGTAACGGCGTTCATGTTTGTCTCCTGTTTATTAGCTTGCTTGTTTTAAATCAGAATGGCGGGCGAGGATCTGTTCACCAAACAGGCTTTTCACAAGATCAACGATCAGCTCGGCACTTTGGTTACGCTCATCAAAGGCCGGGTTAAGTTCCATGATGTCGAGCGAGCGCATGAGCCCCGACTCGCTGATCATTTCCATGCAGAGTTGAGCTTCACGGTAGTTCGGCCCGCCCTTAACCGTTGTGCCGACACCGGGGGCGATGGACGGGTCGAGGAAATCAATATCGAAACTGACATGCAGGTGGCCGCCGCGCCGAGACAGCGCGCCGAGAATATCTTCCATGGTCCCGCGCATACCGCGCTCGTCGATACGCCGCATGTCGTGCACTTCCATGCCGCTGTCAACGACCATCCGTTTCTCAATCGCGTCAACCGAACGAATGCCCAGTTGAATGATATGGGCGGGATCAAGAATTGGGTTTGTATTGCCGATATTCTTTAAGACGTCAGGGCCGTGCCCGGTTAGTACTGCGACAGGCATGCCGTGAATATTTCCGGATGGCGATGTCTCACATGTATTAAAGTCTGCATGCGCATCGAGCCACAAAACACTCAACGGAATATCGTTTTCAGCGCAATGATGTGCCGCGGCTGCGACCGAGCCAATAGCAAGCGAATGATCGCCGCCCATCAAAATCGGCGTCGTGCCGCTCGACAGCGATTGCGCGCAGGCGTCGCGCACCGCGCGGCACCAGTGTTCAGTTTGCGCAAGATGGCGGTATCCATTTGATGGCGGGGCATCAGGATTGATCGGACCAGTGAGGTTGCCAGTGTCCTCAACATCAAAGCCCATATGCCTTAACGCGGATTCAAGGCCGGCAACACGAAGCGCCTCAGGTCCCATCGCGCCGCCGCGGTGACCAGCCCCGATATCGGTCGGTGCGCCGATCAAGGAAATGGCCCGTGTATTGGTAAATGTGGCTGTCATCTATACCTCCGAATTTGAGAGTTTAATCTACCCCAACGGCAAAGAAATGTGCTCGCGTATTTACCTTAATGTCGGTATCATTGCGCAAGATTCTTGCATCATTCGGAGTTCAATACGCGATGTCTGCCACGGTTGATTTTATGGACAGGAAAATCCTTCAGGCCCTGCAATCAAATGGCCGCATATCCAATGCAAAACTGGCTGAACAGGTTAATCTGTCACAAAGCCAGTGCCTGCGCCGGATGCGGAACTTGGAGGAACGGGGATTGATTGACGGATATTGCGCTCGTCTTAATCGGCGTAATATTGGTCTTGGCGTAATGGCGACGGTATTGGTGACGCTGGAAACCAATAGCGAGCAGGGCGGTGAACAGTTGCGAAAATTTGCGTTGGATAATCCCGAAGTGATCGAATGTCACGGTACGGCGGGCCCGGCCGATTATGTTCTTCGTATCGTCAGTACCGATATCGAAAGTTACAGTTATTTTCTGACCCAGCGGTTAAGTACCTGCAAAGGCGTTTTGAAAACGCAATCACACCTGCTTATGGAATACGTCAAGGAAGGTACAGGGTACCCACTTGATCAAATGCTGAACGGTGAAGAATAATCTGCTTATATGCGTAACATAACCAATCGAGGGGGCATCATATGGACTTGAACGGCGTAGCGGCAATTGTTACGGGGGCAGCATCGGGGCTTGGGGCGGCTACCGCGCGGACGCTTGCGGCAGCCGGCGCGAGGGTCGCGGTTTTTGATATGAACGTTGCCGCCGCGGCTAAAGTTGTCTGCGAGATTGACGGAATTGCAATGTCATGCGATGTGGCAGACGCCGCCAGTGCCGAGGCGGCTTTTGCTGATGCGCGCGATATTCATGGCCCGGCGCGCATTGTCGTCAGCTGCGCCGGTATTGCACCGCCAGCTAAGATCGTCGGACGCGACGGGCCACAAGATCTAGCGGTATTTGCAAACACCATCACGATTAACCTGATCGGGACGTTCAATATCATGCGTCTTGCTGCGGCCGATATGAAAACGCTGGGCCCACTTGACGGCGGCGAGAGGGGGGTGATCGTCAACACCGCCTCAATTGCAGCGTTTGAAGGTCAAATCGGTCAGGCTGCATATGCGGCATCCAAGGGCGGGGTTGCTGCCCTGACCCTTCCGGCGGCGCGTGAATTCTCAAGGTCAGGGATCCGGGTCATGGCAATTGCCCCCGGTATTTTTGGCACCCCAATGCTGTCGGGTTTACCCGAAGACGTTCAAAACAGTTTGGGCGGGCAGGTACCTTTCCCGCCGCGCCTCGGTGATCCTGCCGAATATGCCAAGCTGGTTCTGCATATTGCTGACAACATGATGTTAAACGGAGAGGTGATCAGGCTTGATGGCGCACTTCGTATGCAGCCAGTCTGAACCATGATGCGGCTATTTCTCGCTCTTTTTGGCTTTGTCAGTGCGGTAAGCACGAGCGCAGTGGCCGCTACCTTGTTTGAGCGAATTAAACAAAATGTGGCAATTGACGAGCGGGTGATCGTCAATGCCCGCACGTGGCCCTGGCGGGCAGTGGGTAGAATTAACCGAACAACTGGCGGGCATTGCACGGCAACGGTTATCGCGCCGCGACTGATCGTAACGGCCGCTCATTGTTTGTGGGACCAAAAGGCGCAACGCCGGCGCCGCCGGGAGACATTACGGTTTGTCGCGGGTTGGCAGCGCGGCACGTTTTTGTTTGCCTCGGCCATCGAGGACTTTTTTATTGCGCCTGGTTTTGTTGTCAAAGATCCCGCTATACGCGGACGAACAAACCGGGACTGGGCTCTGGTGATTTTGAGAAAAAACCCGGTACCAATAACCGGGGCCATTGCACTCAAACCGCTCGACAAGAGCGATCTTGCTGACCTTCGTGCGGAGAATACAAAATTTATTCAGGTTGGATATAGCATCGATACCAAAGATATTCTGACAGCTCACCCGGGCTGTACCGTCTGGAAGTTTGAACCAAAGCGCCCCTTGATAACCCACGATTGCAAGGTGCTGCCAGGCGATTCAGGGTCACCGATTATATATCAGTCACCTTCTGGAGACGTGAAGCTGATTGGCATCCATGCAGGCTCGCTACAGGAACGTAGAGTAGAAAAGGGGTTTGCCGTTCCGGTCTCCAGCTTCATCGCAAAAATGCATCAGATGATTGGCGTTATGAAATAACCGTGCGGTACCAACTGATCAGTCAACAAGGGCAAGCAGTTCCGCTAGGTGGAAGGGTTTTAGTAAGGTATGGGTTGCCCCGAGTTTGGCACTGTTTTCCAGGTATTGCGGGTTGCCAGACATGGCAATAATTGGGACGCTGGGGGCCATTTGGCGGATGTGCATTATCGATTCGATGCCTTCGCCATTTTCCATCACCAGATCCGTTAGCACAATGTCTGGCGGGTCGGATCGGAACAGAGTAACCCCGGCGGATCCGTCTTCGGCTTCATTCACATCATGGCCTGCTGAGATCAGCCCGTCGCTCAGGTAGTTCCGAAGCAGTTGATCATCTTCCATGATAAGGATTAATGCCATGGATAGATTTTAACTGTGTCAGAGCCGTTTCAAAATTCACCGCTGTTCAATTTATCGCGAGATTGAATTATTTAGCGACTTTCCCGCCAAGCAAAGATTTGGATAACGGAGACCGGATCACGCTTCGATGGCGCCAAATCCATAACCAGATCAGCAGGCCCAATAAAGCGCCACCAAAAATTGGCCATCGCAGACCAAGGTCTTCTGCAATCGTCCCCAATAGAAATGCGCCAATCCCGCCGCCGCCGATATGAATTATTCCGTACAGGCTTAAGACCCGGCCACGTATGCCGGGCGGCGTGATTAATTGCAGGGTGGACTGCATGCCGATGCCGGTAACAACCATCCCTGCGCCTGCGATAACGACAAACAGGATGGCCAAATAAAAAGAAGCCGTCGAAATTAATCCAATATTTGCTAAAACAACCAATAACGACCCGCATAGTGCGATAATTGGCAAATTCGGATCGCTGCCGCGACGGGCCATCCAGAATCCGCCAAATAAGGCACCGATGCCAAATGATGCGGTTAAGGTGGCAAATCCGTCAACCCCACGGTCAAAAACGTCTGACGTTATCCCCGGCAACAGATCAACAATGGGACGAAGAAAGAGTGCGCCCATTGTGGTCAGCACCATGACATATTTAATCGCAGGATTACGATAAGTGAAAATGATGCCTTCTCTGATGTCCAGCCAGATCGAACGATGAGAATTGATGGGGCCCTTAGTTTTGGCAGTCGGTAAATTCAACGACCACAAGGCGATGATCAAGGCCAAATAGGATAAGGCATTGATCCCAAATGAAGCATTGATACTCCACAGGCTGATGGTTGCCGTTGATACAGCTGGCCCAATAAACCGTGCCAGATTAAAGACCATTGAGTTGATGGCGATTGCAGTTGTCAATTGACCCCGCGGTACAAGGCTGGGCGCCAGGGTCATTCGCGATGCTTGATTAAGTCCTGTCGCAGCGCCGGAGATAAATGTCAGCCCAATCAGATGCCATTCTGTCACGCTGCCGCTGCTCGCCAGCGCGAACAGAATAAGCGCAACGAGGGCCGCAACAACTTGCGCACCGATCATAATGCGGACTTGGTTAAATCGGTCCGCTAATACGCCGCCCAATGGTCCCATCAATACCACCGGGAAAAAATCTGCCATCGCAACCAGGCCAAGCCACGTGGGAGAATGTGTGAGCTCCCAGGTTAGCCAACCGATCGCAATGCGCTGCATCCAGGTACCCGTCAGCGAGAGGCCATTACCGATAATATATCGGCCATAATTTGGTTCTCTCAGAGTTAACCAGATGCCGCGAAAACCCTTGTCTGCCATGATAATTGTCGTGCCAAAAATCTATATTTATTGTATCTGAAAATTTGCAGGATAATGATCTACCGGTCTGAACGTGAATAGCGGAAAACAAACCTGATGGTAATTTTAGGCCTGCTGTGGGGTGTCGATTTTTTCGGGGGTCGATATGATGGTTTCTGTGTCGGCTGTAGATCTCTGGTCGGTAGAAGGAGCGTTTGAGGAATTATCGTCTGCTGCCGTTTCGTCAATGATTTCTGGCGAAACCGATATCGTGATTTGATCTCCAGAAGCTGCCATCCCGACTGCGTCAGGAACGTTTTCTTCAGCAGGTTCAACCTCCTCCGGTTGTTCAACCGCTGCCTCGGGCTCAGCTAGGGGGCGTTCTCAATCATCTAAGCCAAATCACGGTGGCTGCCAGTTGTAGCATGGACAGGTAGTTTCGAGCCAGCCGTTCG
>WASW01003019.1_pt1 | contig 27270 bp, 23 predicted proteins | sample 5698521 | NCBI WGS metagenome assembly WASW01 (sample SAMN11175560, study PRJNA528189) | sponge metagenome | isolation source: marine sponge | host: Leucetta | place: Antarctica: Western Antarctic Peninsula, King George Island | collected 2013-01
TTCAAAATTCTGATTTCCAGAATCAATTATTTTTTTCATCAGATGATCTGGGACATCTTCATAATGATCAAACTCCATAACAAATATTCCCCTTCCCCCTGTCATAGAGGTTAGATCGGCAGCATAATTCAAAACCTCGGCCATGGGAACATATGCACGGATTGTCTGGCTATCTACCTCAGGATCAATTCCCTGGATTTTTCCGCGTTTGGCATTCAAGTCTCCCATAACATCTCCCACCTGGTCGTTGGGAACCACAATTTCCATATTCATAACCGGCTCAATGAGAATAGGTCTACAATCCGGTATCCCCTTTTTAAACCCCAGAGAACCTGCAATTTTAAACGCCATTTCTGAAGAATCAACATTGTGGTAGGAGCCATCGTAAAGCTTAACTTTCACATCGACCATAGGATAATGTGCGATTACTCCATTAGCCATCGCTTCCTCAATGCCCTTTTCTACAGCTGGTATATAAGTTTTAGGAATCGCCCCACCCACTATTTTATCTTCAAACACAAAACCTTCACCTCTTTTCAGAGGAGAAATTTCGATCCAAGTGTCACCAAACTGCCCCTTGCCACCCGTTTGTTTTTTATATTTTCCTTGTACCTTGGTGGACCCTTTTATCGTTTCACGGTAAGGAATTTGCGGAGCCTTGACATCAACTTCAACTCCAAATCGAGTTTTCAGTTTTTCCAAGGTAACATCAAAATGAACCTGCCCTAGACCCGAGATCAGCAATTCGCTCGTTTGTGGATTTCGCTCAACTCTCAGAGTTCGGTCTTCTTCTATGAGCCTTTGCAAAGCATAGCTTATTTTTTCTTCATCTGCATGGGTCTTAGGCACCAACGCCCGCGAGAAAACGGGCAAGGGGAAAACGATAGTGGGAAAAACCACCTTCTCATCTGCATCAGAGAAACTATCCCCTGTAACTGTTTGTTTCAGTTTTGCTACTGTACCAATGTCCCCAGCGGAAACCTCGGAAACCGCCACCTGCTTCTTGCCCTGCAACATATACAATTGTCCCACCCGCTCTGAAATTTCCTGCGTGGTATTGTAAACAGAGGAATCTCCCTTAATCGCACCTGAAAACGTTCTGAATAAAGTTAATTTGCCGGCATAAGGGTCCGCAACTGTCTTAAAAACTAAAGCAGAGGCAGGGTCATTTGCAGAGCGAGTAACCTCTGCATCGTCTTTCACTTTTGTAGCCATTACGGGAACCCGGTTTTCAGGCGAGGGAAGATATTTCACAGCCGCCTGCAACAAAAGATCAACTCCAATATTTTGTAGCGCAGAACCACAGAAAACAGGGATCAATTGTCCATTTTGAATTCCCTCTTTCAATCCATGCGAAAATTCTTCTTCTGTCAGTTCGCCACTTTCAAGATATTTTTCTATCAGTTCATCATCCACTTCTGCCACGGCTTCCATCAACTCCGCATGGCTGATTTCCATTTCATCTGAAATATCGGCAGGCACACCGCTTGGTTTTCCCTTGCCATTGCCTCCTCTATCATAACTAAAAAATTTATTCTCTATCAGGTCAACGATTCCAGAAAATTTTTCACCTGTTTCTTGAGGAAGATGGATAAATATAGGAGTTTTTTTTAATTTTTTCTTAATAGCTTCCAGAATCGGACCTGTATTGGCACGTTCATGATCCATCTTATTTAAAAATATGATCCGGGGAAGCTCCAACTCATCGGCCCATTTCCAGATTTTTTCAGTATAAAATTGCAACCCCTCAACGGCACTTATTACGAACACCAAGCCATCAACAATCCTCAAAGTCGCCGGAGTATCAGCAATAAAATTACTGCTTCCCGGAGTATCAATAAGATTTATTTTAGTTGAATTGAAGTCACAAAATGCTACTGAGGAGCTTATCGAATGACCGCGTTTAATTTCATCAGGGTCATAATCCATCACCGAGGAAGCATCGCCGACTTTCCCCAAACGATCAGAAACCCCTGTTAAAAATAATACCGACTCTGCCAAAGAAGTTTTGCCGGACCCACCATGCCCCACAAACCCTATGTTTCGGATATTCTGAAGTTTGTATTGTTTCATGTTTCCTCACTTGGTAAATATCTTTTATCAGGAACAAAGCACCCCAAAAGAATCTGAACCCAAGAAATGGAGAACCTTAACCATTCCAAATTTCGAGACAAAAGTCAAAGGTTTATGAGAGCGAAACACATAAAAAAACTGATTAAATTTGAGGACTTAGATGGACAACAGAAAAAGCGGGCTATAAATTACATACAGATCAGGATACATAATTCATTTCATTGAGGTTAAAGCCAAGGGGGAATTAAAACCAATAAGCGAAGGGCAACCGGGTCCTTTTCAGATTAAAAAGTCAGGGTTCTTTTTTTCCAGATAAAATCAATCGAACCGGAGTGCCCATCAAGCCAAATTTTTTTCTAATACTATTGACCAAATACCGCTTGTAAGAAAAATGAATGGCTTCAGGAAAGTTTAAAAAACATTTAAATGTAGGCGGCTTACTTTTGATCTGTGTCGCATAAAACATCTTTAAGAATTTACCACGATAACTGCTCATAGGGTTTTTTTGAATCGCTTTTTCAAAGCAGTCGTTCAATGGACCTGTTGAAATTCTCCGGGAATACTCTGCAAAAACTTTTTCTGCCTGTGGCAAAATCTTATCCACTCGCATACCCGATTTTGCAGAGACCGTTAAGATTGGAGCGAACTCCATAAACTTGAGTCTGTATCGAACCTTGTCCTCAAACTCTTCAAAAGTAATTTCTTTTTCTCGCGTCAAATCCCATTTATTTCCAATAATGACGCAACCTTTTCCCCTATCCAAAGCATATCCGGCAATCGTCGCATCCTGATCCGTGACCATCTCCACGCCATCCAGTAACAAGATCGCCACATCGCATCGATCTAAAGCTCTCAACGCCATGATCACGCTGAATTTATCCAGCACCTGTTTGGTCTTACCTTTTCTACGAATTCCCGCTGTATCTACTAATACAAAATCTTGACCATTCGCTCGCAGGAACGTATCAATAGAATCGCGTGTTGTTCCTGGAATATTTGAAACAATACAACGCTCAGAATTTAAAAGTTTATTTATTAAAGAAGACTTTCCTACATTAGGTTTTCCAATTACTGCAACTCGTATTGCATTACTATCTATCTCTGGCTCTACATAATCAGGTAGAAGTCCTGATACCGTCTCAATCAACTCGTAAAGACCATGCCCATGTTCAGCCGAGACCGGCAACAAATATTTCACCCCCAGTTTATTAAACTCGGGAAGGATATGATGATGTGATGGCGAGTCAACTTTATTTACCGCCAGCACATAAGGCTTTCCTGATTTTCGTATCTCATCGACCATCTCACGATCATAAGGGGTGAGGCCTTCCTGGTTATCCACCACTACGATCACACAGTCCGCTTCATCTCTTGCCCACCTTCCCTGCTCAACCACTTGAAGCTCTATCGGGTTACTCTGGTCGACATCGACACCGCCCGTGTCTACTATCAGAGCAGAACGATTTCCCATATCTGCTGAACCGTAAATCCGGTCACGGGTAACACCAGGTGTATCGTTGACAATGGCAGAACGGCTTTGCGTGAACTTATTGAAGAGGGTAGACTTACCAACATTTGCTCTTCCTACAATAGCAATAATGGGGGATGACATTTGCGTTTAAATGGAAGGACCTTTATCCTGCAAATATTTATGAATGCCCTCAGCAATGGAAGACGCTAACCGGTAAAGATATTCTGGCTGTGAAAGCATTCTGGCTTCTTTCCGGTGAGTTAAAAAGCCGACCTCGACAAGAATGCTAGGCATATCGGCACCATGAAGAACATAGAAAGGTCCTTCTTTAACACCAAGGTTTTTTAAACCTCGATATTTCTTTTTGGAAGATTTATAAAGGTTAGCCTGAACAAGCCCAGCCAGTCGGGAAGAATCATTGATATTTCTCGTAGTGATCAAACTGGCAAGAATTTGTTGCACCTGATTATCTTTGACCGATTTCACCAACTCACCATTTTCGCGAGCGGCCGTTTCCAGAGCGCGTTCATTATGAGATGTCCCCAGGAAATAAGTCTCGATACCATGAGCCGATTTTCTTTTTGCTGCATTGGCATGAATGGATACAAACAGATCCGCATTTCGCTTGTTGGAAATCTTGCTTCGATCTTTCAAGGGAATAAATGTATCGTCTTTTCGCGTCATCACCACCCGATACTTAAACCTGTGCACGAGAATGGTTTTGACATATTTAGCGATCTTTATATTGACATCCTTTTCTTTTATGCCTGAAGCACTCCTAGCACCGTGATCCTTGCCACCATGACCAGCATCGACCACAATTAGTGGAACATCAATTTGTTTGTGCTTTGGAATTTTTGGGTTGTACAAGTAGCCTCGCCCAAAACCATCCTTGATTTTCACTTCCTTTTTGGCTGTTCTTATTTTTATCGCTGGTTGTGCAACTTTTTTATTAACAAGCGCTTTGCTGGATGGCTTTGTGGGTGCGGGTTGACTGACTTTTTTTAAAATCGGTTTTTGAGTTTCCTCTTTAAACTCCACAAAAATATTTTTCTTATCTTCAACTGCGGCAATTGAAGATGTTCTTTCCAACTGCAAGTCTCGCCTAGTAATCGCAACAGGCTTAGGGTGCTTTGGCTTAACGACAGTAGCAATTTTCACCTTATTCTCAGGGGCAACCTTAATGCTCTTATATTTTTGCTGAGCGATTTTAGCCTGGTCTCCTTGAGGATATTTCTCAAATATTTTCTTAAACGTTGTGGATGCCGATGCAAACCTTCTTTTTAAAAGATAGATTTCAGCGACACGGAACAATGCATCATCTGACAGATTTGCAGACGAATAATTTTCGGAAACATTATTGTAATGTTGTGCAGCTCGATCCAAATCTTTTGAGTTTTTAGAAACTGCGTTCAGACCTTCGTAGAGTTTCCCTATTGTGAATTCTGATCGGTAAGCCTCGTTACTTTTTGGGTAACGATCCACCACTTTGGAAAACATGTTTATGGTTTTCACCCAATGGTGTCTGAACTTCTGCTTTTCAGGGGCCGCTATGAGCTGATAAAAAGATTTTTGCGCCAGGGAATATAAATCACCCGCAGGCAAAGCACGAGCGGCAACCGCAAAATTGGCCTGGCAAAAAAGCAATGCAACAACAAAAATTACTTTATAAAGATTTGAATTTATGAAACGCATATAAGCCATATCATCTTAAAAGAGTACGCATATCCCACTAAGTTACTAATTTTATTGAAGTTGTTCGATTTGAATATAACACTTCCCGCAAACAGGGTCAATAGACCTTTTCCTTACTTAACGGCTTATACCGGGCGCAATCTAAAGAAAAGCCAGTTATTTTCCCCATGAAAGACGGTCGGCCAGGTAGGTGGGAAGTCCGTTTTTAATAATTTTATTTTGCGTTTGCGTAAAGTCGTAATCAAACCTTTTGAACTCAACCGTGCGTTCCTCGGAATCGTAGAGGATATACATCGGCTTAGGGTTCCCATCGCGAGGTTGCCCCAAGCTGCCATCGTTAAATATATAGCGATTTTCAGGTTCGATATCCCACCGATCTGCGACATAGTCGTTGATCTCGCCATCGGGATTTTGTTCGAGAATGATCGGTTTGTGCGAATGGCCGACAAAACAAACAGGCACATCAAAACTACAGAAATGCTTTTCTGCATCTTTTTTTGAAACAATATAATGCCATCTTGCAGGCTGGTACGGAGAAGCATGCACCCAGTAAACACCGTTCTCTTCCCTGTCCATCGGCAATGATTCGAGAAACGTTCTATTTTCAGCAGTCAGTTTTTTTTGAGTCCACTTGCACGCTTCAATCGCATAATCATTGAAATAGGAAATATCCATTTTTTCGACTACCGCGAGATCATGATTCCCAGCAAGAGTGAAGTCCACATTGTTTCTAACCCAGTCAACGCAAAGATTGGGGTCAGCCCCATAGCCTACAATATCACCCAGGCAGACCAGGCGATCATAAGGGATGGAAGAGATTTCTTTCTCAAATTGATTCAGGGCTTCGAGATTACTATGAAGGTCTGAGAAAACGATATATCGCATTTTATAGTGCCTATGGAACCACGTTCTTTAATATCTTATCCAGAATTCCATTGATGAAATCTGGAGATTCCTCGGTTCCAAATTTTTTAGCTATTTCAACCGCTTCATTGATAACAACTTTTGGAGGAGTCGTTGAATCAAACAGCAGTTCACAAATTCCAAGTCGAATAATATTTTTATCTATCACTGCCATTCGGTCTGGAGTCCAATGCACACTGATTTTCTTCAACAGCTCATCCACTTCTTTTTCATGCAATAAAAATTTCTTAATCAAAGCCTGTGTAAAGTTTTGAATCTCTTCACTAACATTTGCCCTTTCACAGAAGGGGTCCAGTTCCGAATCTGGACTTTCAGAATTGAATTCAGTTTGATACAAAAACTTCAATGCCAGTTCTCTGGCTGTACGGCGTTTTCCCATTTTTTCCTTTAGAGCTTTTTATACAGTGTCGCCATTTCAATTGCAGCCAAAGCTGTTTCACGGCCTTTATTCGAAGATCCAGAACCCGAACGTGCAACCGCTTGTTCAAGATTTTCTGTGGTCAATACTCCGAATAAAACCGGAACATTAAACTCCAACCCCACCTGCCCCACTCCCCGACTCGCTTCTGCACAGATATAATCGAAGTGCGAAGTCTCACCACGGATGACAGCACCAAGACATACAATGGCATCAAAGTTTCCTGTGGAACATAATTTCTTGGCCGCTTGCGGTATCTCAAAAGCCCCGGGGACCTTCAAAACTTTCAGGCCGTCTTCATCGACTCCATATTGGTTGAAAACTTCCAGCGCACCTGTCAAAAGATTGCGGGTAATAAAATCGTTAAACCGACTGACCACAACGCCGAACCGCAAGCCTCTTGCGTTTTGATCGCCTTCAATTATATTAGCCATAGGGTTACTTGATATTCTGAAAAATATGGCCCATTTTTTCCTGCTTGGTGCGGAGATATTTGAGGTTATCTTTTTTAGCCTGCACCTCTATGGGAACCCGTTCCACCAGTTGCAGACCATACCCTTCCAGCCCCACAATTTTTCTTGGGTTATTGGTCATAATGCGAATTTTTCCTAACCCCAACTTACGAAGAATCTGAGCGCCGATTCCATAATCCCTAAGATCGGGTTTGAATCCCAACGCCTCGTTGGCCTGAACAGTATCTTTACCTTCATCCTGCAACGCATAGGCTTTTAGTTTATTTACTATTCCAATGCCTCTTCCTTCCTGATAAAGATAAAGCAAGACACCGGTCCCCTCTTGTTCAATCATCTCCATAGATTTTTTTAACTGCTCGCCGCAATCGCAACGATAGGAACCAAAAACATCTCCCGTCAAACACTGGGAATGCACTCGAACCAGAGCAGGCTCGTCATGTTTGATTTCACCCTTTACCAGAGCAATATGGATTTGATCGTCCAACAAATTTTTAAAAGCCACGGATCGAAATTCACCTGAGTGAGTTGGCATAACCGTCGAAGTAACTTCTTCGACCAGTGCCTCCTTTATAAGTCGATACTCCGCCAGGTCTTTGGTCGTGATCATTTTGAGACCATGCTCTTTGACAAATTCGATCAAATGCGAGACTCGCGCCATCGTTCCGTCTTCATTCATTATTTCGCAGATCACGCCATAAGGATTTAACCCCGCACTCCGGGCGATATCGACAGAGGCTTCGGTTTGCCCCATGCGTACCAATACGCCTCCATCCTTGGCTCTTAAAGGAAAAATATGCCCGGGCTTTACCAGATCATTTTTGACAGTTTCCGGGTCAATCGCTACTTTGATCGTATGCGCCCGGTCGGCAGCCGAGATACCCGTGCTGATTCCGTTACGCGCATCAATGGATACCGTAAAAGGTGTTTCAAAAGCCGACTGATTATCATCCACCATCATGGGGAGTCCTAGCTCTCTGGTTCTCTTTTCGGTGAGCGTCAAACAAATCAAACCGCGTCCGAATTTAGCCATAAAGTTGATCAGTTCAGGAGTGGCTTTTTCCGCAGCGATCATCAAGTCGCCTTCGTTTTCACGATCTTCATCGTCAACGATGACAATCATTTTTCCTTGCCGCACATCTTCAATGGCTTCTTCTATCGTGCTAAATTCTTTTCCCATTTATTCTTTCTCCTGCTGTCGCAATAAATCCAACACAGGTCCGGTAGCTTCCGAATTCATCAAGGTTGCACATGCTTTATAGACGTATTTACCGATCATATCACATTCGATATTTATTAAATCGCCTATTTTCCTTGTACTCATATTGGTATGACTCCAAGTAAAAGGAATGATTGAAACATTAAATTTATCGTCTTTGCAATTGAACACCGTCAAGCTGATTCCATCAAGAGCAATGGAGCCTTTTTCCATTATGCAGGGACGAAGAGAGGCGGGGTGCGAGAACTGCAATAAAATTTCACCTGGTTTTTCTTCGATCTTTAATACTTCCCCTACCTGATCAACATGGCCGCTAACAAAATGACCACTGATTTTTGAAGAAGGCGTTAACGATCTTTCCAGGTTAACCCGGTCGCCTGCTTTGGCATTTTTGAAACTGGTTTTGTCCAAGGTCTCTGTTCCTAAATCCATTCGAAACGTGGATTCACTGAATTCAACGACAGTGAGACAAACACCGTTCACCGCAATGCTTTCTCCATCTTCCATGCCTGAAAAATTAGTATCGGTCTCAACGACCACAACCGCACTTTCCGGCCCATGAACAAATTCGCACAAGGTTCCGACCGACTCAATTATTCCGCTGAACATGGTTCGGCCTCCACCATAAGGTCTTCTCCAATTTGTATGACTTTCATGTTTTCCAACCTCATTGCTTTGGCTATTTTTGCCACGCCTTTCCCCCCTATCGGACTGGGAGCCTGCTGCCCTCCGACCAGAACGGGACTGATAAATGCAAAGACCCGGTCAACGATCCCTGCCGCAAACGCACTGCTGTTGATCTCGCCTCCACCTTCAATCAGAATCGAGTTCAAATCTTTTTTCGCCAGCAATTTCATAAGCTGTTTTAAATCGAATCCTGACTTCAGCGTTTTAACTTTCAAGACTTCTATATTTTTAGCCGTCAACAACTTTTCTCTTTTCGTGGAAAGTTTCGAGCCAGAAACATAAACCACCCGCTGCGTCTTGCTGTTTGCGAAAACTTTGGCTGTTAGTGGAATTCTGTTTCTCCGGTCCAGAATAATACGGGCCGGGTGCCTGCCCCGCTTTTTTTCCAATCGACAAGTCAGTTGCGGATTATCTTTCAGGATTGTATTTGTTCCAACCAGAATAGCATCGTTCTGGTTTCTTAACTCATGCACAAAGTCACGCGACTTTATTCCTGAAATCCACTGCGAATCGCCTTCTCGTGTGGCGATTTTTCCATCGAGTGACATGGCGGTTTTCACCGTAACAAACGGCACGCCGGTTTTCATCACCTTGACAAACACCTCATTCAATTTTTCACAATCGCTTTTCATCATGCCTGCTGAAACTTTTATGCCAGCGGCCTTTAAAATACGTATCCCTTTCCCTTGTACCCGCTTGTTCGGGTCTTTCATGCCAGCAAACACCCGGCTGACACCCGATTTAATAATAGCATCGGTACAAGGCGGCGTTCGACCCACATGGCAACAAGGCTCGAGGTTGACATAAAGGTCCGCGCCTCTTGCTCTGTTCCCTGCTTTCTTTAAGGCTGCGACTTCAGCATGCGGCCCCCCAGCACGAGAGTGAAATCCTTCAGCTATGATTTGATTATTTTTGACCACCACCGCGCCCACCATGGGATTCGGAGTCGTCTTCCCCTTACGAGCCAACTCAATAGCCCTGAGCATAAATCGGTTATTTATATTTTTCTTCAAAGGATACCAGGAGAATAAATGCGAAGGAATTTTTTTACCTGGTTGTTCATATATAAAGTTTTAAATTGTCCGGAAAATCATACATCGACATGAAAAACGCCAATTTTAACCTCAATCGTCATCCATATCTTCAGATTCAATTTCAGTAAAGCGCGAACCGGAAACACAGCGTAGACCTACAGCCAGATATCTTTCTGCGGGATCAAACGAGTTACGAAAAAAACATTTTGCGTGTACCAGATAATTCATCCACGAGCCGCCCCTGACAACCCGCTGCGTTGAATGCCTGGAAGCGTTCAACTGTACGCACCATTCCCATACATTTCCCGCCATGTCAAAACATCCATAAGGCGAGAGTCCCGGTTCCAGTTCGGACACAGAGGTTGTTTTGCATTCCATAAAGTCACAGGTATTTGCAAACCCTTTTTCATAACCCATAGGTTCGCCCCAAGGGTAGACGCGGCCATCCGTTCCTCTTGCCGCTTTTTCCCATTCTTTTTCAGTGGGCAGGCGAAGTCCTATCCAAAAAGAAAAAATAATCGCCTCATAATAATTGACTCCAATAACCGGTTGATCCTCTTCCCATGAATATTTTGGGAACCGGGTTTTATGTTGCGGATCGAATTGTTCATACAACGCATTCGTCACAGGAAATTTCATAATCGAAAATTCTTTCAGGTTAATTTTATCCTCCTCGTCATCTTCTTCCTGATAGATAAACTTACCCTGTGGCACTGTTACCATTTCACCATATTTTCTAATCTTGGAAAGAGTCACCTGACTGCCATCTTTGGACTCATTAAAGAATCCCTGAAATTCTTTGAGATTCCTGATCGGCTCTAAATCAAAATTATCCAGCAGCGTGTGAATGTTCGCTCCGGCATTATTCAGCACCAGTTCAAATACACTGAACAATATTCTGCTGTCGCGATGCTCTCGCATCAATAATCGATTTAGTAAGGATTGCAAATATTCTGCATCGTTGGTTTTCCAGACATTCTCAACGCGAATCAAGCGACAAGGTTTAAACTGTGGAAGCATTTCCGGGCATTGATATTTTAGCAGCTGGCGTACCAGCAAATCTTGTCCTTCGGGAAGCTCTTTAACCTCTCGCAAGGAGTTACCCGCCAACATCACAGCGCCCTCTTCAATAAAAATATCGAAAAGCTCTTTTCCAGAAACCATACCTGCTAATATTTTAAAAGCTTCGTGCCATTTTGCATCACCACAATTTTCCCTTACGATGCCTTGCCACTCTGATGTTTTGGCAATATGTCTTGCTGCAAAATATTCCTGATAAGAAGGGTGACGAAACTCCCATCGGCGTGGAATCTGCTGAAGAATTCTCTTCCAACAAGGAGCAAGGTCATCGCCTTGCATTAACAGATCAAACTTATCTTTTTCGATGTCGGACTTATCGTACCCCGGCTCCTCTTTTTGATAGCGCTGAACTTTTCCATCCAGCATCTGTTGAAAAGAAATCTCGGCCAATTGATCCATACACTTTTCTAATTCACTTTCATTTTTATCGGATTCCGCTAACAAATGTTTGAACCACTGCGTATATATCTCGGCCCTGTTATTCAATCCTTCCAGCAGTTCACTATTGTCCAGAGTGCGAATCATTTTCAGTAAAATGGGTGTCTTCAATAGTTCCGGCGTAAAAGCAGCAAGCTCCTTTATGGCATTATTTTTTGCGACATCTCCCAGGTAAACACTGCTTTCTTTTGGGTCGAGAGTCTGAAAGGTCATTTGAAAAGCAGCACCTTCGCCACGCTTGATGATCGCATCGGTCGCCAGGGAACCAAATTCAAATTTATTGCTGGTGAGCAAAACAAAATTACTGCGAAAGGCATTGTCTTCTAAAAAAGAATCCACAAAAAAACGAAACCTGTCCTGAGGATGAAGTTGGTCAAAACCATCCAGCAAAAACATAAACTTGCTATAACTGAAAATAGAGTTCAATGTTATTTGAAGCAGGTCTTCATCAAGAATCAAATCTGGGTTTTCCTCTTTCTCTAAAAGAATCACATCAATGATTTCACGATTGACAGATTCACGAAACTGCTGAAACCCGCCACCCTCGGGGACATTTCCCAAATGAAAATAGATGGGGAGGGAATAGATTTTATGGGTCGAGGCATCCAGAAGCGTTTCAAGATAGCGCATGAGGAAGGTGGTCTTGCCCATTCCAGATTCAGCATCCAGCATGAATTTCAAGTTATTCACTTCCAGCAAATCTTCATTGATGATTCTAGGTGCAGGAAAAACTATTTCGAGCAGGCTTTGTCGGTGCGTAATCGGATTAACATCCAACAATATTCTCGGAATCAGAGTTTTATTTCTTCTACCCTTGCCAAGGTTTTCGTCTAACCACGCAGTCACTTTGACCAACTGGTGCTTGCGATAAGTTTCGATCACCCATTCCATTGACTCTTCCAGTCGCTCGGGAGCAACGGGAAGTTCTTCTCCCTTTGATAAGGGAACCAGCCCTTCTATATCATCCATAGCCAAATATTTTTAATCGCTTATAATATTATCGTTTGCCAAATACATTTCAAATTCTACCATATTGTATCCAAGTAATAGATGATTCCTCTGAAAGATGATAACCTGACGCACAATTTTCCATTTTTAACCTTGGTCTTCATTGCATTAAATATAGCGGTTTTTATTTATGGGGCCAATTTGCCTGCTCACCCCAGTGTTCTTTACGCCGACTACGCACTGGTTCCCACGCAATTACTCAACAGCCCTTTTACAACTTATCCTACCGTTTATACATCAATGTTTTTGCATGCTGGCATCTGGCACCTCGGTGGAAACATGCTCTATCTCTGGGTTTTCGGAAACAACATTGAAGACGTATTGGGGAAGTTTCGTTTCGTATTATTTTATTTCGTCTGTGGAACACTCGCCGCATTCGGGCATATCGCCACAGACTTGGACTCAAAAATTCCAATGGTCGGTGCCAGCGGGGCCATCTCTGGTATCTTGGGAGCGTATCTGATTTTATTCCCTTTCGCAAAAATAAAAACTTTTATCTTTCTTGGATTTTTCTGGACGATCGCACGCATTCCCGCAATCCTGTTACTGCTGTTCTGGGTAGGACTGCAAATATGGAACAGCACTTCTTCCGAAGCCGGGGGAACCGCCTGGTTTGCCCATATCGGCGGGTTTGTTGCGGGTGTTCTACTAATTCTTCCCTTTAAAAATTTTGCGAAACGTTGATCTGCATGTTGAACACTATCCTTCTCTCAACTGAGCATCTTCCAACAAACCCAGCAACCGCAAGCGCACAAGGTTCAAAGCGGTTTGTGCGGTGCGTTCTTTATTTTTTATACGGTCATGCGTGTATATATATTTTCCACACCAGGTTCCAGCTGAATCGCTGACCGCTATAAAAGTCAAACCCACCGGTTTTTTCTCACTGCCTCCTGTCGGGCCGGATATTCCCGTCACCGATACTCCTATATCTGCCCCGCTAACCCGTCGAACCCCCTCTGCCATCAACCGGGCTACCGACTCACTGACCGCACCATGTTCGTCAAGCACCTGTTGTTTCACACCCAAGCGGGATACTTTGGCATCATTACTATATACAACGAATCCTTCTTTAAAATAATTGGAGCTCCCCGAAATTTGAGTGAGCAAATGACCGATCAACCCGCCAGTACAAGACTCTGCCGTAGCAACTGTCATGGATTTTTCAGTCAGCAACTGCCCTACTTTACCTTCCAGCGTCTCCTCGTTTTTTCCGTAAATATATTGTCCGATACGATCTCTCAAAGATTGTTCAACCTCATCAAGGGTCGCTTTTTCTCTAGTTTCTGCTATGACAGAAAGTCGAATTCGCACTCCTAGATGTGAGGGCAAAGAAGCCAGAGTTGCCTTTTTCTGCAATGCATCGATAGAACCCACTTTCTCCCACAAATCTGCCTCTGAGATTCCCGTAGTTTTAAGAATGCGATGAGAAAATGTTTGTGACGAATGTTTAGCCAGTTCAGGAGCAATATAGCGTTCGAATAAATGTTTCATCTCATGCGGCACACCCGGCAGGCAAAACAAAACATGTCCGTCTCGCTCAAACCGAAAGCCAGGTGCCGTACCCACCTCATTATAAAGAACCTGACAATTATCTGGGACCTCGCATTGCGATTGAACACTTGCCGGTATCGCCAGGTTCCTTTTACGAAACGTCTCTTCCAGCATCTGGATCACTTTTTCATCGCGATGTAAATTAGATGCAAAAACTTTCGTCAACACCGATTTGGTAATATCATCGTGAGTGATTCCTAATCCACCTGTCAGGATGATCCAGTCAGAGCGCTGCAAAGCCTGTTCGATACATTCTTCCATAATGGAAAAATCATCCCCTATTTTGGTTATGCGCGAAACTCTAGTCCCGGACTCATAAATACGCTCTCCCAGATATTTGGAATTGGTATCTACGATCAAACCACTTATCACCTCATCGCCAATAACCAGAATTTCTGCTGAATTTGAACCGCTAAAAATCATAAGGAATGTATCCGAAATTATTAATTTATGATTTTACGCTTACCCAGGGCCAGGTTCGAGAAAAATAATACAATTTCGAGTTGCGAATCCCTATTTATCATTTACCTGCTACAATATTGCTATCAAAATTTATTGCACTATTTGAAAATGAATGAAAAAGAATTGTTACAGAACTTATTGAGTGAGGACTCTGCCTTGCGGCAAAACGCAACGCAGGCTTTATGGGGCCTTTGGTTCAGTCAGGCAGGGGAAGAAGCAGAATTCCGAATTCGTGAAGGAACGCAACGGATGGATGACCGACAGTATCAAAAAGCCCAGGAGATATTTGAAAATCTCGTGATGGATTGCCCGGAGTTTGCCGAAGCTCACAATAAACTTGCAACGGTATTATATATGCAAGGAAAATATTCCCCATCGATCAAAGAATGCGAAATCACGCTAAAACTCAACGCCAATCACTTTGGTGCCTGGAATGGACATGGCCTCTGCTTATTTCAGCTTGCCCGTTATCCCGAAGCTATCAAAAGTTTCCAAACAGCTTCAATCCTGCAACCGTATGCGGAGTTCAACAAGGTTTATATCGCTAAATGCAGGGGCCAACTGAATTGAGCCAACCTTGAATTCCGAAGCTAAAACACAAAAAACTTATCGATGCGATTTATGGCGAGGTGGATTCGAAGGAGTTCTTTCTTCCGGCGCACAAACGTTTTGCCTGTTCATAGCGATTCGATATTTCAATGCTGGTGAAAATACCAAAGCCTTGATCGCCGCCGCACCCTTTATGGGAATGTTCCTTTCCATGGTGCTATTGCATTATGCGTCTCTGACAAATTGGAAGAAGTCCACCTGGGGTGCCTTGCCATCACTGGTTACAGGAGTTTGCCTTGTTCTTGCGGCATGGACAGAATCCCTTACTCAATTTGCCTGCTTGGTGATTGCGGGCTATATCTGTCGCAGTACTCTGTTGCCTTTTATTACGGATATCTATGGAGATAATTATCCGCCAGACAAACGCGCGGCCTTTTTTTCCAAACCGCTATTGCTTTCAGTAGGGGTTGCTGCTCTTTCTGGTTTTATCGGCTCTTGGTTTCTTGAATCGGACATCAAAAACTATCATTGGATTTTTACGTTCCTCGGATTTTGCGCCATAGCAAAAGCTTTCGCCATTTATTCCATGCCTTCCAAAAATCTCGAGAACACTCCTCACACCCATCCGTTTGGCAATATGAAATATGTCTGGCTGGATAAATCTTTTGGTTATGTTCTGCTGACCTGGTTCATCATGGGTTTTGCCAACCTTTGGACTCTGCCGCTTCGAGTGGATTATATCACCGCTCCAGAATGGGGCATTGAGGGGTCGGCTATTTTTGTAGCGATGATTATTACTGTCATCCCGGAAACCATACGAATGCTTCTCATCCCGTTTTGGGCTTCTCTGTTCGATAAGATGAATTTTGTCTTGCTGCGAATGATTTTGAATCTGCTTTTTGGTTTTGGAGTTCTCTTATTCTTTGTAACGTCGAATCCCTTAATAATTGGCTTGGGGTCGGCTTTGATAGGTGTCGCATTCGCAGGGGGAAGTATTGCCTGGAACCTTTGGGTTACTAAATATGCACCGCCCGGAAAAACAGGAGCCTATATGTCCGTGCATGTCAGCCTCACAGGTATTCGTGGAACTATTGGCCCAATTTTGGGATATTGGACCGTCAACCAAATTGGTACCCAAAATATTGGAATTCTTTCCTTCTCAATGATGCTTTTTGCCACTCTCATGCTCATCCCGGAAATCAAACACGGACGCAAATAAAACACTCCAAGGTGAGTCTTTATAAATAAAGGACTGTTTGCTATAATAGAATGTAAGGATTTTTTCCGCTTAAATATAAATAAACTTTATATTCCCTGACCATGAATCGGAAAAATTTCAGCTTAAAAGATATCCAACTGCTCGGCGATCCTTATTCTCAGGCAGGAAGTCCTGGGGCGGAATCTTTATCACCCATTTTAAATATATTGTGCCTTGGTGTCGTATTTCTTTCATTAAAAGTTATTGCACTTCTTTTCTTGGGTTTCGTACAGTTTGCGAAGATGTATAGTGCCTCTATACCTTGATCCCATTTGAAAAAATTGATATAAATGCGTCTCATATACACTCAGCTAAATTTATTTTCAGGAGGTCGAAATTTTGAATAAGCCCTTGGTCGGAATCTTAATGGGAAGCGACTCAGATTTCCCCATAATGGAAGAGGCCAGCAAGGTTCTTGAGGAATTTAATGTTGCCCATGAAGTATTGGTAACTTCTGCTCACCGGACCCCTGAACGCACCCGAAAATATGTGCAAGGGGCTAAACGAAAAGGCATTCGCATCTTCATTGCCGGAGCCGGTGGTGCCGCTCATCTTGCTGGCGTTGTGGCAGCAGAAAGCACCTTGCCCGTAATTGGTGTCCCCATTAACTCCACCCCTTTAAATGGACTGGACTCCATTTTATCTACGGCACAAATGCCAGGCGGGGTTCCTGTCGCCACGGTAAGCATAGGAAAAGCCGGAGCCAAAAACGCAGGACTCCTTGCAGTTCAAATTCTCGCATTAGCAGACGACAAGCTTGCCAGCCACCTTGTAAAATATAGAAAGCAACAGGCCAAAGCAGTCGAACTAAAAAGTAAAAAGTTGAAAACACCTCATGCCGCAAATTTTAAAGGTTGACCCCAGTTCATGGGAGAACACTCTCTCCGAAACAAAAAAAGTCCTGAATGCAGGGGGGGTTGTAGCTTTTCCCACCGACACGTTTTATGGTCTGGGAGTGAATCCTTATAATAGAATTGCTGTAGATAAAATTTATGAAATAAAAGGTCGTGATCCAGAGAAACCACTCCTTCTACTCATTGACTCCGTTACAAAATTAGAAAATCTTGTTGAAGAACCCTCGGCCGACTGCATCAAACTTATACAGGTTTTCTGGCCAGGACCCTTAACACTTCTTTTTAAGCCTAAACCCTCTTCTATTCACGAGAATATTACAGCAGACTTAATTGGGATAAGGCAACCAGGGAACCCAGTCACCCGAAAGATTTTATCCGCACTGGATCATCCCTTGACTGCGCCCAGTGCAAATATTAGCGGAGGTAATCCGGCAACAACCGCACAACAAGTTCAAGATACCTTTGGCGAAAAGGTTGAACTCATACTGGATGCAGGCGATTGTAAGGGAGGAAAACCCTCTACCCTTATCAATGCCACTGAAACCCCTGCCCGACTCATTCGAGCAGGAGAAATTGACTTTAATAATATCCAGGAATGTTTAAACGGATGTCTGCAAACTCAGGAGTCATTATGATATTCGGCACAGGACTGGACATCATTGAAATAGACAGGATAAAAAACTCTATAAAAAAATACTCGCCAAAATTTGAACAAAAGATATTCACATCCACCGAAATCGATTATTGCCAATCTCAAGGAGACCCCGCCAAACATTTTGCGGCTCGGTTTGCCGTAAAAGAAGCAGTATCGAAATGTCTGGGAACAGGAATTACAGGAGCCTTAGGATTTAAGGATATGGAAGTAATCCATGAAAAAACGGGAAAACCCATATTGATAATGACCGGAAAAGGCAAAGAACTTTTTGATAAGCTTGAGCTTAAATCCATTCACATCTCCATTTCTCACGACAGCACCCACGCAATTGCACATGCCATTGCGGAGCAATAAGCAAACTCTTGAAACCAATTCGGCATTTTCTTGAATACATTCTCGTCCGCATTCTCATGCTAGGGATAACCCCTCTTTCGCAAAAACAAGGGGTCATTTTTGGTAGATGTTTGGGGGCTTTGGTCTTTCGCTTTTCTGGAAAACGGAAGAAAGCAGCTTTCACAAATATGGATATTATGTTTTCTGACAGCTACTCGTCAGACCAGAAAAAACGAGTCGTAAAAAATTCATTTGAAGCTCTCGCTGTTTCCGCTGTGCAAAGTGTTTGGGTCACTATCAATACTGAAGAAAGAGTTCACGGGTTAATAGAAGGAGAACCGAAAGGACTCAATATCCTTAAAAAATGTCTTGAGAAAAAGAAGGGGATATTTTTCCTAACCGCACATTACGGCAACTGGGAAATAATGGGTCTAAACCACGGTTTATTGGGAGTCTGCCCTTTATCTTCTATTGTACGCAAACTGGACAACCCCTATCTGGATACATTCGTAACCAAGTTAAGAACTGCAACCGACAACCAGGTATTTTATCGTGATGATTCACTTTTAAAAATTGTTCGGGAGTTGAAAAATAACAGCAGTGTGGCTGTAATGATGGATCAAAACACAGCAAGGGGCGGCTTGTTCGTAGATTTTTTTGGAGTGAAGGCTTCTACCCCGCGAGCGGTTGCACAACTCAGTTACAGGATGGGGACTCCGGTTCTACCTCTGTTTTGTTTCCCAACAGAAAAGGGGACTTATAAAATTGAATATGGCCCTGAACTCATCCTTGAAAAATCAGAAAACAAAGATCAAGATATTCTAAACTGGACTCAGAAAATGCAAACATTTATAGAATCTGTTATTCGAAAAAACCCCACGCCCTGGATGTGTGGTCATCGACGCTGGAAAACTCGCCCTCCTGAAAAAAAGAAAATTTATTGAGCCTGAATAAGCAATGAAATGTCCCGCCTGCGAAAACGAATTAAGCGAAATGAAAGTTGTGGGTATTCATGTCAAAGTTTGCCATGGTTCCTGCGGGGGGCTTTGGTTTCATCTATCGCAAGTAAAAAATATAGAGCGACTGAAGCCGGGGGCAGGGTCTATCCTTCTTTCAATTGAAAAAGCCGATGGAGTAAAAATCTATCGTGGGGCAGAACACCCCTGCCCTCATTGCAAAACTACATTACTTTATCGACATTTTTATAGCCGCAAATTCGACACAGAGGTCAACCAATGTGCAAAATGTAGCGGATTCTGGATTGATGTGGGCGGGCTTGTCAAAATAATGAATTCACCGCAGGAAGAAAGGAAAGAGCTGCTAGAAAAATATTTCACTGCCATTATGGATGGAAAAATTTCCGGGATGAATCTCGAAAATCAAGATGTAGCCCAAGCAGCAGAATTGATAACCTCAATTTTTCGATTTTTGATACCCGATTTTCAATAAACGCTATCCTTATAATACCCTTACTCTAATTAAACTTATCAAACTAAAATTGCACAAGGAAAGGTGATATAATTTTCCACCCTTACCATTGATGGGTAGAATTTAAATAAAACTGATAAATTTTGTAATCATAAAATGAAACAAGTCCCCCCACTAAAACCTACCGCCCTATGGTCTAAATTAGCTTTCCATACAACCCTACTAGGCGGAATCTACTTTATTTTAATTCTCATCTGCTATCCCGTCTTGATCAATGCTGATATAGAAACTTCTGGAGATGAAACCTATCATTTTCGTCAAATCCTGGAATTTATGGAGGGTAGGTTCTTTTTATACTACGACAATGTAACCTATTCTGGAATTTTGGAAGGACTTGCGGCAATTCCTTTCTTTTGGATTTTTGGTGTGAATTTCATGGCCTTCAAGCTTCCTTCAATTCTATTCTTTGGGTTGTTCATCTGGTCCTCTTTTGTTCTAGCAAGAATGATCCAACCCATGGTGGCATGGATATGGCTAACTCTCCTTCTTTTTCCATCAACGGTGATGGTAAACCACATTCTGACACTCAACTATTGCAATTCCCTGACATTTTTCCTAGCCAACCTGATTCTCATTTATTTTTATAAATATAAAAGAGGTTCTACAAACCCTATACTCAATATCAGCCTGCTCGGCTTCTTTTGCGGACTCTCCATTTATGTTTATGCATATTCCATCATATATATCTTTCCCGTTTTCATACTCATTTGCTTGACCCATCCTAAATGGGAAAGCATTCGTTCTAATATAAATTTTCAAACGGTGAAACAAGCGTTTCAAAATCTTGATTCCAGCAGAGCCATTTTTATTCGCATACTTGATATATTAATTATTTGTTTTTTTATGGCAATCGCCTTTGCCTATACCTTTGGAGGTTTTGGTTTAGATATTGCTGGAGTCACTTTATTGCAAATCAACAATCTTTATACACCTGTCTTTCAATGTCTGGGTTTAATAATAATAAGATTTATAATTTCAAAAAATAGCGTTTTATTTTATAAGGACAAAATAAATTCCTGTTTACAACTAATGGACCCAGAATCAAAAAAGGTGATCTGCTATGGGGGAGCAGGGTTTCTATTGGGAATGTCACCTCGGATAGCAAGCATTCTTTCTGGAGATGTTTCACGAGGAGGCCAGGGACTCGACATGGACTTCTTACCCGCGAAAATGGCTTCTCATGCTGTAACACTTTTCGCAGATGTTGTCCCAGAAAGTCTTGACCTGAATCTCCCCTTTAAAAACCAATTTCAGGAAGGCATCTTGGGCCATGCCTCATTGTGGTACCCCATGCTGGCCTTAGTAATCGCCGGGTTTACTTTACTCGCCACTTTTTCATTCATAAAAAAACATAAATCATCCATTTTAAAAATGATGCGGTTGCGTCAATTAGATTTTCAAGAAGAATTATTTTTCCTTCTTTTTCCAGCCGCTTTGCTTGCATCTCTCATCGTTACCATGAATGGACCCGACATCCATTATTTAGCACCCCTGCACTGGGTTGTGACGCTTTATGTTTCCATTTATTTAATCCATATCAAAAACAAGTCAAAAATGCTTTTTGCTTTGCTACTAATCTCATGGGTCACATTTTATACAATCAATAATCTGAACAATTTTTATACCAAGGGATTGGTCAACAGAGAGGGGATCAATGTAAAAACAAACCCACTCCTTGAGATTATCGAGTTCTGCAAATCAAAAAACCTGTCCTGGATATATACTGGCTATGGGGATACAGGCTCAACTTATATTTTAAGCAAGGGGGGTATTTTCGCAGCAGAACATACTTCATCTGTTCGTGGCAAACGCTGGAAAGCGGAGCTGGCATCACATCAAGATTTTGCAATCCTCTTACAAACCCATCCAGCGGAAGAGTATATAAATTTCCTTCAAGACTCAAAAATTCGCTATCAAAAAAAGCACTGGAAAAATCGTACTTTACTTTGGGAGTTTGAGGGAGACCCCATAGCAATAAACAAGCTACGCAATTTAAAATAATATTCGGAAATTCCAAAACCATTTCATCTCCCACAACACAAAACTCTTTATTTGTCGTGGACAAATAACAATGTTATAAACTCTAAAGATTTACATCCAGCAAAACAGATCAACGAATACTTAGGTAGACATACAGTATTCTCTTTAAAACCTCGAATCTGTTTGCATGAAAAAAGCAAATAACGAAAAACTTTTAGCGGAAATATGAATAAAATTATCCCAGAAAATTCAGGGCAGACATCCGAAGAGTGGAAGGATGGGTTTTTAGACCTCAGAAAACTAAAAATTATTAGATATACTAATAAAAAAAGACTCGATGCTTCCGGATTTTTAAAACAAACAAAAAAGAATGATGTGGTTTGTGATGCTGGCTGTGGTGATCTTACATTGCTCGGCCAATTGAAAACCATGGGATACCAGAATTTGTATGGTTTTGACATTGATGAAGATATTATTAATGCTTCGTCACCCGAATTAAAAAATTCTTTTTCAGAGGTCAAAGTCGGTTCTGCCTGTCAAATTCCTTTCAATGGTGAGTTTTTTGATGCCGTCATTATCTGGGGCATATTGCATCATATCGACCCTCAAGATTATAAAACTGTTTTTAGTGAAGTAACGAGAGTATTAAAACCAAAAGGCAAGTTATTTATTGTAGAGCCTTACCCCTTTATTATGTGGAAAGCCTTATCTGTTATTGCAGGGATTTTAAGTTATTTTGCGCTACCAAATTGCAAAAATATTCACGCAGTACTATCAAGTGAAGACGAACTATTAAAAACTTTTTCTAAAAACCGAAAAGCACTGAAAGATATTATCGCAAAACAATACCGTCAGCTTTGCAGCAAATGGCATACTGGATTCTGGATATTTGGGGGAATTAAAAAATAACTCGATCAATAGTGAATCCAATACATCTCACATAGGAAAAAGGGAAATCGGTCTAGGAGATCAACCTACCTCTATTTCTTTCACCTTTATATTTTATTGTATCCATTGAAATGGAATTCCTTATTCCATTTATTATTTTTCTCGTACAATTCCTGGATATGATATGCCATTCTAATCTTCAAAAGAACGTCAATTTTTGAGCTAACAAAATAGACCAGGAGGCATTTCAATAGTGGTTGAAAAAGCCAAAAAACAAGTTATCATCCTCGGGGCAGGTGCTACGGGCTTATCAGCAGGCCTTAGATTCATTGACAGAGGGCATGATGTAATTATTTTGGAAAAAGCGGAGCAGCCCGGCGGTTTAGCCAAAACAATTACACGCGGTGAATACAGATTAGATATTGGCCCGCATCATCTTTTCAGTCAAAATGAAGAAATCTTAAAGGAAATCATTGGTCTCTTTAAAGAGGATGAACTTGCTATATTCAACCGCGATGCAAGACTATACTTTCATGATCGGTATCTAGATTATCCCCTCACCGCTAAAAATGTATTATTCCATATGGGCTTCAAAAATGCCTTTTTATGTTCCACAAGTTACATTTGGACAATTTTCAAACGTATATTTGTTAAACAGAAAAATGAAGAAACTTTTACGACTTGGATCCAAAACAATTTCGGCAACTATTTATACAAGATTTTTTTCAAGCCCTATACAGAGCAATTTTGGGGAATTCCCTGCGAAGAGCTTTCAATAGACTGCATTCCACTCGCCTCAAAAATGTCTTTTATGAAAACGTTGAAATTGCTATTCGTAAAAAAATTCAACAAAGAAAGTCTATCGGTCGGCGAACGCAATACAACACTAACACTTTATTATCCTAAAAAAGGAGTGGGTGAGATTGTAAAAAAAATGTATGACTCTTTTCTTTCCAAAGGAGGCAGGATTGAACTGAGTTGCAATATTTCAAATATAGCCCGGGTTAACGATGGGTCTTTCATGGTTTATTACCAAACAGAAACAAAAGAAAACATCGAAGCAAGAGCAACTCATATAATTTCGACCATCCCAATCCCCAATCTGGTCCAAATCATGACACCTACTGCCCCAGCAATAATAATCGAAAGTGCCAAAAAACTCGAATATCTATCAACCATCGTTTTATATATTGTTATACCCGACCGCGATGTTTTTGATTGCGCGTATCTTTATTTAGTCGACCGCCCCTACAACAGGGTTAGCAATGTCAATCGTTTTCATCCAGACCTTTGCCCCAAGGATGAAAATATGCTCGCTCTTGAAATCACTTGCCATTTCAACGATAACACTTGGAATAGCAGTGATGAAGAGTTATTCGAATTATGTATCCCTGACCTCGAAGCAGATAAATTTATAACGGCGAGCGAAGTAAAGCAATATTTCTCCATCAGGGTTAAAAGTGCTTATCCATTTTACAAACTAGGTTATCGACAACATTTGGGAGAAATATGTGAATATTTTGAACGGATGCCGAATCTGGTTATAGCCGGTCGCACAGGGGCTTTCAAATATATGGATATCGATCAATGTATGGAGGATACAGCGAACATGGCAAACCGCTTTGACAAAGAGGGTACTATTTAGCAATTGACAGATTGGTTTCAAATCAAATCGCCAGTAATTATTTTATGAATGAGAATAGTAATTTTTCAAAACCAAATTGTGTCTTTTGTGGAAACCCTTTGTCGGTTCCCGTTTTAGCCAATATTTCTGCAAATGGAATTCTTTGCAATCTCTCTGAATGTGCAGATTGTGAGATCGGCATGGTACACCCCTTTCCTTCCGACCAGAAACTTTCGACCTTATATTCCACAGGAAATTACAGAACGGATGGAGGAACTAGATTTAATTTTCTCGTAGAGTATTTAATTTATTTAGGAAGCGTGATTAAACGCAAGCGCATAGAAAAATATTCCAAAAAAGGAAAAATACTCGATGTAGGTTGTGGTCGAGGATTATTTATGGATATTATGCGCCAGGGAGGATGGAAGGTTGAAGGCTCAGAACTCAATAAAGAAACAGCTTCGTATGCCGAGCAAGTATATGACCTGAAGGTTTATCCTGGGAAGATTACCGATCATTCTTTAGCACCCGAAAATTTTGACGCAATTAATGTTTGTGGAGTCCTGGAACACTTAAAAGAACCTGATGAAGTTCTCACAGAGTGCCATAAGCTGTTAAAAAATGACGGGCTTCTGGTTGTTCTCGTGCCGAACATTAGAAGTTTTGAGTTTAAATTTGGCAAGGAAAACTGGTTTCATCTTGACCTTCCCTTTCACTTATTCCATTTTTCCGAGAAAGGACTGGTTCAGTTATTGCAGAAAAAAGGTTTTAAAATAAAAAGAGTAAAAAGATTTCATTTAGAATACAGTCCCTTTGGCTGGCTGCAAACATTATTGAACCTTTCAAAAATCAAATTCAATTTATTCTATGACCTTCTCAAATCTGGAAGCCTCCGAGGAGAAAAAATGGAAGAAGTAAAATCCAAAGATATTCTAGCAACCCTTTTATTACTACCCATCTACTTCCCTTTAGCTTTTATATTTTCCATCCTGGAACCTATACTTTTCCGGCGAGGCGGAATAATCCAAGTATACGCTACCAAGAAAAACCTTAGAACAGACTGAGGTGGAAATCAATTTCGAAGTTTATTTGCAAGACATGGATTGCTTGAGCAGGGAAATAGTGTCCCCTACCCCTTGCTTGATATCCCCCTGAAAAACAAAATTTTCCTCTCCAAGGCGGGTGTTAAGAACTTCATAAGAAAGTTGATTCATAATTTTACTATCCACAAACTCGGTGTTTAATTCTGGAATGAAAGATTGAATCGTATCAACCATTTCTCTCACCGTGGCGTTTAGGGTTACAACATTATATACCCGCCCATCAAACATATCCTTTTTTAGAAAATGGGCAACGGCCCTAATTGCATCGGTCAAATCCAGGTACGGGCGTTTTTGATCGTAGGCGGTTTTCCAAATTGTAAGAGGCTGATCCATTACAGCTTGCCAACAAAATTTATTTATTGCAGTGTGAAACCGCATCCCCGGTGACGTGCCAAAAATAGTACCCAGTCTAAGTATGACGGCACGCAAACCTTCCTCGGAGACTTTCTGTTTAACCAAAGCTTCTTCTTTTAATTTAGTAGCCGCATAAGGACTCTGCGGTTTTAGCTCATCAAGTTTGCAGTTCTCGTCAACTTGCTCTTCCTGTGTTCCATACACACTAGTTGAAGAAATAAGAAACATATTAACACCGGTGGCAACGCACGCTTCAGAAACCCGGAGAGAGGCCGTATAGTTGACATGTTCCACCTGTTCTTGATTATTAAAGCTATTCGTTGCATCAGTAATTGCAGCTAAATGAATTACAGCAACCGCGCCGGAGAATAACGGAATCAAATCTAGTTTCAAAAGATCGCCTTCAATGAAACTGTAAATACCATTGGAAGGTAAATTAAAAAGGGAGGAGTATCGCTGGGTCGTCATATCGTCTACCATGACAATTTCAACATCAGGGAAAAACAAAGGTAATTCTCGGACCAAGCGGGAACCAATATGCCCTAATGCACCGGTCACTATCAATTTCATAAAAAATATTTATCCAGGCAGGATTGATAATATTCTCTCGTCAAACCTAATCCGTTAATTAAATTAACTTGCGGAGACCAATCAAGGGTACTCTTGATCTTTTTGTTGCTAATAATCGCATCACCAATATCAATATTCTTTCGTCCTTGCGGCCAGTCAACAAAATCTACCCGACCTGATCCTATATGCTCCACGGTCAACCTGGCAATTTCAGCAACACTAATGTGCTCATCACTAACAGCAAAAAAGACTTCACCATTCGTCTTTTCATTTTGAGAAGCAAGAATTAGTGCATTGACCGCATCATCGACATAGGTAACGTTTCTTTTCTGTTCTCCCTTACCAAAAACAGTTATCGCTTTATTTTGCAGGGCCAATCCGATAAAAAAATTATTAAAGGTAAACTCGGGACTGTGGATGGATGCTCTAGGTCCAAATACATTTGAAAGCCTTACAACCGTGCCTTGCATGTTATGAGCCTGACAATAAATTAAAACATATTTTTCTGAAACACTTTTATTCGCAGAATAAATATCTCTTGGAAACTCAGGGTGATGTTCATCACTAGGCTCGTAATGTAATTTCCCTAATTGTGTGCTGGTTCCTAAATGAACGAACTTAACATCTGGGTTAAACCGACGAACAGCTTCCAACAAATTTATTACACCCTTACTATTTACATCTAGGTCAATCCATGGTTCTCGCATCGAAAACGAATGTGATGTTGATGATGCACAGTTAAAAATTATATCCTTGCCCGAAACAAATTCAGAAACTTGATCGAAGTTTAAAATATCGTGAAAGGCCAATTCTACAGATTCGCGAATCTTTTGAACATTATATATATTGCCGCCTGACCTGGGATCAAGGTAATCGAAGATCGTAACTTTTGCTCCCAGCTCCACACATTTATGCGCCAGGTTGCTCCCTATAAAGCCAAGACCTCCTGTAATAAGAATTTTTTTATTTTTTAGTTCTGGCAATGGAATATTCATAGGTGGTGGATTCAACGTGCAACAGTTAGTAAAGTTTGTTTTTATGAAATACGCCAGAAATTGGATCATAGCAGAATACCAAAACCTTA
>WASW01072254.1_pt1 | contig 27269 bp, 27 predicted proteins | sample 5698521 | NCBI WGS metagenome assembly WASW01 (sample SAMN11175560, study PRJNA528189) | sponge metagenome | isolation source: marine sponge | host: Leucetta | place: Antarctica: Western Antarctic Peninsula, King George Island | collected 2013-01
GCGCTCAGGCAGGATCCCGAAATCCTGATCGCCCGACTCCGCGGCGCCTGACTGTCAGGCAGCCCTACCTGGGCAGTTACCTAAATTTAGCCAATAATTCCGTTTTTCTGAATATTTACTGGTATAGGTCTGGTTTTTATTAGAAATTGGTGACAAGTTTAAATGTACGCATTTAATTAAACTGAAAAGCGAGAATCGATATTTCCGTCGAAGTTTCTGATACTGACCGGGATTCTCTGCATACTTTGCCTCTTGCTATCCTGCCACTGGACTCTCCAGCATTAAAGCGTGCGCGCTTGATTAAAAACGTTCGTTTGGAAAGTGTGGTCGAACTTTTTACCGATGAAGATACCGGGAGCGGGCAGTTTGAAGTTGAAGATCTGATCACCGAATTTGAGTGGAGTCCCACTGATCCGCCCAATGACTTGATCATGATGCGTAAACTGGCCTATATGCCGAGTTATGATGTTTATAGTTTGCGGATTAACCTGCGTGAGCAGGAAATTGATATTGAGGATCTCAGTTCACTTCAATTGTCGAAAGCCAAGAATAGCGAACTGAGTGAATACATGACGGATTTTACGCGTCCGCTGATCATGCAGATTTATGGCGATGATGAGCTCGACGTTCAAAGTTTTGAAGATGTGATCAAATTGTTTCGGGATCCGGATGTCAAAAAGGCCATTGCAAAAATTCAAGTGATGTCGCAAAAACTGGGTATTAAACCGGAAGACATTCCGAACTTCATGGAAAAGTACGGCGATATTTTCCTGTCGTTGTCTTATTATCGTGAATGCCTAGATTCTATCGAGCCGATTGTTACGGAATTCCTTGAAGGGATGAACGACCTAAAGAAAAACTTCCAGTTCAAAAACGACATGAACCTGATGAATACCATCAAGATGATTGAGTTCACAATCAATGAACGTATGGCCGCGATTACCGGTCGGTTTGAGAATTTTGAACGCGGTACCAAATACATGTGGGATGATATTTCAGCAGAACGGTTTCACAAAGTTGAAAAATTGATTTCGGGGTATCACACTACAATCGGCGGTGTGTTATGCGCGCTGAGCGTAAAAATGAATGCTTGGGCGCGGTTGTTCCCTAATAAGGATGCAGGCGGACCAGGACGGCGGGCCGAGTTTATCATGTCCGAAATGAAGCAGGGCATTGAAAACATTGTTGAAGTGGATGACGCCGGTCCAATGCTTGCGGCGCTTGAAAAAGAAGATTAAGGCGAAAGATAGAACCCTTTTAGGATTGGGTATCCTCGGAGGAAATCTGTCAGATCCATTTTCTGTTTCCCCGGACGTTGCAAAACAGCCGGGCGAAGATATCCAGATCCGCATGAAATCGTCAATGTGTCATCAACGACAGTGCCAGGTGTCTCTTGGGATGGCGACGGCGGTATCACGTCGGCACTCTGGACCTTGATCCGTTCCCCTTTATAGGTGAACCAAACTCCAGGCCATGGCGTGAATGCACGAATTTTTCGTTCCAGTTCTTCCGCGCTTAAGGCCCAGTCAAGAGCTCCTTCAGACTTCTCCAGTTTTTTTGCATAGGTGACCCCCTGATCGGACTGCGGGGTAATTTCGGACGTGCCATCGGCTAACCGACATATCACTGGAACGATCAATTCTGCCCCCAGTTCCGATAGCCGGTCATGAAGATCAGATACGGTCGTGTCAGGATCAATAGGTGTACTCTTACGGAGGAGCACGGGACCCGTATCCAGGCCTTCATCCATCTGCATAATACAGACCCCGCTCTCCCGGTCACCCGCCAGAATAGCTCTGTGAATGGGCGCCGCGCCGCGCCAGCGCGGCAGCATTGATGCATGCACATTGACGCACCCCAAGTGCGGCGATACCAAAATGGATTTAGGTAAAATCAGGCCATAGGCGACAACGACGGCGATATCAGCATCCAATTTTTGAAATTGAGTAATGGCATCCGGGTCTTTGAAGGATGTTGGGGTGCGAACGTCTATACCGTGCTCAAGAGCATAATCATGAACGGCGCAGCGTCGTTCTTTCTGGCCGCGGCCCGCAGGACGGGGGGGCTGGGAATACGCGGCAATAACGGTGTGACCGGCATTGATTAGTGCGGCAAGAATAGGGACTGAAAAATCAGGGCTGCCCATAAAAACGATTCGAAGTGCGGTCTTCATTTATTAGGCCCTGTTCCGTATGACTTACTGCGCTGCCTGCTTCTTGGTTTTGATCAGTTTACGCAGGATCATATTACGCTTTAATGCAGATACGTGATCAACAAACAAAATTCCGTCAAGATGGTCAATCTCGTGTTGTATACAGGTCGCGAGCAGCCCATCAGCATCCAGTTTCTGCGGCGCGTTATCGCGATCAAGATAGGTCACGCGGATGGCTTGCGGACGGACAACGTCGGCATAGTGATCAGGCAGAGACAGGCACCCTTCTTCGTGGCGAAAGTCTTCATCCGAAACCCAGGTGATTTCGGGATTGGCCATGGAAATGGGGTCGCGTTCTTCTTTGTCATCAGTGTCGTTTCCAACATCAACAACAATTACCCGGCAAGATTGTCCGACTTGAGGTGCCGCCAAGCCGATGCCTGGAGCTGCGTACATGCTCTCCAGCATATCATCCATGAGTTGGCAGATTTCGGCGTCGACGCCGGCGACAGGGTCCGCAATAATCTTCAAACGCGGATCGGGGGCAACGATGATTGGCAGGATGGTCATTTGAATACAGTTATGAAAATTTCAGTTTTGGTTGGCCCAGCACATAGGGTTTTTGACCGCCTCCGTCAAGACTGCGTAAGGTTGTGGTGGCGTGCTGGTCTGTATAGTCTTGCCATAAATAACAGGGGGCGGCGGATTATGGCTTGGCAAAGCGCACTGGGAATTATGGTTTTTACGGCCTTGGCATGGGGGCTGAGTGAACAGCGGGCGCAGGTCTCTTGGAAAGTCGTTGTTGCGGGTCTTGGGCTGCAGTTGGTTTTGGCACTTGTATTATTGAAGATATCCTTTGTGCAAACTCTGTTTCTTAACCTCAATGATGTTGTCACAGCATTGCAGGATGCGACCCGGGCCGGGACGTCATTTGTTTTTGGTTATATCGGCGGCGGGCCACTGCCCTTTAAAGAACCTTATCCAGGCGCCAGTTTCTCACTTGCGTTTCAGGCCTTACCCCTAATTCTGGTTGTCAGCGCTCTGTCTGCGCTGTTATTCCACTGGCGCATACTGCCGGCAATTGTCCGCGGATTTGCCTGGGCGCTGGAGAAAACGCTGGGCGTCAGCGGCGCCGGCGGATTTGCCACAGCGGCGAATATTTTTGTCGGCATGGTCGAAGCACCCCTGCTGGTCCGTCCCTATATTGAAAAACTATCGCGCGCCGATCTTTTTATGGTGATGACAGCCGGTATGGCGACTATCGCCGGGACCATGATGGTGCTTTATGCCAGTGTGCTTGGCGGCGCGATCGACAATGCGCTTGGTCATATCCTGACCGCGTCTTTGATCAGTGCACCGGCGGCGATCATGGTCGCCCGACTGATGGTTCCAAGCGCGGAAAGTGATGATCAAACCACGGCAAATTTTGATGTCCCGAACCAGTATGACAGTACCATGGACGCGGTGGCCAAAGGCACTACTGACGGTGTGAAGCTGCTGATCAACGTGATTGCCATGTTGATCGTCATGGTTGCCCTTGTGAGCCTTGTAAATGTGATCCTTGCACAGTTCCCAGACATCGGCGGAAACCCATTGTCCCTGGAAGGAATTTTGGGCTGGATCATGACCCCGGTTGCCTGGTTATTGGGCGTGCCCTTCGAACAGGCAGGGACCGCAGGGCAACTGCTTGGCGTTAAAGTGGTGCTGAACGAATTTATTGCTTATCTGGAGCTGGCAAAAATGGGTGATGATGTGCTCGACCCGCGCGCGCGTATGATCATGGTTTATGCGCTTTGTGGGTTCGCCAATCTTGGCAGTCTTGGCATCATGATTGGTGGTATGCTGTCAATTGCCCCCGAACGGCGCGGAGATATATTGAGCCTCGGTCCAAAATCAATTGTCTCGGGTGTGATCGCAACGGCGTTGACCGGCGCTATGATCGGCCTTTTATATTAACGCCCAAATTACCGCCCAAATTACCGCCCAAATTACCGCCGTGTTTGAACTCGGTAGGTTACCTCAGCATCCCCCTTTGCCGGTACAGAGACGGACCATTTTGCGCGATTGTTTTCTTTGAGATGTGCTGCGTTTTCGTCAAGAATTTTCCAGTCGCCGTTTTGCGCTTCGATAACCTCAACCTGCTGCGGCGTATCGCCGCCGTTAGTGATATGAATACGATCCGCCATCTGAACCGTATTGCGGCCAAGCCCTTCTTTGACAAAATCGGTCTGCACGCGGGTAACGGTAACATCGAACGCCCGGCCAACAGTGATGTTGGCACCAGCCCCAATAGGAAGATCTTTCAAGTGGTCTTCACCAAGGAATTGTGTCCGGCCTTCCGCGTCTTTACCGTAAACACGCGCTATACCGCCTGGTATTGGCTCGCCCGGCCCTGTCGTTTTATCGTTTAAAAAAGTCAGGCGGATCAGCGGGTGTGTCGGGCGCGGTGCGCCGCCGGCAGGTGCGTAAGGGTTGGCCTGTGATTGGCTGATCAAGGTCCGCGTAACGGGGAGGGACAGGGTTTTGAGCAGGGCCACCTGTTTGCTCGATTTATCGTGAAGATTCACTGAATTTGGCAGTGTGTACAAGTGAAACCCGCCAACGGATTGACGCACCGGTGCGCCGCTACCTGCATCCATCATCGGCGCCGCCGATGACAGCATGCGCATCTCTTTTCGTTGTGGACGCGGGGTTTCGGGCGAGCGGCGCTGTACGGTTCCAGCGATGATTTGAATATCGGCTTCATTGATGGAGAGGCCTGAATTATTGTTCAAGGTCGCCCAGGTTTCGAGATTCATAATTTGATTGGTGCCGTTCAATGTCAGCGTATGACTGGCGGACCATGAAAAACCGTTACTGAGATAAGCCAGGCCAAGATCAATGGGGCCATCCATAAAGGTTTCCCCGGAGATGCGGAAAACTGGCTCAGCGCGCATATCGGATGGCAGCGCGGGAAATACGATCCGCCCAGGTGGGTTGATTTCAATCTGATTTCCGATTCGCACAATAAGGCCCTGATCAGCTGAAAGCAGCACCGCGTCGCGGACCGTATCTTCGCCGGTGTCCGGATTGGTTAGTGCAATCTTTACGGCCTTACCGATATGCGCTTCTAAGAGGTCTCGGTGGGACAGATTTTTACCAAGATAACTTTGTTCTCGAACTGATATCTTGCCTTCAGACGTGACCCGCGCGCTGTCAACGATCATCGATGGACTAATACCGGTGATGTTTAAGCTGTTGATTCCCTTCTTTAATTCACCACGTCTCTGGTCATCAATTAGCGCCAGACCGTTATTGTAGAACGTCAGGCGAATGTTCTTTCTACTCTCACTGCCGAGATCCGCCGCCGCCGCGGCATAGTGTGCGGGCAGGGTCAGTGCGGAGATCAATACTGCCGTCATTAACGTCGATTTCATAGAGCTGGCTTTCATTTCGAATAATACGCAGGTGCATCAGTTTGCGTTTCTCCACCGTGTGGGGCAAGTTTCTAATTGGTGAATGTGGCGTTGATAAGGCATATGTACGTTGGAATTTTTAAGATCTGATCCGGGTGTTGTATTGGGGATGTTGGGTGGTTTTGCCGCATTACTTGTTGCCGTGCTTGTAACCTGGGGGCAGGGATTGAAAAAACGTCTCGATGAGATGATCCTTAGCGGCGCGGTATCCCACAAGGCGTTTGATCAAGAACTCGACATCCTGCGCCAGGACGTGCACCGCCTCAGTGTTGATAACGCAACGGCGCAAAGTAAGCTGAGCTCGGAAGAAACAAACCTTCAAGTGGCGCGGGAGACCATTAATGCCCTGGCCGCAGAGCGAAACGGATTATTGCAAAAGTTGAGCGAGGCAGAAAAACAAACCGCTGTTCTACGTACAGAACTTCAAAAAAATCTGGAATCCCATGAAGAGCGCATGCGCGACTTGGCGTTGATGAAAAAGCAGGCGATTGAAGCGGCGAACGCCGGCGCGCTTGATTCTGCCAATAAAATCTCTTCTAAACTGCTGGATGATCACAAGCGTCAAACTGATGAAGCAAAAAAAGATGCAGAGAAGCGGGTCAAGGAAACGACGGAGCAACTGGTCGGGCAGATTACTGAAGTTGGCAAAACCATTCACGCCTTAAACTCCGACGTTGAAACCAATCGCGGGTCCATGGAAACGGTTATGCGGGCGCTCTCCAGTCCGGGCGGCGCTGGGCAGTATTCTGAAATTGGACTTGAAAATACCCTGACCTCATTCGGCCTTGTTAAAGAGCGCGATTTTGCCATCCAGCAGCAGGTTGAAGGTAAACGCCTGCGTCCCGATGCGATGGTCTTCCTGCCTGGTAATACAGTCTTGGTGATCGACAGCAAGGCGTCCAAGTTTTTGCTTGAGCTTGCCGAGGCAGAAACAGAAGAAGGTGAGGCGGCGGCATACACCAGTCTCGGCCGGACCATGAATACCCACCTCAAACAACTGTCCGATAAAAACTATAAAGCAGAAGTGATCTCCGGTTATCAGTCATCTGGCCGTGACGGTGCCAGCCCGCGCGTTGTTAGTGTCATGTATTTGCCCAATGAAGGGGCCATTGAAAAAGTTACGATTGCCGATCCTAAGTTTTTACACAAAGCGGCAAAACTTCAAATTACCATCGCCGGACCAGCTGCGCTGGCCTGCCTGATCGGATTTTCTCGCGTTCAAATTGATGTTGAGCGCCAATCTGCTAATCAGGAGCGCATCGTCGAAGGGGCGCAGAAAATCGTCGAGAGCATCGGCGTAATTGTTGATGAAACCATTGCGGTTGGCAAAGGCCTCAAGTCAGCAACCCAGCATTATAATAAAATGACAGGGTCGATGAACTCACGTTTGCTGCCACGCATCCGCCAGATGACGTCGTTTGGTGTGCAATCCAGTCGGCACAAACAAATTGCTGATCACGTGCCGACCTATTCATTCACCGAACATGAACGCGGCGACTTGATTGAAGGTGAAGCAGAAGAAGTTGACGCGCCGCCGACCTTGGCCAATTTGTCAGATGAGAACTAGTTCCGCTGCGGCAAAATACACTTGTGACGCGTGGATTTAGGGCTACATTAATATCTACGGTTTAATTCACGGCAGCCCAATTAATGCACGGTTTATTCTATTTGGCTGTGGTTACCGGGTATCCAAATAACATTTAGGAAGGACTGCGTTATGGATTTTGTTGGCTCTGTCAGTGCCGCATCGATATTTGCGATTGTATTTGGACTTCTCGGCGTGGTTCTGGTTTTCCTCGGCATTAAAACGGTGCCGCAGGGTACGCAATATACAGTTGAGCGGTTTGGTAAATATATCAAAACCCTGTACCCTGGGCTTCATTTGATTATTCCGATCGTCGACCGCGTTGCCAATCAGCTCAATATGCGTGAAATCGTTCTTGATGTGCCGTCGCAGGAGGTCATCACCAAAGACAATGCCATGGTCCAGGTTGACGGCGTGGTTTTTTATCAAATACTGGACGCCGCCAAGGCCGCCTATGAAGTCAATAATCTTGAACTTGCGATCCTTAACCTGACGATGACCAATATCCGTACCGTCATGGGCTCAATGGACCTGGATCAACTATTGTCGCAGCGCGATAGGATTAACAGCCAGTTGTTGACGGTTGTCGATTCAGCAACCAATCCGTGGGGCGTGAAGGTTGCGCGGATCGAAATTAAAGACATCTCCCCGCCGCGGGACCTGGTCGAGAGTATGGCTCGGCAAATGAAGGCTGAACGCGACAAACGGGCCAACATTCTTGAAGCAGAAGGATTCCGCCAGGCTGAAATTCTGAAAGCAGAAGGTCAAAAACAGGCGGCTATTCTTGATGCGGAAGGCCGCCGCGAAGCCGCGTTTCGGGATGCCGAAGCCCGCGAGCGTGAAGGCGAGGCAGAAGCGAAGGTCACGACCGTGGTGTCGGATGCAATATCAAATGGTAACATTCAGGCGATCAATTATTTCGTCGCGCAAAAATATGTCGACGCCCTGCAAAGCATTGCCTCCGCCCCCAACGAGAAGGTCATCCTGCTGCCTATGGAAACAACAGGCATTCTTGGTTCAATCGCCGGCGTCGCCGAACTGGCCAAAAGCGCGTTTGGCAAAGACGATGGGGATGGTGGCAAAGCGGCGCCGTGGGGGGATAAATAACAATGCTGGCCTATCTTAATGACATGGTGTTCTGGCACTGGTGGATCGCGGCTGTTATTTTGATTGTGCTTGAAGCGTTGGCCCCCGGCGTGATTTTTTTATGGGTTGGCGTCGGCGCCGGTTTAACTGGCCTGATCCTGTTGCTTCAACCGGCACTCGGGTGGGAAATCCAATTTGTCATTTTCAGCGTGCTTTCCGTCATCTCCGGGATTGGTGGCCGAATATGGGTCTCCAGAAACCCGACCGAGTCCGAACAACCTCTGCTCAACCAACGCGGCGAGCAATACGTCGGACGGGTTTTTACCCTGGACGAGCCGATTACCGACGGCATCGGCAAAGTTAAAGTCGACGATTCCATTTGGCGTGTGGTTGGTGACGACGCGGAGGCCGGGAGTAAAATCAAAGTGGTTGGCGTTGAAGGATCATCGTTTCGGGTCGTCGAATTTCGATGATCGCGATGTTTGAATTTTTGCATACCTCTTCCGAAGGATGTGCACTATAGTATGTTGAGAGTACAACATTTGGAGCAAAGTAGTGATCAATAAATTGGTCGAAGAGATTCGAAAATTTTTGATCAACCGTCCACATGTTGCTGTTATCATCCTGATCGCCATTACCTTAATCGGATTTATATCCGGCATTCGGCACTATGTTGATGAGGCAAGAAAACAAGCCGCCTTTGATACCGCCAAGACGTTTCAAGCGTCGATCTCAACCTTGCACCAATATTATGCCACAGTGATTGTACCCAGGGCCCGCGCAGCGGGCGTTGAATTTCAAATCGATTATGATAAGACGCCTGACAAATTGCCATTCCCGGCCACTGTCTCGATTGAGTTTGGAGACGCCCTCAGAGTGCTTAATCCGATCCTGAGCACCAGTTTGTACAGCGATAAGCCGTTTCCGAACAGGCAGGACCGCGTCCTTGATCCGTTTGAAACGGCTTCTCTGAAATTTTTGAAAACTAACCCGGCGGCGGAATACTACCAGATCGATACGGTGAATGGCCATGAGATCGTAAGGTACGCTGCTGCGGTGATCATGAAACAGGTCTGTGCCGATTGTCATAACCGTGCGGAATATGGATTTGAGGGGAAGTGGAAGGAGGGCGACGTCAGAGGCGCACGGCAGGTATCCTTGCCGGTTCCCAATATCATGCCGATTGTTGACCAAGCCACGACCTCGGCCATCATTCTCGCCATTGTCGCCTCTTGCCTGGGCGGATTATTGGTTTGGCCTGTCGTCGGACGACTATACTCAGCGCTGCAGACCTCCGAAAATTTGTCCGCGCAACTTAATGACAAAAATATTGAACTTGAGGCTGCCAGTCAGGCAAAAAGCGACTTTCTTGCGGCGATTAGCCATGATTTGAGATCACCAATGACAGCGATTCTGGGGTTTTCATCTTTGCTGGGACGGGATGATAAAAGCCGATCATTGGAAGAGAAAGCCAAGACCTACGCAAGCTATATCCATGAAAGCGGGACCAGTTTACAGGCGCTTATCGATCAATTGCTGGAGATGTCGAGTATCGAGGCGGGCCACTGGACCATCGCAGTTAATGAAATTGATCTGAATGACCTTTTATCAACCACACTTCCGCCGCTTGAGAATAATTTGAAAGACACTGGCATCCGTTTAAGCGCTGGGTCAGCGGAGGGACTACCCCGTCTTTGCGCTGATGCGCGCGCACTGCTGCGAATCATTAACAACCTTGTGGAAAATTCGGCAAAATACAGTGAAGGATCAAAGATCGATGTCACTTTTTCCCAAGATAATGAGGGCGCCATACTGCTTACTGTCGCGGATGACGGAAAAGGAATTGCACCAGCGCGGCGCGGTGACGCCCAGCAAGCGGGTTTTCAAGGTGATGCGGACTCCGCGCAACCCAGCCAGGGTTATGGAATTGGCCTGTGGTCTGTGACCTTGTTGGCCAAAATGCATGATGCGGTTGTGGAAATTGACGAATCAGTGGAACTCGGCGGATGCCGTGTTACCGTTAAATTCCCGGTCAAGAGGACGATTACGGGATAACAACATCGGTTGCTAATCTTAAATCATACGGGCCGCCGCGCCTTCAGCGCAGCACTTAATGTTCCGTCATCAAGATAATCAAGCTCTCCACCAATGGGCACTCCGTGCGCGAGACCCGAGATGATGACATTGGCGCCTGCCAGGCGGTCTGCGATGTAATGGGCTGTGGTCTGGCCGTCAACGGTGGCGTTGGTCGCAAGAATGACCTCGGTAACACTGTCAATGCTGGCGCGCTGAACGAGTTTCGGGATGTTCAGATCTTCCGGGCCAACGCCGTCGAGGGCTGACAGGGTGCCGCCCAGAATATGGTAACGCCCGCGATAGGACGCTGTACGCTCCAGCGCCCAGAGGTCGGCAACATCCTCAATAACACACAGAAGTTTATCATCGCGGCGCGGGTCGATACAAAGTTTACAAGGGTCCGTCATGTCGACGTTGCCGCAAGTTGAGCAGGTTTTGATCGCGTCGGCGGCGCTGGCCATTGATTTTGCCAATGGTTCCATCAGTGTTTCTTTGCGTTTGATCAACGCCAATGCGGCGCGCCGGGCTGAGCGCGGACCAAGACCCGGCAATTTAGAGAGTAACGTGATCAGGCGTTCAATTTCTTCGGAAACCATGCCGGGTAAAATGCCTGATTAAAATGGAAGTTGCATGCCTGGCGGCAACTGCAGGCCACCCGTGAGTTCTGACATCTTTTCGCGCATTTCTGCATCAACCTTTGATTTTGCATCGTTAAAGGCGGCGAGAATCAGGTCCTCGAGAACCGTGGCATCGTCCGGCGTAACCAGAGACGGGTCGATTTTCAGTTTAACAGCTTCGCCCTTGCCGTTCAGAGTGACCTGACACATGCCGGCGGCGGAAGACCCTGTAACTTCGACGGATTGCAGGTTTTCTTGCATTTCCGTCATTTTCGATTGCATTTCTTGCGCCTGTTTCATCATGCCGGCGAGATTTTTCATTGCGGTTCTCTCTGTATTGGGGTGTTCGTAGTGACAGGGGATGTATATAACATTGTTCTTATGAGCTTGCAGCACCAAAACCTATTTGTCTTTGATATTGAAACGGTCCCGGATACGGACGCGGTGCCAAACCTGACCGGATTTGACGAGCCAAACGTCGAAGCGCGGCGGGCCGAGATGGATCGTTATCATCTGGAGATAACAGATGGGCGCAACAGCTTCCCGCGTCAACCGTTTCATAAGGTCGTTGCCATCAGTTTTTTGGAGGCGGAGATTGAACGCGAAGGATCAAACGAGGTTTATTTTCTGAAGGAACTGCGGACCGGCGGTGAAGCCGGGTTTAACGAAAAACAATTGCTGCAGGGTTTTTTCCAGTATTTTGAACGCCTGCGTCCAAGGCTGGTCAGTTTTAACGGCCGTGGGTTTGATTTGCCGGTGCTCAAATACCGCGCCATGGTACATGGCATTTCGTCTCCATGGCTGCATCAGGCCGGTGATAAGTGGAACAGTTATTCATCGCGCTATTCGGCGGATTGGCACTGTGATCTGATGGACCAGCTGTCTGACTATGGGGCGTCGGCCCGGGTCAAATTGAATGAGGTCTGTTCGGTTCTCGGATTGCCCGGAAAATTCGGCGTTGATGGATCGAAAGTCGCCGAAATGATTGATGGCGGGGAAGTCGATGCGGTACGCGAATATTGCGAAACTGATGTCCTGAATACTTATCTCGTTTATCTCAGAACCATGCAGCATCGCGGTATGATGAACATGGAAGGTCATGACCGGGCCGTTGCCGATATCATCTCTATGATCAAGAACGAGGGCGTGACTCGCCCGCATTTGATGGAGTTCATGAACGCCTGGGGCGAGGCCTGCAAAAATAAATTCTTGCTGGCGGACCGGTAACCCACTGCACTTGTTTCACATAGCGTTTTTGCGCTCGTGACTGGGCGGATAACCAAATGTATTGCGATAACATTTGGTGAAATGGGAATGTGAGACAAATCCCGAAGCGACGGCAATCTCAATAATCGTCAGGGACGTCTGCAATAATAGCTGGCGGCTGTGATTCAGCCTGAGGTGCTGGTAATACCCCATTGGCGAACGGCTGGTGTAATTAAGAAATAAGCGCTGCAACTGGCGTTGGGTAATTTTGATCTGGTCGGCAATTTCGCCCGGCGTCAGGGGTTGTTCGAGATTCTGCTCCATCAGGTCAATGGCGCCGGCAACTTTTTTTGATTTGATCCGGAGGCCAAGCTTTTTGGTATTACTCTGGTGGTCCATGGAATTGCGGACTCGGTCATGCTGCAATTGATTGGCAATGGATGAGGCGATTTTGCCGCCATGGTCGATGGCGACAAGATGACTGAACATGTCGATCGCGGATGTCCCGCCAGAACAGGTATAGAGGCCCTGATCGATTTCAAACAAACCGTCTGAAATATTTAAATCGATAAAATCTTCACGCAGGCTGGCAAGGTTTTCACTATGAATGGTGCACCGCCGCTCGCCAATAATACCGGCCTTTGCGAGAATATAAGTGCCGGTACTGGTCGCGCCGAGACCAATGCTGTGACGTTTGAGATCACGTATCCAGGCAAGCGTTCTCGGATCGCACTGCCGTTCCGGATGAAACCCGGCGCAGACGAACAGGATATCCAGATCTTCGTCCATCGAAACTGGGCTGTCAGGGGCGATTGTCACGCCGCTTGCCGACACCACGGCACCGCCGTCGATCGAATATACCCGCCAGCCAAAATACAGCTGACCAAGAAACCGATTGGCAGTTCGGAGAACATCCAGGGCGTTAAACAGACAAACCGGCGAAAAATCGGGTACCAACAGAAAACCGATTTTTTTTACGGTCTGGTCGTTCGCTTTGGGCGTACCTGTTTCGGTAATGTGATCCATAACCAAAACAATAAGTCGGATCGTTCAAAAGGCAAGAATCAGAATTGTGAGGGGGTTACAGACTGTTCGGGCAGATCACAACCGTGTTGACTTCAGAGGTTACTTTTGCCATTTCTGGAGTCCATTTCGTACAATAGTATGCTAGGTGGCTATTAATGAGAAAAATTTGTGTTTAGCGCTGACGGATACCGATCTGAATTGCGTGAAATTCCCGTTGATCAGACCGATACGGTGGGATGCCAAGCCTGTCTCAACCTGTGGCAAACGGTTCGAGGTGAGGTGTTTGCACCCAGCTGGCCAGCGTTTGATTTGTTGCAACTGCCGAGTGATGTTGTGCCCTTTATTAGCGTCGTTGATGTTCAATTTGAGCCGCTTGATTTCAAATATCGCTACTGGGGCACGGGGCATGTTCAATTAAAGAACGAAGAACGGACGGGCATTCTGGTGAGCGAGATAATGCCCGAAGAACGGGCCGAACTTAATTATGTTGAATACAGTATGGTATTTGAAACGCGGCAGCCCAAGGCGTTTGCACATAACCGCCGAACCAAGGATAATTCTTTCCCGCTCGCGCACTTGAATCTTCGTTTGCCCTTGTCAGATGATGGCCAACGCGATGATAAAATTGTGACCTATTCAAGCCATGAAGTTGAAGCGCTTAAATGGGTTGGCTGATCTCAGCGCAGAAAGTCCCCTTCGATGCCCTCAATCTTGATTGTTTGTTGTACGGCGGTCCGAGCCAGAGTTGAGTCCAGAAGGGGTCCGATGCGCGGCAGGGTCTTTGGTGCCCGGTCGAGAAAAAATGCCCAGCGTGAGACCATAAGCAGATAAACATCCGCGGCGCTTGGTTGATCACCAAGCAAGAAGGGGCCATCGCCCATCGTTGTATCAATGATATCAAACCAGTTCTGAATGCGCTCTTTAGCCGCCTGTTTAACACCGGCGACATTGTCCGGGTCGGTTGAATAACGCTCGGTATAAAAATAGATCAGAACATCGGGCTGGATGGAATTGGTCAGGAACATCATCCATTTGTAGAATGCCGCGCGCTCTGGAGTGCCAATTTCCGGGGCCATTTTCATCTCAGGGTGACGGTCACACAGGTGCAGGCAGATGGCGGCGGATTCGAACATCACCAATCCGTCATCTTCCAGTGCCGGAATACGTCCGGCTGGGTTCAGCGCCAGATAATCAGCCTCCTTGTGAGCGCCGTTGTTCCGATCAATCAATTTTAGTTGATGCTCGGCACCGGCCTCATTAAGCAGAACATGGGGCGCGAAACTGGCATTGCCGGGAAAATAATGAAGTCTGTACATAATTAGTCTTCTTCCAGGAGTTCAGGGTTTCGTAGCGGCGGCAGGTCGGCTTCACTGATTTTTTGGACGTTTTCAAGTGTCGCACCAGGAAATGTATCGAGCACGGCCTTAACAAGAGGTAAGGTTTTGGCTTCGGCGATCAGTGCGTCAGTTTCGATCAGTTTTTTTTCGTGAAGGGTTGCCTGGCCTGTTTCCGAAGAAACGGACACCATCCAGCGGGTATCTGTATTCTCATTCAGAAATCCAGCCAATCGCCCGGCAAGGTCACGCGGTGCATTTGGACCTGGATTAAATTCGATCCGGCCAACTTCAAAGTGCACGATCCTGACATCAGATACCAGATGGGTGCGCAGCATGGCCTCGCGGTGCTCATCGGCCAAGGCCAGAACGTCTTCAAAGGTTTGCGGCATTGGTTGCGATTGCTCAATTATCTCGGCAACCGGCGCCTGATCCGGAGTGGGTTCGGGGTCATAGGACGGTGCAACCGCCGTCGCTGCAGACGGACCGCCCCCGTTTCCTCCAGTAGATTGTGGTTGGGGAGTGGCTTGAGGCGCCGGTTGGGACGACTGAACTGGAGGCTGAGCGGCTTGACTTGCGGGCGCGGCGTTTCCACCATCGACAACCATACGAACGGCTTCATCCGGGGTTGGTAAATTCGCCGTATAGGCCAATCGGACCAATACCATTTCTGCCGCTTGTTTAGGCGACGGTGCAACGCGGACCTCGCCAAGTCCTTTCAGCAGAATTTGCCATGTTCTTGCGAGAGACGCCATGGACAGCAGTCCGGCCATCTCTTTGCCTTTGGTCCGTTCGATTTCCGGAATGGTCACACCATCAGCGACTGTTGGGATAACTTTAATACGGGTCAGAAAGTGGACTATTTCCAGCATGTCTTCAAATACTGCCAGCGGATCAGCACCATCTCGATATTGCTGATCAAATAGCTTCAGTGCAACGGCAATATCGCCGGAGAGCGTGGCCTCTATGAGCATGAACGTCTGAGAGCGATCCGCCAGCCCGAGCATTTCGCGCACCGTCGTCTCGGCGATCTCGCCTTCGGTTTGAGAGATGGCCTGATCCAGCAGGCTGAGGCCGTCACGCACCGAGCCGTCGGCGGCGCGTGCAATCAGATGCAGGGCCGCGTCCGCAATCGCTGCGCCTTCGTTGGCGACTATACGAGTGAAATGTCCGCTGAGTGTTTCCACGTCAACGCGGCTGAGATCAAACCGCTGGCACCGGCTGAGCACAGTGACCGGAACTTTTCGGATCTCCGTGGTGGCGAAGACGAACTTTACATGTTCCGGCGGCTCTTCCAGTGTCTTGAGAAGCGCATTAAAGGCGTTCTTTGAGAGCATGTGCACTTCATCGATGATGTAGACTTTATAACGCGCTGACGTCGGCCGGTAGCGGACGCCTTCGATCAGTTCGCGGATATCGTCAACACCCGTTCGGCTGGCTGCATCCATCTCAAGCACATCAACGTGCCGATCTTTTGAAATGGCCAGACAATGTTCGCATTGGCCGCAGGGTTCGGTTGTCGGCTCGCCTGTGCCGTCGGGGCCAATGCAGTTGAGTGCCCGGGCAATGATCCGCGCGGTGGTGGTTTTACCAATGCCGCGGACACCAGTCAGTATAAAGGCATGGGCTAGGCGACCAGACGAGAAGGCATTGGACAGCGTGCGGACAAGAACATCCTGACCGATCAGGCCGGAGAACGTTGTCGGACGATATTTACGGGCAAGGACCTGATAAACGGCGGGGTCAGAACCTTCCGTCTGCTGGGGCAAAACTGAAGCGCCGTCTTCGGTCATATACTCTCTAACGCCTATCTGGAAAAAGCAGAATGAGAAATAAAAAGGTGGAGGTTGGACACCGACCCAGGTCGAAACTCGTTACGGCTGCTTCCTTCCGGATCTGACCGGGTTGGCGAGGAACCTGTCCGGGCCAACCTCCGGGGCGGAGTATATCAAGAGGCACCGGAGACTCCAATACAATCGAAAGGTTCGATGACATTTTTATAGGTTTAGGTCTCGAAAATCTCTGTCATCAGGTCGATCAGTGCGATTCCCTCGAACGGTTTGATCAGGCCGTAATTAGCGCCAATTTTTTTCGCCGCGAGAATTGTCTTCTCTGCGCTCATGTTTTTGTATCCACCGGTGACGGCAATAATGGGAACATCGTTGTCGGTTTCGCGGATCTTGATAATGCCATCGATCCCGCCGGTGCCGGCCATAAATATATCAGTAATGACCAGATCGAAGATCTTCGGGCGGAACCCCATAAGGCCGGTTTCCATATCGAGGGCCATTGTCGGGTGATGGCCCAATTCATCGATGGCCGCGGTAATTTTCGCGGCGGTCTGTCCGTCGTTTTCAACAACCAATATGCGCTTTTTCCTCGCCATAGTGCCTAGTTCCGTTCGGCTTTACGGCGCTCTTCTACGATAATGACACCGTCCGCCCCACCAGACAGAAGGGTTGCAGCGGGAAACCAGTCGTCTTCAAATTCAAAATGTCCGTCTATGGCTGCAACCAGATGCAGTTCCGCCGTCGATTCGGGTGGGATTTCAATCGACGAGACGCAGGTTTCATTCTGCCGCTCACCGCCTATGGTCAGGCGGATCACCGCCATAGAGCGTAAAAACCGGGCCGCATTAAAGGTATGGGCCTTTTGATCACGGTTGCGAATGCGAAAGACATAAGGCCAGCCTTGTGTCATTTGCACAATCATCGGCTCAAACTCATTATTACGAATGCGCATGTTCACTTTGGGAACGCGGGTCCAGTTGACCTTTTTTAAGGCCTTAGGGGATACCACGGAACATTCCTGATCGTTAAAATCGGGCAATACGTCCGACAGGGACGGCAACGATGTAAAGCCGGGGAATGATGGAAGAGATTGCATGCTGCCCGGTAGGAACGAGCAGCCCCCAAGCGCCAGCATGGCAAGAGTGACGGCACGTTGGCGGTGTTTCCAAATTTGTTTCACGTCACTGGTACAACTTTATTTCCTGTCCCTGCGGAATTGTATAACACGAAATCTGGTAGTGCGACCATTTTTTCGCGCGATATACGGGGTGGTATCGTAAGTACCGTCGCTGGTTCGTATATGTTGCCTGTCCCCGTGCGCTGTGCCAGTTTGCCGCGATGAAACATCACATCAGATACACGGGCGGCGACCTCGACCGGGCAAATGAGCGTCGCAAGGACGCGGCGTGGATAACGGCGCAATTGAAAAGTCCAGACAGTCATATATTTCCCTTATGGCAGGACCTCAATTTAATCGATGGTCTTGATCTGGTGAGCCCTCAACAGGGCGCGCCGAAAGCTGTTATTTTCAGTGCAGTGGACGCAGGGCATCTTGTCGACGGAGCGAATGAAGTTGTATTCCTTGGGCTTAGGCAGGGCCGGGCGGTTTTTTGTGCCGATTTACCGCATGGTGATGAAGAGAGTGCCCACGCGTCAGCCGGGCGCGGGCAGTTTATCGATCTGCGCCAGGCCGGGCCGGTTATCAATGCTAATGATGCCGCCTTATTGGCCTATGCAAGGGGCCTTTTGTACTGGCATCGCCAACACAAGTATTGCGGCCGCTGCGGCGCGGAAACCCGCTCACACGACGGCGGGCACATGAGGATGTGCAGTAATTCCGATTGCGCCCACCCGACGTTCCCGCGCACCGATCCGGCGGTCATTATGTTGGTCGAAAGCCGTCCCGTGATGGGTCCGCCGCCCCGCTGCCTGCTCGGTAACCACTCCAAATGGGCGATAGGAAACTTCTCGACTCTGGCGGGGTTTGTTGAGCCCGGCGAAACGCTGGAAGAGGCGGTTATTCGGGAAGTTGGTGAGGAAGTAGGAGTGGTGGTTGAGAACGTTCGGTATCAGGCCTCACAACCCTGGCCGTTCCCATCGTCAATCATGCTCGGATATTGGGCCACAGCCGTGACCGAAGAGATCAATATCGACGACGACGAAATTCAGGACGCGCAATGGTTTACGGCGGAGGAGATCCGGGGTTTTGGCGACTGGGGGGATATGGATTTTCCAAATCGGTTACCAAGAAAAGACTCGATTTCGCGCTATTTGATCGATACTTGGCTCGAAAAAGTAACCGACTGAACCGGTTCATTTTTCCGAAATTACCAGTTTCGCGCCAAAAAACACCAACCAGACACCGGCGATCCGCTCGATATACAATTTGGCGGCAAGATATTTACGCTGCGCAATTTTTGAGGAAAATACGGTCGCCATCAAGGCGTACCAGCCAAATTCAATCACAAAAACGATGCCAAGAGAGGTGATTTTTACCCACATCGGAGCGCCCGGCGATAACATAGTGATAAAAACACTGCCGAAAAATACGGCGGCTTTGGGGTTGAGCATCTGAATCATAATGGCTGAAAAAAAAGGTTTCAGCGCCGATGATCCGGCCAGAGGTCCCGATGCCATATAAAAAGGTTTTGATGCTCCGCGCCAAATTTGACCCCCGAGATAAACCAGATACAGCCCGCCAAAAATTTTGAGCGCCGTATAAGCCCAGGCGGCGGTTTGCAACAGAACACTGATCCCGAGAAAAACCAGGGTTACCCATATAAGGGAGCCAATGGTGATGCCGAGGGCGGTCGACAGGCCGGATAGTAGCGATTCGGAAATGGATTTTTGCGTAACCAAAATAAAGGCAGGCCCTGGACTGACAGCGACAAATACCAATGCCAAAGCAATTGCCGCCAGTTCGGCCCCGTAGTTCATTTTAATCCCTTATTGTTAGTCGCCTTGTTAGTCGCCTTGTTAGTCGTCGTGGGTGCCCATTTGTTCAAGGCGGTATTTATGGGCTGGGTAGGTGCCCAGCATGTCGACGGAATGGGTGAAGAATTGCAACTCATCAAGCGCATTTTTTAGACCCTGATCGTCCGGGTGCCCTTCCACATCGGCATAAAACTGCGCCGCGACAAAATCGCCGCGCAGGTAACTTTCCAGTTTCGTCATATTAACGCCGTTGGTGGCAAAACCGCCCATGGCTTTATACAGCGCCGCCGGAATGCTTTGAACGCGGAAGACAAACGTTGTCATCAGATTTGGCGTCGACGGGTCAGGGATTTTCGGCGCGCGCGCCATAATCAGGAACCGAGTTGTATTATGATCGGCGTCTTCAAGATATTCAGCCAGATTATTAAGTCCGTACAGTTTGCCGGCCAACCGGGTGCTGATAGAAGCCTGTGTTTTATCCCCCCATTTCGCCACATCTGCGGCCGCTCCCGCAGTGTCCACATGAACCACCGGCTCGAGACCGTTCTCGCTGATAAATTTTGAACATTGAGGCAGTGCGTGGATATGGCTGTGAACATGGGTAATATCAGCCAGCGTTGCGCCGGGCACGGCAAACAGGTGAAAATTGATCCGCAGGAAATATTCGCCAATGATATGAAGGCCAGAATCAGGCAATAGATGATGAATATCGGCAACCCGTCCGGCGACAGAGTTTTCAATTGGAATCATGCCAAGCTCCGCCCGCCCATCGCGAACAGCGGCAAAGGCTTCGGAAAATGTTCTGCACGGCAATGGTGTCAGATCAGGATAAACATCCCGGCAGGCCATGTCGGAATTGGCGCCAAGGGAGCCCTGAAACGATATCATTTTTGTTATGTCTGACATAAACAGATCCTGATTGGTAAAAAGGGTCAGGCCAGCAACTGGCGGGCCCTATCCAGATCGGCGGGAGTATCAACGCCGAACGGAACGGTGTCAACGAGGGCGGCATCGATACGCATACCGTTTTCAAGGGCGCGTAGCTGTTCCAGTTTTTCGCGCTGTTCCAGAACACCCGGCGGCAACGCCACAAACCGCTCCAGTGCGCAGCGGCGATAGGCGTAGAGGCCAATGTGGTAATACCCCACCGGCATCACGGCGCGCGTAAAATAAAGTGCCCGGCCAATGGTTGCCCCAGGCGTATAGCCAATAACAGCGGTCGGGATATTCGGGTTGGACCGCTCGTCATCGTCGGCGAAATTGGCAACCAGCGTAGAAATATCGACATCCGGATCAATCAAGGGGTCAAATACAGCGCGGATGATTGCGGGATCAATCGTTGGCAGGTCACCTTGGACATTGATAACGCAGTCATGGATGCCGTCCGGATCGACGATCCCGAGAGCTTCAAAAATGCGGTCTGATCCCGACGGATGATCGGGGTCGGTCATCACCGCCTGTCCACCCGCATCACTTATGACATCGGCAATTCCCCGGTCACCGCAGGCCACAACAACCGGGCCAAGGTCCGCTTCCATGGCGCGGTGCAGGCAGTGTACAATCATCGGAACGCCATTGATATCCGCCAGTGGTTTGTCGGGCAGGCGCTGGCTTGCAAGGCGCGCCGGGATCAGGATGATCGGGTTATTTGGTTTTGTCATTCTCGGACAATACCCAGCCAATTGGGATTTGGAAAACCTAAACATTGCGCCGAAGGGTACATATGGTTAAGTTTCGCTCAGATTTTCGGAGGAAGTTTCCATGCATTTTTCTTGGTCGGCAAAAATTGGGTTTGGTCTTTTGATCGCGATCTGGGTTGCGTTCGTAGCCAACATGGTTGGCAACTATCTGGTTGATGTCGAACCTTTAGAAAAGTCGGCCTATCAGGTCATTTCTGAAGAAGACATGGCGAAAGCCGCTGTTAAAGAGGAGGCGCCTGTTTCAGGCGGTGCACTCGCGCTTTTGGCATCGGCCGACGTTGACCGCGGGAAGAAAGTATTTAAAAAATGCAAGGCCTGCCACAATGCGAATGAGGGTGGGAAACACAAACTTGGCCCCAATCTCTGGGACGTGGTTGGCCGTGCAAAAGGCTCGTCAGGCGGTTTCAGTTATTCCGGTGCGATGGCAAACAAAGCCGGCGATTGGAGCTATGCGGATCTGGATACGTTCCTGACCAATCCAAAAAGCCTGATTGAAGGCACCAAAATGAACTTCAAGGGTATTTCCAAGGTCACCGACCGCGCAGCGCTAATCGTTTATTTGCGCTCATTAAGCGCTGCACCAAAACCACTGCCGTGATCGTTTCAACGTGAAATTCGATAATCTGGACGCTAGATTTCTTGATCCCTATCTGAGCCTCGCCAATCAGTTGGCTGATGCTGTGCGTCCAGTGTCGATGTACTATTTTCGTACCCCGCTCGTGGTTGATTATAAATCGGACCAAAGCCCGGTCAGTATCGCTGATCGCTCAGCCGAAACAACGATGCGTTCGATGATTGAGACAGCCCATCCGGATCACGGTATTGTCGGCGAAGAGTTTGGCAGCAAGGATGAAAACGCTGAATTCGTCTGGGTTCTCGATCCGATTGACGGGACCTTGGCTTTTGTTACTGGAAAACCTCTGTTTGGAACATTGATCGCTCTTTTGCATAATGGTGTTCCGATTATCGGCATTATTGATATGCCGGCGTTGTCAGAGCGCTGGGTCGGCGCGGCCGGGCGCAAAACTCTGTATCAGGGAAAACCTGCAACCGTGCGTCCGTGCAACGATCTATCGAAGGCCTGGATTTCTGCGACCTCACCACACATGTTCAGTGATAAAAATTTCCCACGCTTTGAGCATCTTCGGCATTCATCCGAGCGCGCGCTTTATGGTTCAGACTGTTACGCCTATGGCCAATTGGCCAGCGGCTGGACGGATATTGTCTGCGAAGACACCATGCAGCCCTATGATTTTGCCGCCATTGTTCCCGTTATTGAAGGCGCCGGTGGCGTGATGACTGATTGGCAGGGCAAGGCGCTTAATTTAAAATCGGATGGTACGGTGCTGGCGAGTTGTAACCAAGCGCTGCATGAACTGGCCGTAGCTGCCTTAAAATAGCCGCCATATAAACGCCCTAATTAAACAATGGAATAATCACAATTTTGGCACAATTTATCGGCATAACTTGATCCGGGACCGCTGGCGTTCCACTATCTATTTGTATGCCAAGTATTTGTGATCAAAAGGGAAGATTTATGCGTTATATTGCCGCCGCCATTACGGTTCTCTCTTTATGGGCGTTTCCACTACAGGCCGCCGAGGTCAAACCAGCGCACGGCATTGCAATGCACGGCGATCTCAAATACGGCCCGGACTTTAAACATTTTGACTACGTCAACCCGAAAGCCCCGAAGGGCGGCAATGTGCGGCTCGGGGCGCAGGGTTCGTTCGATACATTTAACAGTTTTATCATCAAAGGCAGCCCGGCGGCGGGGTTGGGGTTTCTGTATGATAATCTGATGGCCGGGTCGGCGGACGAAGCGTTTAGTTATTACGGACAACTGGCAGAAACGGTTCAGGTCCCGGAAGACCGCTCCTGGGTTGCGTTTACGCTCCGCAAGGAAGCTGTTTGGCACGACGGCAAACCGGTGACGGCCGATGATGTGATTTGGACATTTAATACGTTGATCGAAAAAGGCACGCTATTTTACCGCTATTATTACGGCAGCGTTGCCGAAGTGATCAAAACCGGCGAACGGTCTGTTCGGTTTAATTTTAAATCCGGCGAAAACCGCGAACTGCCGCTGATCATTGGACAACTGACGGTTCTGCCAAAACATTATTGGGAAGGGCGTGATTTCTCGAAAACCACACTGAAAGTTCCTATTGGCAGTGGTCCGTACAAAGTTGAAAAGTTTGAGGCAGGCCGTTCAATAACGCTAAAACGTATAAAAAACTGGTGGGGCGAAAATCTTCCCATCAACAAAGGTCAATATAACTTCGACCAAATTCGCTATGACTACTACCGCGATGGTACGATTGCGCTGGAAGCCTTCAAGGCCGGGGAATTTGATTACCGGGCTGAAAACCAGTCAAAAGCCTGGGCGACCGCCTATAAAATTCCCAATGTTGATAAAGGCCTTATCAAACTCGAGCAGATCACCCACAATCGATCATCTGGAATGCAGGGTTTTGTGTTTAATACCCGCCGCGATATCTTTAAAGAGCGCGATGTCAGGAAAGCGATAGCCTACGGGTTCGATTTTGATTGGTCGAACAAGAACTTATTTTACGGGCAGTATTCGCGCACCCGAAGTTATTTTGACAATTCCGAACTGGCGGCAACGGGGCTACCGGGGCCGGGGGAACTGGCCATGCTGGAGCCCTATAGGGGCCGTATTCCGGATGAGGTGTTCACCACCGAATATAATCCGCCAAGCTCGGCTGGAAAAGGAGCGCTGCGTAAAAACCTGCGTACTGCATCAAAAATTTTGAAAAAAGCCGGCTGGGTGATCAAGGACGGCAAGCGGGTGAATGTAAAAACCGGTCTGGAGTTGAGATTTGAAATTCTGCTCGTCAGCCCGACGTTCGAGCGCATTGTCCTGCCATTTGTCAAAAATCTTGAAAAACTTGGCGTTACGGCAAGCGTGCGGACGGTCGATCCATCACAATACCGCCGCCGCATCGATACCCATGATTTTGATGTAATCGTCGGCGGTGCCGGGCAATCATTGTCGCCGGGAAATGAGCAACGCTCATTCTGGGGTTCTGCCGCTGCCGATCAGGAAGGTGGCCGCAATACCATTGGTATTAAAGATCCGGTTATTGATGAACTGATTGAAAAAGTGATTGCCGCGCCAGACCGCAAAGCTTTGGTCACGTCGGTCCGGGCGCTGGACCGGGTCTTGCAGTGGGGGCATTGGCTGGTCCCGAACTGGCACTCAAAATTTGACCGCATTGCCTATTGGAATAAGTTCAACCGCCCAGAGATTATACCAATTCAGGGTAATCAATTTCTTGCCTGGTGGATTGACCCCGTAAAAGAATCCGCGCTCAAGGGCAAATTGTCCTCGGCCAAAGACTGATCTGACGCGATGTACGCCTATATTCTACGCCGCCTTTTGTTGATCATTCCGACCATCCTCGGGATCATGGTCATCAACTTTGCGGTCGTTCAGTTTGTGCCGGGTGGTCCAGTCGAGCAGATGATCTCGCAAATCAGTGGCGACAATGTTGATGTGACGGCGCGGGTCGGCGGAAATGCTGGCGGCGAAACGGGAGTCAGTGCGTCCCAAACACCGCAGGCTGGAAAAGACGCGGGACTGCCCGGTCGCTATCGCGGTGCGCGGGGCCTGCCGCCGGAACTGATCGAGGATATTGAGCGCCAATTTGGTCTCGATAAACCGGCGGGTGAGCGCTTTCTTTTTATGATGGGAAATTATATCCGATTTGATTTCGGCGATAGTTTCTTCCAGGACAAAAGTGTTGTGCAACTGGTTATCGACAAGATGCCCGTGTCGATCTCGCTTGGCTTATGGACAACATTGCTGGTCTACCTGATTTCCATTCCTTTAGGCGTTGCTAAGGCCGTGCGGGATGGGTCACGGTTTGATATCTGGACGTCCGGGGTCGTCATTTTTGGTAATGCGGTGCCCGGATTTCTCTTTGCTATTTTACTGATCGTTATGTTTGCCGGCGGGCGATATTTGGACTGGTTTCCGCTGCGCGGGCTGACATCACCTGATTTCGACACTCTATCGACACTCGGAAAAATTGGTGACTATTTCTGGCATTTGACCCTGCCGCTTCTGTCTATGGTGATCGGTGGGTTTGCCGGGTTGACCATGCTGACCAAAAATTCATTTATTGAGGAAATAAATAAACAATACGTTCTGACCGCACGGGCAAAAGGGTTAACCCAGAACCGTGTTCTCTACAGCCATGTTTTTCGCAATGCGATGCTCATCGTGATTGCTGGTTTTCCGGCGGCGTTTATCGGAATTCTCTTCACCGGTTCGATGTTAACTGAGATTATTTTTTCTCTCGATGGTATGGGTCTGTTGGGTTTTGAGGCGGCGTTGAAACGGGACTACCCGGTAATGTTTGGGACCCTGTTTTTCTTTACCATTCTCGGTCTGGTTTTGGGAATAATCGGCGATGTCATGTACCACATCATCGATCCGCGGATCGACTTTGAAGCCAGAGAAAATTGAAACGATGAAAACGCACGCTCAAGATCGAATTTTTGGTTTGCCCATTTCACCTATTTCTCGGCGACGGCTGGACAATTTTAAGCGTAACCGGCGCGGACTTTGGTCGTTCTGGATGTTTTTGGCCCTGTTCTTCCTCAGCCTGTTTGCCGAGGTGATTGCCAACGACAAACCGATCCTCGTCAGTTATAACAATGAGTTTTACGTTCCCATCATCAACCCTTATCCGGAAACAGTGTTTGGCGGCGAATTTGAAACAGAAGCCGATTACCGCGATGAATTTGTTATTGAGCTCATCAACGAAAAGGGCTGGATGATCTGGCCATTGATTCCGTTCAGTTTCGATACCGTTAATTTGGACCTTCCCGTTCCAGCACCTGCGCCGCCAGACACGGTAAACTGGCTTGGCACCGATGATCAGGGACGCGATGTTGTTGCTCGATTAATTTATGGGTTTCGAATCTCTGTTTTGTTTGGTCTTACGCTTACGGTAATCAGCGCATGTGTTGGAATATCAGTGGGCGCTGTCCTTGGTTATTATGGCGGATTGCTGGATTTGCTGGTTCAGCGATTTATGGAAATTTGGGGCGGTATGCCGACGTTATTCCTGCTGATTATAATGGCTAGCATCATCACGCCCAATTTTTGGTGGTTACTGGGGTTACTGTTGCTATTTAGTTGGATGGGGTTTGTTGGTGTCGTTCGGGCGGAATTTTTAAGGGCGCGAAATCTCGATTTTGTTCGTGCGGCCAAGGCGCTTGGTGTATCCGATATTAAAGTCATATTCCGCCATGTATTGCCAAACGCAACTGTCGCGACAATTACCTTCATGCCGTTTATTTTATCCGGTTCCGTGACGACGTTGACAGCACTTGATTTTCTAGGTTTTGGTCTACCGGTTGGCTCGCCATCGCTGGGTGAATTGCTTAATCAGGGTAAGGCAAATTTGACGGCCCCTTGGCTTGGGGTATCCGGGTTTATCGTGATTGCCGCAATGCTGAGTCTGCTGGTGTTTATTGGCGAAGCTGTGCGCGATGCGCTTGATCCGAGGAAGGTTTACCGATGAGCCTATTGCTTGATATTAACCAGCTTAGCGTCACCTTCGGCGAAGGTGCGGGGGAAGTCCGCGCTGTTCGCGGGATATCGTTTCATATCGACAAGGGGGAAACGGTTGCGCTGGTTGGCGAGTCGGGGTCCGGGAAATCGGTGACGGCGCTGTCGGTGATGCAATTGCTGCCCTATCCTGTCGCCCGCCATCCGTTCGGCTCAATCGCCTATGATGGCGCTCAGCTGGTTGGTAAACCCGACGGCGAAATGCAGACGTTGCGCGGCAACCAGATCTCGATGATTTTTCAAGAACCGCTAAACTCTCTTAATCCGCTGCATTCCATTGAAAAACAGATTGCCGAAGTTCTGTTCCTGCACAAAAAGATGACGCCCGATCAGGCCCATGCGCGGGTGATCGAGCTGCTTGAACTGGTAGGATTGGAGGAAGCAATCACCCGCCTTACCGCTCTGCCGCACGAATTTTCCGGTGGCCAGCAACAACGCATCATGATTGCCATGGCACTGGCCAACGAGCCGGATCTGCTGATTGCCGATGAGCCGACAACGGCGCTGGATGTGACCATTCAGGCGCAGGTTTTGAAACTTCTGAAAGACCTGCAAAAGCGCCTTGGCATGGCAATCCTGTTCATCACCCACGATCTTGGCATTGTTCGCGCAATGGCTGACCGGGTCTGCGTGATGAACGACGGTGAAATTGTTGAGCAGGGCGCTGTTGAACAGATTTTCGAGAACCCAGCCCATGATTATA
>WASW01016350.1_pt1 | contig 27219 bp, 29 predicted proteins | sample 5698521 | NCBI WGS metagenome assembly WASW01 (sample SAMN11175560, study PRJNA528189) | sponge metagenome | isolation source: marine sponge | host: Leucetta | place: Antarctica: Western Antarctic Peninsula, King George Island | collected 2013-01
CTGCTGAGCATTTAGGCCGACAATGAGCGCATGCGCCATATTGCCACCACCAATAAATGCTAATTTCATGTATGTAAACTCATTGTTTTAGTTTTAGGACGCGCACCAAATATTGCTGAACCGATACGCACAATAGTAGCACCTTCTTGTATCGCAGCAACATAATCATCCGACATGCCCATTGATAATGTGTCAACCTCGAAACCTCGCTGCTGTAAATGGTCAAAGGCATTTTTCACTATTTTAAATTGCGCGCGTTGTTTTGCAACATCTTTTGTAGGGGCGGGAATAGACATTAAACCACGCAATTTTAGTGCTGGCAGTTTAACGATCTCAGCAGCTAAGTCTTCTATTTGTGCTATTGCTACACCATTTTTGCTGTCTTCGTTACTACTGTTGACTTGGATGCAAATATTTAATGGTGGTGAATCAGCAGGCCTTGCGTTTGCTAGCCGCTGTACAATTTTAAGACGATCTATCGCATGTACCCAGTTAAAATGATGCGCGATAAGTTGTGTTTTATTGCTTTGTATGGGGCCGATAAAATGCCAATTAATGTTGCAATCGCTCAACAGGTTTATTTTATTGATGGCTTCTTGCACATAGCTTTCACCAAAGTGTATTTGGCCTGCCATATAAGCTTCTCTTATCTTGTCAGTACTTTGTGTTTTGCTAACGGCGAGCAATTGTATGTTTTGACCATGATTTTCTGACAATGCTGCCTTGAGAATATTTTCTTGAATGACTTGCAAGAGATTAGCAATTATGGTCATAATTAAGCGCTATTTAAAGAATATACTTTATGCAAAATTTTAAGCATAAATCATTAGTGTGAAATTATAACAGGAGCTGACAGTGGACATTTCAGATTTACTTGCCTTTTCAGTAAAAAATAAGGCCTCTGATTTACATTTATCTGCAGGGTTGCCACCAATGATTCGTGTGCATGGCGATGTGCGTAAAATCAATGTGCCTGAAATGGAGCATACACAAGTGCATGATATGGTGTACGACATCATGAATGATGGACAACGTAAGGTTTATGAAGAAACGTTAGAGTGCGACTTTTCATTTGAAATTCCAAATTTAGCACGTTTTCGAGTGAATGCATTTAAGCACAATCGTGGTGCAGGTGCTGTATTTCGTACTATTCCATCTAAAATCCCGACATTAGAAGAGTTGAATTGCCCTGCAATTTTTAAAGAAATTTCTGAAACCCCTCGTGGCTTAGTGCTTGTTACAGGGCCAACAGGCTCTGGTAAATCAACGACACTAGCAGCCATGGTTGATTATATTAATGAAAACGAGATGGGTCATATTCTAACGGTAGAAGATCCGATTGAGTTCGTACATACTTTCAAGAAGTCTTTGATTAACCAACGTGAAGTTGGGCCGCATACATTGTCATTTCAAAATGCATTGCGCTCAGCATTACGTGAAGACCCAGATGTTATTCTTGTTGGTGAAATGCGTGATTTGGAAACGATTCGACTGGCTTTAAGCGCCGCAGAAACGGGACATTTGGTATTTGGTACATTGCATACAAGCTCAGCAGCAAAAACGGTAGACCGTATCGTTGGTGTATTCCCAGCAGCAGAAAAAGAAATGGTGCGTTCAATGTTGTCTGAGTCGTTACGCTCAGTGATTTCGCAGACATTATGCAAAACCAAAGATGGAGAGGGTCGCGTTGCTGCGCATGAAATCATGATTGGTACACCAGCGATTCGCAACTTGATTCGTGAAAATAAAGTGGCACAAATGTACTCAGCTATTCAAACAGGCCAAAATATTGGTATGCAAACCTTAGATCAAAACTTGCAAGCGTTGGTGAAACGTAATGTCATATCACTAGCAGAAGGACAAGCTAAAGCCGCGAATAAAAGTACGATAATACAATAAATATTAGGATTGATGATGGAACAAGGCCAAGCCGAGAAGTTTGTATTTGATTTGCTTAGCATGATGATAGAAAAAAAGCATCGGATATGTTTATTACAGCAGGTTTTCCGCCAGCGATGAAAATTGATGGCAAACTGACGCCAATAGGCGCGTGAGGTAGCGCGTGCCATTATGAATGATAAGCAAACCGCTGAATTTGATAAAACGAATGAATGTAACTTTGCTATTGAGCTGCCTAGGGTTGCACGCTTTCGGGTTAATGCATTTATACAGCGCGGCTCAGTAGGTTTAGTATTCAGAACGATTTCATCAAAAATACCCGACATCGATGAGTTGGGATTGCCAGCAGTGTTAAAAGATATTGCGATGACTAAACGGGGGTTGGTGATATTGGTTGGTGGTACTGGCTCTGGAAAATCGACGACCTTAGCAGCCATGACTGGCTATCGCAATCAAAACAGTTTCGGGCATATTATTACAATTGAAGACCCAGTGGAGTTTGTGCACGAGCATAAGAATTGTGTTGTAACGCAGCGTGAAATTGGCGTTGATACTGACAATTGGGGCATTGCGCTTAAAAACACTTTAAGGCAGGCGCCAGATGTGATTTTAATTGGTGAAATTAGAGACCGTGAAACGATGGATTATGCAGTTACTTTCGCAGAGACAGGGCACTTGTGTATGAGCACTTTGCACGCCAATAGTACAAACCAAGCATTAGATCGCATCATTAACTTTTTCCCTGAAGAACGCCGCCATCAGTTATTAATGGACCTTTCACTCAATGTACGCGCCTTTGTCTCTCAACGGTTGATACCAAAAATAGGTGGTATAGGGCGTGTGGCTGCCATTGAAATTATGCTGAACTCACCGCTAATCGCTGATTTAATTCTTAAAGGCGATGTGCATGAAATTAAATCTATTGTTTCGAAATCACGTGAACTGGGTATGCAAACATTTGATCAAGCCTTGTTTGATCTACACGAAGCAGGTAAGGTTAGTTATGATGATGCATTGCGTAATGCTGATTCAGTGAATGATTTACGCTTGAAACTTAAACTTGAGAGTAAGACATCTAAAGATAAAGATGTGTCGGCAGGCTTGGATCATTTAGGGATGGTCTAGCATGACAAAACATTGGCTTTTTTGTGGAGACACTAATTATTGAATTGAAACTTCAACCCGTCTCGCTTCAGCGAAACCCTCACCACCATCTGTGGATATAGGTTTAACCATTTCGAGTCTGGTTTCATTAATACCTGCAGCAATGAATGCTGCAACAGTAGATTCAGCACGTTTTTTAGACAATGAAGCATTTCTTGCTTGGTTACCTGTTGGATCATGATAGCCAGATATCACTGCTATTGCATCTGGGTGGTCATTTAACCAAGCAATCATAGGGGCTAATAAACTTTCACCATCAAACGGTAGGCTGCTGACACCAGTATCAAAGTACAGCTTTGCAACTGATGGTGGCTCTATTACAGGCTTAGGTTCAATGATAAGTTGATTATCTACAGTGATATTGTCACCAAAAAATGCTTGTGCATCTAACTCTTTTTGTTGTTTGGTAGCACCTGATTCTACAGTGCCAGTTAATGCGATATTGAGATCATCGCCTTCAACTTGTAGGCCGCCCTGTAGCAATGTTTTAAGTGCTTCCACATTGTCAATCCAAGTGATTCCAACATTATCACCACTACTCACGAAAGCATCTGAATTAGCAGAAAAACTAAATGCCTCAGTGACCGCATCTGTAGGCATGATTTCTACAGCTACATCAGATGTGCCACAACATGCAGCACTTGGTCCTCTACCAGTTAGTAACATCCAGAGCAGAATAAAGATAAGGATAAGTGCAATGATCCAGCTCCAACGAGCGTAACTCGATTGATTATTATGCATATTTAGTCACCTTAAATTATTTCTTAATGCCGCCAGATAGGTCGTCTTGCAATTTTTTAAGCGCTGTCCATTTGTTATCTGCTGCCAGTTTCGCTTGTTTTGGCCAAGTGCTTGGGTTTGCAATACGGTAACGTGGCCCGGCATCATCTAAAATTTTGCGTATTTTTGGCACGGTTGCTGTTGCTAGTTGTGCAAATGTTTTTAGACCAGCATCTTTAAATAAGCTATTAATTTTTGGACCAATTCCTTCAATAACCGTTAAATCATCAACGCTTTTAATTTTTAATCCTGCTGCTCTAGCCGCTTTTAAATCAACAACCTTTGCTTTAGCTGCTGCAGGTTTACGTTTTGCTGGTGCTTTTTTTGCAGGCGCCACTTTTTTAACTGGTTTAACTGTAGGTGCGGTAGTCGCTGGCACGCTGGCTACTTTAGCTGCCGGTGTGTAGCTACTTGCTCGTTCAGTTGTTTTAGCGCGTGTGCATTTGCATAGCCAACGGTTTAATAACCAACCGAGTAAACCACCAAAAAGAACAGCCGAATGTACTCAGTAGAGAACTCATTTTTACTCCCCAATAAAATGAAAAAACCTAATCTATTTGATATTAAACCAATAGACGATAACTATCGTCGCCTTTTAATTATTCGTCAAGTATTTTTTGTGTAATGTTCTGGTTTAGCAATAACAATAAATGACAGCGATTAATTATCTTGATAAGTGATCTGTCCGTTGAGCAGGGTGTATTTCACTTTTCCGCGCATTTCTAAATCTAAGAAAGGTGTATTTTTGCCTTGGCTTTTAAGGTTTTCTGCTTTTAATTGCCAATTACTTTCTGGATCAAATATGGCAATATCTGCAGTTGCATGAACCTCTAAACTACCCGCACTAATGCCCAATATATTGGCTGGGGCATAGGTGATTTTTTCAATCATATTGCTTAGTGATATTTGATTATCTGTTGACCATTTAAGGGTCAATGGCAGCAACAACTCTAGCCCCGTAGCACCTGCTTCGGCTTCTGCAAATGGGAGTAATTTTGCATCATCATCAACGGGTGTGTGATCAGAACAAATTGCATCAATACTGCCATCTTTAACACCTTGCCATAGTGCTTCCTTGTCACGAATGGTGCGTAGCGGTGGTTTGAGATGTGCTTGTGTATTAAAGTATCCAATATCATGTTCGCTAAGGTGTAAGTGTTGTGTGCTGACATCTGCTGTAATACGCATGCCTTTTCGTTTAGCTTCGCGTACTAATGCCACGCCTTCTGCAGTCGATAATCGACATAAATGCACTTTGGCATTAGTTTCAGAGGCAATGCGTAATATTGATGCAATGGCTAGTGTCTCTGCAGCACTAGGAATCCCTTTAAGACCAAGCCGACTGGCAATTTCACCATCATGTGCAACACCATTTTTTGCAAGGAAAGGTTCTTCTGCACGTAAAAATAGTGTGTAGCCAAATGTGGCGGCATATTCAAATGCACGCCATAGCACTTGCGTGTCGACAATGGCTTTATTTGCTTGTGTAAAGCCAACACAACCAGCATCAACAAGCTGGCACATCTCAGCCAGTGCTTTGCCTTCTAGCTTTTGCGTTAAAGCGCCTAATGGGTAAACGTTCACAAGCTTGAGTTGTCTTGCACGATGTTTTAGCATTTCAACTAAGCCCGGCTCATCCAAAATTGGGTCGGTATCAGGCGGGCAAGCAAGACTCGTAACGCCACCTGCTGCGGCTGCCTTTAATTCACTTTCAAGTGTTGCTTTGTATTCAAAACCTGGCTCGCGTAACCTTGCACATAAGTCAATAAAGCCTGGCGCAACGACCAACCCGGTAGCCTCTATTGTTTGATTCGCTTGGAAACCTTTTGGCGCTGTTCCAATGCCTGCAATTTGGCCTGCAATAATATAGACATCTTGTTTTGCATCAATCTTATTTTTCGGGTCGATGACACGTCCATTTTTAATATGAATCTTCATCATGCGCCTCCTGCTAAAATTGCCATTACTGCCATCCTGATGGCAATACCATAGGTTACCTGCGGCAAGATCACTGATTGTTTGCCATCAGCAACGCGTGAGTCTATTTCTATGCCGCGATTCATTGGCCCCGGGTGCATCACAATGGCATCAGGTTTGGCATGGGCTAGTTTTTCTAGTGTTAGACCAAATTTTTTAAAATACTCTTGTTCACTCGGTAGCATTGCGCCTGACATACGCTCGCTTTGTAAGCGCAGCATCATCACAACATCGACATCTTTTAAACCAGTTTCCATATCATGGAATACTTGCACCCCAAGTTTTTCTACATTTGATGGCAATAAAGTTTTGGGTGCAATCACGCGCACTTCTGGTACGCCTAATGTGGTTAAGGCATGTATTTCACTGCGCGCAACACGGGAGTGTAATACGTCGCCCACTAATGCGACGCGCAGGTTATGCATGTTTGGTTTGTAGCGGCGTATGGTAAATGTGTCGAGTAAGCCTTGCGTAGGGTGTGAGTGGCGGCCATCACCAGCATTAATGACACTAATATTATCGGGCACATGTTGCGCAATTAAATGCGCGGCTCCGCTCTGACCATGGCGTACTACAAACATATCTGCATGCATGGCAATGAGGTTGTTAACTGTGTCGAGTATCGATTCGCCTTTAGACTGGGATGAGGTGTTTACGTTTAGATTAATGACATCCGCTGATAGTCGCTTAGCAGCGATTTCAAAAGTAGTGCGTGTACGTGTGCTATTTTCAAAAAAAATATTACAGACGGTTTTGCCGCGGAGCAGCGGCACTTTTTTAACATCACGTTCAGCTACGCCGACGAAGGTCTCTGCTGTATCTAAAATTTGTGTGAGAATTTGTTTAGGCAGGCCTTCAATGCTAAGCAGGTGTTTGAGCTTGCCTTCGCTATCAAGCTGCGGGTTATGCATTGTTATCATCCACGTTTTTCTCAGCCTTATCTTCTAAACTAATTTGCAATGTGCCTTGCGTATCTTGCGATAGTTTTAACATTTGACTCGGTTTAAGTGAAAGGTTTGCACCTTCAATTTGTGGTTTAATTGGCAACTGTGCGCCGCCACGGTTAATCAGTACAGCTAGGGTAATGCTCGCTGGGCGACCGTAGTCAAATAGTTCATTCATTGCAGCGCGTGTTGTACGCCCAGTGTGAAAAATATCATCGATAAGTATGATGTGTTTACCATCAACATCAAACGGAATGTCAGCCCGCTGTGGTGTGTGTTTTAAACCACGTTGCGCAAAGTCATCTCTATATAATGCAGCATCCATCGTGCCATAAGGGATAGCTTGGTCGATCTTTTCTAAGACATGCTGCATCACCCAAACACCACCGCGATGAATGCCGATAATGACAGTGTTAGCTTGTAACTGCGTTTTGATTTTGACGGTAATGTCACTCAGTAGTTGTTGTGGGTTAGGTAGTAGCATCGTTATGTAATTAGTGATTGGTCAAAGTAAGATTGTAATATGACTTGGGCTGCCGCGGCATCGATTAATGTTTTTTGTTCGCGCGCTTTTATGCCAGCAGCGCTAAGATTCTCTGAAGCTTCGGCAGAGCTTAAGCGTTCATCTACCATCATCACAGGTAAATCAAAGCGACCTTCTAGCCGTTGTGCAAACTTTTTACATAGCTGCGTTAATTCATGCTCTTTATTATCTAAATAGGTTGGCAACCCTACGATAAGTAAGCTTGGTTGCCATTCTTTTATTAATTTTTCAATTTCAGAGAATCGTTTATTGTTCGTTTCTGCATTAATGGTGAGTAGTGGGTGCGCCGCTTTTAGTTCTGTTTCGCCCGTTGCAACACCAATGCGTTTTTCACCAAAATCAAACGCTAATACTGTACCGTTTATATCGGGGTAGCGACGTTCTAAAATCGGTAAATGACTTTGCGCTAGCATTTATGCATGCCCAGCCACATCAGATAAATTGCTTAATGTTAAGCCCATGGCGTGCATGGCTACATCAAACTTTTCTTCGTTAGGCGTTTCAAAAATAAGCTGATGTAAATCATATTTAGTTGAAAGGTTGATGTTTAGCCAAGTGTTATTCGCCATTTCATGTTCAAGCTGCCCTGGCGTCCAACCAGCATAACCCAGTGCAATGAGCATTTTTCCTGGGCCTTCATTTTGCGCGGTTGCTTCTAGAATGTCTTTTGAAGTAGTCAGCGAAATATTATCATTGACGACAATAGTCGCGTTATATTCATGCTGAGGGAGGTGTAATATAAAGCCGCGGTCTTGTTGTACAGGTCCGCCAGCATGCAGACTCTTTTGTGAAAATGGAGATGGTAACGCTTCTAAATCCATTTGTGCGAGTAGCTCAGCTAGATTGAGTTTAATAGGACGGTTAATCACAACGCCCATGGCGCCATCTTGATTGTGTGTGCAGATAAGGGTAATGGTTTTGGAAAAACGCGGGTCTGTCATGCTAGGCATAGCAATGAGAATATGACCTGTAAGATTAATATTTTCCAATGGATTTATTCTATCATATATTAAATAAATATTTTAAATTAAAGGCAACCTAATCATAACCTTAGCGTTTAAATATTCGTTTTAGAATATTTATTTTGGTTCTAAATACCCTGTTACTTCTAAACCAAAGCCATCCATACTTGGCATTTTGCGTGGTGTAGCCATTAAACGCATTTTTCGCACACCTAAATCGAGCAAAATTTGCGAGCCAATACCATAGGTGCGGAGTTCTTGGTTATAGCGAATAGGCTCGCTTGCATTTTGTATGCGCTCAATTAAATCATCGCCAGATTCACTATGATAAAGCAGCACCATGACCGCAGACGCTGTTTTAGACATGGCCTCCATCGCGTTTAGTGTACTCCAGCTATGGGTTAGGCTGGTGCTGTCTAATAGATCAAAAACAGATAGTGGCTCATGCACACGGACGAGCGTTTCAGTCTCTGCATTTGGCTTACCTTTAACTAAGGCTAAATGTGTTTCTTGAGATATTTTGTCTCGGTAGGCAATCAGGTGCATTGCGCCGTATGGGGTTGTAATTGCGCGTTCAGCCACACGTTCAATCAACTTTTCGTGTTGACTACGGTAATGAATTAAATCGGCAATGGTGCCAATTTTAATTTGATGTTGCTCAGCGATTTTTACTAAATCCGGCAAGCGCGCCATTTCACCATCATCTTTTAAAATTTCGCAAATAACACTAGCTGGCGTCGTATCAGCCAATGCAGCTAAGTCACAACCTGCTTCAGTGTGGCCAGCACGGAACAGCACGCCGCCAGGCATAGCCGTTAGTGGAAACACATGGCCAGGGCTTACGATGCTACTAGCATTAGCATCTTTAGTAATCGCTGCTTTGATGGTTGTTGCACGATCAGCGGCTGATATACCTGTCGTTACGCCACTAGCCGCCTCTATTGATACGGTAAAGTTTGTGCCCAAGCGCGTACCATTGTTATCAACCATGGGCGGTAAGTTAAGTTGTTTGCAATGCGGCTCTGTCAGTGTTAAACAAATAAGCCCGCGACCATGTTTGGCCATAAAATTAATGTGCGCGGCATTGGCAAACGCTGCAGCAATAACGAAATCACCTTCGTTCTCACGGTTTTCGTCATCGACTAGTATTACCATCTTGCCATTTTTCATGTCGGTGATGATGTCGGTGATAGGGCTAATTTTTTTTAATAGCATTTATTTTATGTGCTTTCAGTTTCCCATTCGGCCATACGTTCTATATACCGTGCAATTTGATCAATTTCTAAATTAACACGGCTACCTTTTGTTAAATCAGACAATGTTGTTTGTTGTAAAGTATGGGGAATAATATTGACGGTAAAAATATCTTGCTCAATAGTGTTAATGGTTAAGCTAACGCCATTGACGCAAATAGAACCTTTGCGCGCAATATATTTTGAGAGCGCATGTGGCGCGCTAATGGCGAGCAGCCAGCAGTCACCTAAATCATCTAAACGTTCAACAGTGCCGACACCATCAATATGGCCGCTGACTAAGTGACCGCCCAGTCTGTCGTTTAGGCGTAACGCCTTTTCTAAATTAACAGTTGTTTTTGTATCAAGCCCAGTGGTTACAGTTAAGGTTTCTTTAGAAACGTGAGCTTCAAAGTGCTGATTATTGATATTGGTTGCAGTTAGACAAACACCATTGACAGCAACACTGTCGCCTTCTTGTATATCAGCTAGCTCTAGCGCCATTGCATTGATCTTTAACCTAACATCAGTGTTAGAAGCTTCAACCGCTTCAATTTGGCCTATGACTTGAATAATCCCTGTAAACATGACGCCATTTTAGCAGTTGTCATGGCTTTTTATTAAAGTAATCATATATTATTTTACGCAATTGCAAGTTGGTACATAACTTGCAAAACTTGCAATTAGGTGAGTATGTCGTGTTAGCTAGAAAAATTTTAAGTATGCAGCAAGATTGGGTGTATTTAGATATTAGTATTTAGTTGCGTACTAAATTTTTTAGTAGGGGATGAAATCTTAATGGCATATGCTGTTAAGATTTCGCTATGTCATTTTTAAACAAGTTATCATCATTGCCGTATGAGCTTTTTGTAGGCTTACGCTATACGCGCGCCAAACGTAAAAACCATTTCATTTCCTTTATCTCGCTCACTAGCATGGTTGGTATTGCGCTCGGTGTGGCGGCGATTATCGTTGTGCTTTCAGTGATGAATGGTTTTCAGACAGAATTACGAAATACTATTTTAGGCGTGGCTTCACATGTCGAAATTACTGAGCACAATAATCGCTTAAGCAATTGGCAAAATGTTGCCGAACAAGTTAAACAGCAACCCAAAGTGCAAAGCGCTGCGCCTTATATTAATGCGCAAGGTATGTTGAGTTATGGACAAGCCGTGCAAGGTGCATTGGTACGTGGCATATCGCCACAAGAAGAGAGTCAGGTTTCGGACATCAATGAAAATATGCAGTCTGGCAGCTTAATGAATTTGCGTGCTGGTGAATTTGGCATTGTGCTAGGGCTAGATTTAGCGCGCTCACTTGGCGTCACGTTAGGGGATAAGGTTGTTGTCATGGCCCCGCAAGGACAATTCACACCAACAGGTGTTGTGCCACGCATTAAACAATTTAAGTTGGTTGGCTTATTTGAAACTGGTAATTATGAATTTGATTTAGGGCTTGTGTTGATTCATCTTGATGATGCACGCAAGCTGTATCGCATGGGTGACAGTGTTTCTGGGCTACGTTTAAAACTGACAGATTTATTTGATGCAACAGAAATGACAGCGCAATTAAATACGGAACTGAATCCAACAGGGCAATATTTTGTGAGTAATTGGACGCAACACACCAACATATTTAAAGCGATACAACTAGAGAAGCGTGTCATGTTTATTATTCTGACGCTCATTGTCGCTGTCGCGGCCTTTAATATCGTTTCAACACTGGTGATGGCCGTAACAGATAAACGTGCTGATATCGCTATTATGCGAACACTGGGCGCTAGCCCTAACAGTATTATGCAAATCTTTATTATTCAGGGTGCGCTCATTGGTATTATTGGTACGTTATTAGGTGCTTTTTTTGGCATTTTGATTGCGGTTAATGTGGATGTGATAGTGCCTTTTATTGAGCAATTGTTTCACATACAGTTTTTAGATAAAGATGTGTATTTAATTAGTGAAATCCCATCACAACTTGAAAAAGATGATGTGGTTACAGTCGTGATTATTTCACTTGTCTTAAGTTTGATAGCAACGCTGTATCCAAGCTATAAAGCCGCTAAGATCAACCCTGCAGAGGCATTGCGTTATGAGTAGTATTATTCGAGCTAGCGGTTTAAGTAAAACATATACAGGGTTAGATGTTGCTGTACTAAATGGCATTGATTTTGATGTGAGCGCTGGCGAACAAATTGCGATCGTTGGTGCATCAGGGTCAGGTAAAAGCACATTGCTGCATTTGCTAGGGGGGCTGGATACGCCAAGTGCTGGTGAAGTAGCATTACTTGGCCATGCGTTAAACGGTATGAGTGAAGCCAAAAAAGGTGAGATTCGTAATCAATCTCTCGGTTTTGTCTATCAGTTTCACCACTTGTTGCCAGAGTTTACTGCAGTAGAAAACGTGGCCATGGCTTTGTTAATTAGACGTATGCCGCGGGAGCAAGCTTTAGAAACGGCTAAAAACATGCTAGATAAAGTCGGTATGTCGCATCGTTTAGAGCACATGCCAGGGGAGCTTTCTGGTGGTGAACGCCAGCGTGCTGCATTGGCCCGTGCGCTAGTGACAGAGCCTGCTTGTATTCTAGCAGATGAACCTACAGGTAATTTGGATAGAGTAACCGCTAATCAAGTTTTTGATTTGTTGTTAGCAATAAATGCTGCTTTAAATACCAGTTTAGTCGTTGTGACGCATGATTTAACTTTGGCCAGCAAAATGCAACGACAATATAAATTGGTTGATGGAAAATTAGTCGCGTTTAGCTAATTTAAGCGTTTCCAGCTTATTTTTAAACCGCCGATATGATCTTATTTGCACTAGGCTTTGTATTTGGCGCATGGCTGCTGCAACAGCAGTCAGTTTTACCAATGGCTCAATTCGCTTTGCTGCTCCTGCCTAGCATAATCTTGCTTTGGCTGTGCCATCAATATCGTTTTAAATGCGCTAATCACTTATACAAACTTAGTATTGTGATATTGGCAGCTTTGCTAGGGTTTGTTTATGCAACGGTGTTGGCCAAGCATCGGCTGAGTGATGAATTGCCTAGCGCGTGGGAACAGAAAAATATAACAGTGATTGGCGTGGTGGCTACAATGTCCAGCATCACGGAATACGGCGAACGTTTTCAATTTGATGTAGAAAAAGTGCTTACGCCGAATGCGCGTGTGCCAAAAAACATCTCACTTAATTTTTACGATGGGAGTGCTTGGCGTAAAGAGAATGCGCGACCAAGTGCGCGTGCGCGCGCTGTCAAATTCAAAGCTGGCGAACGATGGCAGTTCACGGTACGTTTAAAACGACCGCATACCAATTACAATCCGCACGGATATGATTTTGAAGCTTGGGCACTTGCGAATAACATACGTGCAAATGGCAGCATTCGGAATAAAAATGGCCTTAAGAAATTGACAGATTTTGTATGGCGGCCTAGTTATATAGTGGAATACTGCCGCGAACAAATAGGTGACCGCATTACACAAGTCTTGCACAATAAACCTTACGCGGGCGTTATTCGTGCTTTGGTGGTGGGTGACGATCATCATATTAGTTTAGACAATTGGAATGTGTATTTGCGTACAGGTACCAATCATTTAATGAGCATTTCTAGTTTGCACATCACCATGCTAGCAGGCCTGGCGTTTAGTGTGATTGCTTTTATTTGGCGGCGCTTACCAAATCTAGTGTTGCGTATGCCTACTAGAATGGCCGCAACAGTTGGTGGTGCTGTTGTTGCATTGCTTTATGCTTGTTTGGCTGGTTTATCAGTACCAACACAGCGTACACTATATATGTTGGCAACTTTTGCAGCGGCATTAATGCTCAGTAGACGGGTTTCAATTACTAGAGTCTTGGCAATTGCGCTGTTGGTGGTTGTGTTGATTGATCCTTGGGCTGTTATTGCACCTGGGTTTTGGTTATCTTTTTCAGCCGTGGCAGTGATTGCCTATGTCTCGGTTAATCGTTTAGCGCTTGGACATTGGCTTAAAGAGGCCGTGAATACCCAATGGGCTGTAACGTTGGGGTTATTGCCTTTATTGATTCTAATGTTTAATCAGGCTTCTATCGTTTCTCCAATAGCCAACGCATTGGCTATTCCTGTGATTAGTTTAGGCGTCGTGCCGCTGGCTATTATGGGTAGTTTGTTACATTTAGATTTTATTTTGCAGCTATCAAATGGCATTTTGGAACTATGCATGCTTGGGCTCGATTGGCTGGCAAGTTTCAAAGCTGCAAGTTGGCAACAAGCAGCCGCACCAGTTTGGACAGTTGCTTTGGCTATATTAGGGGTGTTGTGGTTGTTATTGCCGCGTGGCTTACCGCAACGCTGGTTAGGGCTAGTATTGTTGCTCCCTATGCTAGTGGTAAAACAGCCAGTTTTGGCATTGGGCGAAATGAAAATTGTCGTATTAGATGTGGGCCAAGGTTTAGCGGTGGTGATAAAAACAGCGACACATACCATGCTTTACGATACAGGTAATCGCTACAATTCAGAAAGTGATGCAGGCAGTAAAGTGATTGTACCCTATCTACGTAGCGTTGGCATTCGAAAGCTTGATGCATTGATGATCAGTCATGATGATAGTGACCATAGTGGCGGTGCAGATTCAGTCTTAGCGCAAATGCCAGTTAAACAACTGGTGAGCTCTTTTGATGTGCGAAAGAGCATGGTCCCAATGCCGCCAACCTCACGCTGTCAAGCTGGGCAAACTTGGGTTTGGGATGACGTACGTTTTGAAATGGTTTCGCCACAAGCCGCTACTTATGCCGATGCGACAGTAAAAGACAATGACAGGAGTTGTGTCATCAAAATCACGAGTCGTTATGGTTCGATCTTATTGGCAGGGGATATTGAAAGAAGCGCTGAATTAAGTTTGATTGACCGTCATGTGGATATTGCCAGCAATGTTTTAATTGCGCCACATCATGGTAGCAAAACATCGTCTATGCCTGAGTTTGTGCAAGCTGTTGGTGCAGAACACACAGTTTTTACAATCGGTTATTTGAATCGTTTTCATCACCCCAAACCTGCAATAGAAGCACGCTATAGCAATACTGGAGCATTGCTATATCGGTCAGATTTTGATGGTGCTTTGTTGGTTGATTTTGTTAAGGGCTCGTCCATTCAAGTGCGGTCTTGGCGTAAGGCATATCCAAAATATTGGCATGACAAATATTTATAGTCATCTAACTTGCCGAATAGTGTGCTTGTACGCTAAAGTAGCAATGATTTGGTTTTATCAGTTTTGATTGTTTAGTTTGTAAATAAGGAGTAGTAATTGTGTGGGAAATTATATTAGCTGCAGGTTGGCCAATTTGGCCGTTAATTATTGCCTCGATTATCGCATTAGCCATTATTGTAGAGCGCTTTTGGGCATTACGCGCTGAAGCCGTTGCCCCCAGTAATTTACTGCCAGAAGTGCAAAAATGGGTAGGTCAAGGTGGCGTGAGTAGTGAGGCGCTGACTAAGCTCCAGAACCATTCGTCACTAGGACGAATCTTTGCCAGTGCTTTGATGAACGCCAAACATTCTAGAGAAGTCACCAAAGAGGCGATTGAAGAATCAGGCCGTTCTGTGGCGCATCGTCTAGAAAAATATCTTTCCACACTCGGCACTATTGCAACTGTCGCACCACTTTTAGGTCTTTTAGGTACTGTTATTGGTATGGTAGAACTCTTTGGGGCGTTTACAAATTCTGGTCACGATGTTGCTGCGTTTGCTCGCGGCATTTCAATTGCGCTTTACAATACAGCGGCTGGTATTGTGGTGGCTGTGCCTGCCATGATTGCTTATCGTTATTTCCGATCAACAATAGATGCTTTCTTGGTTGATATGGAAGAACAAGCGATTAAATTGGTTGAAATACTGCATGGCGAACGTGAATAAAGGATACAGATCATGAACTTTCAACGCGGCAGAAGACATGAAGATCTAGAAATCAACTTTATCCCGTTGATTGACGTGCTATTGGTTATTATTATCTTTTTGATTGTAAACGCAACGTTTTCTCGCAATAGTGAATTACAAATTAACTTACCGACAGCTGAAGCGAATACGCCCCTAGACAAACCACTTGTTATTTCAGTTGATGTCGATGAATCAGGTCGGTATTTAGTTAACAATATTGAAGTTTCTGGAGAGAGTATCGAGCAAATTGCAGGTGCACTAAAAGAAGCTGTTGGTGCTGGTAAAGACCCGACTATTGTAATTAATGCAGATGCAAAATCCACACATCAATCTGTAGTGAATGTAATGGAGGCCGCTCGCGTTGCTAACTATACGCACATTACTTTTTCTACTCAAATTGGGTCTGGCAATTAAAAAAATTAGTTTTTTAATTTTATCTTTTGATTTTTTATGGCTAGGCTGTCATGGCAAAAAATAAACGTAAAAAACACGATAAAACGCAAGTCAAGAATGCTAAGGCACTATTCTTGCGGATCTTTTCTTATGCTTGGCGGCATAAATACATTTTCGTCATTACGATATTTGCGACAACTGTTTTAGCGCTCAGCAATACGGCTTTTTTAGCCTTAATTAAAAAAGTAACAGATGAGGGTTTTGTTGATCAGGCTGCTGGTCAAACGCTCATATTACCGTTGATGCTATTTTCTCTAATGACAGCCAGAGGGTTGGCTGGACTGATCTCTATGTACAGTATTCGCTGGATAGCCCGTCATGTTGTTGCGGCACTTCGAATGGAAGCCTTCGAAAAGTTTATGTATATGCCTGTTAGTTTTTTTGATTCAGCATCTACTGGTATTATGGTTTCAAAACTCACGTTCGATGCCGAGCGTTTATCTAGTGTATGTACGCGGACTGCCATGAATGTATTGCGAGATGTTTTAACCGTATTAGGGTTGATCGCTTACATGCTTTATTTGGATTGGCGATTGACATTAATATTTGCTGCCGTTGCGCCACTGATGGTGTTGTATTTAAGAAAGACCACGCCAAAGCTGCGTTCGACGGCTAAAAAAGTGCAATTAGGTGTTGGTGAAATGACAAAAGCCTCTGAAGAGGCTTTGTCTGGTCAGCGGATTGTAAAAATATTTGGCGCGCAAGACTATGAGAATCAGCGCTTTTCTGACGTAGTTGTTAAAAACCGTAATTTAGAATTACGCTCAGCGCGCATTACAGGGCTTAATAGTTTTGTCATTGAGGTGCTGGCTGCTGTTGCCTTAGCGCTGGTTGTTTACTATGCATTAGGCCGCTTTACGGTTGGTGGGTTTGCAGCATTTATTGGCGCTCTATTAATGCTCATTTCTCCTATTAAGCATTTAACTGCTGCTAATGAAGATTTTCAAATTGGTTTAGCCGCTGCGCAAAGTATTTTCGACGTGATTGATGCGCCATCAGAAGTGGATAAGGGTGCTGCAATAGTCAAGCGAGTAAAAGGAAAAATTGAGTTTAAAGCCGTTACTTTGCAGTATGACAATACAAAACGGCCTGCGTTAAATAGTGTCAGTTTTACGATTATGCCAGGTGAGAAAGTGGCGTTAGTTGGTCGATCTGGTGGTGGTAAGACTTCTCTAATGAATTTATTACCACGCTTTTATGATCTGCAAACTGGCATGGCCATGCTGGATGGTGTTGATATCCATTCTTTAGCACTTAAAGAATTACGTGCTCAATTCTCTTTAGTCAGCCAAGATATTATTTTGTTTAATGACACTATTTTTAATAATATCGCTTATGGTGTATTAAGAAACGCGAGTGAAGCGGATGTCATTGCCGCTGCAAAAGCGGCTAATGCTTGGGAATTTATTCAGCAACTGCCCTTAGGGTTGCAAAATGAAATTGGTGGTAGAGGTGTGCGTCTTTCAGGTGGGCAGCGTCAACGTATTGCAATTGCGCGTGCTATTTTAAAAGATGCACCTATATTGCTGCTGGATGAAGCGACCTCAGCATTGGATAGCGAATCGGAACAACACGTACAAGCCGCTTTGGATGTATTAATGGAAAATCGTACCAGTCTAGTGATCGCGCACCGTCTTAGTACGATCGAGAATGCAGATAAAATTTTGGTGATGGACAAAGGTAAGATTATAGAGACAGGCACACATAAAGCGTTATTGGCAATGAATGGGTACTATACTAAGTTGTATCAAAAAGAGTTCCGTGAGTAACCCTGATGCAAGAACTGATCTTACGTGTTTGGCAAAATAAAGGCATCTTCTTTACCTTAGTCTTAATACCGCTTTCTTGGCTTTTTTCACTATTAACAATGCTTAGGCGTTGTTGTTATCGACTTGGTTTATTGCCCGCACATGCATTAGCTGTACCGGTGATTGTTGTTGGTAACATTAATATTGGCGGTAGTGGTAAAACTCCATTAGTCATATGGCTAGTCGAACAATTAAAAAAAAATGGATATAACCCAGGTGTCATTAGCCGTGGCTATGGGGCAAATAACACACACTATACTGAGGTTCATGTTAATAGTGTAGCTACTGAAGTGGGTGATGAGCCATTGTTAATTGCTAAGCGTACTGAATGTCCTGTGTGGATTGCTGCTAAGCGGCTGGATGCAGGCATTGCGTTGCTAAAAGCACATCCTAACTGTGATGTGATTATCAGCGATGATGGCTTGCAGCACTACCAGCTAAAACGAGACATAGAAATTGCAGTAGTTGATCAGCAAACAACTGCACAGCAACGCTTATTACCAGCGGGGCCATTGCGCGAAACTTTTAATCGTTTGCAAACAGTAGATGCCATTGTGTGCAATGGGCACAAAACAATCGCACATGCTTATGAAATGCAGCTGAAAGGGGAGCAGTTTTATAATTTAGCTAAACCCGCGAAAAAAGCCAAAACAGCTGATTTTAATAATAAAAGTATTAAAGCAATTGCAGGTATTGGAAAACCAGAACGGTTTTTTGAACATTTGAACAAGTTAGGGCTAAATTTTACTGGCTTAAGTTATGCTGATCATTATGCTTATACCGCAAAAGATTTAACGGCTATTGATAGTGACGTGCTTATAATGACAGAAAAGGATGCGATGAAGTGTGCAGCATATGCACAGCCATCTCATTGGGTGTTACCTGTCGCGGCTAAAATGGATGATGCATTCTTACCATTGATTCTAAAGAAGCTACAAAATATGGCGATTACTCATAAAAAATTATAATGAGGTGAAATAGATATGTTAAGTGCAAAACTACTAAAAATTTTAGTGTGCCCTGTCACAAAAGGGCCGTTAATTTACAAGAAAGAACAAAATGAGCTTATTTCTAAATCTGCAGGGTTGGCTTACCCTGTGCGTGACGGTATTCCTGTGTTGCTAGAGGATGAAGCGCGCAAACTAGAGTCGGATGAGAAGATCGAATAATCGTGGCGTTTAAAGTTGTTATTCCTGCGCGTTATGCCAGCACGCGCTTGCCTGGTAAGCCATTGCTCGATATTGCAGGTAAGCCTATGGTGATTCGTGTTGCTGAACAAGCGGCTAAAAGCGAAGCAGATGCGGTTGTGATTGCGACGGACTTTGAGAAAATTTTAGACGTTTGCCAAGCACATGATGTGAATGCGGTGTTGACGAGAATGGACCATGTATCAGGCACCGATAGAATTGCAGAAGTCGTAGAAAAACTAAATTGGGATGATAGTGACATTGTCGTGAATGTGCAGGGTGATGAGCCTTTAGTGGATCCTAGGCTGATTCAAGAAGTGGCTGAAAACCTTGCAAATAATAAAGCAGCTGTGATGGCAACGGCTTGCCATTCCATTCATGATGAAGCATCGTTGTTAAACCCAAATGTTGTCAAGGTGGTCATCGATGATGAAGGTAATGCGATGTATTTTAGTCGTTCACCAATACCTTATCCACGAGATGAAACTTACAAAGCAAATATTGTCGCTAACCGGCATATTGGCATTTACGCATATCGTGTTGGTTTTTTAAAACAGTATGCGCAATTGACCCCTACAGAAATTGAAAAAATTGAGAGTCTAGAGCAATTACGTGTATTGCAGCATGGCTTTAAAATTAGTGTGTCAATGACAGATTACCCACCTGCAAGCGGTGTTGATACACAAAAAGATTTGGATGCTGTTCGGAAGACGTTTGAGCGTTAGGCAAAGTGCCGAAAGTCAGTTAGTCGTTTTTTGTAAGAAAGGGGTTGAAGACAGCATTAGGGCGGCGAGCCGAACCTGAGGTCATGGAAAGCGATTAAACACCAGCTTAGACAGCTTCTTCGCCAGTTTCGCTAGTCCGGATACGGACAGCTTGCTCTACGGTAGATACGAATATTTTTCCATCACCAATCTTGCCAGTATGAGCAGCTTTAACAATGGCTTCCATTGCAGCATCAACTGCGTTATCGGCGAGGACAACTTCTATTTTAATTTTAGGTAGAAAATCTACAACATATTCTGCGCCGCGATATAGTTCGGTATGACCTTTTTGGCGACCAAAACCTTTTACTTCAGTAACCGTTAAGCCGGTAACGCCCATTTCTGAAAGTTGCTCGCGTACTTCATCTAGCTTGAAGGGTTTAATGATTGCTTCAATTTTTTTCATGGATGATTCCCAATAGGTTTACTTAATATTGTACTGAGTATACGCTACAAATCAAACTGCAACTTACAAGTAATCGGGTAGCGTCTATCTTTCCCAAATCCTCGCTGCGTTATTCTAATACCCACAGGTGATTGACGCCGTTTATATTCATTACGGTCAATCAAGCTGGTCACGCGATGCACATCTTGTTTATTAAAGCCACGATTAATAATAGCCTCTCGGCTTAAGTCATCTTCTACATATGCTTGCATAATGGCATCTAAAATTTCATAAGGTGGCAGGCTGTCTTGATCTGTTTGATCCGCATGTAACTCAGCACTAGGCGCACGTGTAATGATTCGCTCAGGGATCACAATTGAAATGGTATTGCGATACTTTGCGAGTTGATACACAAGTGTTTTCGGCACATCTTTTAATAGCGAGAAGCCACCAGCCATGTCGCCATATAAAGTGCTGTAACCGACGGCCATTTCTGATTTATTGCCTGTTGTCAGCACCATACAACCAAATTTATTAGACAGTGCCATTAATAGCATGCCGCGTATGCGCGCTTGCAGGTTTTCTTCTGTGGTGTCTTCATCCTTACCTTTAAATTCACTGGCTAATACAGATTTAAATGATTCGAATAAAGGTTTAATGGGTAGCAGGCTGTAATTGACGCCGACTAACTCTGCCATTTCTACCGCATCATCGACACTCATATTGGCTGTGTATTGTGATGACATCATTGCTACTTTGACGCGCTCTGCACCTAATGCATCAACAGCAATAGCTAGTGTTAAGGCTGAATCAATACCGCCAGAAAGCCCAAGCACCACACCTGAAAACTCATTTTTATTGACGTAATCTGCAATGCCTAATTTGAGCGCTTTGTACACAGAAGCTTCTAAGCTTATTTTTGGTGCAATAGCAGTTTTGACAGGTTGCTTTTGATTGATTTCAATCATACTAAGCGCCTCTTCAAAAGAGGGGAGCAACTGTGTCATTACCCCATCACTATTTAGCGCAAATGATGTGCCATCAAAGACAAGTTCATCTTGCCCACCAACTAAATTGGTATAAATAATAGGGGTGGACGTATCTTGTACCAATTTTTTAATAATATCAAAGCGCATCCCAAGTTTATCCATATGGTAGGGCGAGGCATTGAGAGATAAGAAAAATTCTGCGCCAGCTTGCTTCGTGTTAAGCGTGGGTGTTGACTGCCAAGCATCTTCGCAAATCAGTACGCCAAACTTCACCCCCTCGTGCGTAAATACGAGTGGTGTGTTACCTGCTTCAAAATATCTGGCTTCATCAAAAACACTGTAGTTAGGTAATGCTTGCTTATGGTAGTTTGCAATAATTTCACCATTTTTGATGACTGAGGCAGCGTTATAAAGCTTTTGATCTTGCCGGTGAGGGTGCCCAATGATCAGTGTAATATCTGGTAACGATTTGCAGATGTGCTGTAATGATTTTTGGCAAGCTTGATTGAAATCGTCTCTAAATAGCAGGTCTTCTGGCGGGTAGCCGCAGAGGGCTAGTTCAGGCGTAATGATTAAGCTAGCACCTTGCTGATGCGATGATATTGCGTACGTTATTATTTTGTTAGCATTGCCTGCAAAATCCCCAACCGTACAATTAATTTGGGCGACAGCAATCTTCACTATTAGTATTTTCCACCTGAGTCTTTAATCAGTTTCACAATGACAGGGTTACCTTTTTTAAGCGCATATACATAAGCAGTCAGGCCATATTTATCACGGGCTTTTACCTTAACTTTGTTAGCAAGTAACAGTTTTGTCATTGCCACTGAGCCAGTATCAATAGCGAGTTGCAGTAAAGGTGTGTCTTCTGCGTCTTTATGATTGACATCAGCACCTTTCGCAATGAGTAGATTGGCCGATTCAATCTGTGTTTTTTTAACCGCCCAAGTCAATGCGGTCCAATCTGATTGGTCCTCTTGGTTTGGGTTGGCTTTGTTGTCAAGTAAATAACGGATAGCATCTGTGTTGCCTTCACGCGCTGCATACATCAAGGCAGTTGTGCCTAAGCGATCCTGTTCATTCGTTTTTGCACCATGCAGAATGAGTGATCTGACCGTTGCTAAATCACCATTTTTTGTTGCATACATTAAGACTGTTTTTTCATCATCACTTTTTGCATTCGCATCTGCACCATGCTTGAGCATTGCATTAACCGATTCGTTATAACCAGCACTTGTGACCATACCAAAGGCGCTCCACCCACCTTCATCACGTACTGAAACATCGGCACCATTTTTAAGCAATACGGTTATAGTTGCAGCATGGTTTTTTTTTGCTGCAAACATTAGCGGTGTCCAGCCACCTTTATCTTTAGCATTTATATCAGCACCTTTGTTGATTAATAAAGCAGCCACATCGGTTTGGTTTTTACGAGACGCATACATCAATGCAGTAATGCCATTTTCGTCTTTGGTATTAGGGTTAACGCCGCTTGCTAGCATGGCTTTAACAGTTGCTATATCACCTTTTGACGCAGCAGTAATGAGGTAAGGGACATCCTCACCATAACTGTTTTGGCTGCAAATGCTTAGCACTAGTAAAATTAAAACCCAAACCTTTTTCAATGCATTACCCTTTATGTGTTTGTATGGCTTGTAACACAGCCTCACCTAACGTAGCTGGTGAGTTAGCCATGATAACGTCAGCACTTTCAAGCGCATCAATTTTATCTTCTGCACGGCCAGAGCCGCCCGAAATGATGGCACCAGCATGACCCATGCGTTTTCCTTTTGGTGCTGTAAGCCCGGCAATATAAGCCGCTACTGGTTTGCTTACATGGTGCTTAATATAATCAGCCGCTGCCTCTTCATCATCACCACCAATTTCACCAACCATAATAATCGCTTCAGTTTCTTGGTCGCTTTCAAATAATTGTAAGCATTCAATAAAATTTAGGCCTTTAATGGGGTCACCACCAATGCCGACGCAAGTTGTTTGACCAAGCCCAAGCACAGTCGTTTGATGCACCGCTTCGTAGGTAAGTGTACCTGAGCGAGATACCACGCCTATTTTGCCACGCATATGAATGTTACCGGGCATAATGCCGATTTTGCATTCATCAGGTGTAATGACACCAGGGCAATTAGGCCCGATTAATTTCGTACCATTGGCTGTCAGTGCAGCTTTAACATTCAACATATCTAAAACAGGAATACCTTCTGTAATACACACGATCAATGCTATCCCTGCATCGCAGGCTTCTAAAATTGAATCAGCAGCAAACGGTGGTGGTACGTAAATAACAGTTGCATTAGCCTGTGTTTCTTTGATGGCTTCACGCATGGTGTTAAAGACAGGCAGACCTAAATGTTGTTGGCCACCTTTACCAGGGGTGACACCACCGACCATATGGGTACCGTAAGCCAGTGCTTGTTCTGAGTGAAACGACCCTTGTTTGCCAGTAAAGCCTTGGCACAGCACTTTAGTGTTTTTGTTAACTAAAATGCTCATGCAACCGCCTTAACTGCTTGTTGAGCAGCATCGGTTAAATTTTCTGCTGAGATAATATTTAAACCGCTTTCACGTAACATTTTCTTACCTAGTTCAACGTTTGTACCCTCAAGGCGGACGACAACGGGGATCGTGATGCCGACATCTTTAACAGCAGTAATAATGCCAGTAGCAATAATATCGCAACGCATAATGCCACCAAAAATATTCACTAAAATTGCGCTTACATTGTCATCAGCCAAAATAATTTTAAAGGCTTTAGCAACGGTCTCAGCTGTAGCGCCACCACCAACATCAAGAAAGTTTGCAGGCATGCCGCCATGCAGTTTAATTAAATCCATGGTTGCCATCGCAAGCCCAGCACCATTGACCATGCAGCCAATATTGCCATTCAACGCAATATAGTTAAGGCCGGCGTGGTGCGCTTCAGCCTCTTTCGCATCGTCTTGTGACCAATCGCGCAACTCGGCTAACGGTTTTTGTCGATAAAGTGCATTGTCATCAACGGTTATTTTGCAGTCTAATGCGACTAGCTTTTTATCGTCTGTTACGATGAGTGGATTAATTTCTAACAAAGCCAAATCATTTTCTTTAAACAGCTTATACAAGCCTTTTGCTAGTTTTGTAAATGCGGCGACTTGCTCACCGACTAATCCTAAAGCAAACGCTAAATTACGTGCTTGAAAATCAACTAGACCATTGAGTGGGTCACACACTTCTTGTAATATTTTTTCGGGCTGTGTGGCGGCTATTTCTTCAATATCCATACCCCCTGCGCTAGAGGCGACCATCACAATGCGTGATAAAGCGCGGTCTACGACAATTGATAAATACAGTTCACGCGCAATGGGTAATGTTTGTTCAACGAGTACTTGATGCACAGGCTGGCCATCAGGTGCGTTTTGATAAGTGACTAAGGATTTCCCTAGTAGTGCATTGGCCACTGATTGCGCTTCTTCGGCAGCGTTGACTAACTTAACGCCACCCGCTTTACCACGGCCGCCAGCATGCACTTGGGCTTTAACAACCCATGCCTTACCTGTAATTTTTTTGGTTGCCGCCGCGGCTTCTTCTTCTGATTGTACAACTTGACCAACCGGTATTGTTAAGCCATAGCGTTGAAGGAGTTGTTTGGCTTGATATTCGTGTAAATTCATTTTAGATTGAGTATGTGCTGTTTTATTTTAGTTCTATATGACATTTTCTCGCAAAAGTTAGATTGAGGCTAGTAAAAGTAACTTTAATACAGCCATATGTAGGTATCGCGCTAGCATTACATGTTTTACTGATTTGGTTTGTTGGTTTTATTTGTAAAGCACAGTATTGTTGATCTTCGCTGGTCAGGCTTTTATATACCTGCCTCGTCATGCTTTAATCTGTTTATCAATGCTAGGCGCCATGCTTGGTATTAAGATAAACGGCTTAATGCAAGCATTCCACACGGATACCATCATCACCCATAGATAAAGCGGTGTTGCTGTCCGTAAAACCAGCAACACTTTTGAGCATATAGCGCCCAGAGGCAATTGCTTTATTTTAAATTACCTATATCAATATGATTTATAGCCTGTTGCAAGTGTCTAAGTCTAAATTAAAGGCCGCTCAAAACCGCGCTACTTGAATGAAAATCTAATTTTATAAGTCCTGCTCCCAAGCATTGCCGTATATTTTACCGTTACGCGATAGGATAAACATCTGGTACATACTGGTTACCCACATAAAAGTTGAAGCGAGGCTGTAACCAATACCACCAATAATGGTGAGCCATGCAAAGCTTGGGCTTAGTTTAGTCAGCCACCACGAGAGAATGTCGACAATTAAAAATGCGAATGGGAATGCAATTGCAATTATTTTTATTTTTTTTGGTACGCCGACAGCAAAGCTAAAAATAAAACCGATAAAGAAGAAAATAAACCCAATACCGAATAAGTGAATATGCGACACTCGCGTTAAGCTTTTAAAACTTGTACCGTCACCGATGGCAGCCACTTTTTGTACGGCTTCAAAACTTGTAAAGTTGGGAATGTTTGGCATGTTGCTATGACAAGCCACACAGTTTTGAGCGAAGACTGCTTTAAAGTGCATATCCCAATCTTCTTTTGGTGCGCCTTTATGTATCCATTGAATAATATCTGCGCGCACTTCGTCAGTGGCATTGGCTTTCATTGATCCATTGAGTTTGTTTTCTAATAGGCTATTAGTGCGATCGCCATAATAACTATAGACAACATCATTTTTAGATAAGCCTATTTCGCCGTCTGCCATGCCGTGTGTCAACATAATTTGCAAGCCAGCCATCAGTAAGCCGACACCTACGACTAATAAGTAACCTGCAAATAATGCTTTGAGTGGTGTTGGTAAGTTGGGTAAGTTTAACCAAGTCATATTAGATGGCTTAATGTTCATGATGGTGTCTTAAATAGTATTTATAAAGTAATAGCATTCTAATAGCTTAGTAATAAAATTAACAGCGATTGCGTAGTGGCTTGCGACTAATAGTGACAGCGCGTTTGGTGCAACTGCTATAATTTATTTTTGTGCTTCAATGCTTTAATTTTATGGTTTTAATTTTACGGGATTAATTTTATGCGTCTAGTTGTTCAAAGCCGTGCGATTACAGTTGCACATCTCACTCACATACATCGCATCATTGGTGGTAACACACAGTTTATGCAAATCGGTGAAACGGCTTATTACTTACCGACTAACTTGCAAGCTGTTCCTGACGTTAAGCATTTTTGCGAAGAACAAAAGATTGATTGTGCTTTAGTACCAGATGCGCAACGTTTAGATCAGTATGGCCTATGTGTCATGGATATGGATTCGACATTAATTGCGATTGAATGTATTGATGAAATTGCCGATATGATGCATGTTAAGCCGCAAGTGGCTGAAATTACACAAGCGGCGATGCGCGGCGATATTGGTTTTACTGAGAGTTTAGAGCAGCGTGTAGGTCTGCTTAAAGGTTTGCCAGAATCAGATTTGCAACGCGTGATTGATGAGCGACTGCAACTGAGTCCGGGTGCGCAAGTATGGATAAATGCTTGTAAAAAACATCACATTAAAACGATTGTGGTATCAGGTGGGTTTACGTTCTTTGCCGACCACGTTAAAAACTTATTAGGTTTGGATTATGCGGTATCTAACACCTTAGAAATTATAAATGGCAAGCTGACAGGTAAGGTATTAGGTGACATTGTTGATGCAGCGCGCAAAGCGCAAGAGTTATTAAAATTACGTGATGCATTAGGCTTGAAAGCAAATCAAACCATTGCGATTGGTGATGGTGCAAATGACCTTGAAATGATGCGTGTGGCTGGCATCGGGATTGCTTATCACGCAAAACCAGTTGTACAAGCGCAAGCAACGTATGCGCTTAACCATGTCGGTTTAGATGGCGTGATGCACTTGCTAAGCGCATAATAAACGATGGCTTGGTAAATCAATGGGGTCAGACTCGATTGATTTTGTTGTTTTGCTTATATTCATCTGATTTTCTATCTCCGCCTTTGTTTAGTTTATCCACTCTTCGGTTAAGCTGACTGGCAATCTTTTGTTTAAAATGATCGCTGCCCATTACCCAGCCCTTATTCGTGGTTTCGCGCATCTCTTCCAAGCTCACTTCATTGATCTGTCCATCAAATAAACTACGGTAATGTAGCTGTCTATCAGTTTTGCCCAGTGCTTCATACAGTATATGAGGTGTGATCAACCT
>WASW01040912.1_pt1 | contig 27180 bp, 20 predicted proteins | sample 5698521 | NCBI WGS metagenome assembly WASW01 (sample SAMN11175560, study PRJNA528189) | sponge metagenome | isolation source: marine sponge | host: Leucetta | place: Antarctica: Western Antarctic Peninsula, King George Island | collected 2013-01
TTTGGCGCTGCCATCCATGTTGGGCCTGAGACTATTGGCGGTATTGATAAAGGCGGCAACATGGCTGCGCCTTTATTGGCACAATACTTAGGCGGTGGTGAAGATGCTTTGCTTGGCAATTTTATGCTGGCCTTTGTCGCCGCAGTCGCTTTTGCTACCATTGTTGCGGTAGTTGCCGGCTTGGTCTTAGCTTCTGCTTCTGCTATCGCACACGATTTATATGTCAACGTACTTAAAGACGGCGAAGCCACACAAGCACAACAAATGAAAGCGGCTAGAATCGCCTCTATCTGCGTGGGTGTCGCCGCCATTATTATTGGCATACTAGCAAAAGGTCAGAATGTAGCACATTTAGTTGGCATGGCATTTGCCGTTGCAGCCAGCAGTAATTTACCGGCTATTTTCCTTACCTTATATTGGAAAAAATGTAACACCACAGGCATAGTGATGGGTATGTTACTAGGTGCAGGCACCGCTATCTTGTTAGTACTGCTATCACCCAATGTCACGTATCCACAAAAAGCGCTTGCAGAGGCTAAGTTGGTACTACATGGCGCGCCAGCAAAAGCTGCCACAGCAGCAATAGCGAGCGAAGGCATTGTCTGTGAGTTCTTTACCATTTGTCAAAATAGCGTTGCTGCGCAACCAGCTACTGAGAAAATAGCCCCTGTTGCCGATCAAATTTTAGCGTTGCATGGCAAACTCACGCGCATTCGTAGTAAAGAAGCTGTGCATCATATTAATAGTCAAGTCAGCATTTTAGATAGAAGAATGGCTAAAGCGCAATCAGGGTTAGAAAAAACTTCAAACCAAACCACCAGTATGATGGGCTTAGAAAAACCATTATTCAGGCTAAAAAACCCTGGTATTATTTCCATCCCGCTGGGCTTTTTAATGGTGATTTTATTCTCATTATTCACGCGCGATAGACGTAGCGAAGACTTATGGGAAGAGTTGTATGTTAGGCAGAATACGGGATTGAATGTGGAAGGTGCTTCGCACTAGTTAGAATTAATTTCACCCGTCTAATAAATAACAACAATAAGGCGTATAAATAATATGGAATCACCTATAGGACAAAAAGAACAAAAAGAAATGAAAGAAATCTTTAGTGAGATTGTAGATCCTACGCTCCTAGTTCTCAGAGTACACCTTTACACCGAACATTTAATGGAACGTATTATTATTGCTTCGCTTCCAAGAGGAGACCGCCTTATAGAGAAAGGGCGCTTTACCTATTCTCAAAAAATATCTTTAATATCCTCTCTCGATACTATAGAAGATTCATTTATCAGTGGCCTTATAAATTTAAATAAAATTCGCAACTCCTGCTCTCATGAAAGGCAAAAAAAGATCACATCGGCTGATATAGATTTTCTGGGTCGCTCATTTAGCAAAGAATATATTCAAATTAAGAAAGAAACCAAAAATGAGTATCTTTGTTTATGCAGTACTTTAGGTTGGCTATGTGGCGGTTTAATACATAGCGCGAATAAAGCCGAAAGCTTAGAGAATTTAAAATAAAAACAAATCAAAGAGCCAGGCAAGTTGATTTCATTCGACGATGAAACTTCACATGGTTTACCACCCCCCTCGACACCATGCCGAGCAACGCAATCTAACAAGGAGTTTTCGGCGAGGACTGTTTGAGGACGATAGTTTTATTATCGGACAAGTTCCGCAGCCGCCTTGTTAGATGAGTAGCGCAGGGTAGCCAAAGGCCATGGTGTGGGGTAGCCTTTTCTTTCCTCTGTTTCTTTTGGCTAAGCAAAAGAAACAGAGTCGCTAGTCGCGCGAAAGCGACGGTTTTAGTTGTTTACCTCGAACTGCTCGGAAAAAGCAACCTCACCCGTAAGACCGCAAGGGTGTCCCCATTCTCGCTAACCGCTCAATCGAGCCTAACAACATACTTACGCCAGTACTGGCGTCCCCAACCTCGCTAAGCACTATGTGCTAAGTCGATTGAGACCATACCCCTTAAACTGCTGAAACACTTCACGCATTTCGGCTTCTGTGAGTAATGGTGGTGTTGGCGTGATTTGCAGTAAGCGCCAGTATTGTTCGCATAAATTTTCCACTTCTACTGTCACTGCCAACGCGTCTTCTAAATCCGTCCCTAAAGCGATCATGCCATGGTTACCTAGCAAACAAGCTTTACGGTCTTTAAGTGCCGTTAAAGCATTGTCAGACAATGCTTGCGAGCCAAACAAGGCATAAGATGCACAGCGAATCGTATCGCCGCCTGTGACGGCGATCATGTAATGGAATGGGGGGATATCTTGGTGCAAACAGGCCATGGTCGTTGCGAACATGCTATGGGTATGGATGACCGCATTAATTTCTGGTCGGCTTTGTAATATATCGCGATGAAACTGCCATTCAGACGATGGTTCTTTATTTTCTGCTACATCACCATTTAGCTGCATTTTCACCATACTCGCTGGCGTCATCTCTTCTACGGTTAGACCGCTAGGCGTAATTAGAAAACCATCTTCAAACCGGACGCTGCAATTACCAGAAGTGCCTTTGTTTAAACCCGTTTCAACGAGTTTTTGTGCAGTAGTTAAAAGTTTTTCGTGCTCTGTTGGTGCTACTAAATTTTTCATCGTATTACATCCTCATTTAGTACTTAACAACTTAATTATTAATTTTTTTCACGCAATTCCGCTCTATCCATCACTCTTTTAATTTTGGTAATGCCACAACTGTTTTGTATTAGTTTTAAATCTTATTGACTACTAAATTTCGTAGCTCTGCTGGGCTAAACACGCCTGCTTCAGTAATAATGCCTGTGACTAATGTCGCTGGTGTGACATCAAAAGCAGGATTAATCGCTTTAGACCCTTCAGCAATCACGCGCACGCTGGCGATGGTGTTGTCTTGACTTAAGCCAGTCATATAAACCATTTCATCTTCATGCCGATTTTCAATTTCAATATCTTTGGCTAAAATATCCCAATCAATGGTTGGACTAGGTACCGCCACGTAAAAAGGCACATGATTATCTTTTGCGGCTAATGCTTTCAGGTATGTGCCTATTTTATTACAAACATCACCGTTACCTGTCACACGATCTGCGCCAACAATCACCATATCAACCAAACCTTGCTGCATTAAGTGACCGCCAGCATTATCTGATATCACCGTATGAGGTATGCCGTGCTGTGCTAGCTCCCATGCCGTAAGGCTAGCGCCCTGATTACGTGGCCGCGTTTCATCGACCCATACATGCACATTTAAGCCTGCATCATGCGCAGCAAAAACTGGTGCGAGTGCAGTGCCGTAATCGACAGTCGCCAACCACCCTGCATTGCAATGTGTCAGAATATTAAATGGCTTATTATTATATGCAGCTTTAATCATAGCTAAGCCATGCTGACCAATCAATTGATTTTGTAATACATCTTCTTCAGCCATCTGCCCAGCTTCACGCCAAGCTGCAACGTTACGTTGTGCTGGCGCTTTAGGCTGGAGTAGGGTTGTCATGCGATTGACCGCCCAAGCCAAATTGACAGCAGTAGGTCTCGCTTTAACCAACAACGTTGCTGCAAGTGTTAAGTTTTCATCAGAATCATCTGCTAACATCGCCAAGGCCATTCCATAAGCAGCAGCAACACCAATGAGTGGCGCACCACGCACTTGCATGGTTTTAATGGCATGTACCATCATTTCAAATGAAATAACATCAACAATCGCTACTTTAAACGGCAATTGTGTCTGATCAATCACCGAAACCTGCTTGCAGCTAGCGTCTGGCCAAATAGTTCTAAAATGTTCTTTTTCTATATTCATAATATATAATATGCTTGCTATATCTTATTCCAAAAAAGCATAAAAAAATATTAAAATAGTGCTTGCAAAATTTGGAGTTTTATTTTTCCTATTTTCCATCCACAATATCTGTGGATAACTTTGTGGATACTTACTATCGCAAAACTGTAACTCACCAGTTTTAAAGGGGTTTTTTGAAACGTTCATTTTTTAATCTATTTTTCCCCCTTATAAAACAATATGTTATGAAATAGCCTTTGTTTTGTAAGGGTTTTTTCTACAAGTTAATGTAACACTTGAACTGGTGTGCATAACCTCGCTAAATTAGGCAAAACTTGCATTGAATTTTTACTAGTAATTTCAATGATTTGCGACAGCGGAATGCCCCTTACATCGGCAATTGTTTCTGCGATTTTCAATAATGCTTTAGGGCTATTTCTTGCTGCTTTTTCTAACCACGCTGGCGGCATATCTGGCGCATCTGTTTCGAGCACAATCGCCTCTAATGGTAAGCTTTTTGCAAGTTCACGGATTTTGAGCGCACGCGAGTAAGTCATTGCACCACCAAAGCCTAATTTGAAGCCCAAATCAATAAAAACTTGTGCTTGCTGCATGCTGCCATTAAAGGCATGAGCAATACCGCCACGCACTTGATAGTGCCGCAAATGCTTTAATACCTCATCAATGGCGCTCCGTACATGCAAAATAACAGGCAAATCAAATACTTTAGCGATCGCAAGCTGCTCACAAAAAAAGTGCTCTTGCATCTTGCGGTTATCTTTAGTCACGTAAAAATCTAAACCGATCTCACCAATCGCAACAAGCTTATTTTGCTCGCTCAGCATTTTTTTGACCAAAGCACGCAAGGTTTCAATATCACGCGCCACCGCTGCATCAATAGTCATTGGATGTATCCCTAATGCATAAGCGCAGCTAGCATATTGCGCTGATAACTGTATAACCTTATCAAAGTTATTCGCTGCGATTGATGGTACAACAATCGCTTGTAAGCCTACTGCTTGTGCTTGTAATACAACATCATCGCGATCTGTATCAAACACTGACGCATCAAGATGGCAGTGCGTATCAATCAACATCGTTAGGCAAGTTTGGCGTGTAAACGTATATCCACGCCTACTTGCCGCACATCCAATATATCGAGAGAGACCGTATCTTGCATATTGGCCAATATAGGTAAAGCAAACATCCCTTTTGCATCGCCACCCATGAGCTTAGGCGCATAATAAATAACAAGCTCATCAATCATGCCTTGCGCCATTAGCGCGCCATTAACCCCTTCTCCCCCCTCTACCAATACTTCGTTGATTTCTATACTAGCTAAGTGGCTTAATAACGTTTTAAGGCAAACCTTACCGTGTTCATTGGGTGCAGAAAGTAAAGTAACACCCATTGCTGCCAGCTTACCCGCTTTATTGTCCGCATCATTGGCATAAGCAATTAAGGTTTGGCTGTCTTGCAACACCTTTGCAGCTAGTGGTGTCCGTAAATCGCTATCTACAATCACTCTTAAAGGTTGGCGTGGCAAATCAATATCACGTACTAGCAAACTAGGATTGTCTTTTAACACTGTGCCGACACCCGTCAAAATAGCACATGACCTAGCGCGCCAGCGTTGAACATCAGCTCTTGCTGCAGGGTTTGTAATCCATTGGCTCTCGCCATTACCAAGCGCAGTTTTACCATCTAAACTAGCGGCAATTTTACTACGTACCAATGGCAACTTTTGCGACATACGCTTTACAAAACCTGCGTTTAGATAATTTGCTTGCTGTTCTAAAAGGCCTGTACAGACCTCAATACCAACAGATTGAATATGACGAACGCCTTGGCCTGAAACAATTGGGTTAGGGTCTTGCATCGCAACGATGACTTTAGCGACTTGGGCTTGCACTAAGGCTTCGGCACAAGGTGGTGTACGCCCATAATGGCTACAGGGTTCTAGCGTGACGTAAACGGTCGCGCCATTAGCTTGCTTAGCTGCTTGATTAAGCGCGTGAATTTCTGCATGTGGTGTACCTACTTTTAAATGTGCACCCTCTCCAACCACAATATCATCTTTAACAATAACACAGCCAACACGCGGGTTAGGCATACTGGTTTGTAGCCCTTGCGCTGCCAAACGCAGCGCTTGGTTCATAAAAATATAATCATTCGCATCGAAGTTAGGCATTGAAGAGTTAGGCATTAACCAAATTATTTAAGTTTTTCTAACGCATCAGTGAAATCAGCAGGGTCTTGAAAACTACGATAAACCGAAGCAAAGCGGATATAAGCCACTTTATCCAGCTTATGTAGCTCGGTCATCACCAGCTCACCAATTTGACGCGAAGGAATTTCACGCTCACCCAGCACTAATAATTTACTGCGAATATGGTGCATTGCAGCATCTGTCAATTCCACTGACACTGGCCTTTTATGTAGTGCAAGACGGAAACTCTCTCGTAACTTACGCTCAGAAAAAGCCTCACGACTACCGTTGCCCTTCACAATTTGCGGCAACTGCAAATCAGCTGTTTCATAAGTCGTGAAGCGTTTATCACAATCGCTACAGCGGCGCCGACGCCGAATAGAGTCACCCTCTTCATTCACACGTGAGTCAATCACCTGCGTATCATCGGTATTACAAAAAGGACATTTCATAATAACTAATTAAGCACCATATACTGGGAAACGCGCTGTTAACGCATGCACTTTTGCTTTTGCTTCAGCAATCTTCGCCTCATCCGTCGGATTATCTAATACATCCGCCATTAAATTTGCCACTATTTTAGTTTCTGCTTCTTTAAAGCCACGCGTTGTAATAGCAGGCGAGCCTATCCGCACACCGGATGTCACAAATGGACTTTCTGGGTCATTAGGAATTGAATTTTTATTCACCGTAATGTGCGCCAAACCTAGTGCTGCATCAGCCGCTTTTCCAGTTAAGCCTTTAGGGCGTAAATCTACTAAGAACATATGTGATTCTGTACGACCAGAAATAATACGTAACCCTCGCTCTGTCAGTGTTTCCACCAATTGATTCGCATTTTTTAGCACTTGCACTTGGTACAGCTTAAACTCGTCTGTTGAGGCCTCTAAAAATGCGGTTGCTTTAGCTGCAATCACATGCATCAGCGGCCCACCTTGCAAACCAGGAAAAACTAATGAATTTAATTTTTTCCCAAATTCAGCTTTTGCCAAAATAAGACCACCACGTGGTCCACGCAAGGTTTTATGCGTAGTCGATGTCACAAAATCTGCATGCGGTACAGGGCTAGGATAAACACCCGCGGCAATCAATCCTGAATAGTGCGCCATATCGACCATAAAATAAGCCCCTACTTTTTTAGCAATTGCTGCCATACGCGCCCAATCAAAGCGTAATGCATACGCTGAGGCGCCACCAATTAACAACTGTGGTTTAGTCTCTATCGCAATACGTTCCATTTCATCATAGTCAATTTCTTCATTGTCATTTAAGCCATAAGGCACAATGTTAAATAGTTTACCCGATAAATTAGCTGGTGAACCATGTGTTAAATGACCACCATGACCCAAATTCATACCCATAATAGTGTCACCAGGCTTTAAAAAAGAAAAATATACAGCTTGGTTAGCTTGTGAACCCGAGTGTGGTTGTACGTTAACGTATTCTGCGCCAAAAAGTGCTGTCAAGCGGTCAATCGCCAATTGTTCTACTTGGTCTACAAATTCACAACCACCATAAAACCGTTTGCTCGGATACCCTTCGGCATATTTATTCGTTAATTGCGAACCTTGCGCTTCCATCACGGCAGGGCTAGTGTAGTTTTCTGATGCAATCAGTTCAATATGTTGATCTTGTCGTACGGTTTCAGCATCAATCATTTTTGCCAAATTTGCGTCGGCTTTTATTAGAGTATTTGAGTAACTAAACATAACATTCTTTGGCTTCCAGAATAACTTAAGAAAATAATTTCTTATTTTATCACGCATCAACAGCTCATTCATTAACGACAATAGCTGATACCCACTCCATCACATTGATGGTTAATGCTATTTTTGACACTCAATATGTGCATTTTTGGTCAGTTCTTGCCTGAGTTTTGACAAAACTGGGGTATTCCCACATACTATAAAACCATAGGCTATTGTTTTATATAGATATAATTATATGGCATGCTCATTGCTCCTAATCTAATAAGCGTCATTCTCCGAAGATCGCTTCCTCTCTTTCCCAACCCTAGTGGTTGGGTTTTTTTACCTGTTTCCTATAAGTTTCTTTGCAAGCTATAATCAATACTTATATCGTATTAAAGCTAACGCACATGAAATGGACAGACACACAAACCATCGCTGAAGACCTTTACGACAAACACCCTGACATCGACCCGAAAACGATTCGCTTCACTGACCTGATGGCATGGGTAATGGGTTTAGAGGCGTTTGACGATATTGAAGATCATTGTGGTGAAAAGATTTTAGAGGCTATTCAACTTGCATGGATTGAAGAAGCCGAATAATGTTTGAAGCGCTGCTTTTCCTCTTCATTAAGCATTTCATCTGTGATTTTCCATTACAAGCATTCCCATGGATTTATAACAACAAAGGTCGCTACCTACACTTAGGCGGCGTATCGTATGCCGCAATACATGGCATCGGTACTGCATTAGTACTTTACCCTTTTGTTGGTAACACCTCGTTGATATATGGCTTGATTGACATGGTGATGCACTGCCATATTGATTGGGCGAAAATGAACTTATCAACGCGTTATAATTGGAAACCAAACAACGGTGAATAGTTTTGGATAACACTTGGCCTTGACCAGTTATTACATCACCTTACTTAATTTTGCAATCATCTACTATGTCTTTATATACACCAGCGCCTAAAGAAATTTTCAAAGCCTACGATATACGCGGGATTGTCGATAAAACACTCACCCCAGAAATTGTCGAATCCATTGGTCATGCGCTTGGTAGCGAGGCTGCAAAGCGAGATCAAAAGACAATCTGTGTAGGATTTGATGGCCGCTTATCAGGCCCAGAATTAACAGCAGCACTTTCAAGTGGCATTCGCAAAGCCGGCATTGATGTCATTAATTTAGGCTTAGCCGCCACCCCTGTGGTTTATTTTGCAGCCCATCATCTTGGTACCGATTGTGCTGTGATGGTGACTGGCAGCCATAACCCACCAGATTACAATGGCTTAAAAATGGTCCTCGCTGGTGAAACATTAGCTGGTGAAGTGATTCAGAGTTTGCGTCAACGCATTGAAGATAACAACCTCACAACTGGCGAAGGCAGTGAAAGTAGCTATCACATTGATGATGAATACATTGCCAAAATTAGCGACCATATTAAGCTAGCACGGTCAATGAAAATTGCTGTAGATTGTGGTAATGGTGTTGCTGGCGCATTTGCTAAAAAACTATACGAAGCATTAGACTGCGAAGTAGAAGAACTTTTTTGCGAAGTCGATGGTAATTTTCCCAATCATCATCCAGACCCATCTGTACCCGACAACTTAACAGACTTAATTAATGCCTTAAAAACAGGTGACTCAGAAATAGGCCTGGCCTTTGATGGTGACGGTGACCGCTTGGGCGTTGTCACGAAAGAGGGTAATATTATTTACCCAGACCGCCAATTACTATTGTTTGCAGAAGACGTACTAAAACGCGACCCAGGGGCCACGATTATTTACGATGTGAAATCAACACGTAACTTAGCGCCATGGATTAAAGCGCGGGGTGGTAAACCACTCATGTGGAAAACTGGTCACTCACTAGTAAAAGCAAAAATGAAAGAAACAGGCGCTGCCCTAGCAGGAGAAATGATCGGTCACGTTTTCTTTAAAGAGCGTTGGTATGGCTTTGATGATGGTTTATATTCTGGTGCACGTTTACTAGAAATTTTAAGCCGGTTTGATGACCCCTCTGCTGTACTCAATGCCTTACCAATAAACCTAAGCGCACATCGCGTAAAAAAGTTTGATGACCCCTCTGCTGTACTCAATGCCTTACCTGATAGTGTTAGCACACCAGAACAACACATCAATATGCGAGAAGGCGAACCGCATGCGATCATTGCAAAACTACAAAAAACCGCAAAATTTGAAGATGGCAATGTATTAACCATTGATGGTTTACGTGTTGAATATGCGGATGGTTTTGGTTTAATGCGCGCATCTAACACCACACCTGTCATCGTGTTACGTTTTGAGGCAGATAATGAAACAGCTTTAAAACGCATACAAGATCGTTTTAGTGCAGTGATTTTAGCGGCAGCGCCAGACGCTAAACTACCGTTTTAACGTTAAGCTAACGCTATGTCAAAAAACAGTTTTTTTCTCACGGCTATTTGGATTTGTGTTGCTGCTGCCATTTACTACCTTGCGGATAATGTGCAAAACCCAAATAAACTTCATGCGCTAGGCTCAAGCGAGGAAGTTGTCTTAAAACGTGGCTTGGATGGTCATTATCGGGCAGAAGCACTGATTAACGATGTCAAAGTCAATGTGCTTGTTGATACAGGCGCGACAGGCGTCGCTATTTCACAGTCCGTCGCAGACTCACTGAACCTTAAGAGCATCACCGCTGTGCGCACGGCGACAGCCAATGGCGACACAGTATCTTATATGGTACGCCTTAAATCAATCAAGTTAGGTGGTATAGAAGCCCAAAATGTATCAGCAATGATTACGCCAGGCTTAAAAGGCGATGTATTACTGGGGATGAGTTTTTTAGGTCGTATGGATGTGCGATTATACAAAGGCAAGATGACTATAAAAACGATTTAAACCATCAGCAGAGAAGTTCTGTGTGTAAAGTTTGCATGCGCTTTTGTGATTGTCTATAGTGTGATAGAACAGGACTTAACCATAAGAACTAAAAAGAAATAACAACATGAATCACACCACACCATCAATCACGTTATACGGACGCACGTGTCCATATAATATCTGTTAGATATATTATATGATTAATACTTTCAGCTTATTACCTTTATTCAGACTGCACTAATTATGTCTAACTCATCATTCAAGCGGGACTCCTGACGGAGCCCATTAATTTAAACATTAGGTTTTCAATGAATAATTCGACCAATCAATTTCCATTAATTCTTCTTTTACTGATCGGCTTATGGCTTTTATTTCAGCCTAGTGGGTTTCAGAGTTTTCTGAACTTTCAGATTTCTCTTATGCAAAAACTTAAGATGCTTCCCGACAGTTTTAATGGCCACATACAACCCCTTCTAATAAGAATATTTGGCTTTATTTTGGTGGTAACTGGCATTTGGATGACTATATAATGCTTGTTACTATTGGTTGTCCTTTAATTTAAACGTTAAAAAAGCCAGCAAAGCTGGCTTTTTTATTGCACATGTCATTTAAGTAATCACAGTAGGCTTATCTCGACCTGTTCGTGCTTTCAAGTCCGACACTTGTAATGCAATTTGCATCATCTCACTTAACGCTACTTGTGCATCTAAATGATGGTTAGCAACATCTAGCTCATAGGCTTCTAGATAAATCCGTATCGTCGCCCCTTGGGTACCTGTACCAGAAAGTCTGAAGATAATGCGCGAACCATCGTCAAATAAGATTCTTAAACCTTGCAATTGACTCACAGAGCCATCGACTGGGTCTGTATAAGAAAAGTCATCACAGGTTTTAACTTGATAGCGTCCAAATGTTTTGCCACTTAATGTACTAAACTGATGACGGATATGCGTAATGACGCTATTGGCATCATCTGTCGGAATCTTCTCGTAATCATGACGAGAATAGACATTACGTCCATACTCAGCCCAATGCGCCTTTACAATACTTTCAACACTCTGTTTTTTAGCCGCGACAATATTCAACCAACATAACACCGCCCATAAACCATCTTTCTCTCTCACATGGTTAGAGCCTGTACCAAAGCTCTCTTCACCGCATAAAGTCACTTTATCAGCATCCATCAAGTTGCCAAAAAATTTCCACCCTGTCGGCGTTTCAAAACAATCAATGTTCATCTTCTTGGCGACTCTATCAACAGCACCACTCGTTGGCATAGAGCGTGCCACACCAGCAAGACCGCCTTTATAAGCAGGAATCAAATGTGCATTTGCTGCAATAATCGCCAAACTGTCTGATGGCGTGACAAAGAAACCTTTGCCTAAAATCATATTACGATCACCATCGCCATCAGAAGCAGCACCAAAATCTGGCGCTTCATTGGCATATAAAATATCAACCAAATCATGCGCATAGGTGAGGTTAGGATCCGGGTGTCCGCCACCAAACGTTTCGCTCACATCACAATTCATCAAGCTTGATGCTGGCGCACCTAAACGGTTTAAGAAAATCTCTTTTGCATAAGGGCCTGTTATTGCATGCATGCCATCAAACTTAAGCTTAAACCCACCAGCTAACAAAGTTTTAATGGCAGGAAAGTCAAACATACTAGCCATTAAATCAGCATAATCATGCACTGGATTAATGATCTGCACACAAAACCCTTCTAACTGCGTTTCACCCACGACATCAAGCGCGACATCAGGCATATCAGCTAACTGATATTGCGTAATACTTTTGCTTTTGGCAAAAATAGCTTCAGTAATTTTTTCAGGTGCTGGGCCACCATTATCCGTATTGTATTTAATGCCAAAATCCTCATCTGGGCCAGCAGGGTTATGGCTAGCAGAAAGAATAATACCGCCCAAGGTCTTATTCTTTCTGATGATGTGTGAAGCTGCTGGTGTAGAAAGTAGCCCGCCTTGACCAACGATGACTTTTTTAAAACCATTAGCGGCAGCCATTTTAATAATGCTTTGAATGGCAACACGATTATAGAATCGACCATCACCACCCAGTGTCAGCGTGGCATTTTTTGGCAACGTCAATGTATCAAAAATGCTTTGTACAAAATTTTCTAAATAATGCGGCTGCTGAAAAACCTTTACTTTTTTTCTTAAGCCAGATGTGCCCGGCTTTTGGTCAAGAAATGGCGTGCTAGCGACTAATTTAATTTGCATGGTGTATTCACTTTATCAATTAAAACAATCATTTTTGGCTTGGCTTTACGTCCCATATTTGGTCAGCATATTCCGCTATTGTTCTATCGCTGGAAAACTTGCCCATACGCGCCACATTTAAAATTGCACGACGCGTCCACTCTTCTTGGTCTTGATACAACTGACTAACTTCATCTTGTTTTGCAATGTAACTAGCATAATCAGCCATTAGTAAATAATGATCGCCATTATTAAGCAAATTGTCAGCTATCGCTTGGTAACGGTTCGGCTCATCAATAGAAAAATAGCCTGTAGAGATCATATCTAAAACTGCTTTAAGTTCAGCATTTTTATTATAATAATCTCTTGGGTTGTATCGCCCATTCTTCATATTGGCAACCTCTTTCGTTGTTAAGCCAAAGATGAAAATATTTTCTTCCCCTACTTCTTCCATAATTTCAACATTAGCGCCGTCTAAAGTACCTATCGTCAATGCGCCATTTAATGCCATTTTCATGTTGCCTGTACCACTAGCTTCAGTCCCTGCCGTTGATATTTGTTCAGATAAATCACTCCCCGGAAACAACACCTCAGCTGAAGAAACATCATAATTTGGGTAGTACACAACCTTTAATTTATCACCTATAGCAACATCATTATTCACTATTTCTGCAACATCATTAATTAAACGAATAATAAGCTTAGCCAACCAATACCCTGGCGCTGCCTTACCCGCAAAAATGACTGCGCGCGGTGTAATATTTTCAACCTCTCCTTTTCGAATGCGATTATATAAAGTAATCACGTGTAAGACGTTTAACAGCTGCCGCTTATACTCATGAATGCGCTTAATTTGCACATCAAAAAGTGAGTTTGGATCTAATGTCACACCAGTTAAGCTTTCAATTTTATTGGCTAAGCGTACTTTATTATCATGCTTAACCGCTCTGAACGCTTGACGAAAATCTTTATCTTCTGCTAATGGTGTTATTTTAACTAAGTTATTTAAGTCTTTTTTGAAAGCCGTCCCTATCGCCTTTGTAATCAATGCTGATAGCGCAGGGTTAGCCTGGTTAAGCCAACGGCGAGGCGTAATCCCGTTTGTCATATTGGTAAATTTATTTGGGTAGATTTTATGGAAATCTGCAAATAAAGTTGTTTTTAGCAATTCACTATGCAGTGCCGCCACACCATTAACCGTATGACTACCTACAACCGCCAAATGAGCCATACGGACACGACGCCCATGTGTTTCATCAACAATTGAAACGCGACTTAGCAAGCCGGCATCACCAGGAAAATGATGGTTTACCATATTTAAAAAATGATGATTGATTTCATAAATAACTTCCAAATGACGTGGTAACAAATGATTAAACAATTCGACTGACCACGTTTCTAAAGCTTCTGGCATTAACGTGTGATTAGTATATGCAAAAACTTTCGTACTTAATTTCCACGCTAATTCCCAGCTTAAGTGATGCACATCCATCAATTGGTACATCATTTCTGCAACGCCAATCGCTGGGTGCGTATCATTTAATTGAATGGATATTTTTTTAGGTAGCGCCTCCCAATCCTTAGCGCGCTTAACCTCTCGCCCACTTAAAAAGCGTCGCAAAATATCTTGTATGGATGCTGAAACAAAGAAATACTGTTGCTTTAACCTTAACTGACGGCCATTTGCAGAGCTGTCATTTGGATATAACACTTTTGAAATACTTTCAGTGTCATTGCGCTCTTCAACCGCTTTTTCATAATTGCCATCATTAAAGTGTCTTAAATCAAATTCATTAGCAGCTTTGGCAGACCAAAGTCGCAGTGTGTTTACTGTCTCTGTACCAAAGCCAGGCACTGGCATATCGTATGGCATTGCGACTACATGCTCTTCGTCTACCCATAAACGTTTAATGCCGACACCATCATCGGCAGGAACCTCAACCGTTTTGCCGTAAAACTTAATCGTATAAGCTGCTTCAGGACGCTGAAACTCCCATACATTGCCAAAACTTAACCAGCTATCAGGGTTCTCCACTTGCTGCCCATTTTCAATCGATTGTTTGAACATGCCGTATTCGTAACGTATGCCATAACCCATTGCCGGTAAATCTAACGTAGCCATTGAATCCAAAAAGCAAGCTGCCAAGCGACCTAAACCGCCATTGCCTAATGCCGCATCATGCTCCATTTCTTTAGTCGTTTCTAAATCGCGACCCAATGCCTGCAAGCCCTTATCTAATTTTTCTTCAATACCCACGTTAAGTGCAGCATTACTCAACATACGGCCAATCAAAAACTCTAACGAGAGATAATAAACGCGCTTTGGGTCTTGCTCAGTATAAGTTTTAGATGTTTTTATCCAGCGCTCTGCTATGTGATCACGGACAGTATAAGCCGCAGCCTTATACCAATCTCTTTCTGTAGAAACAGCATCCGTTTTAAAGCATGAAAAAGCCATATGATTCTGTATCGCTTGCTTAATTGGCGTAAGCTTAGGTAATGATAAGCTTGATGTTCTTTTCCGTGTCATTTTTTAAAACCTTCAAATTTTCTCTATCATTTTAGCGCTTCCATCAATTGCATCACACTTTGGAATAACCGTTTATTTACTTAGCAAGCAGCAGCGCTTGATAAAGTAATAAGTACTTTTGCGCGCTTGGTTCCCAACTAAGGTCAAGCTGCATACCGTTACGTTGAATGCTGCGCCACATGGTCTTGTTACGCCAGCTAGTGATAGCGCTTGTAATACCTGACAACAAAGCGGTTGCAGAAACATTATTAATCACAAACCCTGTAGCTGTTTTGTTCGCAAGTGTTATTTTATTTGTATCGACGACAGAATCAGCTAAGCCACCGGTAGACGAAACAATAGGTGGCGTACCATAGGCCATACCATACAGTTGATTAAGACCACACGGTTCAAAGCGGGAAGGCATAATAAACATATCGCTCCCCGCCATAATATTATGTGACAAAGATTCATTATAGCCGACGGTCACGCTGACTTGTGTTGGGTGCTGCATAGCCAGCGCTCTAAAATGTGCTTCTAACACACTATCACCACTGCCTAGAATTGCTAACTGACAACCCTGTGCAACAATTTGTGGGATAATTTCGGGCAACAAATCCAACCCTTTTTGATGGGTAAGACGACTCACAACGCCTAACAGTGGCGCATCAGCAGTTTCTTTTAAGTTTAATTGTTGCTGCAAATGTTTTTTAACAGCTTTCTTACCTGCAATACGGCTAGCCGTATAATTTTTAGGTAAGTGCTCATCTTCAGCAGGGTTCCAATCATGCGCATCAATACCATTTAAAATACCAACAAGGTCATTTTGACGTGTTTGAAGCAAACCTTCAAAACCAAAACCATAAGCTGGCGTTTGTATTTCATCAGCATAGGTGGGACTAACAGTGCTTAATTTATCTGCGTAAAAGAGCCCTGCCTTTAAAAAGGAAATTTGGTCATGGTATTCAAACCCATTAATATTAAAGTGCGCTACAGGTAGCGCTAACATACTCAAATAGCTAGCATCAAAACTGCCCTGAAAAGCTAAATTATGAATGCTAAAAATAGATTTCACAGTCGAGTGGTCAACTAGCTTCATATAGGCTGGCACAAGACCTGTTTGCCAATCGTTACAGTGCACAAGCATTGGCCGCCAAGCGGCATACGGTGTTGCCTCACTACACAACAAACTCGCCACCCTTGATAACACGGCAAAGCGTAATGCATTGTCTTCCCAATCAACACCATCTTCATCACTATAAGGCCCGCCTGGGCGCTCATACAATGCCGCATTTTCAATAACAATCACATCAACCGTAGTGGCACTATCTTGTTTGCTATAGATTTTAGGCATTTTGCCCATTATTAACGTGCAGGTTTGGCCCAACACCTCAACATTTGCTATTTTTTTTGGTGTGATGATTTGATCTAACACTGCCGAGTAGCCAGGCAGCAAGATCTTAACTTCGCCCTTAAACGCATCTAAGCTTTTAAGTGCTTGTGGTAAAGCACCACTCACATCTGCCAAACCACCTGTTTTAATAAGCGGATGCGCTTCAGAAGTTACAAATAAAACTTGCATAATTCAACTCAAAATTAGAAGTGCTTACAATAAGCACTTTAAGGTTAAAACCAATACTATCAATTTAAGATAACTGTAATATGGTGCATGAAAGTGGGGGCACTAGCATGGCTAAAGACTGCGGTTGATTCATCCAAGCGACATCTTCTGAATCTAACCCATAGCCATTTCCTTGGTTACTGCCGCCATAACAAGCGGCATCACTATTAAATAGCTCAGTATAACGCCCTGCTGCAGGCACACCCAGTCGATAATTCTCTCGCAGTATTGGCGTAAAATTCAAAACAATTAGAACAAAACTACCGTCACGTGCTCGCCTAATATAACTGATGACCGATTGATCTGAATCCCGACAATCAATCCAATCAAAGCCTTGCTGTTCAAAATCCAAATCATGCAAAGCTTTCAACTTTGCGTACAAATGATTAAGGTCTTGATTAACCCGTTTAATGCCTTGGTGCCATGACCCATCAGCGTCTTGTTCATCTAGCAAATGCCAATCTAGGCTAGCATTCACATTCCATTCTCGGCTCTGCCCAAACTCATTACCCATAAAGTTTAACTTTTTACCTGGCGCTGTCATCTGATAACTCGTCAGTAAACGCAAGTTTGCAAATTTCTGCCACGTATCGCCTGGCATTTTATCTAACAATGAGCGTTTACCATGCACAACTTCATCATGAGAGAAAGGCAGCACGAAGTTTTCACTATAAGCGTATAGCTGACCAAAAGTAAGCTGGTCATGATGATATTTTCGATGTATAGCGTCTTCTTCCATATAGGATAAAGTGTCATTCATCCAACCCATGTTCCATTTCATATTAAAGCCCAGCCCACCTGCGTAAACAGGTCTAGATACACCAGGCCAAGCCGTTGATTCTTCAGCGATGGTTAATGCACCAGGAAAGTCTTCTCCCACCATTATATTTAATTGTTTTAAAAATGCTATGACCTCTAAATTTTCTCTACCACCGTGTTTATTAGGCAACCATTCTCCAGCTTCGCGAGAGTAATCCAGATAAAGCATAGAAGCTACCGCGTCGACGCGTAACCCATCAATATGAAATTCGCTCAGCCAAAAGTGAGCATTACTTATTAAAAAATTACGAACTTCGTTACGTCCATAATTAAAGATATAGGTACCCCAGTCTTGATGTTCACCTAACCTTGGGTCTTCATGCTCATATAAAGCGGTACCATCAAAACGTGCTAATGCCCAATCATCTTTAGGAAAATGGCCAGGCACCCAATCTAAAATAACACCGATATTAGCCTGATGAAAAGCATTGATAAGGTAACGCAAATCATCTGGTGTGCCAAAACGGTTGGTGACACCAAAGTAACTCGTTGTTTGATAACCCCAAGACTCCGTTAGTGGGTGTTCAGTAATAGGTAGCAACTCAACATGGGTATAAGCCATATCGGCCACGTACGGCACCAGCGTATCGGCCAGCTCGCGATAACTTAAATAGTGGCCTTCGGCATTACGCTGCCAACTGCCTAGATGCACTTCGTAACAATTAAAAGGCGCATGTAGCCAATCATTAGATTGTCTAGCTTTCAACCATTGACCATCTGTCCATTTGTGTTTGCTTTGGCTAATCTTACTCGCGGTACTAGGCCTCGCTTCAAACTCAAGACCATAAGGGTCTGTTTTAGTCAGCACTTGCTTGGTGTGCCGGTTACGAATTTCAAATTGATACAGATCAGCATCAGTGAGATGTGGGATAAAAATCTCCCAAACGCCACTACTCCCGAGTGAGCGCATGGAATGTACACGCCCATCCCATTGGTTAAAACTACCAACGACACTGACGCGCTCTGCATTGGGTGCCCAAACTGCAAACCTAACGCCAGCAATGTTTTGCTGTTTAGTTAATTGTGCACCAAACGTTTTATAAGCTTGTTTTAAATTACCTTCGCCAAATAAATAAAGCTCATTATCAGCAATCGTACTTTCGAAGGTATAGGCATCATAGCCTTCATATGATATTTTTTGTGTTTCGATTTTTAGCAAGTAAGGCATGCCTACTGCACTTTTGTTGCACAGCTCAAACAACCCTGCTGCATTGACTTTATCAAGCGCAAGCCATTTTCTGCCGACCTTTAACGAGACCTTATCCGCATGCGGGTTAAAAACGCGCAGCACATAGCCGTCATTTTTTGCATGCTGACCTAAATAGCCGAACGGATCATGATGCTTCGCATCAAGAATACGCTGCAAATCCAATGAGTTTTCATTTGTTACAGGTGGGATTTTTTTGCTTTTTGCCACAATCAACTCTCAAAAAAAGCTATTTATTAACCAAATAGTCATTAAATTTAATCAAAGGAGGATTATAATGTAGTTAGTAATAAAAATATGTAGTTTAATTAAAAATCCATCCGCTAGGAATGACAATGTCTATCACTAAGCAGTTTGAACACCGAAAATCCGATGCTGGACAAGAGCAATCTCTAGACCGTTTTATTAGTGCCTTAACCAAAAATACGGTTGCAATAATCTTAGCCGGTGGTCGAGGCAGTCGTTTAAAGAACCTAACAGATTGGCGCGCGAAACCAGCTGTTCAATTTGGTGGTAAATATAGGATTATCGATTTTCCATTATCGAACTGTATTAACTCAGGCATACGTCGTATTAATGTGGCAACACAATATAAAGCACAAAGCCTGATTCAACATATACAACGTGGATGGGGTTTCTTGCGTGGCGAATTTCATGAATATGTCAATATTATTCCAGCGCAGCAAAGGCTCTCTGAGGATTGGTACAAAGGTACGGCTGATGCCGTCTACCAAAATGTAGATTTATTACGTGAAAGCGGTAGCGATTATGTTTTGGTGCTAGCTGGTGACCATATTTACAAAATGGATTACGGGAAAATGCTGGCTACACATGCCAAAAGCGGCGCTGACATGACTATTGCCTGCATTAATGTGCCGATAGATGATGCGAAAGGCTTTGGCGTAATCGCTGTTGATGAAACTGATCGTGTGGTTGAGTTTGCTGAGAAACCAGACCACCCTAAACATATGCCAGGTGATACAAATAAAGCTTTTGCCAGTATGGGCATTTATATTTTTAACGCTAAGTTTTTATATGAACAAGTGATTAGAGATGCTGGGGATAGCAAATCCTCACATGACTTTGGTGGTGATATTATCCCGCACATTATCAATAAGTACCATGTGCAAGCACACCGGTTTTCTGATAGCTGCGTAGGTGCAGATAATGAGCACTATTATTGGCGTGATGTCGGGACGATAGATGCATACTGGGAAGCCAACATGGAGCTAACCAAGGTGGTTCCTGAACTTAACTTATATGACAGAATATGGCCAATTTGGACTTACCAAAAGCAATTGCCTCCAGCTAAATTTGTGTTTAACGACGAAGGTAGAAGAGGAAAAGCTACTGATTCATTAATCTCTGGTGGCTGTTTAATTAGCGGGTCATGTGTAAAAAACTCTGTCATTTTTTCAGATGTATACATAGAAGACTATTGCACGATCGAAGACGCAGTCGTTTTGCCTAAAACCACAATAGGTAAAAACGTCATTCTTAAAAGTGTTGTCATCGATCGAAGCTGTATCATCCCTGATGGGATGCAAATTGGCGTCGATTTAGCGCTGGATGCTAAACGTTTTTATGTTTCAGAAAAAGGCATTGTCTTGGTAACACCTGACATGTTGGGGCAAGACTTATATAGAGTAATTTAGTTAGAAAGATTTGGAAAAAAAGATTCATGGAGAAACAGTCTAAGCTTTACCTTAATATTTATTGGCACATGCACCAACCTGATTACCGCGACTTAAGCACTGGAGAATACATACTGCCATGGACTTACCTTCATGCGATTAAAGACTATAGCGATATGGCCTATCACATTGAGGAAAACCCGCAAGTACGAGTCAGTTTCAACTTTGTCCCAATCTTACTAGAGCAACTAGAAGACTACACGCAGCAGTTTGAGAAAAAAACAATACGAGACCCTCTATTAGCATTGCTGATAGTGCCTGATTTAAATAACCTCTCTGAGGGTCGGTGTCGATTAATTGTAGAAAGCTGTTTTAAAGCGCATCACGAAAAGATGTTAACACCGTTTCCGCATTACCAGCGCTTACTACACATGTATCAACTAGTTGAACCCATCATGTCAGATGATACTGACTTACATTACCTTTCTGCACAATATAAAGCAGACTTACTGGTTTGGTATCACTTAGCTTGGTTTGGCGAAAGCATACGCCGAGAAAACGAAATAATAAAAAGGCTAATAGCCAAAGGCGTATTTTTCACGCTTGAAGACCGTCAGCAACTGTTTAGCATTATCAAAGAAACAATTAATGGTTTAATTCCAAGATACAAAAAGTTAATGGATAGCGATCAAATTGAGCTCACAACAACGCCCTATTACCATCCAATTTTACCGCTGCTTTTAGACTTTAAATCGACAAAAGATGCGATGCCAGATGCACCGCTACCCCAAAATGAAATTTATTCAGATGGAAGAAGTCGTGCGATTGATCATATTAATGCCGCTCAAGCCTACCACACCGCTTTGTTCGACCAACCCTCGACTGGTATGTGGCCGGCAGAAGGCGCAGTCTCGCATGCCTCATTATCTCTTCTGGCTGAACAAGGTGTAAATTGGGCAGCAAGCGGCCAAAGTGTACTGGCAAATAGTTTGCATTTGTCAGGTTTAGAAACTGACAATGAAAATCAATATGCCTATCAGCCTTATAAGGTCACAAATGGAAAAGATAATATTATTTGTTTTTTCAGAGACGACGTCCTCTCTGACAAAATAGGTTTTGAGTATGCCAATATGCATGCATCTGACGCAGTGAAAGATTTTATAGAAAGCTTGGAGACGATTAACCAAGAAGCGTCTGACCACTCAAGCGTAGTCAATGTTATTTTAGATGGTGAGAACGCTTGGGAATACTACCCTTATAACGGTTTCTATTTCTTAGAAGAGCTATATACGACTTTGACCAACCACCCTACGATCGAAATGACGACATTTAGTGATATTTTAAAATTACAAAATAACGATGAACTTCCAAACCCTAAGTTATTACCTCAGGTAGCAGCTGGTAGCTGGGTGTATGGCACCCTAAGCACTTGGATTGGTAGCCATGATAAAAATATTGCTTGGGACTTACTTTGCGAAGCAAAAAAAGTATACGATAAAAATATACACTCGCTTAATGAAAAAGAACAACAATCTTGTACGCAGCAACTTGCTATTTGTGAAGGTTCAGATTGGTTCTGGTGGTTTGGCGATTACAATGCATCCGATAGCGTAAAAAGTTTTGATCGCCTATATCGGCTTAATTTAATTAACTTGTACAAACTATTGAAGCAAACCGTACCCGAGAACCTAAATCAACCGATTAGCCAAGGTGGTGGAGATTCAGAAAATGCAGGCACAATGCGGAGAGGACAAAATAGTTAATGTTATCTGTGAAGAATAGTCGTCGTGCAGGTGTCCTACTCCATATTAGCTCTTTACCCAATGGCAACTTAGGGTCAGACGCTTATCGCTTTATTGATTTTTTAGTTTCCACTGGTGCACGTATATGGCAAACCTTACCAATCAATATGCCACATGCAGATAACTCACCCTACCAGTGCCTATCAGCTCATGCCGGCAATCCAGATTTTATTAGTATTCAAGCACTGATAGACGAAGGCTTTCTAAATGCAGATGAGCGTAATTTAACGCGCAATGAAATATTTAATGTCGCCTACCAACGTTTTGTTCAAGGTAAGCAACTCAATACTTTTGAACAATTTACGCAAGCTCACCATCGCTGGTTAGAAGATTTTTCACTTTTCTTGTGTTTGCGGCGACAATTTAACTTTAATGGTTGGAATACATGGCCAGCGGAATTTAAAAATCGTGATGCTGCTACGATCGCTAAACTTAAAGTAGATCATGATGATGAAATTAATCTGATTAAATTCACGCAATTTTTATTCTTTTCGCAATGGGATAAGCTAAAAGCGTATGCACATCAGAAGCATATTCAGTTATTTGGCGATATTCCTATATTTGTTGCTTACAACAGTGCTGACGTTTGGGCGCAACCAAAAAATTTTAAATTAAATGAAAATAAAGAAATGTCTGTTGTTGCTGGCGTACCACCTGATTATTTTTCTGAAACAGGACAGCGTTGGGGAAACCCACATTACAACTGGGGAGCAATGGCCAACGATAATTACGCATGGTGGCTTGCACGTATAGAAACGCAAACGCAACTGTTTGATATGGTTAGAATCGACCATTTTCGTGGCTTAGAAGCTTCATGGGAGATCCCCGCAAGCGACGAGAATGCCATTAATGGCACATGGGTAGACGCACCCGGAGATGCTTTGTTAGCCAGCATTCATGAGCAATTTCCTAGCATACAACTAATCGCTGAAGATTTAGGCCCTATTACACCTGAAGTAGATGCCCTAAGGCTCAAGTATGAATTACCTGGGATGAAAATATTACATTTCGCCTTTGGTGGCGAAGATGATAACCCATATCTTCCACACAATATTGAAGAGAACAGTGTTGTATACACAGGTACGCATGACAACGATACCACAGTCGGCTGGTACCAATCGATTAGTGAAAATGAGCAGGCTCATGTTAATCAATACATAAGCGCTAATGATGAAACTAAGCCTTTAGACATGCCATCATCATTAATTAATTTGGCTTTAGCTTCAGTCTCAAGGATTGCTATCATCCCTATGCAAGATATTCTTGGGTTAGATACTAAAAGCCGCATGAATGTACCAGGAACCGCTGAAGGAAACTGGGCCTGGCACTTTGACTGGCACCAACTAAGCGACAATCTAGTTCATCAATTCACTGAAGCCATTCGCCAGCATAACCGTATATCATTAACTTAAAAAATGACTAAAAGCATAGGGATAGATATTGGCGGCACTAATTTTAGAGTCGGTGTATTCGATCAACTCGAGCTTCTATCAGCAACCCGATTTCAAGCAGGGTTTTCAACCCTATGCAAAAATAATGATGCCAAAACAGCTTGGAAAATTATTATTAAAACAATCACTGAAGGCATTGAGAAAGTCCTAGAAAAACACCCTGAGGTGCAAGATATAGGCATAGGCTTTCCTGGCTTTATTGACCCAACAACTAAATACATTAGCGAGTCGCCGAACCTACCAGGTCTTAAAAACCTAAACCTTGCAAAAGACTTAACCAGTGCCCTTAAGAAAAATCATCCTATTAACCCTGTTCTGGTTGAAAATGATGCGCTTGTCGCAGCATATGGCGAATACACGATGAACAAGGCCGTTGGATCATCATTGCTCTATTTTGGCTTAGGTACGGGAGTCGGTGGTGGCTTAATTCTAAATGGCAAACCCTATACGGGCATGCACGGTATGTCGATGGAAGTCGGTCACATTATTATCGACCCAGGTGGTAGAGCTTGTGGCTGTGGCAACAAAGGGTGTATGGAACAATATGCTTCAGCAAGTGGGATTGAAAAAAGCTATTTTCTAAGCACAAAACAACGACACAACACACAAACAATATCAAAACTGGCACGGCAGGGAGAAAAATCGGCTATTGATGCTTTTCAATTAGCAGGAGAAAGTTTAGCGGTTGCTGTAGCACATACACTTAAAATAGTAGATGTATCAATGGTGGTAGTGGGTGGTGGTCTTAGTCAAGCATGGGATTTAATAAGTGGTCGTTTTAATACCCAATTAGCAGCTAGCTTAATCCCTGCATTAAAGCATAAAACAAAGATCATTATTTCATCGGGTAATGATAAAGCTGGCATGTTGGGTGCCGCAATATTAGCAACAAATAAATCTAATTAATGGTCAAGGCAGGATTAAACTTAGCGATAAAAATGACAAGATCAGTGACAGGTTTCTTGGCTTCGTTCAACAAGTTGATAACACCAAAATAGAAGAATGAATTAGACTTTTACCTAACCATCATTTAAACGGATAACAGTATGGAAAATGTATTTTACCTAGCAGGTGCGGTTCTTGCAGGGTTCGCAGGTTACAGCGGGAATGGGTGGTATTTTATTTTTATTGCTTCACTGATAATGGCAATAGGCTACCTTACTGTTAGAGCTAATATGATTCGCGCCATTATTGCTGAGCGTGGCTTTTTTGCCGTGGTTTTCTTTCTCGTCATTCAGACGATTACATTCGCAGCCCTTACTGCTCCTGTTTACTTTATTACCACCTTCTTCAAATAATTCAGAAAAAAAGCTTTGGCAAATATTTTACCTAATTTAGAAAGGCATAATTTCACTTAGTTGGTTTGGTGATATTAATACTGTCATGCAAAAAACCTCTCTCAATTTCTTGAGAGAGGCACCTTAGTACCAATAACTTTGGAGGGAATTGATACAGGAACTGGGATAGCCAATTCCAAATAAATATCGGAATTGGCCCAAGAACTATAGGCTAAATACTGTTAATGCACCGCCGCCAGGAGCCGCGTTGTATTTAACGAGTTCAGCATAACCACCAGCAGCGCCAAGCGCGTCTGTTGGCGTAGTCAAACCAAGGTTCATCGCAACGCCAGCCCAGCCACCAATACCTGATAGCACGCCAACGTGTTGTTTACCTTTATGACCATATGTGAATGCATTACCAATCACGCCAGAACCAACTTGGAATTTCCAAAGTTCTTTACCTGATTTAGCATCCAATGCTTTGAACCAACGATCAAGCGTACCGTAGAACACTAGGTTTGAAGCCGTTGTTAAAGCACCGCCCCAAGCAGAGAATTTCTCTTTGTTGTACCATACTTTTTTGTTGGTCATTGGGTTGTAAGCAGCAAAGCCACCCATCACACCGTCAGGACCTGGGAACATAGTCAATGTCGCACCAACCCAAGGCTGACCAGCAACGAATTTAGACTCTACTGGCTCATATGTCATACATACGTGATTCAGTGGAGAATACATTAGGCCAGTTTTAGGTGAGTAAGCAGCAGGCTGCTGATCTTTAGTCCCTAACGCAGCTGGGCAAATGCCTTTAGCGTTGTAGTCTTGGTGAGTAGAAGCTGCAGCCTGTTTTTGAGGAATACCAGTCTTCAGATCAACACCAGTTGACCAGTTAACAAATGGATGCACTTTCTCTGCAGCGATTAAAGTACCGTCACCTGCATTGAATGTGTATGCAAAACCGTTACGGTCATGATGCCATGCATATGTTTTGCCACCTTTGTCAAACAAGATCACTTCGTTAACACCATCATAATCCCACTCATCGTGTGGCGTCATTTGGTAGCCCCATTTAGCCATTCCAGTGTCTAAATCACGTGCAAAGATAGTCATAGACCATTTGTTGTCACCTGGACGTACATCTGGATTCCAAACTGAAGGGTTACCTGTTCCGTAATACACTAAGTTAGTACGTGCATCATAAGGCCACCAGCCCCAAATAGAAGCACCACCATGTTGCCAACCATCTTTAACAGCTTGTGGTTTTAACCATGTACGAACACCAAGGTCTTTTTCACCAACTTTTAATTCGCTCAGTTTAAGTCGCTCAAATGAACCACCTTCTTTGTTACCACCGTTGACGTCTTTGTATACTGACAAAGCACTATACTGTGGGTTAGCAGTATTAAAATCAGCACCGATCAATACATCTGAATCAGGACCAGTACCATACGCTTTCCAAGCAATTGAGCCATCTTTGATGTTAAGTGCTGTGAATGCACAGCGCACACCAAACTCAGCACCAGAACAACCCATCAGCACCTTATCTTTGATTACATGTGAAGCAGTCGTTGTCGTTGCACCAATTTTAGGGTTCCAAACATTAGTACTCCAAACTTTTTTGCCAGTGGTAGCATCTAGCGCAACCATAGTCCCGTCATTTTGCGTTAAAAAGATCTTGTTATCGCCAAAACCAAGGCCACGGCTAACGTTATCGCAGCAAAGCACTGCTTGAACTGAAGGGTCTTGTTTAGGGAAGTATGACCATACGATTTTTTGATGATCGTCTAAGTCAAGTGCGTATACGTTATTAGGGAATGCTGTATGTACATACATCATGTTACCAACAACAATTGGTGAACCTTCATGACCACGGTTTACACCAGTAGCGAATGTCCATGCAGCTTTAAGGTTTTTAACATTACCTTTGTTAATTTGCGCTAAAGTACTGTAGCCTTGGTTGTTATGTTGGCCACGAGGATGTGCCCAGTTATTTGCGTTTTTCATCGCCGCTTCTTGGTCTGCAGCTGCAGATGCAACCATTGGCATCGCCAATGTAACGCCTGCTGCCAAGCCTAAAGCTAGCTTGATTTTGTTTACTTGCATAA
>WASW01095866.1_pt1 | contig 27159 bp, 32 predicted proteins | sample 5698521 | NCBI WGS metagenome assembly WASW01 (sample SAMN11175560, study PRJNA528189) | sponge metagenome | isolation source: marine sponge | host: Leucetta | place: Antarctica: Western Antarctic Peninsula, King George Island | collected 2013-01
TTTGGGAAATTTCATTCTAGGGGCATTGAAACATCCATAGATATAATATTGCCTTATAATTATTCGCTTTCCATGCGCCACACTTGGAACGACCATTATCTGGATGAAAAAAGCAAAGCTGGTCATAATCAGCCAGCAATCCGTCGAGCCAAACATAAGTTTAACGCCAACCTATATCACAACTGGAACAACAAGCTCGATACGGTCGTGGGCCTTTACGTAAGAGGTAAGGCACGGGGTTTTAACTCGACAAATAATGCCAGTGCCTTTACAACCGTGCGGGCGGCTTTGGGTTATAAATACAATAAAAATCTCAAGCTGACATTGAGAGGCGAGAACCTGTTCAATGAAGACTATTTTGAGGTAGGTGGGTTTTCCACTGCGGGGGTTAGTGGCTATGGAGGTTTTGTTTACACTTTTGACTGATATAGCCGAGGTTATGGGAGGGGCTATCCCCTTCCCTATAACCTGGAAACATAACAATCCATGACAAAATGCACTAAAAGAAATTTAAATTATCCCTTGGCTATTTCTGTAGCCATTCATGGAGTGATCATTGCTTTTTTTTCGCTCTTGGTCGTGGACTCAGCAAAGAAAACTACCAAGGAACCACCGATACATATCAAAAAGATAATTTTTGGAAAAAAGAATGCGACACCGGCAAGGGATACAAACAACAAAAAATCAATTAAAGGGCATAAACCCACCAAAGCAGCCCAATCGTTTCGCAGAAAGAAGAGAACACCAAAAGCTCAGACTAAACCCTTGCCGCGTAACCCGGAATCTTTGAATAAATTTGTCCCAATTAACCGTGTTACAGAAAAACTCAATCGACTTCAAAAATCTGACCTCCGACCAATGTCCCCCATTTCGTTCGCATATCAAATCACTCAGCCTGTAACTTACATGACAACGGGATTCAAACCTAAGCTCAGACGTATGGAAAAAGTTAAGCCGAAAATCTTTTCAAATTCACTATCAGTCTCAGCTATAGAACCTGTGAGAATGGCAGTTACAACCGAAAGTTTTTCTCCCAAGCCGTTTGGTAAACCCATGCAAATTGTCGCAATCCCTAAAGGGTTCGTCAACGATCTTCAAAATGAAAATATTCTGGCGAAGCTTTCCCCAAAAACCATTCCTGGCATGAAACATGGGGCTGCAAACTCTAGTGGAGATGACTTGAAGGCGTTAAGAAAGGGTTATTCCTCTCAGATTTGGAGAAGAATTGCCGATGCAAAATTTTACCCTAGAACAGCTCGAAAACGAGAAATGGAAGGAAAACCCGTAGTCGAGTTTGAACTGCGGAATGACGGTCAACTTATGAACTATTTTATTGTTAGCAGTTCATCAAACAAAATTTTAGATAAGGCCGCCATTGATGCAGTAAAAAATGCCAGCCCCTACCCTCGCATCCCCAAACCGTTGAAGCTTAAATCTATTAGATTTAAACTACCCATATCCTTTATACTAAATAGACCATGAGTCCGACCAAACTTTTCTTCGTTTTTCTTGTCTCGATAGCCCTGTTCGGGAATACCTCCTGCGCCCCAAAAGCCACCCTTGAGGTTCCTGAAACTTATAAAAATGGACAAAATACATTTCACAAAATTTGTTCTAATTGTCATGGATCAGATGCACTGGGAAAACATACCAAGGCACCGAGACTGATTGACGAAGAGTATCTGGCACCCAATTTCACCGATGATGACATTCGCGAAACGATATTAAATGGCACCGACAAAATGCCTCCGCAGAAGAAGAATGTTAGCGCCGAAGAAATCACTGAAATTATAAAATACCTTCGCTATTCACAAAAAGCAGCTGGACTAGAACCGGAGGATGAAGACGACTCTTAATCCGTTGTCTTTAGATAAACTCGAACTAGACAAGATAACCCTATCCATCTCACCGCACCTTGGTGTTATATGTTGGGAACAATTTCCCAAACCCTTAAAAAAATACAACCCTCTCTTAGATAAAGCACAAGCTCATCTGGACTCCCTCACTAAACCGCCCGGCAGCCTCGGCACGTTAGAAGAGCTTGCTAATGGCAACTTTCCAAAGTGCGGGAGTGTCTACCAAACAAACTTCTTAATAAACCTAGAACCTCTTGACAGGGTAAGTGATTTTGGCTAGATTAAGCCTTCTTTTCTCTTTATCTCTCAATTTAATATTGGAGTTCCAGCATGTCAGGTTATATTCAGTCATTATTCTCCGAACGATTAGGCGGAATCCAGTTCGGTAAAGATACAAAAATTTACAAATTCGAAAAAATCAAAAGAGCCAAACGTGCGGCTCTCGATGCCAACCCCGACAAAGAATTGTTTGACCTGGGAGTAGGTGAACCTGATGAAATGGCTGATCCCGGTGTCGTTAAAGCTCTGCAACTCGAAGCTGAAAAACCTGAAAACCGTGGATATACTGATAATGGAATAGAGGAGTTCAAAGCCGCCGCATGCAAATATATGGAAAATGTATTTGGCGTTAAAGGTCTGGACCCAGACAAGCATGTCAATCATCTCATCGGATCAAAACCAGGATTGGCAATGACCCCGGCCGCTTTTATTAATCCGGGCGATGTCATCCTGATGACGGTGCCAGGCTATCCCGTCATGGGAACCCATGCTCAGTATTTGGGAGGAGAAGTAGTAAACCTGCCATTGACCGAAGCAAATGGATTCCTTCCCGACCTGAAAAGTATCGATGCCAGCACCTTGGAACGTGCAAAAATTTTATATCTAAACTACCCCAATAATCCAACGGGTGCAAAAGCAACGCATGAATTCTATGAGGAAGTTATCGAATTTGCCAAGAAAAATAAAATCACAGTGATGCAAGATGCCGCATATGCAGCCCTCACCTACGATGGCAAATCCGAGAGTTTTCTTTCTGTTCCAGGCGCAATGGATGTAGGGGTAGAGTTTCACTCCCTTTCCAAAGCTTATAACATGACAGGCTGGCGCATCGCCTTTGTTGTGGGAAACGAGCTGATCGTAAAAGGCATCGCACATGTAAAAGATAATATCGATTCCGGTCAATTTGCAGGCATTCAAAAAGCAGGAATTTATGCCCTAGAGCATCCCGATATCACCGAAAGAATTGTTACCAAATATAAACGCCGATTAGGGCTGTTGGTAGATGCTCTGAACTCGGTAGGTTTCAACGCTAAAATGCCTGGAGGTTCTTTCTTTTTGTATGTCGGCACACCCAAGGGAATAAAAGGGGGTAGAAAGTTTGAAAATGGCGAAGCGTTTTCTCAGTATCTGATCACTGAAATGTTAATTTCCACTGTCCCCTGGGATGATGTCGGTCACTACGTCCGCTTTTCCGCAACGTTCGCAGCAAAAGGGGAAGAGGAAGAGAAAAGAATAATAAGTGAAATCAAAGCCCGACTCGCAAAAGTCGAGTTTGAATTCTAAGGGAAATCACCCCAGCCCTCTTTTTAAAAAGAGGGGGGCTAGTTTGGAAAAGGCTCAATGACCCACAGAGCTTTAATAGGAATCGGATCGAATATAGGCTTGGCAACAGAAAATTGCGAAAAAGCCATTGCACTTATAAATAAATCGGAGTCTGTCAACGTTACCGCACAGTCGTCTCTGTATGAGTCGGAACCTATCGGAAAAACAGATCAAGCCTGGTTTGTTAATGCGACTATAGAAGCCCGCACTACCCTTGCCCCTGAAGAGCTTCTACAACTTCTTTTAAATATTGAGCAACAATTTGGCAGAGTCCGAAAGGAAAAATGGGGACCCAGGATCATTGACCTGGATCTACTGGATTACGAAGGAAGAATAATAGACTCTAAAATCCTTACCCTCCCCCACCCTGAAATGACACACCGACGGTTTGTACTCGAACCACTCAGTGAAATTGCAGGTAAAACCATACACCCTTTAAAAAAACAAACAATATTAGACCTGCTAAAAGAGCTTCCCAAAATACCTGTGGTAAAAAAAATACAGACATCATAAAAAGTCTACGTTAATCGTCTCCATATTTCGCAAAGCTTCTTCTTGCAAAACTTCTCCGGGATATTTTTCCTCGTCATTCTCAAGAACAGAGATTTTCCCTCTTGTGACCGGGCTATCTGGCATAAAAACAGAACAGCAATCAGGTTGCGGCTCAATACTAACATCATAGGTTTCGATTTTTTTGGCGTGCTTTATGATCCCCTCCTTATTCATTGCAATCAGAGGACGGAAAATATTCATTGATGTTACACATGTAACCGCAGCCAGATTTTCAAGAGTTTGCGAGGCTACCTGGCCCAGCGATTCTCCAGTGACCAGCCCTGGCATTTCATATTGCGTCGCAATCTCATTTGCAATGCGGTACATCATCCTTCGATACAGAACCACACGGTTCTCCTCTCTGCAACTATCTCGTATGGCCACTTGAATATCTTGAAAAGGAACGACAAATAATTTCGCCCTCCTCTGGTAGCCGTTTACAATTTTCGACAACTTTAAAACCTTGTCATATCCACCTCGACCTAAGAAAGGTTGATTGTCAAAAAAAACAAAATGCACCCTGCAACCTCGACAGGTCATCAGATATGCGGCGACCGGACTATCAATGCCCCCGGACAACAGGCACAAAACATTGCCTGAACTTCCTACTGGCAACCCGCATAACCCCGCTTCCCTATTGTGAAAAACTACCGTCTCACTCTTACCAATTTCGATTTCAAGAGTAAACTGAGACTCCTTGATATTTACAACAAGTCCCTTCGGGCTGAGTTGGGACATGATGCGAGACCCCACCTCAAAATTTATTTCAGGAGAGGTTTGAGGAAAAGTTTTTGCCGACCTCCGGGTTCTTACACAAAATTTAAACTCTTCTCCCGCCTGCAATAAAGGTTCAATCCACTGAACACCCAAGGCAGCCATTTCATCAAAGTCAGGGTTCATAGAAATTCCGATACTATAGGAAGAGATACCTGGAATCTTTTTCAATCGATCGGCATATTCATCTGCAACAGCGACTGAGAGGTCGATCATAATTCTCCCTCTGGGAACACGATAGTCTATGCCTTTATCCTTAGGTAGGGAGCGTTTGATATTCTTAAGTAATGTTTTCTCGAAATATTTCCTATTCCGTCCTTTTAATCCTATCTCATCATAACGGACTAATATTGTTCTTTGATCGCTCATCGATCCACCGTTCCTTTTATAAAAGTAGATAATAATACTTGATAGGAACTTTTAAGAGCCTGAAGAAATTTGTCTATCTCATCAAAATTATTATTCTGCGAAAAAGATATTCTGAGACTGCAACGTGCCTGCTCTTCAGTCAAACCTATTCCCATTAAAATTTTTGAAGGCTCTTTCGAATGAGCGCTGCAAGCACTCCCCATACCAACGTAAATTTCCTGCTTTTCCAGATGATGCAACATCACCTCTCCTTCCACTGGCGGGAGGCTGAAGTTGACAATGGATGGGCATTGGAAACCATCGGACGATGAATTGATTAAAACGGGAAAATCCATTTTTCTTAATCCCTCCACAAGATAGGTATGAAGCTTTAACAAGTGCTTCTCTGTTTCCTCTTGTCGCGCTATTGCTAATTCAATAACCTTTGCAAAGGCCATAATTAGAGGGATGGGAAGGGTTCCTGCACGAACTCCGAATTGTTGCTTGCCCCCGTGCAATTGCGGGTTCAACGTCAACCTGGAATCATAGACCAATAATCCGATACCCTTAGGCCCGTGAAATTTATGCGCCGATAAAGAATAACCCGACAGACCTGGCCACATTAATTTATTGATTTTTATTTTTCCAATCGCTTGCACCCCGTCTAAAAACAGTCGCGTCTGTGGAGCATCGTTTTTTAACTTGGAAATCAGCGCAACCGGATCGTTAATCGTGCCTAGTTCATTGTTCACATGAGAAAGACAAAGAAGCCTGATGCGTTTTTCTTTTAGCAAGGGGAGGCAGGATAAATCAAGACGACCTTCCTTGCTAAATTCCAACAAGGAAAAAGGTTCATTGCCAAACTCTTTAAACGATTGCAAAGTTTCAACAATGCTGGGATGCTCTAATCCTGAATACGCTGTCTTTTTATCAGGAGAACAGAGTCCTTTAATAAAAAGGTTATTCGATTCTGTTCCGCCACTTGTGAATATAAGGTTATGTGATGAAGGGATTCCCAAGGCGGCGGTTATGGCTTCAGTGGCTTCCTCAATTTTATTTTTAGCATCAAGTCCAATGCCATAAACCGCTCCACTGTTCGCGAATTGATCGCGCATATAATCCTGTAGCGAGGCAATGATCTCCGGGTCCATTGGCGTGGTCGCGGCATTATCCAGATAAATCATTATAGTTCACCCAGACTTTCAGACTTCGTAAGGAGGCATCAAATCCTGTTCGGCCCCCAACTGATCCATTATTCTAGCCACAACAAAATCCACCAAGCTACCCACAGAATTCTGTCCTTGATAAAAACCTGGAGAAGCGGGAAGTATTAAGGCACCTGCCTGATCCAGCGAGAGAAGGTTTTTTAGATGAATGGTGCTCAGTGGTGCCTCTCTGGGTACTACAATCAACTTACGCTTTTCTTTTAGCATGACATCCGCTACCCGCTCAATCAAGTTACCTGAAACCCCAGCGGCAATTCTGCCTACCGTGCCCATGCTGGCAGGTACGATTGCCATGCCATCAACCCGAAAAGAACCACTGGCAATAGAAGTATTTATCTTTGTGGGCTTGTGCAAAGTAACATGATCACCTTTAAAATAGGAAGGCTGAAGCCCCAGTTCAATATTCAATAGTTCGGCGCCACGCTCTGAAATAATCACATGGACTTCAGACTGAGATTTCAGGCAATCAAATAACCTTTTCCCATAGCACACACCGCTTGCGCCTGTAATAGCAATAACAAAACGTTTCATAATTTTAATTCAAAAAGGTCCTGGACTTCGCACAGCACCTGCGAATGAACGGCCTCTAAAGATGCATCACTTGAAACAAACCGTATATTTGCACCCGTGAAACTTTTAAAAATATTTTGTACATCTATTAAATAATCACGTTTTTCAAAAGCACTTTTTCCTTCTCGTGAAGACTCAATTCTTTTCAGACTTTTTTCAGGGGAATTGTGAAAAATCAGAACCCGATCCGGCACCGGAGCGAACTTCTCATTGTCTGCCCTTATCTCTTGCGGATCAAACCCTAAAGCGCCCTGATAAGCCGCAGTGGAAAAGTAATAACGATCCATCAACACTACTTTCCCCTCTTTCAAGGCGGGGTTGATATTGAGTTCCACATCCTCTTTTCTATCATTTATAAACCACGCCAACTCTTCTTCTGGACTGATCCCATTTCTGCCTTCCGTTAAAAGTTGACGGATTTTCATTCCCCATTTTCCATGTGTAGGTTCCGCGAGGGAAATATTGTCAATGCATTTTTTATTTAGAAGCTCTGCCAGCATACTGCACTGAGTGCTTTTGCCGGTACCATCAATACCTTCAAAAACAATTAATAATCCACGGCTCAATTTAAGTTGCTCCAAAATTTTTCTGCAAATTTATTTATCCTGTTTTTCTATAGCGGAGAAAGTTGCGCAAAGGTTTTCTTAATCAATAGAGTAATTTATGGGAAGCTGCGAAAAATATCAAGTTGAATAAACGTGAGGGGGAACTCAGCCAATACAAAGCAACAAACCCTTTGCATTGCCAGAAACTGGAGGATTAATTGCTTCAACATAAAGAAGCCGTAATTTAAAGATTTGACCGGAACAACAAATTGTATTTAATGTTGAATAATTTGGTAAGATTAAGGTTTAACTTTGAAATGAACCTGTTCTTTTTATAAGGAGCTGATGTGAGAAAATTCTGGAGGGTTTTTGGATGGGTATTTCTAGGGATATTTCTTCAATTCAAGTTCAACGCTCTCTATGGAATTGTCTTTCTTGAAAATCTAAATTTTCATGATCGAAGTTACTGGGTAGAAATGAAAATGACACCCGCCGATGAAAGATTGAGAATTTTGAAGGTTAAAACCACTGTTCATCATTCCCTTGGAGCAGACTATTTTGCCAATGTTTATATTCCCAACCAATATAAGATACTCAACCATGAGCCTTACGCAGGTGTCGAAAAAATAGACGGCTACCAAGCCTATAAAATGAATATGAAACGAAAATATCGGGATGTTTTGGCGGAAACTAATTTCATTCTCATTCCTCAGGCAAAAGAAATCGCCTCACTCCCAATGAAAGTACATTTTGAAAATTTAAAGCAACGTCTGCATGCAGACGAAACTTTCCAAATTTCAACTCAAGGCAAGCAAACCAAACTCGAAGGCCCGGAAAGGGCTGAAGCGATCTACCCTCAGAAACTGGGAATGTGACCTACCTGCAATGGCTCGAATAAAAGAATTCAAGGACTATTATAAAATTCTCGATGTAGCCGAATCGGCAACACAAGAAGAGATTAAAAAATCTTTCAGAAAGCTGGCTCTGGAATTGCATCCCGACCACAACCCGGATGACCCGGGTAGCGAAGAAAAGTTTAAAGCTGTCACAGAAGCCTATGGGGTTTTGAGCGACTCGCAAAAAAAACAAGAATACGATCAATTCCGCGCCGACCACTTCGCCGGCCGTAGTTCTTCGCGATTTCAGTATTCACAGGAAGATATTTTCTCAAGCATGTTTCAGGGCAAAAATGCCAGCGATATTTTTGAAGAACTCAATCGCGAATTCAACCGCTCTGGTTTTCGATCAGGCAATAATTTTTTTCAAAATGTATTCTTTGGTGGCGCAGCCAGCGGTATCGGACGCATCCTTAGAATGATACCAGGTCCCATCGGCCGCATTGGTATGGGAATCAGGATAGTGCAAATTTTGGGAACCTCCATTTACGTCTTCCATAAAATAAAAAAGGCAAAAGATACAACCAACCCAAACGAACAACAAAAACCTGAAAACCCTTTAGTGAGCAATCTCAAGGGTCTGTTTAGCAAATCACGATCCAATGAGAAACCTCCTTTGGATATGGACTTCGCTATTTTCATCCCTCCCACGGAAGCGTTGAATGGAGTGCGCAAGAAAATATCCTATCGAGTCAATGGAACCACCGAGCAATTGATGGTTCGCATTCCCCCCAAGTTTCCTTCAGGGGGCAAGCTAAGAATACGCAATAAAGGCCACATCCAAAATGAAAAACGTGGCGACTTGATTTTATCCATAAATGTTGACCTCAAAACCAGCACCTCCAACTAAAAAGAAGAATGACTAAATCCCAAATAATTGATTATTGGCTCACTTTTTTCAGTGACCTCCTGCTCGGTACGCTGAAAAAAATTTTTCTTTTCGGTTTTACAGGTCTGGGGCTAGGCATTCTAACCATCATGGCCTTCGACTCTCAGATATTGGAAGTCGCTGATTGGAGTAATTGGCTCGAAATATTACTTATCTCTATGGCCTCCATATGGTATCTGGGATTTGGAGTTTTTCATGGAATGGTTGCATGCGCCCTGCAAGTGATGATTCAAAAAATCTGCGAAGCCTTGGAAGGATTGCAACAACTTTTGGATTGGCTGACTTGCGAGGTAATAGGCCGGACCCCGAAGTTTCAGAAAAATATTCCTAAATCGGAGTTGGAAGAAAAATACGATCAGGTCGGCAGTGAACTACTCATCAAACTGAAACAAAAAGGCGGGATAACCGGATTCTTTTCAGGGATTCTATTTAGCGTTATCTTGAAAGTTTTAAAATTTTTCTTTCTTGATGAGGTTGTCGAAGAACTCCAGAAAAAAGACACAGGGGAAATCACCTCAGTAGATATCGAACATGCAGTGCGTCGCGTGGGAACCGATGTTATGATCTCCCCTATCACCGACAACTTATTTTTAATTCATATTATTAATATCTTTATCGGCCTGTTATTTTTTGGGCTTCCATTCAGTCTTCTTTGGTTTTTATAATTTATAACGGAAATTATAGAATCCCTTTTCAAATCCTGACATCTAATCACTACAGCAAATAATATTTTGCTGATTTTTATTTTCTGACGATCCCTAATGAGAAAAAATTTAAAAACACAATTTCTGACCTTATTGCTTGTCTTGAGTCTGGGTGGTTTAACGGGTCTGGAACCCGTTCTGCACAATCACGACCTGGAACTTTATGATGAACATGAAGACTGCATCAGTTGTGGTTGGACACAAATCAGTATTGATCAAGCCCCCTTACAAGCTGTCGCAGTCCAAAACTCATACAAAGAACTCAGCGACAAAACTCAGAAAACCACACCACCTGCTTCTCTTATTTCACCCTCTCGCAGCCGCGCTCCTCCTGTCCTTTCATAGACACCCCCCTTCAATAACTTATTTTTCACATCCCCCTCATTAGTTTCATTTAATGAAACCACGAGACTCTTTTGCGTACTCATTTTGTGCGGGGATTTATATTCGAGATGTTTATGAAATCCATTCGATTTATTTTTTGCTTGGTTTTTAGTCTATCAGCATCTAGCACCACATTCGGTCATGAGGTGGGCGCCCCTTTTTCTGGTGCCATCAGCGAACCCGTCATTCTTCACCATGCTCATATTGAGGACGAGCAAAGTTTGAATATGGCCTTCCGTGACGATTTTCAGAAAGAAGCAGGTGATCAAAAACGTTTCGCATTTGACTCTTCGTTAGAATTAGCTACTGCTTGGGATCATGATTTCAGTTTTGGATCGGAGATATTCATTCCCTTCTCTGAAACAGGCAACGATAACGACCGCTACGCTCTCGGAGATATTGAAATCTGGCCTATCAAATATGCATTTCTCAACCAGCCTGAAAGAGTTGTGACCGGGGCATTAAGCATTGGGCTCCCAACCGGAAGCAGCGCATATGGATTTGGGGGAAAGCAAACGAAACTCGGAACACTATTATTTGTCGATCAAGCCTGGAGAAACTGGTATTTCGGCGTTAATGCCGAATTTGAAGCTGTAGTGTCCGGGCCTACTGAATCCGAGTTTTCCATTGGGGTAAGTTATTCCTTTATCAAAGGAACCGGTAATGGTATTGCACCCACCATTCCAAATCAGGATGTCGTACCCGTTCTTTCGCTGGAAATGGTCTCAGAGCAAATTTTAAGCGGACTGGAAAAAGAGAACGATACCCTCAAGATATTACCCGGTCTACACCTATGGCATCCCGCTAGCGACTGGCTAGTATCCGTTGGACTTGAATTGCCATTGAGCACATACAGAAATAACGACTATGCCATGCATCTCAAGCTAAGAAACCACTTTGACTGGGGTAATTTGCTTAAATAAATCAGGGGGGGCAGAAAAACTTCTCCACCAATATGACAGGTCATCACTGTGGAAATGCTTTATACTGCAAGCTTTTCAATCGAGTCAAACATTTAATTTCTATTGACCATGAACCACAATGAAACATTTTTTTAAAAAGAGCGTAATTATAGTTGCTCTGATCCAGGTATTATATTCCCCTGACAAGAGCTGGGCCGATCCCATCCCCGTTTTCGTGAGCATTACGCCACAAAAATTTTTTGTTGAACGGATCGGTGGCGAGGAAGTTCAGGTAGAAATAATGGTCAATCCCGGTGAAAGCCCCGCTACATTTAACCCAAATCCAAAAAAAATGAGTCACCTTGCAAACGCAAAAATTTATTTCAGCATAGGTGTTCCTTTTGAAAAAGTCTGGATTTCCAGAATCAAAAACATTCAACCTGAATTAAAAGTAATTTCTTTAAACAAAAATACTGTGCCTTCGAGCCATCGTCGCCATGATGAAGGCGACCCGCATATCTGGCTCAGCCCTCCGCTGGTAAAAATAATGGCCGCAGAGATTGAAGTCGCTTTATCCAGGCAACGACCCGAGAAGTCTGCTTTTTTCAAAGACAACTATCAGACTCTTATCGAAGAAATCGACAAACTCGACCAGGAAATCCGGCAGATTTTTGCAAAGGGGAAAAACCATACTTTTATGGTATTTCATCCTGCATGGACTCATTTCGCTGAAGCTTATGGTCTCGAACAGATATCTATTGAGCATCAGGGAAAGGAACCTGGGCCGCGTGCATTACAGAAAATAATCAACACGGGAAAGAAGCTAAATATAAAGGTGATTTTTGTACAAAAACAATTCGGCCTTTCGGCAGCTAAAAAAATAGCTAAAATGATAGGCGCTACTGTCCAAGAAATGGACCCGCTTGCTGAAAATTATATAGATAGCATGCGAGAAACAGCAAAAGCAATTTCTGGAGCAATTAATTGAGCGAAGATTCTGTAATAAAAATCCGCAACCTCCATTTCAATTATGGAGATGTTCCGATTCTTGAAGATATCAATATTGATATACAGCGAAAAGAATTCATTGGGATGGTCGGCCCCAACGGCAGTGGCAAAACCACACTTCTTAAAATTATTCTGGGACTACTGGCTCCTGATCATGGAACTGTGGAAGTATTAGGAAAGCCACCCCTGCACTCTGTAAAGGATGTGGGTTATATGCCGCAATTGGCACCGTTCTCCAGAGATTTTCCAATCAGCGTTGAAGAAATCGTTCTCATGGGCCGGCTGGGAAAAACCTCGAGCATGGGGTTTTTCAGCAAAGAAGATAAGCAACTTGCCGCAGAATCTATGGAAGCGGTGGAAGTTCTAGATTTACGAAAACGTTCTATCGGCTCCCTGTCCGGCGGACAATTACAAAGGGCATTGATCGCCCGCGCCTTGACCTGCAATCCAGAAATAATGATACTCGATGAACCCACTGCAAATGTGGATATGAAAGTTGAGAAAGATATTTTCGATCTCTTAAAAAAATTGAACGAAAAAATCACCATCATTGTCGTGACTCACGATATAGGCTTCATATCGCAATACATCGACAGGGTGGCCTGCATCAACCGCACCCTGATTTGCCATCCCACTTCAGAGCTTACCGGCGAGACAATTGAAAATCTCTACGGCACCCATGTCCATATGGTGCATCATCACCATGAAGGCGAGGGTCACCATTGAGTTCATTTCTGGAAGCTGTCTCTTCACAGCCCTTCATGCAAAATGCATTGGCAGGTGGCCTTCTTGCCAGCGTGGCTTGCGGGGCCATCGGCTCTTATGTCGTGGTCAAACGCATCGGCTATCTCGCAGGCGGTATCGCTCATGCCGTGTTAGGTGGAATGGGGATTGCCTATTACCTTGGCAGGCCACCTATTGAGGGCGCATTGGTGTCGGCTTTGGTTTTTGCATTCATCCTCGGCTGGGTCAGTCTGCGTATGCAACAACAGGAAGATACAATTATCGGCGCGTTGTGGGCTGGTGGCATGGCGACAGGTATTTTATTCATCTCGCAAACACCCGGATACAACGTAGACCTGATGAGCTTTCTCTTCGGGAATATCCTGATGATCGCTTCTAACGATCTTTATTGGATAGCCGGACTCGATGTCCTCATTCTGCTCATCGTATTTCTTTTTTACAAACAATTTATAGCCGTATCGTTTGATGAAGAGTTTGCCCGGCTTCGTGGTATTCCTGTCGAGCGGTTTTATCTGCTGTTTCTTTCTCTGGTGGCATTGACCGTTGTCATATTGATCCAGATCGTAGGCTTGATACTCGTCATCGCACTTTTGACTCTTCCAGCGGCAATTGCCGGGCAATACGTCCGTTCTTTAAGCCTGATGATGTTCCTTGCAACCCTGTTGGGAATGCTTTTCACCACCGGCGGTCTGGCATTGTCTTATCAGCCCGACCTTCCCCCCGGCCCCACTATCATTTTACTTGCCGGAGCCTTTTATCTCGTATCGCTTATTTTGAATCAAATCAAAAAAAAAAATCTAAACATTGGTAGTTGTTGCTCCAGCCTTGAAAAAGAATTAAGCACGGTAAACGAAGGCAAACGCAAAATACTGATATGGGTACTTGCTATTAATGCCGTGATGTTCTTTGTAGAAGGCATATATGGCTGGTTTGCACAATCAAGCGCCCTCATGGCTGATGCACTCGATATGCTGGGAGATGCCGCTATTTATGGGTTCTCACTTTATGTCATTCGATTGCACCCCATATGGCAAAGTCGCGCAGGGTTCATTAAGGGAATCATAATGGGAGTATTTGCGATCAGTGTTCTTTTCGGAGCCATGTATAGAGCATTAAATCCTGTCGTCCCCGAAGCCACAACCATGGGGATCATTGGGGGTATGGCTCTTGCCGCAAACCTGATTTGCACAGTTCTATTATTAGGATTCAAAGATACAGACATCAATATGCGTTCGGCATGGTTATGTTCGCGCAACGATGTGCTGGCAAATATAGGAGTGTTGCTTGCCGCTGGCGGTGTCGCATGGACACACTCACCCTGGCCCGATCTGATGGTTGGCGTTGCCCTTTCCGCACTAATACTGAAATCGTCTATCGAAATTTTGCGAGACGCAAAGTTGGAAATGGCAAACCATCAAAGCACTTAGCGACAAGCCATCCGTCCAAGATTTTTCAGGCAGATAACATAGAAGAGCAACTAACGGAGTTATCTGACGATAAAATAGGATCAAAAAAATTTCTCCCTAAGTCTTCTTTCGCTTTTGACCACGGGTTATTATCGGGGTATGTTATTTTATGATTTTAGGGTTAGACGACATTCCCGGTGGCACAGCCTTCGTTTCGTTTCTGTTTTGGATGGTATTGACGGGGCTTTATTATCTGGTCTGCTATCAGGCAGCCTTAAACGTTCTCGATGATGTCACTCGCAACAGTTGGCTTAAAATCCCTGCCATGTTATGTGTTGCTGTTCCCACTGCAGGCTTGATGGTGGTGTTTCACTACAAACCCTATGTCTTTGCCGTTCTGGTCAGCATCACTAATTATTTTCGGGTGCAGAAAAAAATTCTGATTCCAAACCCAAAATGGGAAAACATGAAAGTCAATCCAACCCTGTTTTATCTAGCAAGCTATGGCTACATCGCCTCATTCACCGCACTGGCATTTTACTTCCCCACACTCGACTTCAGCGAATAAGCCCTAATTCATTGTCAGCGTGGAAACGGAAACCACCTCAATGATTCCAAAGATGAGGTTGCAGTAAAAAACAATTAAAATGCGTTCTGCCTGGGTACTGCCCAACCACCAAGGGACCAAGGGCAGTAAATACATGATGCCTACGAGAACAATATTAAAATTGAAATTTCTAAACAAACAAAACAGAAAAATTGCCGAAAACAAGATAAAGTTGATTTGAAGGAGTAAAATAGCGGTCGCAGAATCCTCTTAACTAACTGTCCACTAAAACAGGGGAAGTTCACTGAGGGCTTGATGATTAAGGTGAGGGGGAATAAATGATCCCCCCTGATAAGGGGGGCTGGGGGGTTGCCTTTTTTATTCCCTATTTCATAGCACTTAGGGTCACCCTGTTTTAAAATTCCAGCGAACACAAAGAAGAAATAAAACAAACAATCCCAATATCAAAAGAGATTCGGATTTAAATATTGAAGTGGTGTTTAAAAAAATTAGATTCAACCACAGATGGACACCGATAAACACAGAGAGTTGTGAAAGGCTTATGAAGCACCCTCACCCCAACCCTCACCCCTAGAGGGAGAGGGGGTTAAAAAGGCAACCCCCCAGCAACCCTTATCAGGGGGGATCATTTAATCTCCTTCACCTTAACCATCAAGCCATCTCTAAAAACTCCTTCTCCCCTAGAGGGAGAAGGTCGGGATGAGGGGAAATAATAATTATTGGTTTATGACTGGTTAAAGCCAGCAGAATTAGGAAAATAATTCTTCAGGAACAGGTATTCTACTGTTTTTCATGCCAGTTTTATTATATCATAGAGAAAAGGGTCTACGCATTTCAAGGATTCGAATGCCGAAATTGGCAATATAAATATACTGAATTGGGGCAAGCTCTACGCAATAAACACCGCTCTTAAAAAGGCTTGACTCCCAATAGCTATAGAATAGAAGTGAGGAAAATGATGGATGCAAAAACATTAAATATCCCCGAAGAAGTCAAACGCGAAATCGAAACCTTTGCCGCAGAGGTCGAACGTCTCAACCGCGGTGAAGTTGGCGATGACGATTTTAAAAGGTTCCGCCTGCAACAAGGAATTTACGGGCAAAGACAAGAAGGCGAACAAATGATTCGCACCAAATTGCCCGCTGGCAAAATGACCAGTGAACAATTGCGCAGCATGGCAACCTTTGCTGAAAAATATTCGCACGGTATCTTGCACATCACCACCCGGCAAGACATTCAAATGCACTACGTCAAAATTAACGATGTGCCACAAGGGCTTGAAGACCTCGCGCAAGCAGGAATCACCAGTCGCGAAGCCTGTGGCAACACGGTCCGAAATGTCACCGCCTGCCATAAAGCGGGAACTTGCGCCAACGAGGTTTTCGATGTCAGCCCTTATGCTTTGGCGGTGTCCAAATATCTTTTACGGAAGGACTTGACGCAAAACCTTCCGCGCAAATTCAAAATCAGTTTCGGCGGTTGTAACAGCTGTGGACTTGCCCCCATTCACGATATTGGTTTGAAAGCCGTGATCCAGAATGAAGTTCGCGGTTTTCAGGCATTGATTGGTGGCGGACTGGGTTCCTTTCCTCACGCCGCTTTGCCTTTAACCGATTTTATTCCAGCCGATAACCTTTTGCAGATGTGCGAAGCGCTTGTGGCTGTATTCGACAAATATGGCGACAAGAAAAATCGCAATAAGGCTCGCTTTAAGTTCGTAGTAGACAAACTGGGAATGGAAAAAATCAATGAACTCTACAATGAAGAGTTTGTGGCTCTTAACAGCAAAACATATCCCTCCATTCAAATAGACGCAGAAGAATCTCTGTCTTTCCCTGAATATCAATCGGTGGACTGCAATGCCGACACGGAGTTTCAACTATGGAAAAGCCGGAACATTGAAGCGCAAAAGCAAGATGGATTTCATAATATCCAAGTCAAACTGATTCTCGGTGACTTCACCATACCCCAAGCTAGAGGATTAGCGGATATGGCGGAAAGTTTCGCGGGGGGGAAACTGGTAGCCACCGTCAACCAGAACCTGATGATCCCCTGGGTCAAGGAAAAAGCTTTTGGCAATCTATTTTCTGAACTCAAGAAAATTGGTCTTCATAAAGCCGGGACAGAAGAAATACGCGATATCACTTGTTGCCCAGGCTCTGAAACCTGCAACCTCGGTATCACCGCATCGCGTGGGTTGGTTGAAAGTTTGAATACGGAAATGGAAAAGGAGCTTGAAATATCCAAAGACATGGATCATATCTCCATCAAGGCGAGCGGTTGCCCCAATTCCTGCGGACAACATCATATCGCGTCTATCGGGTTTCATGGCGGTGCCAAAAAGTTAAACGGCATTCTGACTCCTCATTACGAAGTTCTTCTCGGTGGCAGAATTACAGAAGACACAGTTGTGTTTGGAACTTCCGTTATCAAGATACCCGCTAAAAATGCACCTGAAGCAATGAAGACCTCTATCAAGGACTACAAAAATAACAAACAAGGTGAGGAATCTTTTGGCGAATACTTTGACCGCATGGGTAAAGCTCATTTTCGTGAATTGCTCGATTCTCTAAGAACCTTGCCCGATATCGAGCAGTCACCGGAGTCTTATATCGATTATGGTTCGACACAAAAATTCAGTCTCGAAGACCGCGGACAAGGCGAATGTGCCGGGGCTGTGACCGATATGATCACCGACCGGATTTCAGAAGCAGAACGCGCACAGTTCCAGGGTAAGCTTTCTCTTGAAAAAAAGGCCGTCAAAGAGACAGGAGATCATGCCAGACGAAGCGTTATCGCATCGGCTCGTGCGTTGCTGGTTACAGAAGGGATGGACTTCAATGATGACTGGGAGTGTCTGAAAAAATTTCAATCTCTCGTAATAGATATGGAAATCGTTTCAGCTCAATTCGCAAAACTTATAGATAACTTTGAAGAGAACTCGGAAGCATCCGATGAAAAAACAGCCGAATGGTGGCTTTCTGAAGCCGGCCTGTTGCTTAAAGAGTGTAAAACCGTTCAAGAAAAAATGCAGTCGGATAAATCTCTCAGAATAAGAGTAGGCGGAGATGACCCAAAAGATAAGGCCGCAAAAACATCCACAAGCATCGACCTTCTTGGCGTTAAGTGTCCATTCAATTACGTCAAAACAAAAATCAAATTGGAAACGATGGCCTCGGGAAGCGTGTTGGAAGTATTGCTGGATGATGGAGAACCAAGCGAAAATGTACCCAAGAGTATTAAAAACGATGGGCATAAGGTCATCTCTCTCGTTGAAGAACAAGGACATTACAAACTGACCATCGAAAAGGCGTAAGAGTTAATGCTTATCAGTATGACCGGGTTTGGCCGGGCCGAATGTCAAGAAGGGGATTACACTTACCAGGCAGAAATTCGGTCGGTCAACAATCGTTTTATCGAAATCAATACCCGCCTTCCAAAGGCCTATGCGGACCTTGAGCAACCTTTAAAAAAGCTCATTAAATCGCACTGCTCCAGAGGTTCTATTAGTCTCACCATCAGCCTTGGAAACTCGAACGAAGGTTCCGGTGAATGGGATGTCAAACCAAACTTGTCACTTGCGACTCAATATGTCGATGCCTTGAATCAAATTCGAGATTCATTAGGACTGCAAGGAGAAATCGATCTAAAATCTGTAGTCGGTTTGCGAGATATAATTAAAATCGAACCCGTTGCCCTTGACCCTGCAAAAAAAGACCTGATACTCAATATTGCAACAGAAGCCCTGACCTCTCTACAGAAAATGCGTGAAGAAGAAGGCGAAAACCTTCAGAAAGACATGGCCCAGCGCATTGATGCTATAGAAAGTCACGCAGCAGAAATTGAATCGCAACATCCTGAAGTCATAAAGGAGTATCAGGAAAAACTCAATGAAAGAATAAAGACTTTGAATGAAGGAGTCGGCCTCGATGAAACACGACTTGCCCAGGAGGTCGCCCTTCTGGCTGATCGTAGTGATATCACTGAAGAAATGACCCGCTTGAAAAGCCATTTGAACCAGTTTAGAAATTTTTTCAAAGTAAAAGAACCCATTGGCCGCAAGCTGGAATTTATCACTCAAGAAATTAATCGGGAAGTCAACACCACAGGCTCGAAGTCCAGCGATATCACAATTTCCAACAGGGTCATTGAAATGAAAAGTGAGCTTGAGAAAATCCGCGAACAAGTACAAAACATCGAATAAACTGTTTTGTTTCGCGAACCTGACAATAAACATCGAATAAATGGTAAATGACTCAAAAAGGCCTGCCCATCATAATTTCTGCCCCTTCTGGAACAGGAAAAACAACAACCTGTAAACGTTTGATACAGAAAATGCCCGATCTTAGGATCACCACATCGCATACCACGAGAAAAATTCGCGATGGAGAATCCGATGCATGCGATTATTTTTTTGTTTCAAAAAAAGAATTCGAAAGCAAAAGGAATAACAAAGAATTTCTCGAATGGACTCAGGTCCATACGGAGTATTATGGGACATCTTTTGAGTCCATAGAAAAACCTCAGCAAGAAGGTTTTGATATTTTATTAGAACTCAATGTTCAGGGAGTGGATTCTCTTCGCAATATGAAATTCAATGGCGTTTATATTTTCATCCTTCCTCCTTCAATAGAAGAAATGACGAAGCGTCTCAGAAAAAGAGGCACCGAAACCGAAGAGAGCATTGAAAGACGCATCAATACGGGTAAAGAAGAAATTAAAAATTACAAGAAATACGATTACGTCATCACAAATTTTGACGTGGAAGAAACGGTGGAATCCATTCTCGCTATTGTCCATGCAGAAAAATCCCGGGTTTCCCGCTACATCCCAACCTCAAACGACATCAAAGAATTATTGGGTTGAAAAATTATGTCCCAAATCAACCTTATGGAACTGGTATGCGAAAAAGTCAAAAGCCTTAAAGCCTATCATGTTGAAACATTAGAAGAAGGCATAAAGCTGCACGCTAATGAGAACCCCTACCCGCCTTCCCCTGAACTAATAAAAAAAATTCTGGCTCGTTTTGAGAAACTGGACTTAAACCGATATCCCGACCCTGATTGCAAAACATTAAAAAAAGCAATTTCAACTCGCATTGGAGTTCCTACAAATCAACTTGTGATTGGAAACGGATCTGATGAGTTGATTCAGAGTCTGATGCAGGTCTTTTGCAATGAAGGCGACACAATCGCCTTCCCCGATCCTACCTTTGCCATGTACGCCATCACTGCAAAGGGCATAGGGCTGAACGTTCATACTCTTCCTCTCAACGATAATTGGGATTTTGAAGCAACGCCTCTTATTGAAAAGCTAAATGCAAGCCATGCCCGCATTGTTTTTATAAGCTACCCCAACAACCCAACAGGGAATTGTTTTTCTCGAACTGAAATTCAAAAACTTGTAGAAAATTTTGAAGGCATAGTGGTACTCGATGAGGCTTATTATGATTTTTCAGGGCAGACCTTCCTTAGCCAAATGAAAGACCACAACAATCTGGTTATTTTAAGAAGTTTATCCAAAATCGGTCTGGCGGGATTGAGGGTCGGTTATGGAATTTTTTCCAGCACCCTGGTGGATGAGATCAATAAAGTTCGCCTTCCTTATAATTCAAATTCGATTTCACAAATAGCCGCAACGGAGTTAATGAATAATTTTGGTACGGTGCAAAAACAAATCGACTCCATTAAGGAAGAACGAACCCGGCTGCTCAATGAATTAACGCAAATTAAATCCATTACAGCCTTTTCCTCAGACGCAAATTTCATTTTATTTCAGACTTTCAAAAACGGAGAACCTATTTTCAGAAATTTGCTGGAAAACGGTGTTCTGGTCAGAAACCTGGGAGCGCACCCCAGACTAAAAAACTGCATGCGTGTTACAATAGGAACAAAAGCTGAAAACGATCAATTTCTGGATCGGTTGACCAAAGCGATTCAATAGTTAGTAACCGATTAAATAAATATGCGCACAACCCTCATCTCATGTTTCTGGGGTTTATTGGCACTCGTCGGGATTATTGCGGGCCTGCTTTATTTTCAGGCTTCCCGCCCCATGAGTGATGACACCAAACTCCAGGTTTTTGAAGTCATACCTGGGATGACATTAAAAAAGGTCTCGCAGAAACTTTCCCGTCAGAATCTCATCCGCAGTGCCAGTGCCTTTCAGGCTATTGCTTTAATTCAAGACAAGCAAAAATTGATTATGGTTGGGGAATATAATGTTTCCCCCTCCATGTTGCCTGTAGATATTTTGCAAAGAATCACATCGGGCAAAACGGTTTTACATCCCATCACCATCCCTGAAGGATACCGCATCACTGAAATAGCCGACCTGTTAGCAAAACAAAATCTCGCTGATAGAGAAAACTTTTTAAAGCAAACAAAAAATATGGAACTCGTAACAGAAATTTCTGCTGATTCCTTAGAGGGCTACCTTTTTCCCGAGACCTACCATTTTGGAAAGTTCACTGCTGAAGCAACTATTGTAAAAAAAATGGTGGAGACCTTTAAGGAACGAGTCCTGAAACAAGAGTTTCTTAAGCGTGCTGGAGAAATGGGATTTTCTTATCACGAAATCATAACACTCGCTTCACTGATCGAAAAAGAAACGGGAAAAGATTCCGAACGCAAACAAATATCCTCTGTTTTTCACAACCGCTTGAAAAAAAATATGCGGTTGCAGACCGATCCAACGGTAATTTATGCAATAGAAAACTTTGACGGCAATATCAGAAAGCACGACCTCAAAATCGACTCTCCCTATAACACTTATCGATATAAAGGTCTGCCGCCAGGTCCTATTGCCAGCCCCGGTCTTAAATCAATTGTTGCTGCACTTTATCCGGCAAAAACTGCAAACTTGTATTTCGTTTCACGTCAAGATGGAAGTCATCAATTTTCAGCAACACTCAATGAGCATAACCGGGCCGTGCAGAAATACCAGTCGCAAAGAGTCCGTCACTAGTGACACCTTGACTTTAAAAGAGCCTTTCTCTCTTCTATATTTATTTCATCATTTATGATTTGGATCAGCAGACGCGAATATTCTTCTGTCAGCTGATTGAAATTTTGAGCCAATACATTATTAGCTTCATCGAGCATAACAGCAACTTCCTCCCAACTCATTTCTTCACAGTCCTGCTTCATAATTTTTCTCCTTCCAACTCCAAACCAGGTTTAATGCCCCATGTAAAGCCGCAAAATTGACGACATTAAAAATCATAGAACCGCAACCCATAAAAACTAAATTAGCATATCCTCTGCATTGCTACCAAACAAGGGTTTGATTCATCTACAAAAGAACGATAAACTGATTCCATATAATTTGATCCCTCATACCCTACGGAATGAGTTAAGGAGGCAAACATGAATATGGAAAATCATCAACAATCCAAATTCAATCATGAAGAGTGGATAAATCGTTTATTCGGGTTTATTGAAACAGCCAGACAGTTTTCTATTGCGTTTGCAGAAGCCTTTAAAACCCTGTTCCAAAAAGGTCTGGCTGAAGCTTGGAAAGAAATTCGAGCCACGGCTAAAAAACTTTCGCTGGGTGATTTCATTTTCGCAGGAACCCTGACATCGGTTGCAGTATTTGGAGGTATGATTCTGCTTGCGGGAATCGGTTTATTGAGTTATCAATCCTTCTTATGGTTGCAAAGCGGTGTGTGGACAGAGTATCCCATGCTAACTGTTTTCAACTTTCTATTTGAAAATACATCTCTGCACCAGTGGATGGTTACCCCAGAGTCATGGATTGGAATGCAAAAACTGCTTTTATGGATTTTGGAATCCATTCCCGTATCACTTGCCTTAATGGTTCCAGGATTTTCAATAACCATTATGGCCGGCAGCATTTTAATAGCGGCTTTGGTCTTTCGGTTTTACCAGTTCAAAAAATATAATGACTGAAGATTCACTAGCCCTCAAAAAGAAGCTGGAAGGCTCTAAAAAATATCTCCAGAATGCAGACCTTAAAGGAGCCGACCTTGCAGGGATCGACCTGAAAGGTGCTCTGCTAGCGGGTGCCGACCTACGCGGTGCCAACTTGTCGAAAGCGTTTTTTGGCGATGCCATCCTTGCCAAAGCCAATCTGGCTGAAGCCAACCTAGAAGAAACTAATATAAACAGTGCAGATCTGAGCAAAGCAAATCTAAAAGGCGCAAACATGCGTGCACTTTATGCCCGATTAGCAGATTTAAGAGGGGCCAATCTAAGCAATGCAGACCTAACCAAAGCAAATCTTCGCCAATGCTCTATGTTTAAAGTCTGGATGAAAAACTCTGACCTTACCGGTGCCAATTTACAAAACATAAAAGGCGCACAATCGCAATTGCAAGATTCAAAATTTTGCGGTGCAAAAATGGAAGGTGCCGAACTTTCAGGGGCCAAGCTAGATGGAGCCGATATGGAGGGGGCCGGTTTGCAAGTGGCGAACTTGAGCAGAGCCGTCCTGAAAAATACCAATTTTAAAGGAGCCGATTTAAAAGGGGCCAACCTAAGGTACGTTACCGGGTTAACAAAAGAACAAATAGAATCCACACTCATTGACAGAAAAACCCTTCTACCTCATCACCTGAAAATAAAATGGATCACCGAAACCGAGTTTGAATGCCACGCCTCTGAAGATAAGCCGCATTATTAAAAACTACATTTCGTTTCGCCTGTCAATTTCTCCCAGCAACTCATCCACCGTACGAACATTTATGAGGTCTCGATAACTCGATACCATGCCAATGATATTTATGCTTAAAGAGAACGGTTCATCCCGGTCGCGCAAAATTATGGTGCCAGTAATATCCTGCTCATTAAATTCAACCAGGTTTTCCGCTAAAACAGGTAATGAAACCTGTTGCACCTCAATAGAAAAAGAATATTGTTTTTCCAGATATTTTTTTAACTCATCCACTTCCGGTTGAGATAAAAGATAGTTTGCGCGTCGCTCAATCCACAGCTTGGCCTTACTTGTCTCAGGCAAGTTATGGTAATCCTCGATCAAACTTTCAAAAGGCAGCAAAGGTTCATCCCTCAAATAACAAACCCAGTCTACTTTCACAAAGTTATCAGGATTCTCCCCAGATAAAAGCCTGGAAGAATCAATCAAAGAGAATGCACGAAACAGTTTCAAACAGTATTCCTTCCCAAACAAAACGGACTATTTAATATGACTCGTTAATTATAAAGAGTATCATTATATCTTCACAATATTAATCTACAAAAATTGAATTTTTACGGACAACTAATGACTAATGAAAGAAAAATAATCAAGTTCGGTGCGGCAACAGGGTTCACAGTGGTGCTGGAATTTGGTAACGATGCCGAAATGACGGATTACCGCAATAAAATCGAAAATGCCGACTTAAAATGCGAAATTCTAGCTGATTTCAACCTGAACTTTGACCAAGCCGATTTATTCATGGATATGAGAAGCATGGAATGCAGGGAACAGTTCGACATCGATGACTGGATATAACCGAATATTAATTCTCCTTCCTCTGTGACCGTAGAGATTCCAAGCGTTCAGATAAAGTTTGTCCCCCTTCTTTTCTGTTTTGCAAAAAGCGGGTGAACCAGTCCAACCCTTTTCCCAGTTGCGGGTCCATTTTTACGGCTTTGGTATAGTCTTCAACCGCCGAATCATAGAGTCCCATACGATCTTCTAAAATCCCCCTATTGGCAAACGACACCGCAGAGTTCGGATCAAGAGATAAAACTTCGTTGAACGCGTCAAGGGCTTGCTGGTCTTTGCCCAACTGCATGAGGGTTCTTGCCCTCCCCCTTTTAGCGTGAATAAAATTGGGGTTTTCCAACACAGCGGTATTGTAAAATTTAAGCGCTTCCTCAAATTTTCCGTCTGTGTAGAGTCCAACTGCTTTTGCAAAGGCGGGGCGTTGTTGTGAAAGTGTGGAGCTTTTGAAAACGGCCCAGCCGAGGGAAAGGAAAATCATGCCGATACCGCAAAACCGGATAACGCGATACATTTTATCCGTTTCCATGACTGCTAAGTTTATTCAAAATATTTCCAATGAGCGAGACGGACATCGCTCAAACGTTGGATGACTCTTTCGATAGAACCATCATTAAACTTTTCATTGTCGAATACAGCGTTCACAAAGTCCGCAACAACACCCGATTGGGCTTCACCAAAAGAAGGTACTTTCTTGCCAACAAAATCATAGATAGATTCATCTGAAGTGTAGAACCTGAAAAAGGTGGTGAGATATAGAATCATACTGTTACGCGCGATATGACCTGGCTTGCCATTTTTGTTTATGCTGGAAACGGAAAACTGCATGCCCGCAATTCTCCTGCGGGAATCTAGAGTGTGTTTGGCAACTTCAAATTTTGCGGCCTGAAAACAGGCGGAAAGCACAGAGCTTTCGAGATTGCCATAAGGGAATTCATTCTCCCCTTGGCGAAGGCTTTTCATTTTATCCATCGCCTTCTTGCCTTTTGGGGAATAGCAAAACCGGGCTCGCCATGCCCTGAACTCTTTGACCGTTTTAATCATCATTCCCCCTAATTTTGGATAGCAGGATCGAGTTGCAAGTTTTGTTCTGCAACATAAGTTTGATACCCCTTTTGATGAATCAGGATATGATACCAAGGTTCATCTTTCGGCGGCCTGCTTTTAGCCACCGCCTCATACCATTCATCGGTCAACTTAAATTCCAAATCAACACCAAGAATAATACCCCGGTAATCGAATAGTTTGTGGTGGATCAATTGACCGATGCAAAATTTTGCTTTTGACGATTTGCTCATTCTTCACCTGAAGTTTGAAAATATTTAGGCTGGCTTGTTAGACAAGTTTACACTCATAGGTATCTTCGGAAGTCCAGTTGACTTCTATATAATCAGGAGTCTTTGTCTCGCTATCAATAACAGAAGACTGAAGCTCCTCTGCGGAAATATTTTTGACAGAACTTAAGTCCACTCCATGAAACTTGGTTTCTATAAGCTCGGCTCCTGAAAAATCGCAATCAACAACGTGCGCACCCCTGAAATCAGCATCTCCTAATTTAGCGTTCACAAAACAAGTAGACTTCAAGCGAGCATGTTTAAAATTTGCCTCGCTCAAATTTGCATTTGTGAAATCAACATCGGTGCAATCCGTTTCTACCATATCCGTTCCCGAAGCATCTGCACCTTGCATTTTAGCACCGACCAGCACTCCCTTTTTCAGATTGGCACCTCTACTAAAATAACCTTCTCGTTGATACCTGCCGGTTAGCTTGGCTTCGCTTAAATCGGCACCTGTCAAATCGACACCAGGAAGATTAGCTTCTACAAGTTTGGCTCGAGCCAGATTGGCTTTTTTCATATCTGCTTCGGAGAGATTGATGCCCGTCATATCCGCATCATTTAAATTCGATCCTTGCAGGTTGGCTCGGGTCAAGTTTGCTTTGAGCAAGTTAGCACCCGAAAGATTGGCTTCGGAAAAATCTGCTCGCATCGCTTTAGTTGCAAATAAATTGGCCCCAACCAAAGATGCTCCTTTCAAATTAGCACTCGTCAGAATGGCAGAAATCAGATTTGCTTTATCCAAATTCAAACCAGAAAGATCCAAGCCTTTGAGATCAGCATCCACAAGATTATTTATTGAGCTAGCGACTTTATCTCTATCCCAAGTTGTCATTTAGAACCTGTCGTTAAATTTTTAAAATCGTTGTTAAGCATTGCCATATCGGCTATCAATTTATTCATATGGAACGCTAAAGTCAAATGGTTATCGAACTTCTTTAGTATGAGCTAACCTGTTTGCAGAGGTACTATCTCCGTAATTCTGTGAAGAATTCCCAAAGATTGACGTTGTGGGGGACGCAGAGAAAGACGGCCTGAAATAGAATTAACGTGTTTATTCATGCTTCTCTTTTGCAAAGAGATTCTGCTGACCCTCTGGTGATTTCCGTTTTCGGGCTGCCGTCTGGGGTGATAGTTCAGGGGGAGCATCAGGAAGATTTTCTACGTTAAGGGAATAATCATCATGGCCCCATTCACATTTGCTTAAAACTGCACGCGGAATTTTCTTTAAGGTCAAGTTTGGATAACGCTCCGGTTTACCCCGAAACGCTGAACATAAAACCAAAAGACTGCGGCCTTCGCCAACTTCATCATTTAATTGTTGTAACTGTCCATGATTCAAATTCTGTGTAGTCACATAAATAAAATCGGTTTCAGTGG
>WASW01024930.1_pt1 | contig 27105 bp, 24 predicted proteins | sample 5698521 | NCBI WGS metagenome assembly WASW01 (sample SAMN11175560, study PRJNA528189) | sponge metagenome | isolation source: marine sponge | host: Leucetta | place: Antarctica: Western Antarctic Peninsula, King George Island | collected 2013-01
CTGACATTCGCCTTGTAAGGGCGACGCTCTACCAACTGAGCTAAGCACCCTGCATCACTTTACAAACTATAATTCTATAAAACTAGCAGTGCACGTTGATTAATTGCTTGACCAACGAAGTGCGCTAGTTTACAGCATCTTTAAGTGCTTTACCAGCCCTGAATTTAGGAGAATTTGCTGCTGCAATTTGAATGGTTTCACCCGTGCGAGGGTTGCGTCCATTACGTGCTGCACGCTTACCTACGTAAAACGTTCCAAAGCCAATTAAGGTCACTAAATTACCTTTTTTAAGCGACTTTTTAATCGCACCTGTCGTTGCATCCAAAGAACGGCCTGCTGCCGCTTTAGAAATGCCAGCAGCTTTTGCAATTTGATCAATTAATTCTGATTTATTCACGAGTTATCCCCTCTAATGTTATTAATCCAAATGTTATTAACCTAACGTCTAACAGTACTACATTCTACTACCACTGTTATAACAAGTGACAAAAGTCACTGTCAAGCGTTTAAACTACAATTTTAACAAAAATCGCAAATAATTATTAATTGCTTAAAAAGCTAGTGCCTAACTGGTGTTTTTTTATCAGCTGCGACAGAAGAAACTTCAGCTGGGACTTTATCCGCCCCAGTTTCAACTGAAACCGGCATAGTGACTAATGCATGCTCTAATACTTGCTCAATCCATTTGACTGGGTGAATTTGTAATTGGTTTTTGATGTTTTCAGGAATCTCCACTAGGTCTTTTACATTAGCCTCTGGTATGAGTACCGTTTTGATACCACCACGATGCGCTGCGAGCAACTTTTCTTTAAGCCCGCCAATAGGCAATACCTCGCCACGCAGTGTAATTTCACCTGTCATCGCAAGCTCTGCCTTAGCTGGGATATTAGTCAAAATAGAAACCAAAGCTGTTGTCAGTGCAATACCTGCACTTGGTCCATCTTTTGGTGTTGCGCCCTCTGGTAAGTGGATGTGAATATCATGTTTCTCATAAAAGTCTTCAGCAATACCAAACCTAGCTGCACGATTGCGGACAACACTCAACGCCGCTTGTATTGATTCTTGCATGACGTCACCCAATTTACCTGTGGTAATTGTTTTACCTTTACCTGGCAAAATAACGGCTTCTACTGTGAGTAGCTCACCGCCAACAGAGGTCCAAGCCAAACCTGTGACCTGCCCTACTTGATCTTCTTTCGCTGCAACACCGAAATCGTATTGATACACGCCTAAATAATCTTCAAGGTTTTCAATCGTCACGGTCATTTTTTCGGCGGCTTTTAAAGCCTCGCCATCATCTGCACGATGGTATTTCTCAGCATCATTCTTACTTAGCAGCAGCTCTTTTACTACCTTACGGCACACTTTTGCAATCTCTTGCTCAAGCCTACGCACACCAGCTTCACGCGTGTAATATTGCACAATATGACGGATAACCGCTTCACCAACATCGATCTCGCCCGCTTTAAGACCGTGCGTTTTTATTTGCTTAGGCAATAGATAACGTAAAGCAATGTTGACCTTTTCGTCCTCTGTATAACCCGCTAATCGAATAATCTCCATACGATCCAGTAGTGGTGCAGGAATATCCATGCTATTAGCTGTTGCAACAAACATCACATCAGATAAATCATATTCGACCTCAACATAATGATCGACAAATGTGTGGTTTTGCTCAGGATCTAGCACCTCTAACAATGCAGATGATGGGTCACCGCGATTGTCTTGCCCCATTTTATCAACTTCATCAAGTAAAAATAATGGGTTTTTAACGCCCGCTTTGCTCATGCTCTGCAGCACTTTTCCAGGCATAGAACCAATATAGGTACGCCTATGTCCACGCACTTCTGCTTCATCACGCACGCCACCTAATGCCATCCGTATAAACTTACGATTGACTGCTTTTGCAATACTTTGTCCAAGCGATGTTTTACCGACTCCTGGTGGGCCTACAAGGCACAAAATTGGCGCTTTTAATTTGCCAACACGTTGCTGTACAGCTAAATACTCAATAATACGTTCTTTTACTTTTTCCAAACCATAATGGTCAGCATCTAATATCTGCTCCGCCACTGCCGGCTCTTTACTGATTTTTGTTTTTTTCTTCCAAGGAAGGTTAAGCAAAGTGTCGATATAATTACGCACAACCGAAGCTTCAGCTGACATCGGTGACATTAACTTAAGTTTTTTGAGTTCTGAATTAACTTTAGTCCGTGCTTCTTTTGGCATACCGGCGTTTTTAATGCGCTTCTCTATCTCTTCCATTTCAGCGTTTTCATCTTGCTCACCGAGCTCTTTTTGAATCGCTTTAACTTGTTCATTTAGGTAATATTCACGCTGGCTTTTTTCCATTTGACGCTTAACACGTCCTCGAATACGTTTTTCAATCTGCAGAATATCTATTTCTGATTCCATTAAATGCAGCAGATGCTCCAATCGTTCAGCAACACTCAACATCTCGAGTATTCTTTGCTTCTCTTCTAACTTTAGTGTTAGGTGCGTAGAAATTGTATCAGCCAATCGGCCAGGTTCATCGATCGTTGCAAGAGAGGTGAGGATTTCTGGTGGAATTTTTTTATTCAATTTTACGTATTGATCAAATTGCGTCAACACTGTACGCATTAAGGCTTCTAATTCACTGTCACTCTCATCTATTGGTTCTATTTTTTCAAATGCGGCAATAAAGCAATTTTCGGTGACCTCAAAATCAGAAATACGCACACGCTGCAAACCTTCCACTAATACCTTTACCGTACCATCTGGCAGTTTAAGCATTTGCAAAACGGTAGCGAGCGTACCAATTTCATATAAATCTTCAGCATTTGGCTCATCTTTAGTGGCTGATTTTTGCGCAACTAATAAAATCTTCTTATCTGTATCAGACGCTATTTCTAGCGCTTTAACTGACTTATCGCGCCCTACAAACAAAGGAATCACTAAATGTGGGTACACCACTACATCACGCAGCGGTAGCATTGGCATTTTTCCAGTCTTTACAGTACTCGTTATATTCTCTGGCAAAATTTCTTCAGTCATTAGACACCTTTAAGGTTAAGATGGGTCAAAATATCCTTATACCCTGTTAGTTGGGAACATTCTTTGATAGTTCAAGAGCAAATTGATATTAATGGCTACTCACAGCAAGTGCTGGATAATTAATTTTAATCAGTTATAACTATACTATAACTAGAAAATTTGAATATCAATAGTCCGATTAGGAAAAGTAGATTAACTTGCTGTTTCTGCAAGCGCTGGTGTTGCATCTTGATAGATCATAATGGGCTCGCCGCCATCAACCACCCCTTCATCAATCACAACTTTAGATAAGTTTTCGATAGAAGGAATATCATACATAATATCTAGTAGCGATTTTTCCATGATAGACCGAAGTCCGCGCGCGCCTGTTTTACGATCAAGTGCTTTATGAGCGATGCTTTTTAAGGCTTCTTCTCTAAATTCCAGTTCTACACCTTCCATTTTAAAGAGCTTAGCAAATTGCTTGGTCAACGCATTTTTAGGATCAACCAATATCTGGATTAATGCTTCTTCATCAAGTGACTCTAGTGTAGCCACTACTGGTAAACGCCCAATAAATTCAGGAATAAGACCGAATTTAATTAAATCCTCGGGCTCAACACCTAACAGTATTTCGCCAACAGCAGTCATATCATCTTTACTTTTCACTTCAGCACCGAAGCCTATACCACCTTTTTCTGAGCGCAAGCGAATAATTTTTTCTAATCCATCAAAAGCACCGCCACAGATAAATAAGATATTAGTTGTATCTAATTGCACAAATTCTTGATTTGGATGTTTACGGCCACCTTGTGGTGGTATTGAAGCCACTGTGCCTTCGACCAGTTTTAACAATGCCTGTTGCACACCTTCACCGGACACATCGCGGGTAATAGATGGGTTTTCCGATTTGCGTGAAATTTTGTCAACTTCATCAATATAGACAATGCCACGCTGCGCTTTATCCGTGTCGTAATCACATTTTTGCAGTAATTTCTGCATAATATTTTCAACATCTTCACCCACATAACCCGCTTCAGTTAGCGCTGTTGCATCAGCCATTACAAATGGCACATCTAACAATCGTGCAAGTGTTTGTGCTAACAAAGTTTTACCTGATCCTGTAGGGCCAATCAGTAAAATATTACTTTTTTGAATTTCAACATCATCTTTAGATGTATTAGTTGAAATATGATTATGATCTAAACGCTTGTAATGATTGTAAACGGCGACTGATAGATTTTTCTTGGCTTGTGTTTGTCCAATCACATACTGGTCAAGAATTTTGCATAGTTCTTGCGGTGTAGGTAATGCTTTATCAGCAGTCTTAATATTATTAAGGCTTTGCACTTCTTCTTTAATGATGTCGTTGCATAAATCAACACATTCATCACAGACAAATACCGATGGTCCTGCAATGAGTTTTTTTACTTCGTGCTGACTTTTGCCACAAAATGAACAATAAAGTAGCTTTTCGCCATCAGATTTATCTGCCATTTAATATCCTTATTACTTGTATATTATCGATACTATGCCGCATCAGCACGATTTGCAATAACCTTATCAATCATGCCGTATTTTACTGACTCTTCAGCACTCATGAAATTGTCACGTTCTGTATCCAGATCAATTTCATCTGCAGTTTTACCAGTATGACTAGACAAAATGGCATTTAACTTCTCACGCAAATACATAATTTCTTTTGCATGAATCGCAATGTCCGACGACTGGCCTTGGAATCCGCCTGATGGCTGGTGAATCATGATACGTGAATTTGGCAAACTAAACCGTTTGTCTTTTGCCCCAGCCGCTAATAAGAATGCGCCCATGCTCGCTGCTTGGCCGATACATAAGGTACTCACATCGGGCTTAACAAATTGCATGGTGTCATAGATCGACATACCAGCGGTCACTGAACCGCCTGGTGAATTAATGTAAAGAGAGATGTCTTTGTCTGGGTTCTCAGCTTCTAGAAATAACAATTGTGCCACAACGAGATTAGCCACCATGTCATTAACAGGTCCAACTAAAAAAATAACGCGCTCTTTAAGCAAGCGTGAGTAAATGTCGTAAGAGCGCTCACCGCGGCCACTTTGCTCAATGACCATAGGAATGTAACCTAAATCCGTTGTTTCTTGCATTTGGCTAATCGCTTTTAAATGATCACTCATGATTTTTCCTTTTTAGCCTGCCATCAATTCGTCAAATTTTACTTTCTTTGTCGTCGCTTTAGCTTTTTCTAAAACCCAAGCAACCACATTCTCTTCAGAAGCCAATGCCGCCGGCTCGTCCAAACGTTTAACGTCCGCATAATACCAATTCACTAAGTCTTCAGGCTTTTCATAGCTTTGCGCGAAGGTGTCAATCATTGCGCGCACTTGATCTGCGTTCGCTTGCAATTTATTAGCATTAACCACTTCTGACAAAATTAAACGTAACGTTGTACTACGTTTAGCCTGCTCTTCAAACATACTAGGTTGCAAATTCATCGTTTTAGGATCCATACCACGCTGCTCAATATTTTGCGCAGTCATTTCCATGATCCGGCTCGTTTCAACTTCTACTAAGGTATTCGGTACTTCTATTTTGGCGAGCCCGATAAGCCCTTCAAAAACCTGCTCTTTCACGCGCGCATTGACTCTTTTTTCGACCTCTTGTTCTAAACTAAGTTTAATCTCAGCACGCATTTTTTTAACGTCACCATTTTCAACCCCCAGCGCTTTTGCAAACGCTTTATCAATTTCAGGGTAAACGGCTTCTGATACTGTATTGTAAGTTACCTCATAGGCCACGTTTTTACCAGCTAATTGCTCAGGGTTATGGTCTTTAGGGTACTTAATCTCAAACTGTTTAGTGTCACCGGCTTTGCCGCCAGCCAATTCTTTATCGAAACCTTCAATACGCGCCGCATCGCCGAGCACAACGTCCATACCCTTTTTGTTCGTACTTTCAACTTGCTCACCATCAATTGAGGCGATTAAATTAATATTAATGCGATCTGTTTTTTTAGCTGAACGCTTCACCAGATTGTAATTAACGCGTTGTTTAACGAGCACATCTAGCGTTTTTTCAAGATCAGCATCGGTGACTGTTACGCTTGGTTTTTCAATCTTAACTTTGCTGATATCACCTACTTTAACATCAGGAAATATTTCAAAAGTAGCTTTATACTCAAGCGCTTTTGCAGCTTCTGCAAAAGGGAGGTGCTCAATATTTGGGAAGCCGGCAACACGCAATTTATTTTCCTCAACCGCATCGCTAAAGCTAACTTCTACCGCTTTAGAATACACTTCATCTCTGACTTGGTTACCATACTGCTGGTTCACTAAACCTACAGGGGCTTTACCTGGACGAAAACCAGAAAACTTTGCTGTGCGCCCTATTTCTGAAAGTCTTTGTTTAATTTGACCCTCTAAAGGTCCCAGCGGCACTTTGATAGTCATACTACGTTCAAGATTACTGATTTTTTCAACAATGACTGCCATGTTGCACTTCCCGTAAATTGTGTTCAAACGAACCGTTAATATTGATGGTGCGAAAGGAGAGACTCGAACTCTCACGCCTTGCGGCGCTGGTACCTAAAACCAGTGCGTCTACCAATTCCGCCACTCTCGCATGTTTTTAATAAAACGATCTAACAAACTGACCGCAAACACTAAAGGCGACATTGTATCTTAAATACCCCTAATTCGAAAAGATTAATATCACCAAAAATAGCCAGCATTCGAAAACTTGTTTATTTAAATCAACATTACTTGCCATTAAATATTGACAGTTAAGCCCTGCTAATTACAATATGTCGTATATTAAGGGTTTAAGAGAGAAAGATTTAAAACAAAACGATGACAAACACTAATGAAACTGCAGAAAACAACATGTTACGCTCTGAATTCGAGCTATTAATGAAGGAACGTGAAACTTTACTCGTCATCGCAGGTGCTGCAGCGGGGCTTATTGCTGAGCTTAACTCTAGCGATTTACCTATTCGCACCGTCGAGGCAGCTGATCTACTAGCCACAAATGTGAATCAACTCTCTGAAGAATCATTGCAAGATGCACTAGCATCGGTTCACGCCAAGATCGCAAGCTAAAAAACGGTCCGTCTTAGGGACAAAAAACAGCAATCAATTCTCATTATGCAATGCCAATTAAAAACCATCTCATTGTCTTTAGCCTGCCTCCTTATACTAGGCTGCGCTACAGATCAATACGAAGCCAAACCTTTAGACACTGGTAAAACCACTGCAAACATTATTGCTAAAAGCCCGTATAGCAATGAATTTAATCAATACTTAATAAAACAAGGGTACCAAAAAGAAACGTTTCCACTTCAAAGTTGGGATTTAGATGCGCTAACATTATGTGCCCTATTTCACCATACCAAACTTGATGTTGCTAAAGCACAGTTGGCACTAGCAATCACTTCAATTAACACGGCAGGTGCGAAGCAGCGCCCTGTACTCAATGCTAGTATAGAAAGAAGCGACCGAGCCAATGGTGATATTAGGCCATGGGCATATGGTCTGAATGTTGAGATTCCGGTAGAAACCAATCACAAACGCGCCATTAAAGTTGAAGCAGCGCAAAGATTTGCTAATGTCGCGCGCATGGATGTTGCAGATATTGCTTGGCAGTTACGCAGTCAAATTGCAAAAGATTTAATGTCTTATTACCAAAACGCTTCTAACATCTCATTACTTAAGAAAAGGCTCACGACACAAAAAAATATAGCAAAGATGCTACAGAAACGTGTCGATAATGGGATCGCACCTAAAACGATACTTAACATCATTCAGTTCAAGATATTAAAGACAGCGTCTCTACTTAGCAACACACAGTCGAACGTAATAAAAATAAAAGCGGCATTAGCCGCCGACGTTGGATTAACGGTAGATAAATTTGCACTCATATCAATTAAACCGCTGGATGTTGAGATAACTTTAGCGCAACAAGCAACACTTTTAGACCTGCCATTACAATCTAAAACGTTACAAGAAAAAGCCCTACTAAACCGCATTGACATCCGCCGCAGCATGCAGCAATACCTTGCTGCAGAGGCAGGGATAAAACTCGAAATCGCGAAGCAAACACCCGACATTACCATTAACCCTGGCTTTATCTTTGATTTTGGCGACAAAATTTGGACACTCGGTATTTCTAGTTTACTAAACCTTCTCAACAACAATCAAACCTTAAGTCAAGCTTTAGTCACTGAAGCGACACAATTGCGTGCAGTAGAAGGTGCCAAGTTTGAACACTTACAAGCGCAAGTGATTGCAGAATTAGCGCAGCAATATGCCAGCTACCATGCTGCCAAACAAGTAACAACAGATGCACAAACAAGGTATTTAGCACAAGTAAAATTAAGCCTGAATTTACAAAAACAATTTGATGCCGGCATCCTCAGTAGATTAGACTTAAATCAAGCAGCGCTAGCATCCATTGAAGCGCAAGATCAAGTTAACCAAGCTAAATTTGCATTGCTAAAAGCGATGTATCAAATTGAAAACGTCTTACAAGCACCCTTATACAATGAATTTATAATGCCAAGTTGACTATCAGTATGAATAAAAAAATCACAATTATTATTGTAATACAAACGTTACTTATTGTCGCATTATTTTGGATGCTCATTTTTTATGGAAAAGATGAGCTTGAAGACTTTCGTATTGAACAAGAAGAGGCAATTGAAAGTGCAGATCGCGTAAGTGAAAAAGATGGCATTAGTATTATTAATTTATCAGAAGCTGTACAAAAAAATAGCGGCATTACCACGGCGCAAGTTAAACCAATGCTTTTCAAAGGAAAAATTAAAAGTTTTGGCAGCGTGATTCCCATTGATTCACTGATTAATGCAAGAGCTGAATTTTTAAGCTTAAGTGCAGCGCTTAATGCGGCTCGTGTCACTAGTAAAGAGAACTTGTCGCAATATAACCGACTTAAAAACTTAAACGCAGATGATAAAAATGTGTCTGATCGTGTGGTTCAGGAAGCATTAATGAGCACCAATACTGACAAAGCTAACGTCAACACTTATGCATTGCAAATGAAAAGCCTACAAATAGGCACGCAATTACAATGGGGGAAATCACTAGCCCGATTGGTATCTCACCAAAAACTGCCCGCCTACTTGAGCAATTTACTGAACAGAAAGAATGTATTGGTTAGAGTCAGCTTACCCAACAGCGCATCTAAGCCAAATTCAGGTGATACGATTAGAATCAAACCACTTAATCAATCTATTATGCCGACTAAAGCGCAATATATTTCTGCAGCAGCGCAAACAGACAATGAAACAGCAGGCAGAACCTTTTATTACAGTGCGCCAGGCACTGAATTACGTACCGGTATGCGTATTAATGTCGAAACATCCTCGGCAACGAACGAGGCAAGCCAAGGCGTGGTTATTCCTAGTGGTGCTGTGGTTTGGTATGCAGGAAAATCTTGGGCGTACTTTAAGAATGGTGAAGTGCAATTTATACGTCAACCAATACGAGCTAACACTGAAGTTGAGACTGGGTGGTTTAACCAAAATATCGACATAAATAGCGAGGTTGTTGTGAGCGGTGCGCAGTTGCTGTTATCTGAAGAGTTTAAATATTTAATTAAAAATGAAAATGAAGACTAAACATACGATGCAACGCTTTTTTTCAATTCAGATTAACTAGCCATGATGGCCGCTATCGTACGTTTTTCTATTCGCTTTTATGGCGTCATGATAGCGTCGGCACTCGCTGTCATGCTATATGGCATTTACAGCCTAACACGCAGCAATCTAGATGTTTTCCCTGAGTTTTCACCAACACAAATCATCATCCAAGCTGAGTCCCCCGGCTTATCAGCTGAATTAGTTGAAAGCCTTGTTAGCCAGCCGATTGAAACTGCGATTGCAGGCACAGTAGGCGTTTCTGATATGCGATCACAATCCATACCTGGCCTATCTGTTGTCACCGTTATTTTTGACGAAAGCACCGATATTTACCGCAACCGCCAAGTAGTGGCAGAACGTCTAAGCACGCTTAACAATACCCTGCCTAGCGGCATTACACCCAACATTACACCGCTCACTTCATCGGCAAGTACGGTGCTTGGTTTTGGGGTCACCTCCAAGCAACGTAGCTTAATGGCCCTGCGCACGGTTGTTGATTGGACAATCGTGCCTCATCTATTAGCGATACCTGGTGTTGCAGATGTGAATGTTTTTGGTGGTGAAGTGCGGCAATTTCAAGTGCAAATTGACCCAGAAAAGTTAGTGCAATACAAGCTCAATATTAATGATGTTGTCGCAGCAGCCAAAAAAGCAACTGGTGTCAGCGGTACAGGTTATATACAAAACAGTAATCAACGCATCATCATTAACACACAAGGCCAAGCAACAACACCAGAAGCCTTAGCACAAGCAGCAGTTGCCCATAAAAACGGCTATACGATCACGCTTAATGATATAGGCCGTGTTGTTGAAGGGGCAGCACCCTCTATTAGTGCAGCTGCCATTAATGAAGAAACAGGCATCTACTTGTCAGTCCAAGGTCAGCTAGGTGCCAATACACACGCTGTCACCTTGGCTATTGAAACCGCGTTGCAAGCGCTAAAACCAACATTAGTAAAAGAAAAGATCACACTGCATGAAGGCTTGTTTCGGCCAGCTAACTTTATTGAAACGGCAATTGAAGGCGTACGCACCGACATTCTTATTGGCTCTGTGTTGGTCATTACCATACTATTCTTATTCTTATTTAATGTGCGTACCGCTTTTATATCGGCATCAGCCATACCATTATCACTACTCATGGCGATTGTCGTTTTAAGTTACTTTAATATTGGTCTCAACATCATGGTATTAGGTGGCTTAGCCATTGCCTTAGGTGAAGTCGTTGATGACGCCATTATTGATACAGAAAATATCTTTAGGCGGTTAAAAAAGAACCGACTACTTCCCCAACCAAAACCAGTACATCAAGTTGTATTTAATGCATCAATGGAAGTGCGCAGCTCGGTCGTTTACGCCACGATCATCGTCGCGCTAGTCTTTGTGCCGCTACTCACATTAAGCGGCGTTGCTGGCAAACTGTTTGCGCCGCTGGGACTAGCCTATATCACTGCTATTATGGCCTCCTTAGTCGTAGCACTAACAGTAACACCTGCGCTCTGTTATGCCTTGTTAGGCCAATCTAAATTAGGTGCCGAAGACTCGCCTGTTATTAGAACCATCAAAAAGAAGTATGTAAAGGTACTCTATAGAATAGAAAAAAATTACAAAGTCGTCCTGAGCATCAGCTTTTTATTAATCGCTTTAGGCTTAGGCATATTGCCTTTATTTAAAAATCATTTCATCCCCGCCTTGCATGAAGGTCACTTTATCATGCACATGACAGCAGTCCTCGGCACGTCAGAGCAAGAATCTTTGAGACTAGGTAAAAAGGTTTCTAAAGTAATACGCAGCATTGAAGGCGTTAAGTCAGTCACCCAATGGGTGGGCCGCGCGCCTAACGGTGCCGATACATTTGGCACGCATTACAGCGAGTTCGAAATAGAAATCGGCACCTTGTCTGGTGAAGAACAAGACCGAATTCTTGCCAGTATCCGTGCACAGTTAGCAGGCAAAAATAGTGAAAGCAATAGCGATGCTAGCGAGAATACCAATATAAACACCAATGAAAGTACCGTAAATGATAATGGAGCCGTTGGCTTTGTTGGGGTTAATTTTGCTATCAATACCTTTTTAACAGAGCGCATTGAAGAAACAATCTCTGGTTATGCCGCTTCAACCGTTATTAATATTTTTGGTAATGATTTAGATGCGTTAGACCGTGATGCACAAAAAATTTCGCACCTAGTTTCAAGCATTCCTGGTGCGCAAGATGTACTCGTGCAATCACCACCTGGCACACCACAAGTCGTGATTAGACTGCGTCCTAGCAAACTTTCCAGATGGGGTTTAAATGCAGTAGATGTATTGGATACATTACGTGCATCATATGAAAGCATACCAATTTCGCAAATCTATATAGGTAGCCGCGTTGTTGGCTTAAGCGTTGCACTAGATAAAGAGGCCAGAGATGATATTGCCGATATTAGAAACATCCCTATTTTCAATTCTGACGGTAGGCTTTTACACTTAAGTGATATCGCCTTTATTAACCAAGAAAACGGACGATCTAAAATCTTGCATGCTGGCGCAAAACGCATACAAACCATTACCGCTAATGTAGAACGACGAGATGTTGAAAGTTTTAATACAGAAATTAAAAAACAAATTAAAAACGAAATCACATTACATCAAGGCAATTATTTAGAATTTACCGGTGAAGCAGAGGCTAATGCCCAATCCCGTGAAGATTTGGTCGTCCACTCGCTATTAGCAGGCGTGGCAATCTTTTTAATGCTCTATATTGCTTTTGGTCGAGTTCGAAATTTATTACTCACCTTTGCTAACCTACCTTTTGCCTTAATAGGTGGTGTCATAGCAGCCTTATTCACAGGCGGTTGGATATCACTAGGCTCACTTGTTGGCTTCGTCACACTATTTGGCATCACTTTACGCAACTCTATAATGATGGTGTCTCACTTCCAACATTTGGTTGATAAAGAGGATTGTGTTTGGAATTTAGAAACTTGTATCCGCGGCGCTAGCGAACGATTACCTTCTATATTAATGACAGCATTAGTAACAGGGTTAGGGTTGCTACCATTAGCAATCGGCAGCAACCAGCCAGGCCGTGAAATTGAAGGGCCGATGGCAACTATTATTGTTGGTGGTTTAGTCACTTCAACGATTCTGAACCTACTTATTTTACCAGCCATCATGCTGCACTTTGGCAAGTTCGAAAAGCAAATACTCAATTAATTAAGTATTATATTTAATGTATTTAAAGCGCGGGTCTTTGTTTGGTGTGCCCTCTAGGGCTCCCACTTCTAAAGCTGGCTGCCAAGCAATCACTTCTTCAATTTTAGCGGCCAGTTCGAAATCTTTATCGGTAATACCTTTGGCATCGTGTGTGCAAAGTTTAACGATCACAAATGCATATGAAACCGTTAAATCAGGATGGTGCCAAGCGGCTTCCGCTAAATGCCCAACTGTATTCACAACCATTAGCGTTGCTTTCCAACCACTTGTTTTATACTGTCGACGTATCCAGCCATTCTCTAAATACCAGTGTGGTAATTGGCGCTTTAATTTTTCTATTGTTTCTGCTTCAGAATAAACGACGCTTGTCATGAGTTTTAATGTACAGCACTACCAAATTTATTCAAAGTTTTTTGACTAATACCTTTAGAGAATTGATCGCAATCGGTTTTCTTAACTACCCAGCTACCAAATGTTTGATTGAGCATGAAATCACTAAATGCCTTATCAACAAGTCCAGAATCACTCACCATTCTTAAACTTAACTCATCATCATCTGGCTTATCAGATTTCAATAAAACCAATTGTTGCGCATCAATTTTTTTTGCTAACCAGGCTGCAATGCTGTCAGATGTCACATCCCAACTTTGTGGAATACTGTCATCGGCCAATACCATTTGGCTAGGAAGCCAAATAATACAGCGATGCTGCCAAGTACGCTCGTCGATTTCCATTTCAGTTCTAGCGACAACAAGTCCCAGATTCATATTAGCTAATAGCAAGCCAAATTGATCCATGGCCAGCACCGCTAACTTGTGCGCACATTGATCACTAACTTTCGATATCTTCTGTGCATCTCTAACCGCATTAGCGAAAATACCACCACCAGGCACAATAATAATATTACCGTCGCTAAATTTAGCAAAAAGCGCTAGCCAGCGTTCGAGTTCTGGTGTGCCTAACAAGCTACCACCAACTTTCACTACCCACATACATTTCCTTTTTTTATTGCTAAGTATTTAGTCTTCTTTAAGTATCTAAACAACACATTCATCACCGTTGCGTAAAGTATTCAACGATCTTCATCATACTAGATGCTTTATCAAGCGTTTCAACATACTCTTTTTCACACACCGAATCCTCAACTATACCACCACCAGCATGAAAGCTTAGTTGCCCTTTATAAACGACTGCCGTACGAATTGCAATATTCATATCTAATTGACCATCAAACCCTATGTAACCAATAGCGCCACAATATATACCTCGTCTATTAGGTTCTAAACGATCAATCGTCTGCATCGCGCGCACTTTAGGTGCCCCCGTGATAGAACCGCCCGGAAAGCATCCTTTTAACAAGTCAATTGAAGTGGCACCTTGCTTGAGCTTGCCTGTAATGATGCTAACCAAATGATGTACATTAGCAAAACTCTGCAATTGAAACAGCTTTTTTACGTTAACACTGCCTGTAGTGCAGTTTTTTCCAATATCACTTCTTAGTAAATCAACAATCATTAGATTCTCCGCCCTATCCTTCTCTGATGTTAATAGCTCGTTCGAGTAAAGCAAATCTTGTTCAGTATCCTTTGATCGCGGCCTTGTCCCTTTGATAGGCCTTGTTTCCACATGGTCATCAATCACCTGTATAAAACGCTCTGGGGAGTTTGACAGCACTTGAAAAGTATTACTTTTGCCAACTGGGAGCCGCATAAAAGCCATAAAAGGTGCCGGGCTAATTTCACGTAACTTCTTATAGGCAGTCCAAGCATCACCTGTCACTTGTGCAGAAAACCGCTGTGCTAAATTAACTTGATAAAAATCACCCGATTTTATAAAGGCTTTAATCTTATTAAATGCCTTTTTATAGTTACTTTCTGAAAAGTTAGATTTAATGGTAGAAACAACTGAAAAATGATTCTCATTAACTTTATATGACGCACTAAATAAACTACATAGTTTTCCCCAATTTTGCTTTGTTTCATTAGAGAAACCATTTGATATCAATAGGCTACGCTTATCATAGTGATCAACGACTACAGCCCAATCGTAAATGCCTACCATCATTTCAGGTATACCATTAGATAACTTCGCATCATTAATATACTCCAACCGATATGCTAAATCATAAGCAAAATAACCCATTGCACCACCGGTAAAAGGCAACTTTGTTTTAGGTGCCTTATATTGTTGCAGAAAATTTTTCAGTAAGTCGAAAGGGTCACGCTTGGAGGTGCTGATCTTGCCTTTTTCATTGAGTATAGTTTGTTCACCACGCGTCACCAGTGTTGCAATAGGGCTTGCAACCATAATGTCATAGCGACCATACTCACTACTAGCTTTACCTGTTTTTTCATCAATCATTTGGCCGCTATCAAGCAGCATGGCCCATGGCTGATGTGCAATACGCTCAAATAACTGTGCACTGTCATGATGATAGCTAAGTGACTGTTTTAACATTGCACGGCCTTTTGTCGCGAAGCAAAATATGCAACTGCATAAGCAGGCAGACACATCGACACATCTTGGCAAGTATCGCTATCAATCATTTCTGCAACATCCATATATCTGCATTTAAGCTCCTTAGCAATAAGCTTTGCTAAAAATGCACCTGTGCCAGCACCGACAATCGACATGGTTGGGTCCAAGTGTTTGATAACAGCTGTTTTAATTTGCTTTATTTGAATAGCACGAAAAGCATATGCAAGCTGCACCCAACTATCCATACCCTTATCTTCAACATCGTAACCAACCATTCTTGCAAGACGCCGAGCAGCGTCTAATTTGGTTTTACTTTTTCCATCAGCGGTTTCTAGCATGTCTTTATCTTCAATCAGTTCACCTGTCAGACGATAAACATCCGCTATCGTAGCAAAATGCTCGGCTGCCACATTTATTTCCACAACATCCAACGTTACTTTATGCGTTAACGCCATTACAGGCGTACGTACGACACCCGTATAAACAAGACTGTCTTGCTGCATACGGTTAGCGTCTGTCAACCCAACATCAACCACTGCATGCTCAACCAATGGAATAATGTCTGTCGTGGTGCTTCCAATATCAATCATTAATCCAGCGCCAACTTTTTGAGCGATATAGCGAGCACTGGCATGCCAATTTGCAGAAGCAATCTGTGCGCTATTCATCGGCATTTTATCGATGCTAATAAAGTGATCACTTTCTTGAAAAGACTGCACTGAATAAAAGTAAATATGTTTTCCCAGCAGCGTTACCAGTGTATTTGCAATTGCTGTTACGCCAGCAAGACGATTAGGAAATATATCAGCTAATTCACCTGTCATGGTCACCGCATGTGTGACACCTTCAGGTTTGATAGCCAATCGTTTTAAAACAATACGCACTGCGGTTGCTAGCTTATCTAATCCTTGCCATAAAGGACAAGCTACTTGCAGAGCCGACATCACATTACCTTGGTTATCTACCAACACCGTCTTGACATGTGCACCACCAATATCCCAACCTATTGTTTTAGTGGCCATTATTGGCCTTAATTTTTATCTTCATTTATGATACTCACAAATCAACTTGCACTGTATTTCTTTCAAATATAGGCCAGTTACCATTGATACCCATTAATGTATTAATGATTAGGTTCGCTGGGTTAATGCTCATCGCTTCTGCTAAAGCAGTATAACTAGTTGTCAGGCGCGGGTTAATTTCAAGCAAAATAATTTCATCACCTATTCCTTTCTTTTGCTTAATGATAACGTCAATGCCAACATAGCCTTTTAAGCCAGGTAGGTACTGTGCCACTTGATTTGCGAGGTGATCAAACGCCGCCCAGTAGCTTGTCATACCATTAACAACAACCCCTTTAAAACTAAATTTTTTATCGAGCAACATGAGCAATTGCTTATTACAGCTTAACAAATGTGCTTTACCGTTATGAAACACACAAGAAATACTGGCTGGCACGCCAAGTTGGTAAGGCTGAATCACATAGTTATTGGATACTTTATTCTGTGCAATCCAATCTTTTAGATGCACCGTATTCTCAAAAAAAAATGTTTTTTCACAGCCGGCACCATCATCTGGTTTAACGACCCAATTTTCATCTCCTAATGTCGCCCAATTATCTAGCTTAATGGTCGGTAGAACAGCAACCGCTGTATGCCGGAATATTTCATAAGTTAATATTTTACTTGCAGCCGTTTTAATTGATTCAATATCAGAACCAAGTACTAGCTTATTTTGCTTAACGGCTATTTCAGTCAACTTATGTAGTGCACCATCTGTTTCTGGCGCAACTAACCAAACCATATCAACTGTTGCTATTATTTGTTCCCATACTTTCCAAACGTCATCATCCGCATCAACAACTTGCACCATTTGGCAATTTTTTGGCTTATCCAGACGGACGTCAACAGTGGTATATATTTCATAAAACAGTGATGACAGATCGCGCAACAAAGCATCGCGCATCATTTCACCTTCATGGGCTAACGAACCATCCAACGCTACGTGATTAAAACCACCGCCAGTGATAAACTCACACACAAATAACTTAGCAGGTGATTTCATGTTGCACATTATTCCTGTCATTGACCTACTTGATGGCACTGTCGTCCATGCAAAAAAAGGACAGCGTGCCAGCTACCAGCCTATTATGTCATCGCTTACAGCGTCACATTATCCTTTAGATATTGTAAAGGCTTTTATGGATACTTATCCATTTAAAACACTTTATATTGCAGATTTAAACCGTATTCAAAAACCTGATATTACACATAATTTAAATGACAAAGTAATTAAAGAAATTATCAACACGTATCCAACATTAAATTTATGGATTGATGCTGGTATAACCGCTATAAAACAAGCACAAATATGGAAAACTACCCATACACGACCAATATTAGCCAGTGAGAGTTTTACTAACATACAAACCTACAACGACGTTAAAGCGCATATCAATAGTCAGTGCATATTATCACTCGACTTTTTACCAGACGGCTATCACGGCCCGCAAACATTGCAAGATGACATCAAATACTGGCCTAGCGATGTCATTGTGATGTCACTAAAAAAAGTAGGTTCAAATAGCGGTGCCGATATTAAAAAACTTCAGGCCATTATCACGAAAGCGCAACAACATAATATTTACGCTGCGGGTGGCATACGTCATATGAATGATTTGCAGCTATTATCAAATATAGGTGTCAACGGTGCTTTAGTTGCAACCGCACTTCATAATAAGACATTAACTACGAGCATACTGACCCAAGTATCCTAAAATTAAGGCATCATAAACAAAAGTGCCATAAAATAAAAAAGCCCGAGCAGGCTCAGGCTTTTAAACAACGTTACAACCAACCAACTCAAATACTATTCGAGATTAGCATGAATCGAACGCATACCTGCTTCAGTTAAGCCTTTTGCGTCAATCAAATCAGCAATTGCCGCTTCTAAGAAAACAAGTGTTGAAAGCTCAAATTGCGAGCCCATTGGCATTCCTGTCGTTAATGGAAAGCTATTATCATTACCTATTTGTATCACCAGGTCAGCCTCGTCAGCCATTGCTGATGAAGTTTTCATTGATACTACAGCTAATTTAGCCCCCACTGATTTTGCTTTTTTAACGAATGGCAATAAAGTTGCTGTACCGCCAGAGCCAGAAACTAAGAGCAGCAAGTCACCCTCTTTAATTGCCGGTGTCGCAACTTCTCCAACCATATTCACATTGTAACCAGCATGCAGTAAACGCATGCAGAAAAAACGTGATACCAATAAAGATCTGCCTGCACCACCAATAAAGGTACGACCCGCCCCATCTACTAATTTTAGTAGATTAGCTGCACTGCTGTTATCTGTTTCACCCAAGATAGTGGTAAGACGATCTAAAATTAACTTTTGACTACTCATAATTGCTCCTCAATAACCCGTATGCTTAAAATAAAAATCCCGACACATTACTGGGTCGGGATTTCAATACTCACTTCAATAATATCTTATTGAATGGTTAAATTAACCGTGAGCAATGCCTGTAATTTCTTTAGCAGAAGCAGCAGGATCAGCAGCACCATAAATAGCAGCACCTGCAACAATGATCGTTGCACCAGCATCACGTACTTGAGCAGCAGTAGCAGCTTTAACACCACCAGCAACTGAAATTTCAGCGCCTGTTTTTAACTCAGCAACCATAGCCAAGTCACCAAATGGTGTTTGACCAGCAGCTTGTTGATCTAAACCAGTATGAACACCGATGATGTGAGCACCAGCAGCAACAACTTCTTTAGTTTTAGCAGCTTTGTCTGAAACGTTGATCAAATCAACTTGTGCTTTTTTACCGTATTTGTTTGCAACATCAATAATACCTTTAATAGTACCGATATCAGCGCAACCAAGCACTGTACAAATGTCTGCACCAGCTTTATAAAAAGGCTCAGCTTCGTAGAAGCCAGCATCCATTGTTTTCAAATCAACTAAGATTTGGTTATTTGGGAATTTCGCACGTAATGTTTCAAGCATTTTGATACCGTTATGCTTAATGCATGGTGTACCAATTTCAAGAATGTCAACGTGTGGTGCAACTGAAGTTGCCAAAGCAACTGTTGCGTCAAAGTCTAGTGAATCTAATGCCATTTGTGTTAAAGCCATGGTTAATCTCCGATATAAAGGTTAATTGTTACAATATAATCTTGTAGCTTTATTGCTATTTTGGTTACTACAAAAAATCTAGACACTCATGATAAGTGTCCAGCAGGTTTCTGTCAATATTAAAGCGCTTTAATTACTGCAAAATTCTATAAAGATATGCTCAATAATAAAGCAGCTATCAATAGTGCATTTTACAGTTTTGCGCTAAGTGCAACTTCTAATTTATTTTGGTCAGCAACAAAACCACGAATGCCTTCTGAAAGCTTTTCAATTGCCATTGCATCTTCGTTTAATGCAAAACGGAACTCTTCTTCTGTCATTTTTGGTGGTGGTGTTGATTTTGCGCCCCCGTCACTTAATACGCGTGTTAGCTTACCTTCAGTTGCTGCTAAGTCTTGCAATAAACCTGGTGAGACTGTTAAACGGTCACAGCCAGCAAGCGCAATCAATTCACCAGTGTTACGAAATGAAGCGCCCATCACAACTGTTTTATAGCCATGCTCTTTATAGTATGCATAAATTTTGCGCACTGAAACCACACCTGGGTCTGTTTCTTGTGTATATGTTTCGCCGGTTTTCGCTTTGTACCAATCTAAAATACGGCCAACGAATGGTGAGATTAAGAATACACCAGCTTCGGCACATGCTCGTGCCTGACCAAAACCGAACAACAATGTAAGGTTACATTGAATGCCTTCTTTTTCAAGAATTTCTCCAGCTTTAATACCTTCCCATGTTGAAGCTAATTTAATCAACACGCGCTCTTTACCAACACCCGAGTCTTGATAAAGCTGAATCAGCTTACGACCTTTAGTAACCATTTTATCTACGTTGAATGACAAGCGTGCATCAACTTCTGTAGAAATACGACCAGGCACAACTTTAGAAATTTCAATACCAATCAACACAGCCAATTTATCAGAAGCATTTTCAATTTGTGCATCTTTGTTACCGCCTAATGTTTTTGCGTGACTAATTGATGCTTCAATTAAGTGCGCATATTGCGGCAATTGACTTGCTTTTAATAATAGTGATGGGTTAGTCGTCGCATCAACAGGTTTAACTGTTTTAATTGCTTCCACATCCCCGGTATCCGCCACAATAGTGGTCATTTCTTTAAGTTGGTCTAATAAATTTGCCATTGCATGCTCCTAAATAAGTTACAAAATTCGTACGTGTACCTCGATAATTTCAACATTATATCTTAATTTATTGCAGTCGCGCCGACAACTTTAGTAACTCAGTGATAAGTAAATGGTTCATGCTGAGTAACAGTTGTAAAAACTTATTAAGCTTATTTACTTGAATTGATGGACGCTGAAGTAAGAGGCGCTCAAATAAACGAGCAATTATAAATAGATAAATATTTTGCAAAATATAGTCCTAAACCAGTACCTTCAGCTACTTCTTCTTGCGCTTTCATACGAGAGAACTGTTTAAACATATTGGCATGCTCACTCGTTTGTAAAAATCTGCTATGTTGCTGCCCGCACCTCCGCAATACGCGCACCGAACCTATCGTAGCCTTCTAAACTTAACCCTGTTTTTGGCATACGAAAACCAGAAACCGGTGTTGTTAACAAGCCATTCATCCCTAATGCTGTTGCGCCTATCAATACAGTCTTATTTTCAAAAAGACCTTTTGTATAATGACCATTTAAAACTTGTGCATATGAGATGGTTTGAAGGTGTCTTGGAGGAGCTAAAAAATTCACTCTTCGCTGGTCTTTTCTACCCAGCGCTGGATAAATTAGTGCTGGCGCAAACGACAGTACATTAACATTAGCTTAACCGCATCATATCCAACCAAACCGTGCTTATCATTATGCTAATAAAGTGGTGGCTAGTACTCTGCCTAAATAAAAACAAATACAATGTAAATAACCGTTAATCATGTAACAAACTCGACACTAATAACGTTGCAACTGTTAAATCTGCACTAGTACCGGGGTTAATGCTTTGTTCCTTTAACTCTTGATCAAATCGCATTAATTTAAATTGATAATGCTTAGGGTTTTCTTGCTTTAAAAACGCTTGCTGATGCAACAACGCCTTTTTTTGTAAATCACTAGCCACCTTAGACCCATGCTTACGTGCAACATGGCTATCTGGACGACTCGCTAGCCAAAACAAATATAAAGCTGTTGTTGCCCATGCAGGCTTTTGCCAAAGTGCCAATGCCGCTTGGTAATGCGACAAACCAACATCAAAGAGCTCGCTAAAGCCATTGCTATATTGCAGTGCAATAGTATCTCTATTTTTCGCTACCACCATCGCTTCTAGTAAAGTACATTGTGCATTCTCTTGTACATCGTGCACATCACTAGCCCCCAGTCCAGCTGGCTGTGCTAAGTTAATGGCGCCAAATACAGCTTGCGCATCGGCAATCGTACTGTTTTCCAATACTTGCGTTATTGTTCTTTGCAAAGCACTTTTTTGAATATCGTTAGCTTGCAGTTTAAGCACTGCATGGATAATAGGTGCGCTCAAAAGCACAATGCCTAAATTGGTATTACATCCCACCGACTGCCAAGTGGCCTCAACAGCACGATAAATACGCTGGCCTAAACTTAACTCGGGTTGAGTAATAACAGTAGACGAGGCGCTAGCACTTTTAACGAAATCTTGCACAACCATACCGTGACCATCAGCAAATAGATGGACATTGCCAGGCTTAAGTGCTTCAATTTCAGCAATACAAGCACTTCGATAAGCCTGCGCCAAATGTTGAGTTAATTGCATAGCTTTAATTGCATGACCTTAATTGCATGATCTTAATTTCATGGCTTAGTTTAATAAGTCATCGACTAATACTTGAGCAATGTTAGCATCCGTCGTGGCTTGCAAGCCCTGCCAAGCAGGAATGCTATTAACCTCTAATACAAATAACACACCATTTTTATCGCGAATGACATCTACACCACAATAATCAATACTGACTGCTGTTGCTGCTTGCAATGCAATGTTTAGTACATCAGCATCCTCGATGGCTTCACAACGCGCACCTTTCGCCACGTTATTCAGCCAATCTTTGCCACTACGGCGCATGGCAGCGATTACTTTATTTTGAATAATAAACACGCGATAATCATGTTGGTCATCTCCCACATCTATCAACTCTTGCAAATAAAAAACACCATCAACATATACGTCTCTTGGCAATGGGCGTTGCATATTGGTATGCAGTAATTTAACGCCCTTTCCTTGAGAGCCAAACAAGGGTTTGATCACCACTTGCTTGCCTTGAGAGAACTGCTCGTCAATGACAGTATGCGCAAACGCTCTAGATTCGCATACCCAAGTCGCCGGTGTGTTAACCACATTTTCTTTAAGCAAAAAACTAGTCATGCCTTTATCGACAGTACGCTCGATGGCTTTTGCATCGTTATACACGCGTGTACCTTGTAACCGTAAAATATGTAAAACATTAAGACGTGTAATCACTTGCTGTAGCGTACCTGCAGCAATGCCACGCACAAATGCAAAACTTGGTAACACATCGAAATCTGGAATGATAAGCTTTGGCTTCCCACCTGTTAAATCAATCTGACAGCTTTGCAGTTCAACAAATACAGCATCATAACCACGCGCCACAAATGCGGCCTTAAGCGCATGGCCATGCCAGCCTCCTTGTTGAGAAACTTCATCTGAAAAAATAGGAATTTTATGCATTTTAAGAAAATTTATTATTAAAGTATAACTTTAATAAAGGTATTTATATTATTGATAAAAAACTAGTTAAATGATTTATTTAAGAGCGCTTCATCGAATGCACCAGCAAAGAAACTATTACCAGTTTTCATGTTAGTCACCGTCACCTTTGCCGGGGAAAATAGCAATGGGTCTATTTGATAAAAGTCCATATTAACGGCCTTAAATATCTCAGCAAACGGTCTGCCATAATCTTTAGAGGCGCTACTTGGCATATCGTTGGCTAACTTAACCGCTTCTTTATCCGTACATTTCACAAATAATTGCACAAAACCACCAAATAAAATTGCATCATTGGTTCTACCCATCCCCGTTAAAAAGTCAGGCGATGGCGCAGGGATTGGCGCAATACCATAGCCATCTACAAACTGCGCTAAAGGAAAATGCAAAGCATGTAGTTTATGTAAAGCCACTTCCAACACACGCGCCACAATTTGCACCGTACCAGCTAAACTGCTTGTTGGCGTTAAAATAAAAGTAAGATTAGATGCCGAAATTTTAGTATCACGAACGACCTTATCTATCACTTCTAGCGGTGGCACAGTATCAGTTTCTAACACCAATACAGTTTGTTCGCTTGTATCTTTATATTGCAGTTCAGAGAAGATTTCTTCACGTTGTGCAATCGCTCGTGCTGGCCCACTGCCTAAGGAAAAGAATTTGTCATGCGATAACGCCCAACCCGCATACTGACTACCTAAGCAAGCTAACAAAGGCTTCATCGCATGCACTTTAATACTCAATGGCCATTGCTTAAATGTACGATCATTTTGCAATGCAATATCACCTAACCCGCCCATACAAATTGCTGCGATACGACGACCCGCCTCTAAACCACCAACAGCCTCTATCCCTGCATCAACAATGGTAGCGCCAGAAGTGTGCGTAGAGACGATTAGATTAAGTGCATCGGCATTAGCTAATAAATCTTGCAATAAAGGTAGTGTCTGCGCATTAATACTCACGTTATTCATGTCTTTAAATCCATCAATATATAATTAAACTGTACTATTAAAAGATACAGTCAAAAGAATTTATTCAAAATTAAATTAAATACTTATTTTCAAATACCAAAGCACGCGCTTGCACTAACTGTTTAGCCTGTGCTGGTGTTGCTGCCTCGGCTAACACTGTGCAAATTGGCATCCCTGCGACAAAGTACTCCTCCACTGCTGGCTCATCACTAACCCATGCAGGCCAGGCGTTTGTAGCGCTTACTAAAGTATCACATTTCGCATAAATTACCTGATGCGCTTGACTATTTTTATGCGTCTGAATTTCAGTTTTCAGGTAATGATCATTCCCACTATTTACATTCAAGCGCTTTTGACAGGCCGCCACATGCATCGCCATTAAACGATACGGCTCAAACGTATACAAATCGGCACTCGCACTTAAGCGCGGATTAATTTCTAGAACCGCAACATCATTACCCATACAAACAGCATCACAACTATTCAAGCCAACCAAACCTAATGCTAGTGTTAACTTTGTCACATACTCAGTAAAACGTTTTTGCGCAGTTAAATTGATATCAGCATGACTTACCGCGCCACCATAGAGATAAGGTGAACCCACCACTGAATTTGTCCATTGTTCGTTAAAACCAACAATCTTCACTTCATCCTCAGTAGCTAAAAACAAACAAGAAACTGACTTACCCTCAAGAAACTGCTGATAATAAACATTGGGCCCTATAACTTTAGAATCAGCAGCACTGACAATATGGTCACCACCGCTGCCGCCTATGCTTTTTTGCAGCCAACCATCTGTTATCAAAGGTTTTTTAAATATTACTTTCGGATGCGTTACCTCTAGATCAGCACATAATTTAAAAAAATGTGCTGGCGCTTTAGTTTGCCTAATCACCGCTACCGCATTGCCTAAAATCAACACATAACGGCGAATATCATTTAACACGCTAGGCGCTTTCTCAAAACCAGCGCCGTAACAAAAGCCGATAACTGAATCCAAATCAATACTTGTAATGATTTTAAGTAATTGCGTGCTATTTAACTGACCTTTCTCCTGACTGATTTTATAACTCTCGCTAGCCAAGCGCTTAGTATCACCATCGGCAAAACAGTCTATTGTAATCACTTCATAACCTGCTTCTATAGCAAACTTGACGTAGGGTCTGCTAGTAATAGCAGCAATAATGAGCGTCTGTTTATTAGTCGTCAAAATAAAAACAAATTAAACCATGTGTCTTATGACACAGCCACTGCGTTAGCACATGCAAGCTCAAATGCGTGATGATAATCTAGGTGTAATGGTGATTCGCTTGCTAACATTTTCTGCAACAGTTTATGTTGCGTGATGTATTTAAGCTGACCAATGGCTAATGCACCGAAGCCAGTAATATTGGCACCCTCAAGAAAGGGGCTTTTGGTCATCGCATCTATCCCTTCAATACCAGAAGGCGCAACAGCGTTCACATCTGCCATCACTTTTAATGTTTTAGAATCAACAAAATCAGCGATCTCCAGCACTCTAATCCCTGCAGGTGTCGCACACAAGGCAACGGTCGCTTTTTGCAAAGCCGCTTTTTTAGCTTCCGCACTACGCCCATCTACAACGGTTAATGTCACACCATAACGTTTCTGCAGATTGTCGACATGCGTTTGCATCGTTTCTACATTTCTATGTGCCATCATCTGTACAGCAGCGCCCTGCTTCGCCGCAATCACCGCTGCTGTTGTGCCAACGGTGCCATTAGCGCCAAAAATAGCAATCGTTTGTGTCGCTAACGTTTCCTCCCTACTTTTTAAAAGCTGGTCTACCTTAGCCAACATAGCAGCCGCTGTTGTAAAAGCACCTGATGGATCAGAAAAAGTAGAAGCTTCAAATGGCGGGAACATCGCGCTTTTTGAAGCTTGTTGCATATCAAGCGCTAAGTGAATATCTCTACCGCCAAAAAACAAGGCCTCTCGTTTAATACCACTTGGGCTGCGCGAAAAAATAGCATCTTGTGTTAATGCAGTCACTTCATCTAGCGTCACATTTGTATAAGGCATTATCTTTTCATAACCCGCATCAAATGCCATGTTGACATCAAATGAGCTTGCGTTTTTTGCTGCCGTAATTAAATGCAATATACTTACTTTTTCCATATTAACTTTCATCCTCTACTTTAATACTCGCGCCTTTATCACTCGCCAAGCATATCAACCAACTTAGCTGCGTTTCTTTAAATGCCGCTTTTGTTTGTAACAAATATTGCTCAGCCAATGCTTGGTTCTTAAAAACCGCGAAACCTGTTGGACCCCATGAGCTTTGCCCTACACATAAAACACCCTGCTCAGATAAAAAACATAATACTTTCCCTACCAGCTTACTAGCATAGCGCCCACCTTGCACTGGTGAAAAATAATCGCCAGTATAAGCCTGTAAGGCTGCAATCGCTTTGCCAAATAAATCTAAATCAGCATCATGCAATGCAGGTAAGGCTTGCATCAATATTTGATGATTAACTTTCTCAGTCATTTTTAAATCGGCATTTTTTAAAGCAGCAAAAGCATCTGCTTCCTCAATACCATGAATACCAATATGCGCATGATCAAAAATTAATAATATTCGCCAAGCTTCTGGCACACGATGCTGCGCAATAATAGGCGGCACGCTCGTTTGCTTACCTCTGCCGCCATCGACCACCAACCCGCCATGTGCAAAAGTGCCGACACCAATACCAGAACGCATGCCTCGTCCAATAATTGAAGCGATATCAACCAATGATAAATCAAGCTTAAATAATTGATTAATGCCAGCGCCAATTGCCAGCGCCATTTGCGTGCCTGAACCCAAGCCAAAATGCCGAGGAATCTCTTCAGACACTTTAATACTCACCTCTGCTTTAATTTGAGTATGTGCCAATATCAGGTGTTTACTTTTTTCTACGTAATCAATTTGTGCCG
>WASW01070778.1_pt1 | contig 27066 bp, 22 predicted proteins | sample 5698521 | NCBI WGS metagenome assembly WASW01 (sample SAMN11175560, study PRJNA528189) | sponge metagenome | isolation source: marine sponge | host: Leucetta | place: Antarctica: Western Antarctic Peninsula, King George Island | collected 2013-01
CGACGAAAAAACGACTGCGATATTGAGGTGCTTTTCAGGGATCAGGGACTTTGAATCAAATTAAAGTCGTTCTGCTATAGCGGTATGCAGAGGTTATCCGCAGGCAAGACGATTATTATTTTCGATACTGGCGTGACTGCATTGGGTGGCCCGGAACAAAGCGCCGGTAATCTGGCATTTGAATTCAGTTCTGGGCGTCGGCGCATTGTCGTTAATTGCGGAACGCCCTCCCCAGCACCAGCAACACTGCAGGAAATTTGTCGGGGCTCAGCGGCTCATTCGACACTTATTTTGGGGAACACCAATTCATCTGAACTTTGCGGGACGTCATCAATGGGCACGCGCTAGGCACGGCGAACAGATAATGTCCGTCAGGAAATAGATAAAAACATTCTGGTTGAAGCGGAGCACGACGGATACAGCCGGTTATTTGGGCTCCATCACAGGCGCGCCGTTTATCTTTCTGCAGATGGCCTCGATATTCGCGGTGAAGATACGGTTTACGGGAACCGGAACGTTGACGGATTGCTCCGATTTCATTTGCACCCGGACGTCGGTGCATCTTTGGTAGAAGATGGAAATTCAGTGCTTTTGCGTGTGGGTAAAACCATGGGCTGGCAGTTTCAGTCGTCAATGGACACTTTGTCGCTGGAAGACAGCGTCTATTTTGGTGATGGCTTTAGTCGACAGTGCCTGCAAATAATTGTTAAATTTGAGCACCAGTCGCCGGTGACAACTCTAAAATGGCGTTTTCAAAAAATCAAAAATTCCAGCCTTGGCTATAGCCTGCCAAGCTCTGAATGACGATTAAATCTAGGCTTTGATAACAGACTCGCGATTTGTAATGCCGTCGGTGGCGTTTCGGGTATCGATGACGAGGCGGGCATCGGTGACAAGTTTGGCGTAATCAATGCCGTCGTGGTCGGCACAGATCAGCACGGCGTCGAAGGATGCCACGTGATCAGTATCCAGAGGAACTGAAGCCCGTCCGGCCAAGGGCTGGTGTTTTCGTGTTTTGGGAATTTCTGGAACATAGGGGTCGTGAAAAGCGGTCACCGCGCCGCGCTGTTCCAGTAGTTCGATAATAGCCAGTGCCGGACTTTCCCGCATATCATCGCAGTTTTTTTTGTAGGCAATGCCGATGATAAGAACCTTGGCGTCAGGTAAGGAAATATCAAAACGATCATCAAGCGCGTGCATAAGTGTATTGACCACATAGATCGGCATATCGGTATTGATCTCTCCGGCCAACTCAATGAACCGGGTGCGCATACCGAGCTGGCGCGCTTTCCAGCTGAGGTAGAACGGGTCGATCGGAATACAGTGACCACCCAAACCGGGTCCGGGGTAAAAGGGCATATATCCAAAGGGTTTGGTGCTTGCGCCTTTGATAACCTCCCAAATGTCGATGCCCATCTCCGCGTATATGACCTTTAGCTCATTGACGAGCGCAATATTGACGGAACGAAAGACGTTTTCAGTCAGCTTGATTGCTTCGGCTGTGTCCATAGTACTAACGGGCACAATTGTGTCGATGACCTGACCGTAAAGGGTTTCGGCAAGCCGGGTCGCCAGGTCACCATCACCCCCAACAACCTTAGGAATTGTGCGCGTTGAAAAATTCGGGTTGCCGGGGTCTTCGCGTTCAGGGGAGTACGCCAGAAAGAAATCGCTGCCGGACCGCAGGCCTGCCGCTTCCAGTAAGGGACGTACAACTTCGTCTGATGTGCCGGGATAGGTTGTCGACTCGAGAATAACCAACTGCCCTATGTGCAGGGTTTTGGCGATCGTCTCTGTCGTCGAGATCACATAACTCAGGTCCGGGTCACGATTGGCGGAAAGCGGAGTCGGCACACAGATGATAACCACATCCATATCCGCCAGCCGGGCAAAGTCAGTTGAAGCGGCCATTTCCCCCGTGGTGATGACGGCGCTGACAGTGTCGCCAGAGATGTGCTTGATATAGGAGTGCCCATCGTTGAGTGCCCTGATCTTGTTATCATCGAGATCAAATCCGGTGGTCTGGAATCCGGTTTCAGCAAACAAAAGGGCCAGTGGCAGGCCAACATATCCCATACCAATAATACCGACGGTAGCGTCCTGGTTTTTGATTTGTCCGACTAATTTTTCGGCAACTGCGCTCATTGGCGTATAGGCTCCTCGATAGGCTGGTATATTACACATTTCGGTCGCCTCCACCACGCCAATGGCATCGGCCACCTTGAATCCAATGAACCGGGAAACGGCCCTAGTCAAGATAAATTGCCTGCACGATTGAAGGTCGGCAGATGTTATTTGGCAGCGAAACCTATCTGTCGGTAACCTGAGCATCGATATCATAGAAAGAGCGCTGAATAGCAACTGCGAACCGCACCGGACAACGAACTGAAACGAATACTGTCAACTCACCATCTGCCTGTGGTGATTTCTTTTCCGACCCCGGTCCCCTCGGTGGCCTCCGGGCGGATCGTTTTTGCCGCTTTTGTCGGTCTCGCCCTGATCTTGCTATTTTTCTGCCGATCATGGCGAGATAATCTTCGCGATCTGTTGCCCAACTCCGGACGCCGGTTGTTATTCTTATTTTGCTGACCTTTGTTACCTGATTGCTGAACGACTTTTTTCCAGCTTCCCGTTTCACTCCTTTGAGGAGGTGTCGTATTTAGTTCTTGTCTGGGGGAACTACAATTAATTCGCGAGGGCTACCCGCTGAAAGGCAAGAATTTCAATAAAACGATAATGCCATAGATTGCGATAAACACGGTAAGGGCCGTATCGTAGGAAGCATTGCTGATACGAGCAAAATACGATTTCCGACCAACTGGTAAATCACTGCTGCAACAGCTACCGAAGGTAAATTCGCCAGGAGGATGTCGTGTTCTCTCAAAAGTGTCACCAACAAAAGCATCTGAATGGTGCTAAATGTCAGATAGTAATGCGCGATGGTATAGCGGATGGCGTCTTTGTCCCGCCCGCAAGTATAGCCAGAAATGCGCCGCCCAGATTTGTCAGTCCGTGGAGCCCCCCCATGGCGAGATGATATGCGGGAAGGTGTTTTTCCAGCATGGCGGATAACAGCTTCCGTGACGGAGCCCAGAACCGAACCAGTGCGGAAATCAACAGTGCCCAGCCAGTCAATATATTGGACCAGGACGCGAGCGGGCTGGTCCCAACCAGCCATAACCCGACAGCAATCCCAGGCAGTCAGAGCAAGTAAAGGTATCGGGAAACCGGAACTCGACCCGATCGGTTGGTGAGCACTTTAAGTACAGAAATAGCAAAGGACGCAGGCAGCAAATAGCCGAGGATAGCGACGAACTCATATCCCATCAGCAATAGTGTGGGCGTCCCGAATACCAATACTCCCATTCCAAAAAATGATTGGATAACAGACAGCGCCGCAATTATCGCCAATATAGAAAGATATTCTTGAGGCATGCCCTGAATTAGATTGACGATAATATTGAATGAATTAAAACTACGCACAATATCTATACCAGTCTAAATCTATACCAATCTAACAAAATTGAAAACGATGATTATCGCTCCAAGATTAATCCGCCTCTGCCGAAAGTCCTGATCCTCTTAATCGCAGGCAGTATTACGCGATCAATATGTATATTCATAAAATGAACGCGATAGCTTGGCCAATAATCGATTCTCCCCTGAATGAATCAGAGAACCAACATGAAAACACAAAAAACGGAAATCCTGTGTACTCTCGGCCCCGCTTCTTTCAGTGAACACATAATCAAGCGGCTGGACGATTTGAATGTTACGTTGTTTCGCATCAACTTATCGCATACCAAAGCCCATGACCTGTCGGCAATCATCGAGAACATCCAGACCCACACAGACGTTCCCATTTGTCTGGATACGGAAGGCGCCCAGATCAGGACGGGTGACTTCGTCGAAAACCATATTGAACTGAGGGAAAATAGTATCGTTCGTGGGCATCGCCGAAGAGTTCCCGGCGATACCACGGGTTTTAACTTCTACCCGAACAATATTGTTGATGAATTTCAGGTCGGCGACTTCATCAGCATTGATTTTAACTCTGTTCTTGTTCAGGTGATTGGCAAAGATGGCGATGGTGCCATCTTACGTGTCATCAATGGCGGTCTCGTCGGTCGCAATAAAGCGGTTACTGTTGATCGAGATATCAAGCTTAGTCCATTGACGGAAAATGATCGGGCATGTCTCGCTATCGGGGTTGAGAAAAGGCTGAACTATTATGCATTGTCCTTCGCCAGCTGTCAGGGGGACGTCGAGGAAATTCGAAAACTGGTTAGCAGCGACGCCTTCATAATTTCAAAAATTGAGTCGTTGCCGGGTCTTGCCCATCTGAATGATATCGCGAATGCTTCGGATGCCTTGCTTATAGATCGGGGAGATCTGTCCCGTCAGGTTCCAATTGAACGTATCCCGGAGGTCCAAAAGGCGATTATCCGGATTGCTAAGGACATGAACCGCAAAGTCTATGTCGCCACCAATCTGCTGGAATCAATGATTACCCAACCGACACCGACCCGGGCCGAAGTCAATGATATTTATAATACATTGCTTGACGGTGCAGATGGGTTGGTTTTGGCTGCAGAAACAGCAATCGGCGCCCATCCCATCGCGTGCGCGTCAATGGTCGTCAAGATAATCAGTAATTTTGAAAACCCCGAAAAAGCAAATCCTCTTGAGTACCCTTTTGACCCCATCTCGCTACTGGTCGAGCCTCATGGCGGCCACCTTGTACAAAATCATGCCAGCGCCGAAGAGCGGAAACAGGCGGCGGATCTGCCGCGGTTAGTTGTTTCTGACACCGCGCTTCTTGACTGCGAACAGATTACGCACGGAACCTATTCACCGCTTTCAGGCTTTATGAACCGTGAAACCTGCAAAGCAGTTCTGGAAACAAACCGCCTTCCTGACGGCACCGTCTGGCCAATGCCGATCCTTTTGCCCGCCCCGACAGAAGCGGCGCAGAAATTCGATATCGGCGAACGGATCGCTCTTGTTGGAGAAGATGGTATTGTTTACGCCATACTCGACGTGGCCGAAATTTTCACAATGGATCTCGAACAGGTCGCAAAAAAATGGTTCGGAACGATATCAAGGGACCATCCAGGTGTTGCCCGGCTGTTCCGCGATGGTGACCGTTTTATCGCCGGTGATGTCGCTTTGGTGGAAAGGCTCCCTTCACCTTACCGGCATTATGAGTTGACGCCGGTGCAGTCGCGTTTCATTTTCGCCCACAAGGGATGGTCCAAGGTGATTGGCTTTCACACCCGCAACCCCATACATCGCGGACATGAATATATACAGTTGAAGGCGCTGGAAGATACCGGTGCCGATGGATTGTACGTTAATCCGGTTATCGGTCCAAAAAAGGCTGGCGATTTTATGCCTGGCCCGATCATGTTGAGTTACCAGACCATGCTCGAATTTGGGCTGTTTCCAGCAGGCAGGGTCACGCTTGGTAGTTTTGCTACCTATTCCCGATACGCCGGACCGAGGGAAGCCGTGTTCACGGCGCTATGCCGTAAAAATATGGGCTGTAATTATTTTATCATCGGCCGAGACCATACTGGAGTAGGAAATTTCTATGCCCCCGGCGCCAACCAGAGTTTGATGGAGGAGCTGGGCGATTTTGGCATTCAACCCCTCTTTTTCGATGCCGTTGCCTATGATCCGTCAACCCCTCGCCATGGGTTTGCCAGCGATGGAACAGATATGATCCCTATAGATGGCACTCAGGTGCGCAATGCGCTCCGTGATGGAAAAAGTGTTCCTGACTGGATGATGCGAGATATTATTCAGGAAACGTTGCGATTGGAGCTGGCTCAGAACAGACCCTTGTTTGTCGCATGAAGAAAGGCATGGTCTTCTGGTTCACCGGACTGTCCGGGGCGGGCAAAACGACATTGGCCAAAAGGGTGTGTGATACCCTCCGCAAACAAAATATTAGAACGGTGATCCTTGATGGTGACGATATTCGGAGCCGTTTACATCGCCATCTGGGGTTTAGTGCAACTGAAATCAAAGAAAACAACTCACTTATTGTGGGGTTATGTCAGAAAGACAGAGAGCAATTTGAAATTGTATTGGTGCCAATTATTTCGCCTTTTTCCGAATCGCGAGCCGAGGCACGACGATTGTTATCACCTGGTTTTTTTGAAGTTCATGTTCGTACCGAAATCTCGGTATTGGAAGGGCGTGACACAAAAGGTCTTTATGCCAAAACCCGTAACGGCGAAATGGATAATTTGATTGGCTATTCGCCAACTTCTCCATATGAACCACCGACAGCTCCAGATCTGATAATTGATACGGGAAGTGACGGGGTTGAGGAATCTAGTGAAAAATTTATTGAGTTTATTATCTCTTCTCTTGGCACTAAACTTACGTATTCAGGTGAAAAAAGAAATTAGTCGCAATTTCTCATAACCTTTCTTCGTGATATGAGGGTATCCCGTCGGGACCAAAACCCTCATTTTACGAACACAGATTTCGAATTATACGACAGTAAGCCATAAGGTTTTTCACCATTGCGACCATACCGTCTGGGCTCTGAAATGCCATTCCCGGGTTTTATGTAGGTAAATTCTGGACGCCGACAGGCCGTTGTCAGACAGGTTTGTTAAGAACTGATTGTGGAAACCTCCCACATATTGCCGCCAGCACACTTGTGAACGTATTGAGGGGCGCCTTTGTTTTAAACCCTAATTGAATCTGAAAATGACGCCTATCTGGCCCCGATTGGCACCCGTAGTTTGAACACATGACACTGGCAACAATTCTGAAGAGGCCGTTTTAATGCGAAACGTGAACGGGTTCAGAGCTCCCAGCGGTGATAGGGTTCATCAAGATCGATTCTCCGCTACAGACCTTTCAGATTAGCCGGCAGGCCGCCCGGATAAAGCAACGCAAACAGCTGATCATCGTTCAGACCAAGGTAGTGATCGTGCGAGGTCACCCTGAAATTGTAGCCGTGAGCGGTGTTTGCCGAAAGATATTCCTGCAGAGTGGGTAACAAGTTGGCAACTGTTGAATTTTCGAGATCACGGACATTTTCTTGAACGTCAGACCGGGGACCAAAATGTGGGCGGCTTTTATGGTTTCAATTGTCTCAAGGACCTGATTGGCAATAAAGATTGCGGAGCCGCGCTAATTCGCTTTGCGGGCTGAACTGCAAAAAGCTTATAATCTGATGGTAACTCACCGGGCGACAGCATAGAAAGGGCACCAAATATAAATCTGAAGCGTAATGACTGAAATGACTGTCGCCCAATCTCTCACTTCTTCTGGACTACCTCTTTCCAGCTCTGTCTCACATGCCTCCAGGCTGTTTGCGATATTCCTGGGCTTGGCTGTGCCATCAGTAGCCTTCGGGCGGGTTGTTTTTGCCGGTTTTGTTGGTTTCGCTCTGATCTCATTGTTTTTCTGCAGGTCGTGGCGAGATATTCTCCGCGATCTGATCACCCAGTGCCGGACGCCGGTTGGTATGCTTGTTTTGCTGACCTTTGTTGCCTGGTTGCCAAACGTCCTTATTTCCAACTTCCCATTGCGCTCCTTTGAGGCGGTGTCGAGAACCCTGATACTGGTTGGAATCGGCTCGGCATTCTGTTCTTGTCTGAGTACTGACCGCCGTCTCATCGATATATCGCTTCGCACGTTTACAATTATGGCGGCCATCAGTGTTGCGTTTGCGTTGATTTCGATGACGGTTTTGCCAGAATTCTTCTGGGCAATGAGATTGGAAGGCTGGCTGTCTCAGCCTGTAGGCACCAAACTGAAAGGGTTCTCGGCGTTGGCGGTGGTAATTGTGCCGGTGCTGGTGCTGGCGGGCTATCGATCATCTCTGATCTGGAAGGTTGTTGGTGCCCTAATTTCAGCAACCTTTTTAGTACTTGTCTGGGAAACGTATAATAGGGCTGCAATAGCCGGGTTTCTGGCAGCAGTGATTAGCGTTGTGCTGGCTGTGCTCATGCAAAGGGGAAGCAAAAAAAACGTGCTCACAGCCATGGCCGGAGCAATCGTGATGATCGGTGGCGTAATTCTCTGGTTACGGACAACGCGTGGATTTCTTCTTGGTTTGGCACCTCAGGAAAATTGGTTTTTCCCTGTCTGGTTAATTGATTATGAGCGCCAGACGATTTGGGAGAAAGCACTGGAATTCGCATCGATGTCACCGTGGTTCGGGATTGGCGCTAATACGATCAATTTTGTCCCGGGCGCTGACGCTATTATAAAAGGTACCCAGAACCTGCACGTCATTCCTGCCCACCCCCATAACTGGGCGGTTGAGGTGATGGCGGAAACGGGTGCTGTCGGGCTGGCCACTTTGTTGATTACAATAGGGGTGATGGGTGTGCGGACTCTTCTAAGTTTGCGTCGAACTGGCAATCTTGGGCTGGTTTGCGTAACCGGCATCCTGGCGGGATACTGGGGCTCTGGGCTGTTTAACTTTTCCTATTGGTCAGCATGGTGGCAGGTATCATTTTTACTTGCTCTCGCTCTGTGTTATTCGTTTGCAAATATCAAACACAAACTGGAATAGAGCACATGGTCACATTCCAACCCTTACCCGATTGGCAGGACCTGCTTACGATATATGGCCAAACGCGGGTTAGAGGAGAGGAGCTATCGCTACCCTGGCGGACAGCAAATGAGAAATGTTATTGGTATTCCCGTTCGGCTTTTATTCTGGCGGCCATAGAGTCCTGGTGGCGTAAGGCATATGAAAACCGGCCCGCGATAGTCTGGCTGCCGGATTATTTTTGCAACCAATCCCTTCTGCCCCTGCGCCAATCAGGTGCCGATATCTTTTTCTACCCAATCGGCGAAAACCTTTCGCCGGACTGGCTAAAGTGTCAGTCGTTACTGAGCAGATGTCGGCCGGACCTCTTTGTCATTGTCCATTATTTTGGCATTGAGTCTGATGGCAAGTCGGCCGCTCAATTTTGCCGCCAGTCAGGCGCATTGCTGATTGAGGATGCCGCCCACGTGCTTCGACCTGATGGCGGAATTGGTCGCCATGGTGATTTTGTATTCTATAGCCCACACAAAGTGTTGCCGGTTCCCGATGGCGCAATTTTACTGGTCAATCCTTCCGACCGTACACCAAAGCTCGATTTGCTGAATTGTTCTGGCGTGGCTGATTCGGGTGGTGATCAGATAATGTGGATGATAAAGCGCGCGTTACAGCGGTTATTGCCTGAGTCTTTCTTGAGGCGACGTAACAGGGCTTTACCAGAATTTGAATTTGACCCAATCCTCCAGGAATTGAAAGCTGATGGAGGACTAGGCATTCTCTCACAGCGAATATTGGCGCGGCATCTGCCTCATATAGAGCAAATTGCGAATGCACGTAAGAAAAACGCGGATGAACTGCGCCATCAAATCGACAACACCTTACCAGCAGGGGGGGCTCCAGTTGATGCTCCCTACCGACTGGTAATCCAATTCAGTGGCCCAACAGAAGCGAAGCGGGGGTATGATATGTACAGGGCTCAGGGGATTCCCGTCGAATCATGGCCTGACCTACCACCCGAAGTAATCTCAGGGTCAGAAGGCCATACTATCGCCAGAAAACTGCGTGACAGTCTTGTTTTTTTACCCGTTCATCAGTCTTTGTCGCCGAGTAATATAACCCGCTTGCTTGGCGGTGATTGAGACTATTGCTATGTTCATTCGGTGAACGTCGCGGGTTGACGTTCATTTTATGAACATGTATACGTTCATTCGGTGAACGCATAAGCGTGTCAGTTTGGAAACTCATTCGTGCCCAATGAAAATTACAGTCAGAGCGAAGCTGAGCTAACCCTTGGGCTGTTAAAGGCGGTTCATGAGGATGAGACCCTTACCCAGCGGTCGGCGGCACAAGGGTTGGGTGTGGCGCTCGGTCTGGTCAATACATACCTGAAGCGGTGTGCGACGAAAGGGTTTGTAAAAGTTCGGCAGGTTCCCTCACGGCGCTATGCTTATTATTTGACGCCTAAAGGGTTTGCGGAAAAAAGCCGTTTGACGGCTGAATTTCTGGGCCAGTCCCTCAGCCTGTTTCGTCAAGCACAGCACGATTACAGGGAGATACTAGACTACTGTGTTCAACGAAATTGGCAAACCATAAACCTTTATGGTGTAAGCGACCTGGCTGAAATTTTCTCATTATATGCACGCGACTATCAGTTGACGATTAAAGGTATTGTCGACGCAGGGGCGACGGAAGCACTTTTCGCCAATTTGCCGGTTTGTGCAAATCGGGACGTGCTTGGGGACGCTGACGCACATATCATTACAAGTCTGCATGATCCCCAGTTCATATACGAAAATTTACTGGAATTTGTTCCCGCTGAGCATATTTTGGTGCCAAAATTGCTTGAGATTTCAAAATCCAAACCAGCGCCCTCCGCCCGGAGGAAAAAATGAAACGCTGGTTTGTGATCAACACCCACGTTCAGGGTGAAAACAAGACGATCTTTCATCTGCAACGTCAAGGATTTGACGTTTATTTGCCACGGTTTCTGAAGAAGCGTAGTCATGCCCGCAAGGTCGACTGGGTTCCGGCGCCAATGTTCCCACGTTATCTGTTTGTCAGCCTGGACCCGGAGCTAAATCAATGGCGCTCCATCCGATCGACTGTCGGGGTATATAAATTGATCTGTCAGGGCGATCAGCCGACGCCCGTTCCCGTCGGAATCGTTGAGCAGATCCAGGGCTGCGAGAATGAGCAAGGTTTGGTCACACTTGGGCTTGGCACTCAATTTAGGCGCGGTGACAAGGTTAGAGTCATGGATGGCCCAATGGTTGAGCAAGTCGGTGTATTTGACTGCACCGATGATCAACAACGCGTATACGTTTTACTCGATTTAATGGGTAGACAAGTTAAGGTTCGCGTAGGTCAGGATGCTGTCGCCGCCTGCGGCTGAAGAGGTTAATGGGCGTGCGTCTATTTTGTTTGGGTGAAGCGCTTCACCTGAACTGCGGTAGCGTGAGGGAACTCCATTTAATATATAGGTTAGTTAACTATGCCCAAATTACCAAAGAAAATTGACCTGATTTGTTATGATTTCGACGGTGTAATGACGGACAACCGTGTGCTGGTTATGGAAGACGGTACTGAAGCCGTAGTTGTAAATCGCGGGGATGGGTTGGCGGTATCAGAGTTTGAAAAAGCGGGGATATCGCAAATTATCATTTCGACGGAAACGAATTCTGTTGTTTCCGCCAGAGCAAAAAAATTGAACATTCCGGTATTGCAGGGCATTGATAATAAACGGACCGCTTTGGAACGGTATGCCGCCGAAAATAAGTATAGCCTTGAAAATACCATCTATGTTGGAAATGATATTAATGATTTGAGTATCATGAAGATCGTCGGTTGTCCGATTGCCCCAGCTGATGCGCATTCGATCATTTGTAATTTGGCTCATATTGTCACAATTGCCCCTGGGGGGGGCGGAGTTATTCGCGAAATATTTGATCTATTTGACAACGGGGCCGATGAGTGACTGTCGATGATCAAGAATTTCCGGCGGTCGTCGGTTTAATCCAGGCAAGGGGTGGCTCCAAGGGCGTGCCGCATAAAAACACGAGAGATTTCTGTGGTTTTCCTCTGATTGCCTGGTCGATCGCAGCGTGCCGCTTATCAGTTAATATTTCACGAACGATTTTGTCCACGGACGATGAGAAAATAGCCGAAATTGGGAGGAAATATGGCGCGGAAGTGCCATTCATGCGGCCGTCGGAATTCGCCACTGATGAAGCAACAGATTTCGGAGTTATTAATCATGCCCTGGAATGGCTTCGAGATTCCGATGGTTCCGCACCGCCCTATATTGCGCAATTTCGACCTACGACACCTTTGCGGGACCCTAGAATAATCGACAGCGCCGTGAGCGATCTATTTTCCAAACCTTTGGCTACGAGCCTCCGTTCTATATCAGAAGCACCTGAATCACCATGGAAGATGTTTGGAATGGAAGGCAGCTGGCTGCATGGGTTGAGACCCGACGATGATAGGCCAGAATATTTTAATCTGCCTCGTCAGGCGTTTCCACCTATCTATATTGCACAAGGCTATATTGACATCATTCGGAGTGAAACCGTACTCGAGAAAAACCTAACGTACGGTGAAAGAATGACAGGGTTTATTACCCCTGACACCGGAGAAATTGACCGCGAAGAAGATTTTCCTCGGCTGGCGTACAATGTAGGCAAATTTGGCAGCGTAATTAGAGATTATCTCGTTGCAAAATATTCCTGATAGTGCGGCGTGTTCATTGAACAGCACGAGAGTTCCAGATTCAATTATGTGAAACGCCCTTTAATTTATTTAGATTGTGAAAGATATTATGACGCATTCCCGTACCGTTTGGATAAATGGAAACTACGTTCCCGAAAGTGAGGCGCGCATTTCAATTTATGATTCCGCGCTGATGTTCGGAGACATGGTTTTTGAAATGACGCGCTCGTTTGGCAAAAAACAGTTTGAAATGATGCCGCATCTTGAGCGTTTGTACGATTCCATGAAGTGGCTTCAGATAAACGAGCCCATGCCGATTACCGATATGGAAGGTCTCGTATTGGAGGTAATTGACAAGAATGACCCTGCTTTTGAGGCAGATGATGAACATCGCGTCTTGATTAACGTTTCTAGAGGAACGTTGGGAATTTACCAGGAAGTGTTGGGTACCGGTTCTGGGCCTACATTAGTCATTGCAGACTTTCCATTGCGCTGGACAGTACGTGGTATGGGTAGAATGTTTGATGGATGCATCAATCTTGTTGTCACCTCGCAAAGAGCTGTACCAGCCGAATTAATCGAACCCAAGGTGAAAAATCGCAGCCGAATGCACTACATGATGGCGAGCATTGAGGCTTCTGCACACAAAGGCGAAGACAATTGGGCTTTGATGCTTGATCCCGACGGTTTTGTTGCCGAAGGGACAGGGTACAATGTCTTTATGGTTAAAAACGGTCGACTTTTAACCCCAGAACCACGCAATATCCTAAGAGGAATCAGTAGAGATACGGTTATCAGGCTAGCGTTAGAGCTTGGCATACCGGTAGATGAAACAAATATTGAACCATTTGATGTTGCGATGGCGGATGAGGTTTTTGTGACCGCGACACCATTTTGTATGCTCCCGGCGACCCGCTTCAATCATCAAGATATTGGAAATGGTTCCGTCGGACCGGTATTTACCAAAATACTTAATGCGTGGAGTGAGGCCGTCGGCGTGTCAATTGACGGACAGATTAAAGAATGGGACGCTGCAAACATCGAGGCTCAGTCGGTCAAGGGTCCGACGCCCTATAAATTCTCGAGATCATAAAAAGTATCTTAATCCGCAAAAATTTAGTATATTGCGCCGCGGTTTTCTAATTCTCCAAGAGTAGGCTCACATGAAAATTCTCTTTGTAAACCCGAGTAAATGGGGGCGCGGTATTACGCCTATTTGGATACCGGCACACACTGCGGTGCTTAAATCTGCAGGCCATGAGGTCGCGCTGTGGGATGGAACATTTTTTTCGTCCTGGACCGATGACGAATTAAACAAAAATACAGAGACCAAACAGTTTAAAAAATCAGATTACTCAGATCTGGTGGTCTTTACCGATGATGACCCGGTTCAATCATTGCAAGTGAAAATCAACGCATTTGATCCTGATATTATTTTTTGGTCAGCCGTTTCGTCGATGATTCACGGTGAAGGTGAATATGTCAGCATTCAATACGGGTATGATCTGGTCTCAAAATGCAATACGACGGCGACTTTGGTTGCCGGGGGTTTGCAGGTGATGGCCGAACCTGAAAAAACATGGAGCAGATTTCCCAAAATCGACCTGTTGATTACAGGAGAGTCAGACCTCGTTTTAAACGAACTTGCAGTATGTCTTGAGTCCGGTGGAAATGCATCTCAGCTCAAGGGACTGGTATGGCGAAATGACGCGGGTGAAATCGTGGTCAATCCACGTCAGCCGATTATTTCAAACCTTGGCGAAATACCGCATTATGACTATGGCCTGTTTGATGATCAGGTTTTTCTTCGCCCCTATAATGGTGATGTTTTACGCGCCGCGGATTACGAGCTTAGCCGTGGCTGTGTATATACGTGCGCGTATTGCGTTGAAACGGTAATTCAGAAATATTACGGCTTTACTGAAAGAACCGCGCAAGGGACTTTGCGCCAGGCGACCAGTTACGTGCGGGCGAAAGACCCGCAACGGATTTTTGAAGAATTCCGATACTTCGAAGAAGAACTGAAATTGGGAATGCTCAGGTGCCAAGACACTAATTTCCTGACAATACCGAAAGACGTATTGCGTACGTTGGTCGCTATGGTGAAAGACAAACGGCATCAGTTTCATCTTTATGTAGAATGCCGCCCAGACAACATTAACGAACGAAATATCGACATTCTAAAAGAATTGAATGTTGACGGGGTCGGGATGGGTATCGAACTCGCAGAAAGCGGAATTCGTGAAGAGAGCTTGAACCGGTTTTCAGACCAAGAAAAGATCATTCGCACATTTAAACTTCTTCGCGACGCCGGAATCAAACGCACCACTTACAACGTGATCGGATTCCCCGGGCAGAAAGAAGAATCCATTATTAATACGATTGTGTTCAATAAGCTTCTCGACCCGGACAACATGACGGTTGCATATTATTCTCCTTTTATTGGTACCGATCTTGAGATTGCGGGCCGGGAGATGGGTATGTTCGATGATTATGAGCACGATGTTGATGGACAAATTCGTAGCAATTCAAAAAACCAAGATTTGCCAATTGAGCGGCTGGCCTATTACAAAGAAAACTTTGTTGATCTCGTACGGGAAGGCTGAATAATGCCGGTTTTTGACGGCAAACCGGATCTTTGCGCTTATTTTGTTCCCGACCAATCGCCGTATGTCATTATTGATCTGGAATATACGTCTTGGGAAGGTACGCATGGACGCCTGTGGGGCGGATCTGATGAATATCGAGAAATAATCGATATTGGCGCAATACTGGTTGATCCCACAACCAATTCCATCCTGGAAGAATTGCAAATATTCTCCAGACCGACAATTAATCCGGCGCTATCTCCATACATCTCGGAGCTGACTGGCATTTCGCAATTGGACATCGATACCAAAGGTGTCCCTTACGAAACGGCGCATAACAACCTGTTTGCGTTTATTGGCGACGAGAAGCTCGTTTATTTTAACGGTTGGGATGGTTCTGTAATTCGCGAGAATGCGCTTCTGAATAACCTAACGGTTTCCGATGAACAGTATTCGAGACTGTTAAATCTACGGCCTATGCTGTCGAGAGACATGGGTGTTGCTGAGGATACGATTGTCAGTAGCGAACTTTCGGAAGACCACACGCTCACGGCGCATCGTGCGGTTGATGACGCGAAGAAGATATTTCAATACTTAAGTCGGCGCCGACATGCGGCCTGATCGACGCCAAAGTGAACCCCTTTTTATTATTCAAATCTGGAGTAAAAATTAAATGGCTACATTCGTTATTGCCGAGATCGGCATAAATCATAACGGTGACATGGACGTCGCCAAGCAAATGATTAATGGCGCCGTTGATGCAGGATGCGATGCGGTCAAATTTCAAAAAAGAACAATCGACAAAGTATATACCCAAAAGATGCTCGACGGGCCTCGGGAAAGTCCTTGGGGGACCACCCAGCGGGAACAGAAGGAAGGTCTAGAGTTTGAACTCGATGACTACAGGGAAATTGAGCGCTATTGTGACGAACGCGATATTGCCTGGTTTGCCTCGGCATGGGACCTTGATTCGCAACTGTTTCTGCGCCAGTTCAATTGCCAGTACAACAAAATTGCTTCTGCCATGTTAATGAACTACCCGCTTATTGAATTAATCGCAGAAGAGAAAAAGCACACATTCATTTCTACGGGCATGCATACATTGGAAGAGATTGACCGTGTTGTTGACATCTTTGTTAAGGCCGAGTGCCCCTTTGAAATCATGCACTGCAATAGCACCTATCCCATGGTTGTCGAAGACGCCAATCTTGCGGTTATGGAAACATTGAAACAGCATTATGACTGTTCGGTAGGATATAGTGGTCACGAATCTGGGTTAGCTGTGTCGGTTGCAGCAGTCTCACTTGGTGCAACGTCAATAGAGCGACATATTACAGTTGATCGTGCTCTGTATGGTTCCGATCAGGCGGCGTCAGTAGAATTGACAGGATTAAAACACCTTGTCGGTATGATCCGGATTGTTGAAAAAGCGATCGGGAACAACGTTAAGCGCGTCACTGACGCAGAAATGGCTATACGAGAAAAACTTGCACCCATTCCATCAGCAAAAGGAGAAGCCTGACTGGCCTTTTGCAGCGACGTGTTGCGGATGGAAAACATAAATGGATTTTGGTCTTAAAAATAAAGTAGCGTTGGTAGCGGGTGCCAGCCGAGGAATTGGCTCCAGTATTGCGGAGGTGTTTCTTGCTGAAGGCGCGCGCGTGGTCTTGGCCGGGCGTGATGGAAATGCACTTGAGACTAAAAGGAGCAAACTGGCTGAAATCTATGGTCAACAGGTTACCGCTATACCCGCTGATTTAAGCAATCCAGAGACGATTGAAACTGTCCTTGATTCAATTGAAGTGCTTGACATTCTTGTTGCCAACTATGGTGCAACAAACACTCCACCTGGATATGATACGCCTGATGACGAATGGGATCGCCTCCTTCTCGCCAATCTCACAGGCCCTGCGAGATTGGCGAAGTCGTGCGCGTCAAAAATGGTCACGCGAAATGGCGGCGTTATTCTTTTTATCGGTAGCATTGCTGGACAAGAGAGCATTGGCGCGCCGATTGGTTACGCCGTCGGTAAGAGTGGGTTGAACGCCATTGTCAAGGTCATGGCCCGCGAACTTGGTGCTGCAGGTGTGCGGGTTAACCTTCTAAGCCCCGGAAATGTCTTGTTCGACGGTGGACGCTGGGCAGAGAAGCGGAAAAATGACCCGAAGCGCGTCGATAAATTAATCGAGGCCACTGTGCCGCTTAATAGATTTGCATCACCCCGAGAGATAGCGGATATTGCGGCATTTTTGTGTTCTGATCGCGCGGCGTTCATGACCGGTACCGATGTTACCGTCGACGGTGGCCAAACCGTCGCATTTCGTTGATACGGACAATCAGTCAATGACTCAAATTTCCCCGATCGGCGTCATGCAGGGGCGGTTGCTTCCCAAATATAAAGGTCGATATCAGGCCCACCCCGTCGGCAACTGGCAGGAGGAATTCCCCATTGCCGGGTCTCTCGGCTTGGATGTTATCGAGTTTATTCTCGATTACAACGATGTATGGGAAAACCCGTTAATGAGTGAGTTGGGGATTGATGAAATTCTTGAGATTGAAAAATCATCTGAGGTTGGTGTCAAAACCATCTGTGCTGATTATTTCATGGAAGCGCCGCTCCATAGTGAGGATGAGCGCGTCACTGAAGAAAGTGCACGTGTGTTCTCTGTCCTTGTAAAACATGCAAGTCGTCTCGCAATAACGGATATTGTTCTGCCATGTGTTGATGGTTCCAGTCTTCGAAACCCCGGTAGTTCAGATCGATTACTGAGGCTGTTGGAATCATTTATGCCTGATTTGCAAAATGCCAATATCAACTTGGCCTTGGAAACGGACCTCGCGCCGAAACCGTTTCTCAAACTACTCAGTGATGCCGCTACCGATATGTTGACGGTCAACTATGACTCTGGAAATAGCGCTGCGCTAGGGTTTGATCCCGAAGAGGAATTTGATGTATACGGCGATCGTATATCCGATATTCATATCAAAGATCGAACGTTAGGGGGTGGCCCGGTCGTGTTGGGAAGCGGAGATACGGAGTTTTCTGTAATTTCGTCCTATTTGAAACAGCGGCAATACGACGGCCCAATTATCATGCAGGCTTATAGAGATGACCAAGGCGTCGATGTTTTTAAACATCAGATGTCATGGCTTGATGAGGCCTATCCTGAAATTTTAAATAGAGATATTCGTGGTTGATATCGCTAAAATTTATGATCTAACCGGTCGTGTTGCGGTTATTACAGGCGGTGCAGGATTACTCGGTCGTCAGCATGCTGCGGTTGTATCGGAACTTGGCGGGATTCCTGTATTATTGGACAAGGATTATGACGCACTTACGCAGGCAGTTGCTGAAATCGGTAAGGATTGTCGTAGTATTGAGGTTGATATTACGGTTGAGGATGCGTTATCCGAGGCCCTTGAATCAATCCTTAGTGATGTTGGGCGGGTCGATATTCTTATCAACAATGCAGCCAACAATCCGAAGATGGAAGAGAGTATAACGGATTCAGCCCCATGGTCACGGCTGGAAAACTTTTCTCTCGATATTTGGAATCAGGATATTGCCGTTGGCCTCACCGGCGCCTTTTTGTGTGCCCGGACGTTTGGCAGCCATATGGCAAAACATGGCAAGGGTGTGGTCTTAAATGTTGCATCTGATTTGGCGCTAATTGGGCCAGATCAACGAATTTACCGCCAGCCCGGCGTGAAAGCAACGATGCAACCGGTTAAACCGGTAACCTATTCGGTTGTTAAATCCGGATTGATTGGTTTGACCCGGTATCTTGCAACGTATTGGGCCGACGCTGGCGTGCGTACGAATGCGCTCGTTCCAGGAGGCATTTATAATGGTCAAAATGACGAATTTGTTGAAAAACTTTCCAATTTGATCCCACTCGGCCGTATGGCGGATGCGGATGAGTATCAGGCCGCTGTAGCATTTTTAGTATCCGATGCCTCTTCATATATGACGGGGAGTCAGCTAGTTATTGATGGTGGGCGCACGGCGTGGTGAGTTCATTAACACCGACTTCGAAAATACTCTTTCTCGTAGAAAGCCCCTTGGATGACCGTGATATTGAACGCCACGGTATTCGTTTTATGGTCGAACGAGGGTTAGAAGTTTCGGTTCTTGATGTTGCTGATATTACATTTCCGAATAGTCATAACGACCGCGGCAATTACGCGGCCTATAATGATTTTGATATCCACCATGTTAAAACGAAAGCAGCTTTGCGGGGGTTTGATGATTTAGCCAGATCCGTAGATCTCATTATCACCTTCGTTGGCATCAGTCATATTACTTGGCGAAATTTGCCGGTCCATAAGTTCGTGTCTAGAAGCAAAACCTCAACGCTTTGCCAATTTTGTAATCCGTTTCCTGGGTGGGAGCGATACCGCGATGGTGCCGCAATCCGAATTTCGCGAATTCGGGATATTCTGTCTAGGTTAAATACGATTCGCCCCATAGAAACGATCTTTTCACGGATCCCTCTCACCCTTCTCGGCATTAGGCCTATTACGTATATGGTCATAGGAGGGACGCTCTGTAAGAATTATGGTAAATTGGCCGGTGAAAAAACCCATTTCATCAAAACACATGCCATGGATTATGAAATTTATAGGCGTGAAGCGGCCTGTGGTCACCCAGTCAATAATATAGCTGTATTTATCGATAATAATTTACCATTCCATCGAGACTATCAGCTCATGGGCGTTCATTCCCCAGTACAGCCAGAACCGTATTTTTCGGCTTTGCATAGTCTTTTTGAGCGGATTGAGAGAGAGTTGGGTCTGGAAGTCGTAATAGCCGCATGCCCCCGTGCTGACTATGCCGAATCAGCAAAGTGGTATGCACCACGCCGCATTGAAAACATGGCAACTGGTCGCCTTGTGTCGATGAGCAAGCTCGTGATTAGTCATCCAACGACGGCACTTAATTTCGCCGTGCTTTCACGCAAGCCCATCATTTATGCCGTCACCAAAAATATGTACGAACATTCCGTTGAAAGACCCTATATTGAAGGTTGTGCAAGAGCACTCAATAAACCCATCCAGTTTTTTGATAATGCCCACGATTTAGATCTGAGTGACGCCTTCACGGTTGATAACGATATCTATGACCGATACGTGAAAGAATATATTAAACAACCTGATTCGCGAGACGCACCTTTTTGGGAAATCGTCTTAGACGCTGTCAACGATTCTGATGCACTGCAGTTAAACTCAGGAGAGCGTGATGAGGCTTGAACAGTTTTTGAAACGCGACGGCCTCTGGTTTGGTACATTCATCGTGTTCCTGATTTTGATTGCAGGGAAGTATTTTTTCAATGTCAGCGATCCTTCATGGTTTTTCGCTGGCGACACTGTTAACAACTTTAATTTTAATTACTATCAGTACTCAGGTTTCAGCCGAGGAGAATACCCTTACTGGAACCCGCTAATTCGGACCGGTCAGCCTGCGACAACGACCCAGATTATTCAGTTGGCGGCGCCACTGAACAATATCCCATTGTTTTTTCTTAGCCTTTTTGGTGTGAAAGACATGGTGCTGGTGTCGGTTATTCCAGTTGCCGCCTATATTGCCGCTTACGTTGGCGGTGTGTACGCGTTGATGTTAAATTTGACCCAGGAACATAAAACGGCGGCGTTCAGCGCGATTTTGGCGACCATATCGTCTCCAGTGATATTTAGTTCCTTTCACATATCATTTGTGATGATAGTACACGCGGTGCCGTGGATGATTTTGGGGGTTGTAGGTTATTTCAATAGCTATAAACTTGCCTACTTGGTGATGACTTGCGTAGCTGGCGTATCATTTCTTTATTCCTACGAATTTGTTTTGGGCCTGGTTTTTCTTTGCTTGGTCACGATTTGTTACTTGATTTTCGGTGGGGCCAGAGAGGTGCCAAGGTTAATCAAGGGAATACCAGGAACTCACTATCTTTTAGCTATTGTGTTGGCTTGTGTAGCTGTTGCCCCAATGGTTTTTCTGTATTTCGATTTTTTGGAGACAATCCGGTTCACCATGGCCGTAGGGTTGAAGATAACGGATGAGTTTTTGCTGGATTATACTTATAAACCATCCGTTCGATTCATCGACTACATATTGCACCCAAAACTATGGATAACCTTGTTTTCCGGAGCCAATTTTACATCGTATCAAGAGTTGCGTCAGGTCATAGGTCCGTTGGCTCCGGCACTGATAGCCCCCGCTTTGTTTTTAGCAGGTTCCGGTCGTGCAACTAAAATTATCGGGCTGGCCGGCATATTGGTAACTGCCGTGCATTTTTACCCATTGAATTTACTATTCAAGGTTTTTCCGTTTACGTTTATTCACAACGCGAGTTTTCTATATCAATATTTCATCTTCGCTGCGATTGTGGTCGCGGGAGTGGGGTTTTCCAGGCTTGAGGATGGAAAATTCCGCCAGTGGTTTGTCTGGCTGAATCTCTTTTTGCTGATATGTTTGAGCGGATTTTTAGCCGCTCAGTTTGTTTTCAATTTTTTCGACCGGGCTCACAACGTAATCATATTGAGTGCGGGTTTTGCGGCTGTCGGAGCGTTTGTTATTTCAGCTTGGAAAATGTCAGGAGAAACCACAAAATCTGCGGTTGTTGTGATCTCCGTGTTATTTGGGATTCTCGCTTCTGTGCTGTATGATCGCCTGCCAATATCCGGCGAAAAAATTGAAAGTGCGGCCTATGACGAGATACGTTATCCAAAAGATTTTGACCTAAAATATGATTCAAAAAGGCCTGACGACATACAAAGGTTGAAGTTACCAAAAAAGCTTTGGGACACTGAACTCTATGATTCGAACGGCAATGAATACTCTTCCAATATTACCTTGACTGACAATACGTATGGTAAATTCTCCACCATGCGAATAGGTACTTTGCCACACCAAAAAGACTGGGTCTTGTTTGTACACCTAAAAGGGCACGAAAATTTCATCCGCCAAAAATTCCATTTGTTCGATAAATTTGCGACTTCTACGGACAAAAGTGACATGCAGCGGTTTTTGGAGGATCCAGATCTATTGGGGGCAATGTTGGACCGCGAAGTCGTCTTAATTGACCGCGATCCTGGGCACGCCACTAATCTTGGAAAGTTCGATCCGACGAAGATTCGACAGCTTCCGGTGCCCCAGGCCCGCCGAACTGTTAACATCGGCAATGTTAAATTCATGGCTAACAGCATTCGGTTCTCGGTCAGTCTTGGTCAGCCGGGAATTCTGGCCTATACGGATCTTTGGAAACCTGGTTGGTCAGCACGAGTAAATGGTCGAGCAGTAAGCGTAAATAAGGTTTTTCATACCTATAAGGGTATCTCATTGCCAGCAGGGTCACATGTAGTGGAGTTTTCCTATTTTTCATGGTCAATTGTTTCAATTGTTTTTATGAACATTGTGTTTTTAATCGGGGCTATGGGACTGATAGTATTTGCGGCCCGTGAAATATTATCTATTCGTGCGCGGGTATTTGAAAAATGACCGATTTATTGAACCATCAATCGCCTGAAGAAATCCGGCTCCAAATTATGGATTTGGTCGATCGTTATTGGCAGGTCGCTCACCAAAAACCGCCGTTCGTGGCGGGCGAATCTCCCGCACCGGTTTCAGGACGAGTTTATGGCGCTGAAGATATGCAGGCGCTGGTTGATTCTGCGCTTGATTTTTGGTTGACGACCGGTCGGTTTAATAACGCGTTTGAGAAACGGCTGGCGAAGATTATTGATCGACGGCATGTCCTTACGGTTAATTCCGGTTCTTCAGCAAATTTGGTTGCACTAACGGCTCTTATGTCACCCTTGCTTAAAGAACGGGCACTAAAGCCCGGGGATGAGGTGATTACATGCGCAACCGGTTTTCCTACCACAGTCAATCCGATCATAATAAATGGTCTGGTTCCGGTCTTTGTTGATGTTGATATTCCGACCTATAACGCCGACCCTAACCAGATTGAGGCGGCCATCAGTGATCGAACCCGGGCAATAATGATTGCTCATACATTGGGCAATCCTTTCGATCTAGATGCGATTATGAGCCTTGCTGAAAAGCATGACCTTTTCGTTGTGGAAGATTGTTGTGATGCGCTTGGCGCGACCTATAAAGGCAAACAGGTCGGAACATTTGGTGATATTGGGACATTAAGTTTTTATCCGGCGCATCATATTACGATGGGTGAAGGTGGTGCGGTGTTTACGAATGATGGAAAAATTCGCCGAGCAATGGAATCTATCCGCGATTGGGGCCGGGATTGTTATTGCGCACCAGGCGATGACAACACTTGCAACAAAAGATTTGAATGGAAATTGGGGGACCTTCCCGCCGGTTACGATCACAAATATACCTATTCGCATGTTGGCTATAACCTGAAAATAACTGATATGCAGGCTGCCGTGGGACTTGCTCAGCTTGACCGGCTTGAGGGCTTTATTGCAGATAGACGACGTAACTTTGAGCACTTGAAAAATGGAATGGCCGAACTGGAAGATGTGTTCGTTTTGCCTCAAGCCACGCCCGACAGTGAGCCGTCGTGGTTTGGTTTTCCGCTGACTGTAAAAGACGATGCCCCTTTTTCGCGGGATGATCTGGTCAAATATTTGACAGGCAACAACGTGGGGACACGACTGTTATTTGGCGGGAATCTAATTCGTCAGCCCTATATGCTGAACCGCGAGTTTCGCACTGTCGGAGATTTGGCCAATAGCGATCGCGTCATGCACAATACATTCTGGGTCGGTGTATATCCCGGTCTGGGTGACTCAGAAATCGAATATATGATATCGACCATCAAAACGTTTGTTGAAAACTCGACAAAGAGGCAATATTGACCGGCGCTGAATATATCGCGCAATTTTTGCACAAGATGAATATGGACAAGGTCTTCCTGCTTACTGGAGGGGCCTGTGCATTCATGATCGATGCGGTTGCGAAGCACCCTGGTCTATCTTATTACTGCGTTATGCACGAGCAATCGGCGGCGATGGCGGCCGATGCGATATGGAGAACGACGCGCAATAAAGTTGGTGTGACGATGGCGACCTCCGGGCCGGGGGCGACCAACCTGATAACCGGAATTGCATGTTCATATTTCGATTCGATACCCACTCTTCATATTACGGGTCAGGTAAACATGCGCGAAAGCGCGGATTTTATCGGAGTGAACGTTAGACAAATCGGGTTTCAGGAAACAAATATCGTCGACATGGTGCGCCCAATCACTAAACATTCTGTTTTGGTGCGCACAGGTGAGGAACTCAAGAGAGAGTTGGCGCGTTGTTATGAAATTGCCATCTCTGGGCGCATGGGTCCCGTATTAATTGATGTCCCAATGGATGTGCAGCAGGAAGATGTTGGCGAGACCGTCGATTTTGTTCCGGAGGTTTCAAAAAATATTAAAATCGATGACGATTCACTTGGTGCGTTGGCAGTTAATATTTCCGAACATCTTGCCGGTGCGGAGAGACCGATCATCCTTTTTGGAGCCGGTATCGGACTTGCGGGCGTTGAGGTCGAGGTCTGTGAGTGGCTGACAAAATCGGGACTTCCATTTGTAGCGAGTTGGAATGCCACGGGTTATTTTGATCATGATCACTTAGGTTTTTTGGGAAATATCGGAGTTTATGGTAACCGTGGCGCGAATTATGCGTTGCAAAACTGTGATCGATTGTTGGTCCTTGGAAGTCGACTTGACAACAGACAACGATCTGGCACTCCTGTAAATTTTGCTCCTGGCGCGAAAGTTTTTGTATTGGACGTTGATGGTGAAGAGCTCAAAAAATACTCAACTCAAGACTATCTTACATCAGAGTTAGATTTCGTTTGTCTACCAAGATTACTGGAGCACGTTCCCTTTTCTGGAATTAGGCCTGTGTGGCGAGATTACCTTATTGAAATGAAAGCCCGATATTTTCGTCAGGATATCAGCACTTTTTCCGTTGCAAACAATACGATGTCCCCCTACCACGCGGTGCAACGCATTAGTGACCTGGTCGACCATGATGCCATCGTTGTCGTTGATACCGGGGCGGCTCTGTGTTGGGTGTACCAAGCCTTCCATCATAAACAGCAAACACTGTTTTCGGATGGCGGGAATTCCGCCATGGGATATTCGCTGACCGCTTCAATTGGAGCGAGTGTTGCAGACACAGACAGACAGTTAATTTGCTTTTCAGGAGATGGCGGATTCCAAACCAATATTCAGGAATTGCAAACGATTATTCATTACGATCTCGACATTACGATTATCATTTTAAATAATTGTGGATATGGGATCATCAAGCAGTTCCAAGATAGTTATATGGATAGTCGTTACGAAGCTACCGGCATAGGGTATAGCCAGCCCAGTATGCAGGCAATTGTCGAGGCGTATGGGTTAAAGTACCATCGGGTTGATAAATTGCAGGATATCCGTGCTGACTTATTTCAACAACGTGGAGCAACGGTGATCGACATCATTTTGGATGAGAACACATTGATCGAGCCGAAGCTTGAGATGGGCCGCCCGATCAATGACCAGTTTCCCTATGCGGATGAGGGTGAATTTGAGAAGGGCAATAGATTTGTCCACTTCACGCGAAAATGAAAAAACGGATAGGGGCCCGGGGAATACTTTGGTGACGATGGCGATATTAGGTGCAACAGGTCACATCGCCAAAGGCTTGATTGCAGAATTTAATTCCTCACCAAGAATTGAGCTATTACTGTATGCGCGCCGTCCTGAGGCGGTCGAGCAGTTCGTTGAAGGTTTGGATTGTCGCCATGCAACACCGAGAATCGAAGACTTGGATGAGTTTGGCAAAGTCGAATGCGATGTAATTATCAACGCAATCGGAGCCGCTGATCCACAACAGGTTGAGCGCCTAAAATCTGAAATTCAAGACATTACCCAATCTTTTGACGACAAAGTGTTGAGCCATATTAAAGATAGCCTAAAAACATGTTACATTTTCCTAAGCAGTGGAATTGTACATGCCGCCGACCAACCCAATACCAAAGTGTCACCTTATGCGGCGGCGAAAATCGCTGCTGAGCAAAGGCATCGCTCTTTATTGTCGCAGAATATCGTTGATATCCGTGTTTTCTCGTTTTTCAGCCGATACATTGATCTGTCGGGGGATTTTTTCATGGCCGCAGTTGCCCGGGCGGTTGTTAACGAGCAGGCCTTTCAGACCCAGCCGGCCACAATGATGCGCGATTACAGTGTACCATCTGATCTTGCCGCGTTAATCGAAAAGATCATTGATCGCGGCCCGATGAATTGTGGCATTGACCTTTACTCGTCTAAACCGGCAGAAAAGTTTGAATTATTAGACCGGATAAGCCGTCAATTTGGCCTAAGGTACTCGATTGAACCGATTTCAGATAAGACGCCACCCTCTCCAATAAAAAATGGATATTATTCGAAGGATCATATGGCGACGGCACTCGGTTTTGAGCCTCAGTTCGACACGATCAATGGCGTCATTTCCGAGCTTGCGGAAATCGTATCCACTGAAGTAGACAGAAAAGAATTACTTGAATCATTATATACCAATTTATATACTGTTAATGTAGAATAAGGTGAATAGTTGGCGATCATGGTACTTGAATGAGCCATATTGTCTTGATTACACAACCAGTGTGACACATCGAGAGCATAGTATATGTTGGGTTAGGGATGACAAAATATGAATGAGAGCATGAATCAATTTGATTTAGACCGTTTATCTGGTAACGCTCAGCCGTGGATGAGCCATACAAAAAGCTCCCAACACACAGTCGACGCCAACGATGGCGAATTGAAAATCGTGTTTCTTGTGGCGGCCACCTATGGTGTTGAGAGGTTGGGTATCCAAATCTTATCCCCAATTGCCGAAGAAGTTGGATACAGCCCGTCGTTTTTTTCTCTCGATGATTTTGACGAAGATGATTTAATTCAAACAATCGTGGACATTAAACCCGATGTTATTGCTTATACAGCAATTACGTTTGAACACGTATCCCTTGAAAGACTCAATAAAGCATTAAAGAAAAGAATGTCATTTATTTCCATATTTGGCGGATCTCACTATACTTTTTCGCCTGAGGGGATTAAATGTGATGAATCCATGGATGTCGTTTGTGTTGGCGAAGGCGAAGTTGCCTTTCGGGCATTTTTGGAGCATGTAAAAAATAATGTAACTGCCCAGGTAGCTGATTGCCGGGGGTTGTGTGGGCAAATTTTGCAGGTTTGATGTGCTTGATGCGTATGTTTTGAT